>ERZ791881.1732-NODE-1732-length-12442-cov-21.136837_pt1 | contig 12442 bp, 9 predicted proteins | sample MGYA00510161_ERZ791881 | MGnify/ENA primary metagenome ERZ791881 (study PRJEB30046, sample SAMN00792073) | human gut metagenome | study: EMG produced TPA metagenomics assembly of the A metagenome-wide association study of gut microbiota in type 2...
TGGAGTTCTCGGCTAAGCAAATTGCAGCATTTATCCAAGGGGAAATCATTGGAGATGAAAACGCAACGGTACACACATTCGCTAAAATAGAAGAGGGAATGCCCGGAGCTATTTCTTTCCTGTCGAACCCTAAATATACGCCTTATATCTACGAGACACAATCAAGCATTGTATTAGTTAATAAAGATTTTGTCCCTGAACATGAGATTCAAGCTACTCTGATAAAAGTAGACAATGCTTATGAAAGCCTGGCGAAGCTGCTTAACCTCTATGAAATGAGTAAACCAAAGAAGCAAGGTATCGATTCACTGGCTTATATTGCCCCCAGCGCCAAAATTGGCGAGAACGTATACATCGGTGCCTTTGCCTATATCGGCGAAAACGCCGTTATCGGAGATAATACTCAAATTTACCCGCATACTTTCGTTGGAGACGGTGTGAAGATAGGCAACGGTTGTCTTCTTTACTCAAATGTAAATGTTTATCATGACTGCCGTGTCGGTAATGAATGTATCCTTCACTCAGGTGCAGTGATCGGAGCCGATGGATTCGGTTTTGCTCCCACTCCGAACGGATACGATAAGATTCCACAAATCGGAATTGTGATCCTGGAAGACAGAGTGGATATAGGCGCCAATACCTGTGTAGACCGTGCTACAATGGGAGCTACCATCATACATAGTGGCGCTAAAATTGATAATCTGGTGCAGATTGCGCATAACGACGAGATTGGCTCACATACAGTTATGGCGGCACAAGTCGGCATAGCAGGCTCTGCCAAAATCGGAGAATGGTGTATGTTTGGCGGTCAGGTAGGTATTGCCGGACATATCACAATCGGCGACCGGGTAAATCTGGGAGCACAATCAGGTATACCAAGCAGCATCAAAGCAGACAGCGTACTGATCGGGACTCCTCCTATGGAACCGAAAGCTTACTTCAAGGCTGCTGTTGTGACTAAGAATTTGCCAGATATGCAAAAAGAAATACGCAATCTGCGTAAAGAAGTAGAAGAATTAAAACAACTATTAAATAAGTAAATAAGTAACCAATGCTGAAACAAAAAACGCTGAAAGATAGCTTTTCACTGAGCGGGAAAGGTCTTCACACTGGACTTGATCTCACTGTAACTTTTAATCCTGCCCCGGACAATCATGGATATAAAATCCAGCGTATTGACCTGGAAGGACAACCAACTATCGATGCAGTAGCCGACAATGTGACGGAAACAACCCGTGGCACAGTATTGTCAAAGAATGGAGTCAAAGTAAGTACCGTAGAGCATGGTATGGCAGCCCTTTATGCATTGGGCATTGATAACTGCCTTATCCAGGTTAATGGTCCGGAATTTCCGATTTTGGACGGTAGTGCACAATATTATGTACAAGAAATAGAACGTGTAGGAACAGAAGAACAAAGTGCTGTCAAGGATTTTTATATCATCAAATCTAAAATTGAATTCCGGGACGAATCAACTGGTTCTTCTATCATCGTGCTACCGGACGAGAATTTTAGTCTGAATGTACTCGTTTCCTACGATTCAACCATTATCCCGAATCAGTTTGCAACACTTGAGGATATGCACAATTTCAAAGACGAAGTGGCTGCCAGCCGTACTTTCGTCTTTGTTCGTGAAATAGAGCCGCTTCTCTCCGCCGGCCTCATCAAAGGTGGTGACCTCGACAACGCAATCGTTATTTACGAACGCAAAATGTCACAGGAAAGCTATGACAAACTGGCTGATGTAATGGGTGTTCCTCACATGGATGCGGATCAGTTGGGGTACATCAATCACAAACCACTGGTTTGGCCGAATGAGTGTGCCCGTCACAAACTGCTGGACGTTATCGGTGATCTTGCATTGATTGGTAAACCGATTAAAGGTCGCATCATTGCTACCCGCCCCGGTCACACCATCAACAATAAGTTTGCGCGTCAGATGCGGAAAGAAATTCGCCTGCATGAAATACAGGCACCGACATACGACTGTAACCGCGAACCGGTGATGGACGTAAATCGTATCCGTGAGCTATTACCACACCGTTATCCTTTCCAATTGGTAGACAAGGTAATTGAGATGGGTGCCAGCTATATCGTAGGTATCAAAAATATCACAGCAAACGAACCTTTCTTCCAGGGACATTTCCCACAGGAACCAGTGATGCCGGGCGTACTTCAAATAGAAGCAATGGCTCAGGTAGGCGGTTTGCTCGTTCTTAATTCTGTTGACGAACCGGAACGTTATTCTACCTATTTCATGAAGATAGATGGCGTAAAGTTCCGCCAGAAAGTAGTACCGGGAGATACACTGCTTTTCCGTGTAGAATTATTAGCCCCGATCCGTCGTGGCATCTCCACAATGAAAGGTTATGCATTCGTTGGCGAAAAAGTCGTTTGCGAAGCAGAATTCATGGCACAAATAGTAAAAAATAAATAAAACCAAAAACATGGTAAGTCCTCTAGCGTATATTCATCCCGAAGCTAAAATCGGAGAAAATGTAGAAATTGCGCCTTTTGTATTTATTGATAAAAACGTAGTTATTGGCGATAACAACAAGATTATGGCTAATGTGAACATCTTGTATGGTTCACGCATTGGTAATGGAAATACGATCTTTCCGGGTGCTGTTATCGGAGCAGTTCCACAGGACCTCAAGTTTCGTGGAGAAGAATCAACTGCTGAAATCGGAGACAATAATCTGATTCGTGAGAATGTTACAGTCAACCGTGGTACGGCAGCTAAAGGGCGTACCATTGTAGGAAGCAACAACTTATTAATGGAAGGGGTGCATGTAGCACACGATGCACTGATCGGTAACGGATGTATTATCGGCAACTCTACCAAGATGGCAGGTGAAATCGTTATTGACGACAATGCTATTATCAGTGCCAATGTATTGATGCATCAGTTTTGTCATGTAGGCAGCCATGTAATGATTCAGGGCGGATGCCGTTTCAGTAAAGATATCCCTCCTTACATCATTGCAGGACGTGAGCCCATAGCTTTCAGCGGTATCAACATTATCGGCCTTCGTCGCCGTGGTTTTGCCAATGAAGTGATCGAAAGTATTCATAACGCTTACCGTATCATTTACCAAAGCGGTCTGAATACAACAGATGCATTGAAGAAAATTGAAGATGAAATTGAGAAGAGTCCGGAGATTGACTACATCATCAATTTCATCCGTAATTCAGAACGTGGTATTATTAAATAAACAGTTCAAAATAGTCATATTATGATATACAGATTTACTATCATATCTGATGAAGTTGACGATTTTGTCAGAGAAATACAAATTGATCCGGAAGCTACATTTCTTGACTTCCATGAAGCAATACTGAAATCAGTAGGGTACACAAACGACCAGATGACCTCCTTCTTTATCTGTGATGATGATTGGGAAAAAGAAAAAGAAGTCACTTTGGAAGAAATGGACGACAATCCGGAAATGGATAGTTGGGTAATGAAAGAGACTACTATCAGCGAACTGGTAGAAGATGAAAAGCAAAAATTGTTGTATGTATTCGACTACATGACAGAGCGTTGCTTCTTCATCGAATTGTCTGAAATCATCACCGGAAAAGATATGAATGGTGCCAAATGTACCAAGAAATCGGGTGATGCTCCGCCACAAACTGTAGATTTTGAAGAAATGGCTGCTGCAAGCGGTTCACTCGACCTGGACGAAAATTTCTATGGTGATCAGGACTTTGATATGGAAGATTTTGATCAGGAAGGCTTCGACATAGGTGGTAACGCGGGTGGCTCTTATGAAGAAGAGAAGTTTTAAGTATTAAGTATCAAGTATTAGGTATTAATTGCTATGCAGTGACAAGCAGTTAATACCTAATATTTTTATCCCCGACACTTTAATACTTAACACCTAATACTTAATACTTTAAAATCCATGCCCACTCTCATTGTTTTAATCGGACCTACAGGAGTAGGAAAAACAGAATTAAGCCTGCGACTGGCGGAGAACTTTCACACCAGCATTGTCTCCGCTGATTCGAGACAACTTTATGCTGAATTAAAAATAGGAACGGCGGCTCCTACCCCGGATCAATTAAAACGTGTGCCTCACTATCTGGTAGGCACTCTTCATCTTACCGATTATTACAGCGCCGCTCAATATGAGCAGGAAGCGATGGAAATCCTCCATCAATTATTCACAGAACATGAGGTAGTAGTACTTACTGGTGGATCAATGATGTATGTAGATGCCATCTGCAAGGGGATTGACGACATCCCTACCGTTGATGCTGAAACACGTCAAGTGATGCTGCAAAAGTATGAGGAAGAGGGATTGGAGCAACTTTGTGCAGAGCTCCGTTTATTAGATCCGGACTACTATCGCATCGTAGACCTGAAAAACCCAAAACGAGTGATTCATGCATTGGAAATCTGTTACATGACCGGAAAGACATATACATCTTTCCGCACCCAACAGAAAAAGGAACGCCCTTTCCGCATTCTTAAGATCGGATTAACCCGTGACAGAGAAGAACTGTATGACCGCATTAATCGTCGTGTAGACCAAATGATGGAGGAAGGATTACTGGACGAAGTACGTTCCGTACTCTCCTACCGGCATCTAAACTCTCTTAATACCGTAGGTTACAAAGAACTGTTCAAATATCTGGACGGAGAATGGGAACTCCCTTTCGCTATCGAAAAGATCAAGCAAAATTCACGCATTTATTCACGCAAACAGATGACATGGTTCAAAAGGGATGAAGAAATACGCTGGTTCCATCCGGAACAAGAAACGGAGATACTTGAGTACCTCCGTCTACAAAATCTGACTCATTTACCCAGTTTGGATACCTTCTGATAAACTTCCCGATAGACATTATTGCCCAACCGGAACAGAAGCGTCATTTTCTTTCCGTCAATCCGGTAAGATATAGGAACGATAGCATTTGCCGATCTGCCATGTTCATTACGCAGTTTCTCGCAGTAAAGGCCTTTTGCAATGATGCTGTACTCCCCCGAACGGGTAATTTTGTACGGGCAAAATACATCGTCCGAACTGCGGCTGCCTGAACTCACGTCTACAGCATCTTTGATATACGCATCCACATTGAAATAATTGCCATCTTTATCAAGTACCTTATATCTGACCACTTGCGAAGAGCCTTCACTCTGAACAAGTTTCCAGATTCCTTTTAAGTTTTGACTCATACAAAGTGCAGGTACAAGAAAAAGAAATGAAACAGCTAGTAAAATCTTACAAAATTGTTTTTTCATAATAATAAAATTTTAAGTTCAACAAATAGTCAATAATAGTGTATATCGCTTTTATTCCATATTTTTATTTCAACAGGATATAACTGCCCATTTTTAATCAAATAAAGTATCCTCTCATTTATCTTTCAAAACTACTTTAAGCATAGGTTTTACTTTCACTTCAGCAACAGACTTATTGACATCAGCAATCCGAAGTATCCCATTTTTAGGCGCTTTCAATTTAAAACGACCATCTGCATCAGCTACAGTATAATCATTTGTTCCCTTTACTAACACAGTAGCCGCAATCGTTTTTCCTTCTTCATCAGTCACAACTCCAGTTACAGAAATCCAATCAGAACGATATTTATCGGTTTCCAATCTTACAATCTTTGTTCCATCCATTTCATTTACAGACACCGATCTTATATTTTTGGTAGACATACCTTTCAATTTAGACTTCTTAATCTTTTCATCGTCTATACAATAAATAATTTCTCCTTCTACATCTTTTGCCATGCTTTCTGCCAATTCCAAAGCATCTGCATAAGGCTTTTTCGGATTAGCTTTATTAAACTCATATTCCGCATCTGTAAACAAAGTGATAATCAGCACCCCATTTTTCCCTCTTTCCCCATAAATATCCGTAGCTGATTTATCTTTCAATATAGTAAAGTTTTTGATACGATCAGGAGCAAGTTTGGAGATAGCATCTTCTTCCAATGCTTCTTTACCGTCAATAATAACCAAAGGCTTTTTTTTAGCTTGAGCAACATGCCATTCCTCATCATGAGATCCCCCCATATAAAAGTGTGATTTTTTAGGTGATTCGCTCTCAGTCCTTACCTTTGCAGGTTTTGGAAATTTTTGTTTATTCTGATATTCTTCTTCCGTCAACAAATCAACTAAAACTACTCCATCTTTCCCCCTCTCTCCATAAACCTCTACAGCTGCTTTGTCTTTCATTACAGATATACTTTTAATACGTTCCGGAGAGACACTGGATAAAGCTTCTTCGCCAACGGCTTCTTTGCCATCTATATAAACTAACGGCTTCTTACCACTTACTGAATGAAACGTTACACCCCAATTCTTACTTCCACGATTGAGAGCATCTAATCTCGTTTTTGAAATAGCATCAATCTTGTACTTATTCTGCAATATTTGTTCTGCGGTTGAATGTAACTGAATAACCATAGCCCCGTTTTTCGCTTTATCTCCATAAATATCTGTAGCCTCTTTTCCATCTAATATAGAAATACTTTCAATACGACTTGGATCTAAAGCATCTACCACAGTACGAGAAGATTCTTTACCATCAATGATCACCAATACATCTTTATCTCGCAAATCCACCGTAGATATCCCCCCAATATGGGTACCCATAAGTTTCGATTTATCTACAGATGTATTCATTCCCGGCTTTATTTTTACTTGAGTTTTGGTTATTTTAAAATGATTATCTTCATCCGGCAGTAGTTTAGTAGCCAACACCCCATTCTTTCCTTTTTCTCCATAAATAGATATTGTTCCCTTCTCCTTCAATATTGAATCACCCGTGACTACCAACTTTTTCAGTGAATCTCCAGAAGTAATATTCGACACATCTTTGGTGATTTCTTCCACTTTTGCTTCTACAATTGCAGCCAAATCATTAACTTTGACGGCAGAAATCTCATCAGCCTTTTCAGAGATTTCGGGACGGGCAAAAGCGGTTACTGCAATAGCTGCCAACGGAAGTACATATAAGTACTTCAAACGTGCCCAAGGATTCGATTTTTCTTTTAACATCATAGTGATACGTTTTTTAAGTTTACTGTGATTAAAGCTGTTGGCCATAGAGTAGAGCCTTGTGCCAACGGCTTTTTTTATTAATAATAACTGATAATCTTTCGCATCAATACCTTCATTAATAACTGTTTCATCGGCTTCATATTCATGAATATTCTGTAATTCCTGTTTCAGCAGCCATATACCGGGGTTGAACCATTGAAAAAAGATACAGATATCAGCTACCAACAAATCGATGGAATGACGATTCTGAATATGTGCCATTTCATGAATCAGAATCTCGCGTCCATCCTCTTCCAAATCTTTCCGGGAAATAACGATATATCTCATCCAACTGAAAGGAGCGACCTCCCGTTCCAGAACAATCAGTCTGACTCCTCCTTCAAGCCTTTCTTGTTTACCCGATTTAATCAGTAATAGTAAACGGGATAAAGAGTAAAGATTACGGCATGCAAAGAATATAATACCAACTAGATAAAACAGCAACAGAACTTGTACCCAGGAAATGGAAAGTTCCTCCGGCTGTGCAACCGTCACCTCCGCGGGATCCATAGCTTCCGCCATCATCAATAGTTGCTCAACTGTCAGTACGGTCTGACTCAATTCGGTCTGATGAGCAGTAGTCACCTCTATAAAGGGAATCAGCAGGGATAAAAATAATATCCCTAATAAGGCTATCCTATTGAACCGATGGAATGTTTCCTTACTTAACAACAATCTGTAAAACAGATAAAATAAAGACAGACAAACCGCCGATTTCAAAATATAGATAAGAAAGATTCCCATAGTCATTGATATTTAAAGGAGACAAATATAGTTTTAACCCGGATTAGTATAAATAATAAGGACGCTGAATGACCATTTTATAAGTATATTGATTCCTAAGTTATTTATCCAATACGATTTTTATGTCTTTTGCAACTTTTGTCCTGAAAAGAACCTTCTCACCCCGAGAAATCTGGAGAGAGGCGTCTTTAGGAGTTCTCAACTCAAAGTGTCCAGTTGCATCAGTCTTTGTAGACGATGAAGTTCCATACATAGTAATAGTGACTCCTTCCATAGGCTTTCCTTCCTTATCCATTACAATACCCGAAGCTAATACCCACTTATCCGAATTTCTTTCCGTTTCAACACGGATCGTAGTTTTACCCTCCCCGCTATTCTCAATACGTGATACTCCACGTACTTCATTTGCCGGAATATTTTTCAATTCTTCTTCCGAGGCTTCCTTACCATCAATAAAGAATACCATCTTCCTTGTAGGGACGGTTTTATCACCTTTTATATTCATCGCTACCTCCCAGGCATTGTTATAGGGACGTTGCGGATTCTTATTGCGAGCTTCATATTCCTCCTCAGAAAGCAAGTCTATCAAAATCACTCCATTCTTCGCCTTCTTACCATAAGCCTCCAAAGCAGCCTCTGATTTCAAGACAGAAAAGCTTTTTATACGATCCGGAGAAATCTTAGACAAAGCATTAGGTTCCAAAACTTCTTTACCGTCAATCACTACTAATGGTTCCTCACCATCATATACACCACGCATGGGAAGTCCGCCAATGCCGGGGACAGAGTTCTGTTTAGGAAATGATTCGGTTTTAGTCTTAAATTTAGCCTGAGTTTTAGTAATTCGAAAGTGGTTATCCGCATTCGGCAGTAATTCAATATCATAAACACCATGTTTTCCTTTCTCGCCATAGATAGAAAGGGCCGCATCACTACGTAATATAGACACAGTCTTTATTCGATTCGGGTTAGCTTCATCATTCATTATCGAATACAATGTATCTTTAGATATTTCCTTACCATCTACCAATATAAGAGGCTTATTTGATTCCGATATCCGTTCAAAACGGCCACCATATAAAACAACCGAACTTCGCTTGGAAGCAACGGAATCATTGAATATTACAACTGAATCTGCTGAATATACAGTCGATGAATCCTTAGAAACCCAACGTCCTCCATACATTTTTGATTTCTCAGGCACTACATAGGGCTTAGCTTTCAGGGAATCTTTCAGCACATCTTTGGTGATTTCTTCCACTTTTGCTTCTACAATTGCAGCCAAATCATTAACTTTGACGGCAGAAATCTCATCAGCCTTTTCAGAGATTTCGGGACGGGCAAAAGCGGTTACTGCAATAGCTGCCAACGGAAGTACATATAAGTACTTCAAACGTGCCCAAGGATTCGATTTTTCTTTTAACATCATAGTGATACGTTTTTTAAGTTTACTGTGATTAAAGCTGTTGGCCATAGAGTAGAGCCTTGTGCCAACGGCTTTTTTTATTAATAATAACTGATAATCTCTAGCGTTTATACCCTCATTAATGACCGCTTCGTCGGCTTCGTATTCATGGATATTCTGCAATTCCTGTTTCAATAACCACGCTCCAGGATTAAACCACTGAAAGAATATACAGATATCTGCTATAAGCAAGTCCCAAGAATGGTGCTTTCTGATATGCGCACATTCGTGAATCAGTATTTCACGTCCGTTCTCCTCCAAATCAGTTCGTGAAATCACAACAAACTTCATCCAACTGAAGGGTGCCACATTCCGGTCATGAACCAACAAAACAGTATGTTTATCTATCTGTCTCCGTTGCGCCGTATTCATTAACCGAACAAGACGGAATAAAGAATAGACATTCCGGCAAACAAGGAAAAATATGCCCGCTATATAAAATAGAAGAACTATTTCTATCCAATGCACTGGGCTTCTCCACGTATCTACCAAATCATCTCCTTCCACTACTGTTGTCACCTGGGTTTCCTGATGATTCTCTGCCATAACAAGTAGTTGTTCAATTGTCAGTACTGCCTGATTTATTTCATTCTGCGGCGCCTTGGTCACTTCAATCAGCGGAAGCAACAAAGAAAACACGAGAATGCCCAACAACGCAATCCGGTTAAAACGGTAGAACGTTTCTTTACTCAACAGCAGCCTGTAAAACAAATAAAACAATGACAGGCACACCCCCGATTTTAGTATATAGACGAAAAAGAATCCCATATATAGATTAATTCCAGTTAGTTCTCTGCCAATTTCTTCTCAAACTCCTCCAAATAGGAAGGATTCTTTTTAGATGCCAACACCCAAATGCCTTTCTTGGCTTTACTACCAAACTTAGATTCCAGATTCGTCGACTCCGGCAAAATTTCCCATACATCATGCAGCAGATCATCCGGAGATAAGCTCTTCAACTGCTGGTAAGAAATTTCTTTTCCATCCAAAAGAATAAGCTGTCCATCATGCCCGGTTCCTCCATCCGTACAATAAATCTTAAAGAAATCCTTCACATAATAAATGCACTTCACAGTATGAGAGGTCTTCACTTCATGAGCAAGTGCAGGATGAGCGTTCTGCTGCTTTTTAACTCCATAGAGTTCATTCAACGATTTAAGCATTCCTTTTTTTACCCGATGAACAAAATCCGCCAAGTCACTTTCTGTCCACGGAGTAGTGGAAGACAAACGTAGTATTCCTTTCTCCTTTTGGTAAACACCTTTCCGATAACTGATGACATTATCATCAGAACTTGATTCCGAAATTGACCATCCTGCATATCCTACAGGGATATGCATTTTTAGAGTATCGATTTCTATAATTTGTACAGTGTCCGATTCTGCATAACTCTTAGAAACCAGAATCTCTTCGAAATGTCTCACATCCAATGTATCCTGTATGAATGCATTTCCCTCCTGATTATTCATATTCAGAAGATTCGGACGGGCAAAAAGAACAGCTGTAATAGCTGCCAACGGAAATACTATCAAGTATTTTGATAATTTCCAAGGATTTGATTTTTTCTTCAACATCATAGTAATACGTTTTTTAAGTGAACTGTGATCAAAACTATTCACCATAGAATACAGCCTTGTTCCAACAGTCTTTTGAATTAATAAAAGCTGATATTTCTTTGCATCAATCCCTGCTTTCAGAACTGATTCATCTGCTTCAAACTCATGTACAGTTTTCAATTCTTTTCTGAATAGCCACATTGCAGGATTAAACCACTGGAACAAAAGGCAAATCTCCGCCAATAATAGGTCCCGGAAATGTTTGTGCATGATATGCGCATACTCATGAGCTATAATTTCTTCGCCATACTCCTCCAAGTCCTGCCGGGATAGCACAATATAGTGTCTCCAACTAAACGGTGCCACATTTTGCTGATGGACCACCAATCTGATTTTTCCTTTCCAACACTTCTTCTCACTGTTACGAATCAAACGGTATATACATGCTATGGAAAATATGTAACGCAACAATAACAGCAATGCTCCACCCAGATACAGAAATCCCAAATTGCCAAGGGTCAAAATAGTGAAATCAGACCTTTCTTTCTCTAATTGTGTATGTAACGTAGTTGTTGTGACCTGCTCCATTTTCTGCAAATCATGTTCTTGCTCCGTTTCTTCTTCCGGAATATTCAGACGTTCAAACACTTGCTCAATCTGTGGTAAATGGAAGTTCTGTGAAACTTTGAGCGAAGGAATGACAAATGCAACCAATATAAGCCCGATCAACACCATCCGGTTGAATCGATGAAATGTCTCCTTGCCTAGCCACAAGCGGTAGAATAAATAAAAAACAGACAGACAAAGCGCTGTTTTCAACATATATATGAGGAAGAAAATGTGCATAGTATTGTTTTGTATTAGATTGTGTTATTCTTTATTATTTCTGATGAGCTTGTTCCACCTCGTTTATAAGCCTTTTCAAGTCATCCAAAGAAATATCCTCCTCTTTGACCAGAGATGAAACAGCGCTCAAATATGAATTATTGAAATACTTGCTGATTACATTCCGCAATGTCCCTTTACGAAAATCTTCTTCGCTGACAACGGGATAGTACTGATAAGTATTCCCAAAAGTATGATGAGCCAGGAATCCCTTATCTTCAAGCCCGCGAACAATTGTAGATAACGTATTGAAATGAGGCTTCGGTTCCTCATAGAAAGCCAACATTTCTTTCACAAACAAAGGGCCTTTCTCCCAGAAATACCCCATCAATTCCTCTTCTTTTACTGTTAATCCTTTCATATTTACAACATTGTTTACTGCAAATAACGAGAAGTTTTAGTTCATAAACTAATTTTCATAGTTAAAGTAAACTAAATGCTTTAGTTTATCTTCTTTTCTAACAATTGCGGCAAGGTATACCTATTTACATATTGGCATTAAACTCAGATTCTATCGGGATTTATCCATCCATTCCCCCAGCCTCTCAGAAAAGAATTATGTTTTTATCTCTCATACTCTCATTCTTTTCTTATAAATATCAGAGAACTAACAAGATACAAAATGAGAGATACTTTCATCATCGGTATCTCTCATTCTATTTCAACTTATCTCTGTAAGCGTCTCGGCGATGTCGTCTTTTCTTTAATTCTACTTCTTCATATCTTTGC
>ERZ791881.1736-NODE-1736-length-12413-cov-4.236041_pt1 | contig 12413 bp, 15 predicted proteins | sample MGYA00510161_ERZ791881 | MGnify/ENA primary metagenome ERZ791881 (study PRJEB30046, sample SAMN00792073) | human gut metagenome | study: EMG produced TPA metagenomics assembly of the A metagenome-wide association study of gut microbiota in type 2...
CTACCATAAACGCCTTTTTTAACGCGGTTATGACCATTCTGGTATCCTGAGTATCATCGACTTCCCAGCTAACGATACCATTATAATCCTCTTTAGTTCTTGATTTTTTACATATTTTGTCGACCTATTCATAAATTAATCCTTTCCCAATATTTCCGTCTGTTCATCCATTATTACATCTTTAAACTTCCGTCCCTGAATCATACAATTTTCAAGTACATCGTCTAAATCCGCATACCATCCAATTAGTTCATAACTCTCTGACTGGGGGTAGCCTGTCTTTTCACAATGTAATAAAATAACATCATATTGTCCTGTTCTTCCGTCTGAAAGAGTAACTTTTTCATTCTCGTCCAGCGGCTCTCTGCACATTCTGTAATATACATCATTGTACTTAAACTCTATGCCCATAAACTTTTGTCGCTCTAAATTATCTGCAGGAATTGATCGTCCTGATTCATATTCATATATAAAATCCTTTAATTCTTTATATTCATTAACTCTCATGACAATCCGAACCTCCTCTTAATCTTCTTAATTAGTTTTTCTTCATCCGCTGTTATTGGTATTCCTTTATCGCTATGGTCTAAATTCAAGTGCTTATGTGGCATCAATCCATGATGTTGATGTAGTAAATCAATGCTTATAATCTGCCTATGTGTCTCATCATAAAAAGATAAATGTTTTAACTTTCCATTCTGAACAACCGCATATGCTCTTTCTGCTGAGTGCGAATATTCAGGAGCCTTAACAGCACCACTATTCTGTAAAATCACCTGCACCCCATCTACATCGCCCACAGTATGATAATTCTGCCCATTTTCAACAAAATTAAATTTTCCTGTATCTACATCTTCGAATGCTCCTCTACTTCCCATATTGTAACACATCCTTTCGTTCAAAAATATTAGATTCTTTCCATAAACACAATTGCTTAAATTCTTTATTTTTATTGTTAAATGCATCTTTATATTTTATATTTACAAATCTTCCAGTCATTCCGGATATCATATCTCCATATACAATAATCAATGGTGGCTCAATTCTCTTTTTCATCTCATTAAACCCTTTCAAAAATACTTCCTGATTATTCAGACATCCTATTGTTGAAACTATAACGATAGAATTCATTTCTATTCCACTAAAACATATGTCATAGGTATCTTCTCCCCACCATGATATAACTGGTAAAACAACACATTTATATGTCTGCCAAAGACAACCAAGCCATCGGTTCATATACACATTATGTCTTACTTCATTAATATTCATTGTTGGATAAATACTATAATCTGGTGTACCTACCGCCATTGCCGTTTGAAGTTTGGGTATGTATTTCATTGGATCATTCCAATATTTCAATAAATCCTTATCATACACAAATGGTAATACTATTTTTTTACTGTTATCTTGTCTGGTCGTTAAATTTTTAATTCCAACCGGCTCCATATTCTCAATGTCCAACTTTTCCTCATCAGTTTTATGTATTATAGGCATTCCATATTCCCCTAGCATATGTTCTCCTAACATTGGTCTAATCACTTTAAATTTTTCTTCTTCCGATAAGCCACGTATCAATTTCATCGCCTCCATTTATTATGCTTGTTCGCTTATTTCTAACATCATATTTAAAAAATATAGGGTTTTAACCCTTTTTAAGATTGGTGTTAGCTTGTTCGCTATTTTCTAACATTGGAATAGCACTAACATATCTTTCTGTCAACCATGTTTTTAATTGACAGGTCATAACCTTATATAACAGGATATGACCTGCCTATCTCTGCATCTTATTACACCCTACTCTCTGGTTTATATGTCACATTAAATACATAGTCTAACAACCACTTCTTGAAAGATTGATTATTCTTATTTCTTATATCATCCGAAAATGCTTTATACAATTCCGTACCGGAAACCAAACTTTTCAATATTGCATCATAAGTTGCTCTATCACTCTCATCTCTTGCATTTTGTGCATCAGAATACTTCATAGCATTCTGATATGTCTCATCTTGTGCCACAATATCTGGTAAATCAGCAATCTGTTTTCTGACACGATCCTCATCTGTCCATCCACAGTTGCCCCATTTTTCATGGAATGATGCTAGTATATTTGATAATGTATCATATTCTGGAACCGGTATACCTACATCTGTTTTTACAGGTACAGGGTCTATCTCAGAATCTACATCTTCAAGTTTTATACTGATTGTATCCTGTGCTACCAGTCTATAGCTTTCAAGTTCTACATCTTCTATAATCTCATCTGCATTTCCTGTATCGGGCTTAGGCAGCTTACTAACCAGAAATGACAGATATATAGAAAGTTTCTCCCACTCTATAGAACCATATGGCAGTATAGATGAAAGGAAATTATATGTACGCAAAAATGTTTTTGCAGAACTCTTAAAATCAATCTGGTCATCTGGCTCTAATTCCTTGTATCGTTCTACAGCCTCATCAATAATCGGATCTATTTCACATCTGTCTTCATTATCAAGATACATTTCTGCAACCTTCGCCACTTCATCATCTGAGTATATTTCCAAAGGCTCCATCTCATCAACTAAATCATTTAATTTGTTAACATCTGTTTCTCCTGATAAAATAGTCGTCTTATAATATTTGTCAAATGCTGCCTTAATATCAGCAGGATCATTCTGGAAATCAAGAATAAACACATCATTCTTATCTGCATGACAGCGATTCAGGCGGGATAAAGTCTGAACAGCTTTAATATCAGCTAATCCTTTATCTACATACATCGTCTGAAGCAATGGTTCGTCATATCCAGTCTGAAACTTATTTGCCACAATAAGCAATCTATATGGGTCTTTTCTGAATGTCTTTTCAATCTTAGAACTTGGGAATCCATTTAACTTTGTTTCATTATATGTTACCCCTTCATAAGTAATTTCTCCGGAAAATGCTATGATTGCCTTGTAAGGGCTCTTTCTCTCTTCCAAGAGCTTATTAATTGCCATGTAATATTCGACTGCTCTTTTAATGCTGCTTGCAACCACCATAGCACGAGCCTGTCCCTTAATCTTATGACGCACTTCAGAATGAAAATGTTCAACTATAACACCAGCTTTTTCTTTTACAGCAACCTTTTGGGCTTCAACATAATAACGAAGCATTCTCTGAGCTAGTTTCTTATCAAATAACGGATCATTTTCCACTGTTTTTACAATGTGATAAAAGCTCTCATATGGTGTATAATTTCTGAGAACATCCAGGATAAATTTCTCCTCTATCGCCTGTTTCATTGTATAGACATAATGTGGCTTAGCCTTCTGCGTTCCATCCTCATTCATAATTGGTTTTCCATATTCGTCGAACATTTTTTGTCCAAACATTTCAAGAGTCTTGTTCTTCGGTGTCGCAGTAAAAGCAAAATAACTTGCATTAGGAGCCATCTTCTTACCTTCATTATCGTATTCAACTTATCCTCAAAATAATCCTCATCGTCATATACATTGCCAGATATAGCAATATTCATCTTAGCAGCAAGACTTCCGTTCTGACTGGAATGTGCCTCATCGATTATAATGGCAAAATTCTTGTTCTTGTAATCTGCCGATACAGAATCAAGTATGAATTGGAACTTATGTACAATCGTAATAATAATTTTCTTTCCCTGCTCCATAAGTTCATTTAAAGTAGAAGCATCTTTAGCCCAGCCTACTGTACTTGATACTTGCATAAATTGCTTTATAGTATCACGAATCTGCTTATCAAGATTTATTCTATCCGTTACAACAATCACAGTATCAAAGAGATCCTTCCTGTCCCTTTTCAGATTCACAAGCTGATGTGCTAGCCATGCAATAGAATTAGACTTTCCAGAGCCAGCACTATGCTGAATTAAATATCTATGTCCTGGTCCATCTTTCTTTGCATCTGCTAAGAGCGATGTAACCACCGACAATTGATGATATCTTGGAAAAATCTGCTTATAGGATTTATGTCCGGTATCTTCATCTTTTTCTTCTGTTATCTGTACATAGTTTTCTAATATGTTCGATAAGCACGACCTGGTTAATATATCCTTCCACAGATAATCTGTTTTCAATCCATCTGGATTTACCGGATTGCCTGCACCATTGTTATTGCCTTTATTAAAAGGCATAAAGAAGGATTTCTCTCCCTTGAGTTCTGTACACATATAGATTTCATCGTCATCTACTGCAAAATGCACAATACAACGCTTAAACTGAAACAACAATTCATCTGGAGTACGATCTGTCTTATACTGCTTTATAGCATCATTATGATTCTGTTTTGTAAACTGGTTCTTCAGTTCCGTCGTAATGATAGGCAAACCATTTAGAAATATGCATATATCTAATGCAAGTTTTCCATAATCAACGCTATAACGAAGTTGTCTTGTTATACTAAATATATTCTTTTCGTAACTTTCTTTGGCATCTTGATTACCTTCACTTGGTCTTACCATATAAAAATCAATTGTCTGATTTTTATACTTCATACCCTTACGAATAATATTAATAACTCCATCATCTGATAATTTTCTACTCAGGCGGTCCAGAAATTTCTTTTTTTCCACTGCATTCTCTTCAATGCGAAGTTCACTCAGTTTTTTACTCTGAGTATCATGCAAGAAGCGGAACAGGCGCACTTCGTCTATTGCATATATTTTATTGTAATCGCTGTTATTGCCCTCTTCATAATGGTTATTATCCACCATATAGCGAACAATCATTGTCTCAAATCCATTTTCTTTCATGTTAGTTGCCATAGACGCTGCCTCCTTTTCAAATTCTAAAATCCACCATTTTGATATGCTCTTGCTATCACATAAGATGGTTCATAAAATGCACTGCAGTTATAATCATCAATCACATCACAAATTTCACTGTTATATACTTTTATAATTCCATCTACATAATCTTCTTTAGATGTCATAGTATCTCTAATCAATCGCTGATATACCGCTCCCATATCAAGTGCCGTCGGAATAATTTCAGCCAGTTCCTTATCTACCGCTGTAATATCATACTCTCCATTTTCCAGATGATATTCTTCAATCCAGTCTTCTTCTACTTTCAACGGATTTTCACAATGCAGTACATTGGCACAACTAAGCAGGTGATATAAGCCATCTCTTCCGATTGTATTTACAACATACTTGTTCTTCTGCTTAATATGTCTTGCCACTCTCTCTATCATGTAACATACAAAATAGAGATCATTCGTTTCTATTTCTTCGTCTGGGAAGTACTTATTCTTCATAATGTGTCACTCCCTTCAAATATCAGCGTATCCAGTGCTTTCTGCGTACAGAACACAATCTGATGTGTCGGATAATTGAACTTTACCAATTCCCAGAAAGCATCTCTTGACACTCTGCCATCCATAAATCCTTCTACGAAATTCCAGATTTGGTCATCTGCCATAGGCCCTTCCACAATATCATAATCGTGCTCGATACCTCTCCTGCAATCTACAACAAAATCAAGCCATTCATCTGTCATTTCTGAGAATTGCAATGTCTTTAATTCTGCATTAGGAATGTATTCATATCTGTTGACTACAGATGCACCTTTTCGTGTCAACGCCCAACGCTTCGCCTGCTTTTCCAAACTTGTACAATAAAAACCATATCCAAAATCCTTGTAGAAGCCATTCTGAAGAATACGCGGAACAGCCACTTCTACATTACTTCCATGATATATTATATTCTTGTCCATCAGCAGCCTCCTATTCTTCTATGCTTTCATCAAATATTTGCTCATCTGAAATTTCTTCTGAATCATCTTCTGTTTCTATATTATCCGTCTCTGTTTCATATGTAGGAATCTTTATATCCCTGACATCCACCTGTCCCGTTACTACATCGGAAATAAGTTTAACCTTGAGTTCTTCAACGAGGAAGATTTCTTTTTGGATGCTGGATATCATTTCGTCAATCTCTGCTAATCTTTTCTCCAGATATTCGACTATCCCTATTTGCTCTTCATATGGTGGCACAGGTGCCATTATCTGTTTAAAACTATCAAAATATAGTCTATTTCTTTCTATCATAATTCCATACGAATTATTGTCAAACTCCTGTAAAAACTGTGGTGTTCTATAAACATACTGATAATATTTAGAGCACATTTTCACAATAGGTCTGCATACTGCATACGCAGGACTTATCAAGCCGTCATATTCAGATACCCCTAAGCTTCCGATAAAAGCATTCATTAAGTTATATCCTATATCACCTGGTTTAATTCTTTTATAACCTGATGCATCTTCAGACATTCGCCTTTTTCTTCCTGTTTCTGATTGAAGAACAACCCCATCTTTATTTGTTATTGACAAAAGAGGAAGTTCATTTCCATAACCAGTATCAACTACTTCTTTGAACAAAACTTTTGCTTTTTTTAATTTCCAATGCTTTGGAATGTCTGGTATCCAGTTACATTTTGTTTCTTTTTTTTCGACATTATGTATTCCAGAGAAAATTATTTTATTTATAATTGCCCCCTTCAGTTCCTCCAACAATTTAATCTGCTTTTTCTTCTGACAAATAAATCGGTTCATCTCCGAGGTTTTCCAGTCAAGATATTGGACGATTTTGTCCTGTTCTTGTCTTGGTGGGATATAAAAGGGGAAATTCTTTAATTTATTAATATCCAAGTCCCATTGTCCCACTCTAATTCCTACAGAATATTGTGCAAAAAAAGGAACATATGCCTTGCTTCTAATAGCTTTATTAAAATACTTCACATTTTCAAATTCTAAGTCAAAAGTAAAGTATGCAGGACTAACAATACCTTCATAATCAGAAACACCATAAGAACCTTGCCATGATTTCATCTTATTAATAACAAATTGACCTTTTTTCACCAATTTATAATTAGACAAATCATCTGGCACATAATTATGATTTTCCTCTTTGCTTTCTACGTTTCTTAATATGACACCTTTTTCACGTGTCACTGAAAGTAATTCCTTATGAGGATAATTCTTTTCTGATACATTTTTTAATAATGCTCTTAATGTAGTCACTTTCCAATGAGCTGGGACTTTAGTAATCCAATTACTATCACTCCTCTTGTATTCCTCATACCCCTTCAGCATCACTCCCTACCTCCTATAATAGAGGCGAGCAGCCCATCTGTACTCTGTTCGATTGCCTTGATATCCGCAATGATGTCTGCCACATTCCGAAGCTGTACAGGCTTATAGAAATATTTGGTAAAGCTAAGCTCATATCCGATTACAGCACTATCTTCATCTATCCATGCATCCTCAACATATGGTTTTACTTCATTTTTAAAGAAAGCTTTGATTCCACCTTCATATAAAAGCGGTATCTGCTCTGAATCCTTCAGATTATTGTCTGGTTCTATATTTCCCTTCTTATCACGTACTAGCTCAGCATTCTCATCTGTTGTTGAAAAGAATTTGCGGATTGCATTCTGACGTTTTTTCGTCCATTTTAAATCGGCTGATTTTACATTCTTCTCAAGTTCAGTTATAAAAGAATTATAGTCATTACTTTCTAAGTCTTTTTTATTTAGAGCAAGGAATTGGTAAAACTCATCATCTTTTCCATTTTCCTTAAATACAGCAAGGTTTTTTTCGTTGATTGCTACCTTTAAACGCAATGGTCGATTGACATCCACCTGATAATAGCCAAATTCTTCGTTCAGGAACACTTTGCTATACTCTGAATCAGCCTTATCAAACTCCAGATATAAATCTATAACCCGTTTGCGAATCTCAGGTGTCATTTCACAATTCTTATCTCCGAGATTCTTGCGAAGTGAAGACTTCATACTGGTTGCATCTATAAGCTGCACTTTGCCCTTTCGTCTGTCTTCTTTTTTATTCGTAAGAACCCACAGATATGTGCCAATTCCTGTGTTATAAAACATATTTTCCGGTATTGCTATAATAGCCTCGCATAAATCCTGTTCAAAAATATATCTTCGCAGATTGCTTGGTCCTGAACCTGCCTTGCCAGTGAATAATGATGAACCATTGTGTACTTCAATAATGCGGCTTCCAAGCTCTGTTGTTGTCTTCATCTTGCTGATATTGTTAGCAAGAAAAAGCATCTGTGGATCACCTATATCCGGTATCAGACTGTACTCTGGATTATCATCATAATTAATAATAAAACGAGAGTCTGATATTTCATCTTTCTTATTAATTCCCCATGCCTTTAAATCAGTTTTCCAAGGCGTACCAAAGGGTGGATTGGAAAGCATAAAGTCAAACTCTTCTTTAGCAAATTTATCATCAGAGATTGTTGAGCCAAATCTAATCTGATCCGATTCTTTTCCTTCTCCTTTTACAAGCATATCCGCTCTGGCAATAGCATAAGTTTCATCAGCATTTTCCTGCCCATAAAGGTGAATAGATACCTTCTTTCCCTGTTCTGCCGCCAGCTCCCTGATGTGCTGGTCTCCTACCGTAAGCATACCACCTGTTCCACAAGCTCCATCATAGATTCGGTATGTTGTACTCTGAATCTTATCCTGAATCGGAATAAAAGCAAGGTCTGCGATAAGCTCTACGATATCTCTTGGTGTGAAGTGTCTTCCTGCATCTGTTACATTGGTTTCCTCGTTAAACATACGGATTACTTCTTCAAAGAGTGTTCCCATAGTATGATTATCAAGTGCTTCAATCTTTACAGAACCATCCTCATTTAATATTGGTCTGTTGCTCAGATTAATACGTGGATCTACAAATTTCTCAATCAATAGTCCAAGTCTGTCCTGTTCTGACAGTCTGTCTATTTCATTTCTTATATGAAATTTATTGATGATTACCTGAACATTTTCTGAAAAGCCATCCAGATAAGCAATGAAGTCTTTTTTCAACTGTTGCTGGTTGGTTCTGGATTTTAAATCTGTCAGTATAAAATCTGATTTATTAACAAATGCCTGTTCTGCAACAGCAGAAAGCGCAGCATCAAGCTCCGTAATTCCTGCCTTTTCAAACTGTTCTTTTGCCTTTATCACTTCCTCATGCTTAGGCTCTAATACTGCATCAAATCGCCTGATGACAAACATCGGCAGTATTATTTTTCTATAATCTCCCACATCATATACATCTACTAGACAATCATTTGCGATTCCCCAGATAAATGATTTTAGTGTGTTATATGTCGATTGATTCATAATTGCTCCATTCTATACGATATATTCCTCTGTTTGAGGCTCTCTCGCCAATATTTTTAGTGTCTGCAGTCTGTATTTCATTGCTGTATAATTCACTTCAAACCGATTTGCAGTCTCTTTAATTGCACTTTTAACTCCATAATCTGTCAACGATATAAGACTGTTTCCTATTGTCTGTCCCATAGTTTCTGCAAAAGTGTTTATTACTGCTTCCTTAGGCATAAGAAATGCTGCTGCACAATAGTTTGCCTGATATTCAATAATATCGATTGCTGTCATATTTCGGACTCGTTCTGTATGATTTTTAAAAGACTTCTGCGTACACATTTTCGTGTAATCTGCGCCCTTATTACGGAAGCATCTCGGATGCAATATCTGATGGAAACATTCATGTATCACGGTAAAGTTCTCTCTCCCAATATTGCCACTCTCCTGCAATGCCTTGTCTATCACTATCGTACCTTTATCAACCTTAATACGCTTAGGTATCATTCCTTTTTCATAATGGTCATAAGGCCATGAATACATGCACACATCATAAAATGCAGTCATTCCCAATACACTTAAATCTGGTGTGATATAAAACCAGTCTGGCGTGCAGCCAATTAAATCCACGATATCATATACATCTATGTGTTTAGCTCTTACCAGTCTCTCTTTATCATACTTCTCTGTCAGCTCATTTGCCTTTGCTTCAAGCTGAGAAGGTGAATACTCAAAATACTTCACTTCTTTGCTTCTTTCTCCTTCTCTTCAAGCATTTTTATTACATCCATCCATTCCTTATCACCAAGTCCCAGGTCTCTTGCCTTTCTAAGTGCAACTCGTGCATTATCTGTTTCCATAATATATTCAGGTAAATCCGGTGATACAGAATTATCTTTTGCCAGTGCAGCATAATCATACATTGTATTTGCTTCATCTTCGGTAAGTTCCAATGCCTCAGCAATTTTAGCTAATTTCTCCTTATCTGGTGGATATCTTCTGGATTTTTCCATGTCACTCATATATGCCGGTGCAATCTCCAGAATTTCAGCCAACTTTCGTAAATTTATCTTCTTTTCTTCTCGTTTGTTTCGCACAAACTTTCCAAAACGTTCATCCATTTGATTACCTCATTCTATCATTATGCTTGTTCGCTAAAACCTAACAATATATTAACATCATCAACAATAAATTACAATCATTTCCTAGCTGCATATAACTATCTTTTTATCTCTTTCTTTCAACTATTTTCCTCACACTCTCCAGAAACCTCTCCAACAGATTAACCCCAGCAATCACAAACTGTTTCATAAATTCATAGGCCTTCTCCAACAACTCCCTTAACCCATCTTTAGGATTTAGCACTAGACTTTTCTGGAAATAATTATATACCAATATAGCTACAGCCAGCATATTTGCTGGATTTTTTTATATTTCAAAAACTTGACAAAAATATTTTTTGCCCATTCGCTATATAGTGCTATAGTGTTATAATAAAAAGGGTGATTTTTATGTCTTATTTTTTTAAGAAAACAAATAACAAAAAGGGAACTTATTTACAGATTTATGAAAGCTATTACGATCCGGCGCGCAAATGCGGAGTTCATCATTCTTTCAAGTCTGAGGTATAAGCTCCCTCTGCCAGACCGTCCATTAACACATTGCATCTGATTTCCTGTATACTGTTGTCATTCTGAAGAATATCTGCATAGTTGGATTGTATTGCATCGTATGTTCTGCATACTTCCTGACTCTTGCTTAAATCCTTCTTTTCACATCTTCCTTTGTAACCTTTCTTACGCATAGCAGCACCTCCTGATATTGTGCAATTCCCTTTTTCCCGAATGGGGAATGATTTCCCAGAATGGGTTTTGATTTTCCCAAAAAAACATATCGGAAAATACTCTATGTCAAAGGGCAATCTCTTTCATTCTGTTTTGGGGCAAAGTTTTCATTCTCTTGATGTATAAATCTTCATCAATAATCATAAAACTTTTCCTCCTGAAACCAATTCCCTTTAACTTCCCCTTTCCTCAGATTTTGTTTTTCTCTGATTTCAGGTATCCTCATAAAATTCAAATTTTATGTCGCTTTTAGCACCTCTAAAATCCCTTAAAATAAGGCTTTTCTCTACTTCTTCAACATCGTGAAACTGCTGCCAAAGAAAAAAGACCCTGACAGTCTGGATATTCCAGACCATCAAGGTCATTCTTTATTCTTAATTGCATTTCATGTTTTCACATGATTTTTGTCATTTCACTGGCTGAAAGTTTTGCCCTGAAACTGGATAAAACTGTTTGCCCTGTGATAAAAATTTTTTATTCAAACTCGACAAATCCGGAGATATTGTTAAACGTATTTGTTTAGTTTTTATCTCTTTTCTGCCGTCATTTTATTTCTGTTACATATATTATTTTGGCTCGCTGATTTTCTGTTGCCAATTTGTTGCCACTTCATTATAACTGCGTTAAGATTACTTCGCAATCATTATTTTGAAAATATGCTTCAAGCCATGCCTTTTTCGCATCTAATGCATTTACTACTGCACTCTCCCTTGTCTCTCCGCAAGTGATACAACCAGGCAGATCTGGATAAGAAACCACAAATCCGCCTTCATCCTTGTCTTCTACAATTTCCATGCGATATGACAATTCCATATAATCATTCGGTATCTTCATTGTTCTTTTCCCCACAATCTATAACTTCCCAATATCCATTTTTAGGAGAACCATGCCGGATAAGAATACCAAGTTCTTTTAATTTCTTAATATTTTTTTCTATGCTCCGGCTTCCCATACCTAATTGCTCTGCTATTTTTGCTGCCGATAGCTGCCTATCATAGAGAAGAAGATTCACGATTTTCTTCTGTGTATCTGACAATTCATAACCTCTAATTATATCCGAACCTTCTCCGACTCTTCTCCGAACTTTCTCCGAACTTTCTCCGGCTTCTTTTTCTGACTCTGTCATAGAATTATTTCTAAATAATTCTACCCGAAACATATTATCGAATTCTTGAAATTTGGGTTCTGGAAGATCATATTCCTTCGCCACATTAAAAATTCTCTTTATACCACTGCCCCAGGCTTCCACAAGCCCCATCTGACTAAAAATATTAGCAATTGCTTTATTTCTGATTTTAGAATGACCGTTCATGACTTCCTCGTAAGTCAGTCCATTATACAGTCCGCCCGGAGAAGTCACTTCCAGTCGATCATCATAAACCGCAACCTGAATGCAGGATTCATCCAATAAATTTCGATGACAGTGTGCATTGAT
>ERZ791881.1752-NODE-1752-length-12319-cov-65.631605_pt1 | contig 12319 bp, 5 predicted proteins | sample MGYA00510161_ERZ791881 | MGnify/ENA primary metagenome ERZ791881 (study PRJEB30046, sample SAMN00792073) | human gut metagenome | study: EMG produced TPA metagenomics assembly of the A metagenome-wide association study of gut microbiota in type 2...
GAGTAACAACTTCCAGCTTCATGATAGGCTCCATCAATACCGGACCTGCCTTAGCACAAGCATTCTTATATGCCTGGATAGCACAGATTTCGAAAGACAACTGGTCAGAGTCAACCGGGTGGAAAGAACCGTCAATCAAGGTTACTTTCAGTGAATCCAGCGGATAACCTGCCAACACACCATTCTTCATGGCAGTAGTGAAACCCTTCTGTACAGACGGGATAAATTCCTTAGGAATGTTACCACCCTTCACTTCGTCGACGAATTGCAATCCGCCTTCCTTGAAGTCTTCATCAACCGGGCCGATGTTCACGATAATATCAGCGAACTTACCACGACCACCGGACTGCTTCTTGTAAACTTCACGCAAGTTGACTGTCTTAGTGATAGCTTCCTTATAGTTAACTTGAGGCTTACCTTGGTTACATTCAACCTTGAACTCACGTTTCAGACGGTCGATGATAATATCCAAGTGAAGCTCACCCATACCAGAGATAACTGTCTGACCAGTCTGTTCGTCAGTCTTAACTGTAAACGTCGGATCTTCTTCAGCCAGCTTAGCCAAGCCATTTGACAGTTTATCCATATCCTTCTGAGTCTTAGGCTCAACTGCGATACCAATTACCGGTTCCGGGAAGTCCATAGACTCCAATACAATCGGTGCAGTTTCGTCACACAATGTATCACCAGTATGTATATCCTTGAAACCTACGCCAGCACCAATATCACCAGCACCGATAACTTCTACCGGATTCTGCTTGTTTGAGTGCATCTGGAACAGACGGGATACGCGTTCTTTCTTACCAGAACGAGAGTTATAGATATAAGAACCAGCCTCAATCTTACCGGAATAAACGCGGAAGAAAGTCAAACGACCTACATACGGGTCTGTTGCAATCTTAAATGCCAAAGCAGAAGTCTTTTCGTCTTCGCTCGGTTTACGGTCTTCTTCAGCACCAGTTTCGGGGTTTGTACCGATAACGTTCTCTGTATCCAGCGGAGAAGGCAAGAATGCACACACGTAATCGAGCAATGTCTGTACACCTTTGTTCTTGAATGAAGAACCGCAAAGCATCGGAACGACAGCCATTTGCACTGTTGCGTTACGGAGAGCTCTCAAAACCTCTTCTTCTGTAATGGTAGAAGGATCATCGAAATATTTCTCCATCAAAGCATCGTCAAACTCAGCCACTTTTTCGAGCATCTTATCTCTCCATTCGTTAGCTTCGTCTACCAGATTTGCAGGAATTTCTTCTACTGTATAGTCAGCACCCATTGTTTCATCATGCCAATAGATAGCTTTCATTTTGATAAGGTCTACCAGACCTTTGAAAGATTCCTCAGCACCGATAGGAACGACGATAGGACACGGATTAGCACCCAAAACGTCCTTCATCTGGCGGACTACCTCAAAGAAGTCAGCACCCGAACGGTCCATCTTATTAACGTAAGCGATACGCGGTACGTTATATTTATCAGCCTGGCGCCAAACTGTCTCAGATTGCGGTTCAACACCACCTACTGCACAATAAGCAGCAACGGCACCATCAAGAATACGCAAAGAGCGTTCTACCTCAGCGGTAAAGTCAACGTGCCCCGGAGTGTCAATCAAGTTAATTTTATAAGTATCACCGGCATATTTCCAACGAGTGGTAGTAGCAGCAGAAGTGATAGTGATACCACGTTCTTGTTCTTGCTCCATCCAGTCCATTGTAGCGGCACCATCGTGTACCTCACCGATTTTGTGGGTCAAACCCGTGTAAAACAAAATACGTTCAGAAGTCGTTGTCTTTCCGGCATCGATGTGGGCCATGATACCGATATTACGTGTCAAATGTAAATCATTCTTTGCCATTTTCTAATTCCTTTTACTTTAAGTTTTTAATCTTTGATTGGTTATCTCTTATAGTATTAGAATCTGAAATGAGCAAACGCACGGTTAGCCTCGGCCATTCTGTGCATATCTTCTTTACGTTTGAAAGCACCGCCTTGTTCATTGAAAGCATCCATGATTTCAGCAGCCAGTTTGTCAGCCATTGATTTACCGCCACGCTTGCGGGCAAAGATAATCAAATTCTTCATAGAAATTGACTCCTTGCGGTCAGGACGAATTTCAGTAGGAACTTGGAAAGTAGCACCACCTACACGGCGAGACTTCACTTCCACTTGAGGAGTTACGTTGTCCAAAGCTTTTTTCCAGATTTCAAGAGCTGATTTCTCTTCATTCTGCATTTTGTTCTTCACTGTTTCCAAAGCGGCGTAGAAGATTTCATAAGAAGTATTCTTCTTTCCGTCGTACATCAGGTGGTTAACGAACTTGGAAACTTTCACATCATTAAAAACGGGATCCGGAAGGATGATACGTTTTTTAGGTTTTGCTTTTCTCATTTGTCTGAAAGAATAATGTTTTTCGTTCTTGGTTGTTTACTTCTGTCTTCTTCAACTCTCCCTCCGGAGAATTTACTCAACCTTTAGCATTTCCAACAAACTAAAACGTAAGTTATTACTTTAAATTTTCCTATTTTGGGAATCAGGCCACCAGATTATTTCTTCTTAGCAGGAGCTGCTTGACCCGGTTTCGGACGTTTTGCGCCGTATTTGGAACGTCTTTGTGTACGACCTGCAACACCTGCAGTATCCAAAGTACCACGTACGATGTGATAACGCACACCCGGAAGGTCTTTTACACGACCACCACGTACCAACACGATAGAGTGTTCCTGCAAGTTGTGACCTTCTCCCGGAATATAAGAGTTCACCTCTTTACCATTGGTCAAACGTACACGAGCTACTTTACGCATAGCTGAATTCGGCTTCTTCGGAGTGGTTGTATACACTCTCACGCAAACGCCACGTCTTTGAGGACAAGAATCCAAGGCTGGAGACTTTGTTTTCTCCACCAGCACTTCGCGTCCTTTTCTTACTAATTGCTGAATTGTAGGCATTTTAATTGTTTTTAGTTATATATTATGTTTATATTAATTCAAAACTATACACTTTTGGGCTGCAAAGATACTAATAAGTTTTGAATAATCAATGCACTACAAGTTTTTTTTTGATTTTACGCTTCACCCTTGATATTGGGAAGAGGCGGAAATGTTTGTTCGTCCGGCATGCGAATCAGTCCGAAAGCGCGTTCATATTTCCCAATATTCTCTTCGAGTGCACGCAGCAAACGCTTGGCATGTTCGGGTGCCAAAACTATGCGCGATTGCACGCCAGCCTTTGGCATTCCAGGCATCACGCGGATAAAGTCGAGAATAAATTCCGAACTGGAATGAGTTATAATAGCCAAATTGGCATATGTACCTTGCGCCACTTCTTCCTTCAATTCTATCTGGAGTTGACCGTTGTTGTTTTCTTGATTTTCCATGTTGCACAATTGTTTTTAAAATGTTCTTAAAAGATAGACCAAAAGTACTCTTTTTTTTCGGATGATATACATTTAAGCTCAAAAAGACACATAATAATCCGTTCTGAAAAAGGAGCAAGCCACTGCAACCGTTTTGCAGTAGCACTGTAACAAACATACAGAAGCATTGCAGTACAGAAGGAAGAGGCAAAGACAAAACAGAGAGGGAATACTCCTTCTTATAGGATATTCCCTCTCTATTTAATAGAATTATATTGACGTTGTAAGGCTATCCCTCTACTTTCTCGTCTACAGCATAATCAAGTACCGTCTTCTTGTTGGCAAGCATACGGTCGTACTCTTCTTTGGAGCCAACGATAATCTTCTCGAACTCGCGTTGTCCGGTACCGGCAGGAATCAGGTGACCGCAAATTACGTTCTCCTTCATACCTTCCAGACGGTCCACCTTTCCGTTGATGGCAGCCTCGTTCAGTACCTTCGTCGTTTCCTGGAAGGAAGCAGCCGACATGAAGCTTGAAGTCTGCAATGCAGCACGGGTGATACCTTGAAGAATCTGAGTAGAAGTCGCAGGTACAGCGTCGCGCACTTCCACGGGTTTCAAGTCGCGGCGTTTCAACATGGAGTTCTCGTCACGCAGCTTGCGAGCCGTCACAATCTGGCCAGCCTGCAGACTCTGGGAATCTCCAGCATCCACTACCACCTTCTTTCCCCAGATACGGTCGTTCTCTTCCATGAATTCCATCTTGTCAACAACTTGCTGTTCCAAGAAGCGGGTATCACCTGGCTCGTCGATTTCCACCTTGCGCATCATCTGACGAACGATGATTTCAAAGTGCTTATCATTAATCTTCACACCCTGCAGACGGTAAACGTCCTGAACCTCGTTCACAATATATTCCTGCACGGCCGTAGGACCTTTGATAGCCAGGATGTCCGCAGGTGTGATAGCACCGTCAGACAACGGAGTACCGGCGCGTACATAGTCGTTCTCCTGAACCAGAATCTGCTTGGACAACGGTACGAGGTACTTCTTCACTTCACCGGTCTTGGAAGTAACGATGATTTCGCGATTACCGCGTTTCACCTTACCCATGGTAACCTCACCGTCGATTTCTGAAACCACAGCAGGATTAGACGGGTTACGTGCCTCGAACAACTCAGTGACACGGGGAAGACCACCCGTGATATCACCCGCTTTACCTACGGCACGCGGAATCTTCACGATAACTTCACCGGCCTTTACCTTCTGACCGTCTTCAACCACTACGTGGCCACCTACTGGCAAGTTGTATGTACGGATCAGTTCGCCGTCTTCTGTCATGATGTGTGCGGTAGGCACCTTCGTCTTATCCTTAGACTCAATGATGATGATTTCGCGCAAACCGGTAGATTCATCAGACTCTACCTTATAAGTCACGTTTTCAATAACGCCTTCAAATTCAATCTTACCGGTAGCTTCGGTAATGATAACCGCGTTGAACGGGTCCCAACGGGCAATCATCTTGCCTTTCTCTACCATTTCACCATCGGCTGCATAGAGCGTAGAACCGTAGGGTACATTATGAGTGGAAAGCACAATACCCGTGTTGACATCCACAAAACGCACTTCGGCCAAACGGCCTACCACTACCTTTGCCGGTTCGCCTGCTTCGTCGATAACGTCTACCGTACGGAGTTCTTCGAATTCCAGACGGGCAGGATTCTTGGCCACGATGCTTGCGTTGGCAGCAATATTGGCTGCCGTACCACCGGCATGGAATGTACGCAGTGTCAACTGTGTACCCGGCTCACCGATAGACTGTGCAGCGATTACGCCGACTGCCTCGCCCTTCTGAACCATACGGCTGGAAGCCAGGTTACGTCCGTAACACTTGGCACAAACACCTTTCTTGGATTCGCAGGTCAATACAGAACGGATTTCAACGCTCTCGATTGGAGAGTCTTCAATGCGTTGTGCAATGTCCTCGGTAATTTCCTCACCGCCGGCCACAATCAGTTCGCCAGTTGTAGGATGAACAATATCATGTACGGATACACGACCCAGGATACGTTCATACAGAGTGGCAATGGTTTCATCATTGTTCTTCAGTGCCGTACAAACCAATCCGCGGAGCGTGCCGCAGTCTTCTTCATTAATAATCACATCATGCGATACGTCAACCAGACGACGGGTCAGGTATCCGGCATCGGCCGTCTTCAAAGCGGTATCGGCAAGACCCTTACGGGCACCGTGGGTAGAGATAAAGTACTCCAACACGGACAGACCTTCCTTAAAGTTAGAAAGAATCGGGTTTTCGATAATCTGACCGCCTTCGGCACCTGCTTTCTGGGGCTTCGCCATCAAACCACGCATACCGGAGAGCTGACGAATCTGTTCCTTAGAACCACGGGCACCGGAATCCAGCATCATGTATACAGAGTTGAAACCCTGGTCGTCGCTTGAAATGGTTTTCATCAGGATGTTGGACAACTCAGAGTTCACGTGCGTCCAGATATCGATTACCTGGTTGTAACGCTCGTTGTTCGTGATGAAACCCATGTTATAGTTATTGATTACCTGCTCTACTTCATCATAACCTTTCTGTACTAATGCTTCCTTCTCTTCCGGGATAATGATATCGCCCAAGTTGAACGACAAACCACCCTTGAAGGCCATGTAATAACCGAGGTTCTTGATTCCGTCGAGGAAGTCGGCTGCCTTGGCAACACCACACACCTTGATTACGTGACTGATGATGTCTCGGAGTGACTTCTTGGAGATAATCGTATTGATATATCCTGCTTCTGCCGGAACAATTTCGTTGACAATGACACGGCCCACGGAGGTATCGTGCATCATCTTGTCCACAATGTTACCATTCTCGTCAACGTCTTTCACTATTACGCTTACCGGAGCATGGATGTCGCACTTACCTTCATTGTAGGCAATCAGCGCTTCCTCAGGACCGTAGAATGTCAGGCCTTCACCCTTGGCACCCTTGCGCAGCTTCGTAATATAGTACAGACCAAGTACCATATCCTGAGCAGGCACAGTGATAGGAGCACCGTTGGCAGGGTTCAATATATTGTGTGACTGGAGCATTAGCATCTGTGCTTCCAGAATCGCTTCGTTGCTCAACGGCAAGTGCACGGCCATCTGGTCACCGTCGAAGTCGGCATTGAACGCCGTACATGCCAACGGGTGCAGCTGGATTGCCTTACCTTCAATCATTTTAGGCTGGAATGCCTGGATACCCAGACGGTGAAGTGTCGGGGCACGGTTCAACAGCACCGGATGCCCCTTCATCACGTGTTCCAAAATGTCCCAGATAACGGGTTCCTTGCGGTCTACAATCTTCTTGGCGCTCTTTACCGTCTTCACGATACCACGCTCAATGAGCTTACGAATGATGAACGGCTTGTAAAGCTCGGCTGCCATCAGTTTAGGGATACCGCATTCGCCCATCTTCAGCTCCGGACCTACAACGATTACAGAACGTGCGGAATAGTCGACACGCTTACCCAACAAGTTCTGACGGAAACGTCCTTGCTTACCCTTCAAACTGTCGGAAAGTGACTTCAACGGACGGTTAGCGTCGGTCTTCACTGCACTCGATTTACGGGAGTTATCAAACAGAGAGTCGACAGCTTCCTGCAACATACGTTTTTCATTACGCAAAATCACTTCAGGAGCTTTGATTTCAATCAATCTCTTCAGACGGTTGTTACGGATGATGACACGACGGTAAAGGTCATTCAAGTCAGAAGTTGCGAAACGGCCGCCATCCAATGGGACCAACGGACGAAGTTCGGGTGGAATAACCGGTACAATGCGTACAATCATCCACTCGGGCTTGTTGCGTCCGCGTGATGCACGGAACGACTCAACTACCTGAAGACGTTTCAGAGCTTCGGTCTTGCGTTGCTGTGAAGCATCGCTTCCGGCACGGTTACGCAGTTCGTAAGACAAAGAGTCAAGGTCGAGGCGTGACAGCAAATCGTAGATAGCTTCCGCGCCCATCTTGGCAATGAACTTATTGGGATCTGAATCTTCGAGGAACTGGTTGTCTTTCGGCAACTTTTCCAGCAAGTCCAGGTATTCTCCTTCTTCAAGCAAGTCATACTGTGCCACTTCATCGGACAGTACACCCGGCTGAATGACAACATAACGCTCGTAATAGATAATGGCATCCAGCTTCTTGGTGGGCAAGCCCAACAAGTAACCGATTTTGTTGGGAAGTGAACGGAAGTACCAGATGTGAGCCACGGGCACAACGAGCTGGATGTGTCCCATACGCTCACGGCGCACTTTCTTTTCAGTCACTTCCACACCACAACGGTCGCAGACGATGCCTTTGTAACGGATACGCTTGTACTTACCGCAATGGCACTCGTAATCCTTGATAGGACCAAAGATGCGCTCGCAGAACAATCCGTCGCGTTCGGGCTTATACGTACGATAGTTGATGGTTTCAGGCTTTAAAACTTCACCACTCGAATTCTCAAGGATTTCCTCAGGAGAAGCCAAACCGATAGAGATTTTCGAGAAATTACTCTTTATCTTGTTATCTTTTCTAAAAGCCATAAATTTATTTAATTGATAATTGACAATGGAAAATTGAAATTGAAAAACTGAAAACCGATAATTGAGAATGGTAACTTGCATTATCCACTCTCAATTATCAATTATCCATTATTCTAAGTTGATGCTCAAGCCCAAACCTCTCAACTCGTGCAGCAATACGTTCAGTGACTCGGGGATACCCGGAGCAGGCATCGGTTCACCCTTCACGATTGCTTCATAAGCCTTGGAACGTCCTACAACGTCATCAGACTTGATAGTCAGGATTTCCTGCAGAATGTGTGCGGCACCGAACGCTTCGAGTGCCCAAACTTCCATTTCTCCAAAACGCTGACCACCGAACTGTGCCTTACCACCCAACGGCTGTTGCGTAATGAGTGAGTACGGACCGATGGAACGTGCGTGCATCTTGTCTTCAACCATGTGACCGAGCTTCAGCATGTAAGTCACACCTACCGTAGCCTGCTGCTCGAATGCTTCACCGGTACCACCATCATACAGCGTTGTCTTGCCGTAGCGAGGCAAGCCGGCCTTATCGGTCCATTCGTTCAAATCGTCCAAAGATGCACCGTCAAAGATAGGAGTGGCAAACTTCACGCCCAGGTTTTTTCCGGCACGCCCGAGAACGGCCTCGAATATCTGACCGATGTTCATACGTGAAGGCACACCCAACGGATTCAGCACGATGTCTACCGGAGTACCGTCAGCAAGGAACGGCATGTCTTCCTGGCGTACCACACGGGAAACAATACCCTTGTTACCGTGACGACCGGCCATCTTGTCACCGACACCAATCTTACGTTTCTTGGCAATGTATACCTTGGCCATCTGAATGATACCTGCGGGCAACTCGTCACCGATAGTGATGGCAAACTTCTTGCGTTTCAGCTCGGCATCGAGTTCCTTGTACTTCTTGATGAAGTTCATCACCAATGCACGAATCAGTCCGTTGGTATGTTCATCCTTCGTCCAGTTGCTCAACTGAACAGCGGTGAAGTCCAAATCGCTGAAGTCGGAAGCAGAGAATCTGGCGCCTTTGGAAATAATGTCGGCACCCATGTAATCCTTCACACCTTCCGATGTATAATTTTCTGTAAGCTTCAACAGCTTGTTTATCAACACTTTCTTGAGGTCACCAATCTTAGCGTCGAACTCATCGTCAATCTTCGGTAACAGAGCCTTGTCGGCCAGCTTGGAGCTGCGGGTCTTGACAACACGGGAGAACAGACGCTTACCGATAACAACACCCTTCAAAGAAGGAGAGGCTTTCAAAGAAGCATCCTTCACATCACCGGCCTTGTCACCGAAGATGGCACGGAGCAGTTTCTCTTCCGGAGAAGGATCCGATTCACCCTTCGGAGTAATCTTACCGATAAGGATATCACCCGGTTCGATGCGGGCACCCACACGAACAATACCGTTTTCGTCAAGGTCTTTAGTCGCTTCCTCACTTACGTTAGGAATGTCAGAGGTCAACTCTTCCATACCACGCTTCGTTTCGCGAACTTCCAAAGAATATTCTTCTACGTGTACAGAGGTCAAAAGGTCCTCACGAACCACACGTTCATTCAGTACGATAGCATCCTCATAGTTATAGCCCTTCCACGGCATGTAAGCAACCAGCAGGTTCTTACCCAGTGCAAGTTCTCCGTCTTCGGTTGAATAACCTTCCGTCAGGATTTGACCTGCAGTCACGCGCTGACCCTTCTCGCAAATCGGACGGAGGTCAATCGTCATATTCTGGTTGGTACGGCGCCACTTCGGGATATTATATTCTTTCAATGCAGGCTCGAAGCTTACGAACTCTTCCTCCTCCGTACGGTCGTACAGAATACGGATAGTCGTTGCATCCACGAATTCAACCACACCGTCACCCTCGGCAGTAATCTGCGTACGAGAATCGCGTGCCAGCTGGCGTTCGATACCGGTACCTACAATCGGAGCTTCGCTCTTCAATAAAGGAACAGCCTGGCGCATCATGTTTGATCCCATCAATGCACGGTTGGCGTCATCATGCTCCAAGAACGGAATCAAAGAAGCCGCAATAGAAGCAATCTGCTGGGGAGATACGTCCATCAATTCCACCTCGGAAGGAGGAACCACCGGATAGTCGGCATCCTGACGGGATTTTACTTTATCACGTACAAAAGTACCGTCATCGTTCAAAGGAGCATTACCCTGAGCAATAATCTTGGCTTCCTCTTCTTCTGCGGTGAGGTAAACCAAACCTTCGTCAGAAAGATCAACCTTACCCTCTGCCACCTTGCGGTACGGAGTTTCAATGAAGCCAAGCTCGTTGATTTTCGCGAACACACAGAGTGAAGAAATCAAACCGATGTTCGGACCTTCAGGAGTCTCGATAGGACAAAGACGTCCGTAGTGAGTATAGTGTACGTCACGAACCTCGAAGCCTGCACGCTCGCGTGACAGACCGCCGGGACCCAGGGCAGACATACGGCGTTTGAAAGTAATCTCGGCCAGCGGGTTGGTCTGGTCCATGAACTGTGACAAAGCATTCGTTCCAAAGAATGAATTGATAACGGAAGAGATTGTCTTGGCGTTAATCAGGTCAATCGGAGTAAAGACTTCATTGTCACGGACGTTCATACGCTCGCGGATAGTACGCGACATACGTGCCAGACCGATGGCAAACTGATTGGACAACTGTTCGCCCACTGTACGCACACGACGGTTGCTCAAGTGGTCGATATCGTCCACATCCGCTTTCGAGTTAATCAACTCGATGAGATATTTGATAATTTCGATAATATCTTCCTTGGTAAGGACACGCACGTCCATATCGGTCGTCAAGTTCAACTTTCTGTTGATACGATAACGGCCTACATCACCCAGGTCATATCTCTTCTCTGAGAAGAACAGGTTATTGATAACCTCGCGTGCACTGGCATCATCGGCAGGGTCTGCATTACGCAACTGGCGGTAGATGTAGAGTACAGCTTCTTTTTCCGAGTTACTCGGATCCTTCTGCAGAGTATTATATATGATAGAATAGTCAGACTGGTTCGGTTCTTCCTTGTGTACGAGGATATTCTGAACGCCCGACTCTAATATAATGTCAACATGTTCCGGCTCGATTACAGTTTCACGGTCAATAACGACTTCGTTACGCTCGATGGAAACAACTTCACCGGTATCTTCGTCTACAAAATCCTCAATCCATGTTTTCAACACACGTGCGGCCAACTTACGTCCCACCATCTTCTTGAGGTTCGTCTTGTTCACCTTCACGTCTTCCGCCAAATTAAAAATCTCGAGAATGTCCTTGTCATTCTCAAATCCGATGGCTCTCAGCAAAGTGGTAACCGGCAATTTCTTCTTACGGTCAATGTACGCATACATGACGTTGTTGATGTCGGTGGCAAACTCAATCCACGAACCCTTGAACGGGATGATACGGGCTGAGTACAACTTGGTACCGTTGGCATGTACGCTCTGTCCGAAGAATACGCCCGGTGAACGGTGAAGCTGGGATACAACCACACGTTCCGCACCGTTGATGACGAATGTTGCCTTATCCGTCATGTAAGGAATAGGACCGAGGAACACGTCCTGAATGACCGTGTCAAAATCTTCGTGGTCGGGGTCGGTACAATATAATTTCAATTTTGCCTTCAAAGGCACGCTATATGTAAGCCCTCGCTCTATACATTCATCAATGGTATAGCGCGGCGGATCAATATAGTAGTCCAAAAACTCAAGAACAAAATTATTTCTTGTATCGGCAATGGGGAAGTTTTCAGCAAATACTTTATACAGTCCCTCGTTCTTACGTTTCTCGGGTGGGGTGTCCAGTTGTAGAAAGTCTTTGAATGACTTCAATTGTACTTCCAGAAAATCCGGATATTCAAGCGGATTCTTAGTCGAAGCAAAATTAACTCTTTGATTTACAGTATTTGAAGACATCTGTTAATGGATTTGTAGAACTTAATTTTAAATATATACACAAAAAGGTAAAGAACCCTTTTCACGAAGGGTTCCTTACCGAATTACCTGATTTACAGGCTAATGTTATTTAAGTTCAACTTCAGCTCCAGCTTCTTCCAATGTTTTCTTCAATGATTCTGCTTCGTCCTTAGCCAAACCTTCTTTTACTACGCTAGGAGCACCGTCTACCATGTCCTTAGCTTCCTTCAAGCCAAGACCGCAAGCTTCCTTAACGGCTTTAACTACCTGAAGTTTAGCTGAGCCAGCGCTCTTCAATACTACGTCGAAAGAAGTCTTTTCTTCTGCGGCAGCAGCACCACCGGCTGCAGGACCAGCAGCAACAGCTACAGCTGCAGCAGCAGGTTCAATACCATATTCTTCTTTAAGGATAGTTGCAAGTTCATTAACTTCTTTTACTGTCAAGTTAACTAATTGTTCTG
>ERZ791881.1756-NODE-1756-length-12296-cov-4.311412_pt1 | contig 12296 bp, 10 predicted proteins | sample MGYA00510161_ERZ791881 | MGnify/ENA primary metagenome ERZ791881 (study PRJEB30046, sample SAMN00792073) | human gut metagenome | study: EMG produced TPA metagenomics assembly of the A metagenome-wide association study of gut microbiota in type 2...
TAAACCACATGTTCCTCCGCTTGTGCGGGCCCCCGTCAATTCCTTTGAGTTTCATTCTTGCGAACGTACTCCCCAGGTGGATAACTTATCGCTTTCGCTTAGTCACCGACTGTGTATCGCCGACAACGAGTTATCATCGTTTACTGCGTGGACTACCAGGGTATCTAATCCTGTTTGCTCCCCACGCTTTCGTGCCTCAACGTCAGATATAGTTTGGTAAGCTGCCTTCGCAATCGGTGTTCTGTATGATCTCTAAGCATTTCACCGCTACACCATACATTCCGCCTACCGCAACTACTCTCTAGTCTAACAGTATTAGAGGCAGTTCCGGAGTTAAGCCCCGGGATTTCACCTCTAACTTATCAAACCGCCTACGCACCCTTTAAACCCAATAAATCCGGATAACGCTTGAATCCTCCGTATTACCGCGGCTGCTGGCACGGAGTTAGCCGATCCTTATTCGTACGATACTTTCAGTCACCTACACGTAGGTGAGTTTACCCTCGTACAAAAGCAGTTTACAACTCATAGAGCCGTCTTCCTGCACGCGGCATGGCTGGTTCAGACTTGCGTCCATTGACCAATATTCCTCACTGCTGCCTCCCGTAGGAGTCTGGTCCGTGTCTCAGTACCAGTGTGGGGGGTTAACCTCTCAGTCCCCCTATGTATCGTTGCCTTGGTGAGCCGTTACCTCACCAACCAGCTAATACAACGCATGTCCATCTATAACCACCGGAGTTTTCAACCCGGAGAGATGCCTCTCCGAATATTATGGGGAATTAGTACCAATTTCTCAGTGTTATGCCCCTGTTATAGGTAGGTTACATACGCGTTACGCACCCGTGCGCCGGTCGCCACCAAAGTATTGCTACCTCGTGATGCCCCTCGACTTGCATGTGTTAGGCCTGCCGCTAGCGTTCATCCTGAGCCAGGATCAAACTCTCCATTGTATAAAATTATAAATGTTTTGTTAGAGTCCTGACTATTCGTTTATCCTTTATAAAAGGAAATTGACAGATAAATACTACATTTCTTTTCTCTCAAAATATAACCAGTAATTCAAAGAACCAGTTTGAAAAATCGCATTTACGATGCGAAAGGACTGCAAAGATAGAGTAACTTTTTGAATCCTGCAAATCTTTTTTCAAAAAACTTTTTAAGAACTTCGCGTCTCGGGAAATCGGGCTTACACAGAACTTTGAGCTCCTTTATTGTAAACTTTCAGCCTTCGTAAGAACAACCGTTTTTCTCAAACGCGGATGCAAAGGTAGCGACTTTTTTCGAACCTGCAAATATTTTCGCATATTTTTTGCATAAAAGTTAAAAATTCTTCAAATCTGAGGTATACACCTATATTTTATTAAAGAAGAATTAGTCGGCCAGCCCTTATGAAGCCCGGGCCGCACATCGCCGCAACCGGGAAGCCGACCTGCGGGGCCGAGGGCTTCCACGGAAAAGACCGCAGCGAGTAAATTCGGGTCGAGTCCTGCAAAACTGAGATTTTTTACTATTTTTGCGTCAGATTATCCGACCGATATGAATTTCAGAAAAATATCACTGCTCGTGCTGATCCTGCTCATCGCGGATCAGGCACTCAAGATCTGGGTCAAGACCCACATGCACCTCGACGAATCGATCGTCGTCTTCCCGGACTGGTTCCAATTGCGCTTCATCGAGAATAACGGCGCGGCCTTCGGGATGCACATCGCCACCAAAGGCGGGTTCGACTGGGGGAAACTCCTGCTCGGGATTTTCCGGATCGTGATGGTCGGGGTCATCGGCTGGCTGATGCACCACCTCCTCAACAAACGCAAAGACACCCCCAAGGGAGTCATCGTCGGCCTGGCGCTGGTCATGGCGGGAGCGCTCGGCAACATCATCGACAGCGCGTTCTACGGGCTGCTCTTCTCGGAGTCGACGCCCTATACGGTCGCACATTTCGGCGGACACTACGCCGGGTTCATGATGGGCAAGGTCGTCGACATGTTCTATTTCCCGCTCTTCCAGTGGAACGGCGTACCGCGGTTCCTGAACTTCCTGGTGGACAGCAACAACTACTTTTTCGGGGCCATCTTCAACCTGGCCGATGCCTATATCTCCGTCGCCGTCATCTATCTGCTTCTGTTTCAGTACAAATTCCTGAGCAAGTAGATTTTTTTCGTAAAAATAGTTGGTGAATGAGAAAAAAGTATTACTTTTGCACACCACAATTTCCAAAAGCCCAGGTGGCGGAATTGGTAGACGCGCACGTTTCAGGTGCGTGTGCCGCAAGGCGTGCAGGTTCGATTCCTGTCCTGGGCACTTGGTTAAGCCTCGTAATCTTTGATTACGGGGCTTTTTTAGTTTTCAGTATAACCGTCCTCCACACCCATGCAAAAGCACTGCCCGGGATCGGACACGGGACAAAACAGCGATTCCGCACTGAACGCCCCCGCAGCCCGCAATGCATGCCCGACCGGTCGAAGCTATTCCTCGCCCACTCCCTCAATCGCGATCTCGAAAGGCGAAGCGGCGCCCGCATGGTAGATAAACAACTTCCGGAAGAACACTCCATCCCGTTCGGCTTCATAGGTCACTTCGATCCGCGACCGCCGGCCGGGCAGCAGGGGCGCCTTGTCCCAGACAGCCGAAGTGCATTCGCAGCTGGTCATAACCCTGGTGATTACGACAGGGCACGAACTGACGTTGGTGAAGTGGAATACGATTTTTTTCTTATGCCCCACCCTTATCCGCCCCAGGTCTGCAACCCGGGATTCGAACCGGAAAAGCGTATCGCTGCCGGCAAGGCCGGCGTGTTCCCGATCCGTACCGATCAGTGCCGGAGTGGGTAGCAGCCCGTCGGCCGCCCCCTCTCCGCCATTTGCCACGAAGCACATGATTCCCGCGGCCACGACCATAACCACAACCACGACCACGGCTACGGACATCGGCACCGCGACCACACTGAATACCTGGCTATTTTTTTTATCCATCTTCGACAGAGCCCCATTTTATTGATGAACGAAACCACAGGACAGCTTCAATATCGGGTCATAGAGAAGCTACAATTTTTCCAGCAGCGCCCGAAGGAAGTTTTCCGTCTGCTGCGATGTTTCTTTAAATGCGGTAAAGAAACCCTCGCATCTCATATCTTGAGTAAGGATAAAGAAATAGGGATTGTTGACATCTTCTATCGGAATTCCGAGTCGGTCAACGCTATACAGCCCGCAGGAGACTTCATACGTGTTCCTGAGTATCCTCAAGTCTCTTGCATTGTGATAATCGCACAGTATGATCAGCCCCATTTGGGCACGGTCATCGAGGATCGATTTCAACAGCTTGAAGTGCATCGCAATACAGGGCAGGCAATTCATTCTGCTGAAACGATAGACCAGCGTTCTGCCATGCGCGGACACGACCTCCGACAAAGGTGACTTATTGCCCTCCGCGTCAGTCAGCACCGTCGTGGGGGAAAGGCAAAACCCTTCCGAGGAGAGCTCATAGGGCCTGCAAAAAGCCATATTCTCGAATGCGGTCTGAATTACCGCCATTCTGTTCAACTGCTTCGAATAGGCGATATATGTTTTTGCCATGACACAGGCCGTGAACCCGAAAAGGAGCATCAAACCCACTGAAAGCAGGAGGACATGCGGCTTCTGGTTGGGCATGGCTATTCCTCCTGTTTTATGTCGAATACGAACAATACCGGGTTATCGTTCTCGGACAGTTTATCCAGCAATCCGTACAACTCTTTTTCAAATCCGGTTTTGGGCGTCCTATCCGTTACGTATTTATAACTGAGCCCAAGTGTATTTGCGTTAATCCAATATATTACCTCGTTGCCGATCACACGTTTTACGCTGAAAAAGAATTTATCCGAAAAATTACTATCGGTAGCAAATTCATAGATCGACATTTTATTGTCCTCCTTGTCATATAAGAAATAATAATCCTTTTCACCCGTAAAAGTCACCTCCGCAAAAATATACCGTTCCGATTGCTGAATCCGGTTTATCCCCAATACGGCATTTCGCCCCCGGTTATCCTCGAAAACTTTTTCGGGTCGCCCCGAAGTGTATTTGGCTTTGGGATCTTTGAACTCCATACGGTATTGCACACAGACACTGTCTTTGGAAAACTTATAGATATGATCGTCTCCCGAATAAATCATCAGGGCTTCGTTTCCTGCTATTCCGTATTGGGGGCCGTTTATTCCCAGAACATCGGGATCTTTTTTAAAAGGCAGATATTTGGAATAGCCATCCCCATCCCGAGCGTTCGAAAAAAGCCGGTATTTACCAATCGCAGAATTACTCCAATCGTTCATATAATAAATAATATCCCCAATGGCAAATAATTCTGTACACCTGAGACGTTTGAATAAATCATAGTCGTCCGAAACAGGTTGTAAGGTCAGACGGTCATAGAATATCTGTTTTCCTGCAAAATAGTCTATTACAATAATACTACGATCTGTAACGGTCATAAAGGATAGATTGGTATACTCACCCGGGCCGCGCCCGTGCTTATGGATTTTTCCGGCATAACTCCCGTCCGGATTGAAAACATAGACCGACTGCGACATATGATCCATGATATAAAACTTTCCGTCCACGATTTCCAATCTATCGATATTGGATATTAAGCACTCGTCATTCGTCGCAAGGGGAACGATCCGGAAGGTGGTATCGAGAATTTTGTTGAAATCGGAGTTCGTCACACTTTCCTCCGAATTGAAAACAATACTTTTCACATTGCCTGCCACTTCCGCATTATTCGAGGAACAAGCTGTTGCGAAGAAACTGATTATACAAATAATATGTAACGTGATTTTTTTCATAATTTTAATTATTATCGTTTTTTTCTTTGCACACTCTGATGAGTGTGCAAAGATTTTATTTTTTAATTTGTAGTCTGGCATGAATACGCAGTACACCCGGAACCGCCTTTGTCGCATATTTCCATAATTCCTTCCACTTTAACAGACGTATACCCCAACGTTCCGGTCTGCTTTTCGCTTGAAAAAGATATCTCTCCATTTAAGCTCACATTGCGAAACAAAATACAGGTCTTAGGTTTTCCCTGTAAATGTTCATAATAGAATTTTGAGCCATCACCTTTGTTATTACTTCCTTCATTGTTACTTGTCTCTTCATTTTCATTCTTCGTCAAAGCTTCGATATTGACAGACAACAGTGCCTGGGTAGTTTTATTGTAAGTGATAAACCCCAGCACCAAGGCGAAAGTCAGAAATGCAGCACAGAGTATAAAAATAAATTTTTTCATGTTTTTGTTTTTTAAATTCTCGATTGATACCTGCGATCCGGCAACGCTCCGTCGGCGTTATTTCCGAATCCAGGTTGTCGCCCGTCAGGCCGGGCCAGCCTACTAAACAGTGGGAAGGCAATAGTCTTCGGTCTATATCCGTTATCTTACATAAATAAACAGCACCTCCTTTCTTTTTGAAGGGAGCCCGGGGCGGAGATCGCTGCGCATGAATTTGCACGATTCGGCAGCGACCCCGCCCTTTTCGTTCCCTGAATCTCAGTTTGCCGGCACGGCACGGCTACCACCATATTTGTTCGTCGTTCTCGTACGTAAAAATACGTTCCTCCTTGCCCTTGGTATGGTTCCTCAAAAGCAACAGGGCATTCCCGGGGACATTGTCGTAGTGTAAAACATGCGTCCGATCCCCGATGCGCCTGCCGAGGGATACGAACCGGCCATCGCGGCAATAGAACAACTCGTAAAGCTCGTCCGCCTGTATGAAATTATCGTCATTGCGCGGCAGGAACATCACGCTACCCAGGGTCTGAGGCCGGTCGAAAGCCATGCCGCCCCAGCAGCGGGATTCCTGCGGGGCATTGAAATAGGTGAGCGGATCCCCGTCGAATAATTTGTATTTGTCGTCGCCCGAATTCCCGTAGCTGCCTTCGGTTCCGATTATCTCCCCGACGAGCTTTTCCCCCGACGGGGCATAGAACCCGACCTCGGCCATATTCACGAATGCACCGCTCGGGGAGAGATAACGTATATACCGGAAGGTTATGCTGTCCCCCAGTTGCGCGTAATACGGCCTGGCTTCCGGCACCTCGGGCGTAACGTAGACAGTCCGGGCATCCCGGAAATCGGGACTGTCCGCAACCTGGAACCGGCCGTTTTTCACCCGGTTGAGGATAAACTCCAGCTCAAAGAAAACCGGGTATTTCCGCTTCAGTGTGACGGAAACCTCGGCCCCGTCGGGTTTACGCACCGCCACCCCGCCCTCTTTCGAGACCGTAAACGGATCCGTTGCCGGAAGGAGGAGCCCCCGGTCATAATACATGACCATATAGGCGCAGCCCTTTTCGACATGATCGAACGCAACCCGCCCGCGCTTTATCCGGCTCCAGGCGACAGGCACCCAGTTCCGGTTGTCGAAAACGACCAGGTAGGCGAATTTCTTTTTGGCCGCGATCGGGATCGTCAGTTTCATGGCAAGGTCGATGCCGTCGAAATACGATTCCGAAACGTCCTTTATGAAGGGGGATCGGAAGGCCGGCGGAATTCCCTCCGCCAGGGCTCCCCTTTGGTTGGGCAGGCTCTGGGGCTGGAAACTGAACATCTTGCGGTAAACCTTCCCGACACGCTCCTGCGGCCGGGATTCGAAATGCTTGCCGAATTCCGGGTCGCTCATCCCGAAAGAGTAGAGCACGCTATCGACCCGCAGCGAATTCCAGCTGTGCGACTGGCTCCGGTTGGCCCACTGGATAATGTAGTCGTAATTTACAGGCAGCCCGACGCTCCTCAGCGCATACCACATCAGGCTCGTGATCTCGGGGCATGCACCGCCTGCCGCCCGCAGGTAATCCGACGGCCTCAATGCCATCCTCATGACCGATTCGTCGATGACCTCGTAATCCATCCTGCGCAGGCTGTCCTGAATCGTCCTGGCCGCAATGTAACGATCCGCCCCGGCCTGCTGCAGGGGGCGGATTATTTCAGCGAGGAAATCCCTGTAATGAGGCATCCAGTCCTCCGCCAGTTCGTTCTCGATCCGGTAAGGCAGGACATATTCACAGAAATCGCCGAACGACAGCCCCTTTGTCCACGGGTAGTCCAGCGTCGCAAAAGCATTGTCGATATGCCGGATCAAAAAATCGCGGCTGAGTTCTGAAAGGTCGAATGCCGGATGTACGTTCGTAAAATCGGGATTATAATTCTTCGCCCGGCCCCTCAGCACCTGCCTGGGGATATCCTTATCACAGAAAAGGGAATCATAATCGCATTTGAAATCCTCCAGTCCCTTTCCCGCATAGCCGTAATGGAGCGGAAGGTTCTCGATCAGGAACCGGGCGGCCCGGTATTTCAGCGAATCAGCCTTATCCCCGCTGTAATGTTGCAAAACCGCTTCCAGTTCCGGACGGTTTTCGCCCGCAAGTTCCAAAGCCGCCTCCAACCGGGATTCACAACCGGCGCATATCCATGCCAAACCGAACGATAAGATCAGCCTGACGGCAGTACGGTCAAAATTTTTCATGATTGAAACACTTTTACATCTATTCTTCCCTTCCAGTTACTATCCACCCCGGATGGGGAGGGGCTTCACCCACGCAACCCATCCCGGATTTTATTTATCCAGTCAACTATTGCCATTTTTTTCAATACGGCAATCGGCGGAGCTGTTATCATAACAAGATTGATCAAGCAGGGTGATATCTTCTGTGAAGTTACCTTTTAAAACACCAAAAAACAAAATATTTTTACATTATTTTGAACTAATATTAATATTTTTGTTTTATTTTGTAGCACATAATCAAATATCTTGATTATCTATATAATGATTGCGTCTTTATTTTGTGTTCTTAAAATAAAATTATATGGCCAAATTCTGCTATTTGATAACCGGAATCATCATCATCCCGCTGTGGTGCGCCTCGTGCAATGACAATAATCCCAGGAAAGAAATCCAGAAGATCGTAAAGGAATGGGTCGGGAAAACGGTACTGCTGCCGCAGGATATACAACCGACTTCGTATTCCTGCGACACGGTTTGCGACCCCGCGAAATCGAAAAAACCATTCAGGATACTGAATTTCACAGACTCGATAGGCTGCACCTCCTGCAAGCTGAAATTGTTGACCTGGAACGCTTATGTGAGGGAAATCGACACGACGCTGGCCGACAAGGTCGATTTCCTGTTCTATTTCCACCCGCAAAACGAACGCGAACTCGGGTTGATATTACGGGCCGACGGGTTCGAACTGCCGTTTTATATCGACCGTGAAAATGAAATCGACAGGCTGAATGGCTTTCCGAAGAACCAGGCCTGCCAATGTTTTCTCCTCGACAGCACCAACAAGGTTTTACTGGTCGGTAACCCGACGCATAAGCCGCGGCTTTGGGAGTTGTATAAGGAGATAATATCCGGGAAGAAGGCGGTCAGGGTTCCCACGACCGACATACGTATCGCCCGACCGGAAATCGAGGTTCCGAATTTGAGGATCGGCAGCACGGCACAGGCGGCCTTCGTCCTGGAAAACACGGGGGACAAACCGCTGGTAATAACCCACATCGACGCCTCTTGCGGGTGTACGAAACCGTCATGGAACCGGAGCCCCGTCATGCCCGGAGAGAAATCCGAAATCAAAGTGGAGATAATCCCCGACAAGGCCGGGGCTTTCGACAAGACATTGCGGGTCTTCTGCAATACGGCCGCCGGCAGCACTTCGCTGAAGATCATCGGTATGGTAGAGGAATAATTATCGGGAAAAACGAGGGCGGAGAATTGCCTCGGGAAAAGACACGTTTTCTCCGCCCGGCCGCCAAATCCCGGAAAAGGAAAGGAGGTTGTGCAAAAATAGTCAATTGATCCCAAACCCCAAGCGGGTTCGCCGTTGTTGAAAGGATAGACACAACGCATCGAGTAAACTGTGAACGAACAGAAAAAGAAAAACGCTATGAAAAAGAAAATTACGTTCGGCTTGGTGGCATTCGCCATGGTGGCAGCCTCGGCCGTATTTATGAAGAGCATTGCCAAGGACGACCTGTCCGCAATGATCCAGGCCAATGTGGATGCATTGGCTGAGTTTGAATTCGGCGGTCAATCTTGGAATGAGAACGACACGCATTGGGTCGGATCGAACTGGAAGCCTGAAGTAGTAGAATGCACTGGAACCAGAGGGAATGCCACCTACTGGGGACAGATGGTTAAATGTAACACCGGCGATGGAAATTGCTATGATGGCACTGACTGCATTTAGTCATTATTAATTTGTAACGGTTGATGTAATTATAGTTGAACTTTACAAATACATCAACCGTTACATTATACCATCTCATTTAACAACCCAAATAAATCTCCCATGAAACAACTGATCACAATTATTATATTCTCCTTACTATTCTGTGCTTGCGGCACCTCGCCACAAAACAATAGCATGGCATTAGTACTGTCCGATACTGAAATAATTAAAATCAATCCAGGTTCCCCACATTTGATAAGAGCCGACATGGCCAAAACCATCGACACAAAGAAATTACTGGATATGATTCAATCGATCGATTACATAAAACTGGATTCGTCCGAACCGATGGGGCCAATTAACAAAATGGTCGTAACAAACGATAAAATCTTCATAATGGATTCTTTTGCGGCTCAGCAAATTTTTGTATTTGACAAAACAGGCAAACTGTTATACCGGATCAAGAATAAAGGCAGGGGGCCCAAAGAATACATTAGTATCTGGGATATGCAAGTCGACACCATCCGGAATGAAATACTTGTAAATGACGCGCTGGCCCGCTCCTACCTTTATTATTCCACGGATGACGGGACATTCCTACGGCGGGAAAAGGGAATAGCGAACTGCTATTTGGCACGTATCGACAGCCTATATATTAACCTCACCGGAGTCGGACAGGATTTTAACGACAACGAGAATTGGGCGATTATAATCTCGGATAAAGATTCTGTTCTTTTCAAGGGGTTTGAGCCTACACCGCTTCAAAATGACGATTTTATTATCAATAGTTTTACTTACGATCGTAATGGAAATCTTTTATATACTCCAGTTTATTCAGACACGGTTTACCGGTTCTCTTCGGTCTGCGTCGTAGAACCGGAATATGTGATTTGTCAGGAAAAGAGTGTGTGGAGACGTCATGACGAAAAAATATCTTACCAAGAGGTGAAAAAATTAATTTTAGAAAATAACTATACCAGATATGGCGGAAAATTTTACGATATGGAAAAATACGCATATTTCGAAATCGGCCGTGAGGAAGATGAATATGTTGTCCCCATCTCCTGTTTTTGGAACAAGCAAACTGATATGGTTTACGCATGGAGTTCAAAAGGGTGGAGCGAATATCCGGATATAGGGGAGATTATCCGACAACCGATAGCCGTCTACGGCGATACGTTTTTCAGCACCTGTTCGCCGCAAATCCCCGAAGAATACAGGGAAAACCTGAGCCCTAAGATCAAAAGCCTGCTGGAGTGTTCGAAGGAGAGCGACAACCCGATCGTGGTTGCGTATACGTTGAAATAATCGTAAAAACGCCCGGACAGAAGACCAAATAAGAAAGCATATGAAGCAACTAACAGCCACAATTATAACCGCCCTATTCTGCGCTGCCTGCGGAACCTCGCCACAAAACGACAGCAGGGCATTAGTACTGTCCGACACGAAAATTATTAAAATCACCCACGACACTCCGCACCCGATTCGGGCCGATAATGCCAGAATTATCGGCATGGATGAAATGCTCAATAGGGTCAAATCAATCGACTACATAAAACTGGATTCATCCGAGCCCGTCGGTGTAATCAACAAAATGATCGTAACAAAAGATAAAATATTCATACTGGATGCCTATGTTGCCCAACAGATCTTCGTATTTAGTAAAATGGGCAAGCTGTTATACCGTATCAAAAATAAAGGCCGGGGGCCGAAAGAATATCAGAGCATCAGAGATATGCAGGTCGACACCATCCGGAATGAAATACTTGTAAATGACGCGTTGGCTCGCTCCTATCTTTATTTCTCCACCGATGACGGAGCGTTTCTCCGTAAGGAAACGGGAGTGGCGAACTGTTATCTGGCGCATATCGACAGTTTGTATATAAATTATCAAGCCCCAGAACAGGATTTTAACGACAATGAGAATTGGGCGATTCTCGTTTCCGACAAAGACTCCATTCTCTACAAGGGCTTCGAACCAACGCCACTTCAGAATGATAATTTTATTAACAATAGCTTTACTTATGACTGCGATGGAAAGCTTTTGTTTACTCCAGTCTACTCCGATACTGTTTACCAATTTATGTCTATATCCATAGTATCACCTAAATATGTGATCCACCAAAAGAAGAGCATATGGAATCTTTATAACAAAAAAATACCCCCGCTGGAAGTAGATAAGTTAATCAAGCAGAACAACTACACAAGATATGCGGGTAAATTTCTTGATGGGGAAAGTTATGCTTCTTTTGAAATAGCCCACAAATGGGAGGAATATATTACCCCCAGACCTTATTTTTGGGATAAAAGAACCGACATAGTGTTTGCATGGGATACTGCCAATGTGGATGAAGATGCAATTGTCCATGAAATTATCCGACAACCGATAGCCGTCTACGGCGATACTTTTTTCGGCACCTGTTCGCCGCAAACCCCCGAAGAATACAGGAAAAACCTGAGCCCTAAGATCAAAAGCCTGCTGGAGTGTTCGAAGGAGAGCGACAACCCGATCGTGGTTGCGTATACGTTGAAATAATCGTAAAAACGCCCGGACAGAAGACCAAATAAGAAAGCATATGAAGCAACTAACAGCCACAATTATAACCGCCCTATTCTGCGCTGCCTGCGGAACCACGCAACTAAAAAACAGCTTGGCTTTGGAACTGTCCGATGTAGACGCGATTCATATCATGCCCGGCACTCCGCACCCGATCCGGGCCGACAATGCTAAAATCATCAGCACGGCTGAATTGCTCGATATGGTCAGACAGGTCGATTACATAAAGTTGGATTCATCCGAACCCATCGGCGTAATAGACAAAATGATCGTTACAAAAGACAAAATTTATATATTAGACTGCTATACCGCACAGCAGATCTTCGTATTCGACAAAACGGGCAACCTGTTGTTCCGCATCAAGAACAAAGGCAGGGGGCCGAAGGAATACCTGAGTGTCGCGGATATGCAGGTAGACACCATCCGGAATGAAATACTTGTAAATGACGCACTGGCCCGCTCCTACCTTTATTTTTCCACGAATGACGGGACATTCCTACGGCGGGAAAAGGGAATAGCGAACTGCTATTTGGCAC
>ERZ791881.1763-NODE-1763-length-12264-cov-3.429929_pt1 | contig 12264 bp, 10 predicted proteins | sample MGYA00510161_ERZ791881 | MGnify/ENA primary metagenome ERZ791881 (study PRJEB30046, sample SAMN00792073) | human gut metagenome | study: EMG produced TPA metagenomics assembly of the A metagenome-wide association study of gut microbiota in type 2...
CTGCCTTTTTGCTTCAACAACGCCAGTCCGTGGACAATGGCGAGAAACTCTCCGATATTGTTGGTGCCGTCGTGATAGGGCCCCACTTTGAATACTTCCTGTCCGGTCTGGACATAAACGCCGCGATACTCCATTATCCCTGGATTGCCCATACAGCCGGCGTCTACAGCAAGACTGTTGAGTATCACATCGGGGGGATAGACCGACGGCGACGCTTTTTTGGTGCGGGGTGCTACAACCTCGGGGGTGTCCTCCTGAAGGTGACGGGCTATCTGACGCAACGCCATCGATGCCGATGCGTCGCTCTCTCGCATCGACATTACGGCTTCTTCCTTGGAATAAAACGATTTGTAGCGGGCGCCGGGGTAGCCTTCTACCTCGGCTCGACATTCATCCCATGTCTCATAAAGTCCTGGCTGACGCCCAACGTACACAACGTATATCTTGCTTTTTGCCATAATGTGTCTGCTTATTTTTGCAAAGGTAATGATTTTTCCTATTTCTTCCTGCTGCGGGGATGGCAGTTTGCCACTTCCTGACGAAGAAACGAGCGGTCGATATGCACGTAGATTTCGGTGGTGGTGATGCTCTCATGTCCGAGCATTTCCTGTATGGCGCGCAGATTGGCGCCGCCCTCGAGAAGATGCGTGGCAAAGGAATGACGGAGGGTGTGCGGACTGATGTTTTTCTTTATGCCACACTCGCCGCAGAGTTTCTTTACGATGTAGAATATCATTGTGCGGGTTAGCTGCCCGCCGCGGCGGTTGAGGAAAAGGATGTCCTCGCTGCCGCGTTTGGGCGTCAGGTTTGACCGAAGGGGCAGATAGGCGCGGATGGCGTCGACTGCCGATGAGGCGATGGGGACGATGCGCTGTTTGCTGCCTTTTCCGTCTACGGTGACATACCCTTCGTCGATGTCCACCTTCGACATCTGCAGTCCGACAAGTTCCGACACGCGAAGTCCGCAGCAATACGTGGTTTCGATGATGGCGCGGTTGCGGCAGCCCTCATAGGTCGAATCATCACACGCTGCCTCCATGGCGTCGATCTCATCTACGGTCAGGATGTCGGGCAGCTGACGCCCGAGACGGGGCAACTCAAGCAGTGTGGCGGGATTGTGGTCGGTGTATCCACTCGTTTTCAGGAACTGGAAAAACACTCGGATGCCCGACACGATGCGTGCCTGCGACCGGGGATGGATGCCGATGTCGTGGAGCACGGAGAGAAACTCATGGAGCAACGGCTCGGTGACCGACGGCAGTCTCTCGTTTTTCTCGTCCAAAAACTGCAGCAGTTTTTGGACATCGTTGTCATACGATGCCACCGTGTTGGCCGACAAGCCTTTCTCCAACGACAAATGGGCGTTGAAAAGTTCTACCAATGTCGCGTTGTCGGGTAATTCTGTCATAGCGGTGTTGAAAAATACGGATAGTTTTATTAATTTTGCAGATGTTCCGGGAGAATCCTGCTGCAACAAAGGTAAGCAATTCCGCCGGAAAAACCTCGATAACCCCAAGACTAAGCGATTATGAAAATTCTTATTATCAACGGACCAAATTTGAATTTGTTGGGAGTCAGAGAGAAAAGCATTTATGGCGATTCTTCGTTTGAGACTTTCTTCAACACGCTGACTGCGGATTTCCCCGACATAGAATTTGAATATTTCCAAAGCAACCACGAAGGTGCGATTATCGATAAAATCCACGACCGGGGGTTCGACGTGGACGGCATTGTCCTCAACGCGGGTGATTACACCCACACGTCAATCGCTATCGGCGACGCTATCCGTGCGGTGAAAGCGCCGGTGGTGGAGGTCCACATCTCAAACGTGCACGCTCGTGAGGAATACCGTCACGTGTCGATGATTGCCGGGGCATGCCGGGGTGTTATTGCCGGATTCGGTCTCAACAGTTACCGCCTGGCGGTTATGGCTCTGATGAACGCTTGAGATTCACTGTCTTACAAAAAAACAGATATATTTTTATAAGCCCAAAAGTACAAGATGAAGACTAAATTTACGAAAATTGTCGCAACTGTCTCCGATCGTCGTTGTGACGTGGACTTTATAAAACAGTTGGCGGAAAACGGCTTGAACGTGGTGCGCATGAACTCTGCACACATTCAACGCGAAGGTTTCCAAAGAATTGTCAACAACGTGCGCGCGGTCAGCGACAGAATAGGAATCCTTATGGACACAAAGGGTCCGGAAATCAGAACAACGACTAATGTCGACGATGAAAACCTGTCGTTCTCTGCCGGAGACAAGGTCTGTGTGACCGGAGCGCCCGACGAACTTAGCGACAAGCAGAACATACATCTGTCATACCCCGACATTGCCAATGACGTCAAAGCGGGCATGCACCTGCTCATCGACGATGGCGAGCTCGACTTTTTAATCGACAGCATCAACGGGAAAACGCTGCGTTGCACGGCACTGAACGATGGCGAACTCGGTTCGAGAAAGAGCGTGAACATCCCTGGCGCAAGCATCAAACTGCCGTCGCTGACACAACGCGACATTCAGAACATCGGATATGCCATCGAGATGGGGGTCGACTTCATCGCTCACTCGTTTGTCCGCTCTCGACAGGACGTGCTCGACATCCAGAAAATTCTCGACGCTAACAACAGCCCGATTAAAATCATATCTAAAATCGAAAACCAGGAGGGCATCGACAATATCGACGAGATTCTCGAGGTGTCTTACGGAATCATGATTGCTCGTGGCGACCTCGGAATTGAAGTGCCGGCGGAGAGAATCCCGGTGCTGCAACGACAGCTGATTAGCAAGTGTGTAAACGCTCACAAGCCGGTCATTGTCGCTACTCAGATGCTCCACACGATGATCAGCAACCCGCGCCCTACTCGCGCAGAGGTGTCCGACATCGCAAACGCGGTGTTTCAAAGGACTGACGCTCTGATGCTCAGCGGTGAGACTGCTTATGGAAAATATCCCGTGGAGGCGATTTCAACAATGTCGAAAATCATAAAGGAGACGGAGATGTCGCTGTCAAGCCGGAAAGACGCGGTAAACCACACGCTGTTCTGCCGCGACACTGCCGATGTGACAACTTTCCTTGCCCACGGTGCCGTCGACGCGCAATACGAAATCGGGGCGAAGGCTATCGTGACCGACAGCTACACCGGACGCACAGCGCGCTACATTGCTTCTTTCCGTGGCATATCGCCTACGCTCGCTATATGCTACCGCCCGAACGTGCCGCGACTGTTGGCGCTGAGCTACGGTGTGTACCCTATGTATCAGAAAAAGGAAACGTCGTCGCGTGCATATCTGTACAACGGGCTGGAGCACCTCATCGAACTGAACATCATTACGCCCGACGACAAAATCGCATACCTCGGCGGTGGTTTCGGTGAGGGTAAGGGCACCACATTCCTTGAAATCAACCGTGTGGCTGACGTGCTCGAAAACTATGACCATTACGACTTGCCAAACCTCGAAAACCCAGAGAAATAATGACCGAAGAACTTGAAGAATATATCCTGCGCCACATCGACAAGGAGGGCGAAACGCTGAGCCGGCTCGACCGGGAGACTCACCTATACCATCTGCGACCGAGGATGTGTTCCGGACACCTGCAGGGAAAACTGCTGAAGATGTTCGTAAGAATGATCCGCCCTAAGCGGATTCTCGAGCTCGGCACGTTTACCGGATATTCCGCCTTGGCAATGGCGGAAGGTATGGTGCCGGGAGCGGAGCTGCACACAATCGAAATCGACGACGAGCTGGAGGATTTCATCAGAGAGCATTTATGCCAGGCGCAACAGGGGAAAAACATCCACCTGCACATCGGCGACGCCCGCGACATAATACCTCAGGTGGGTGGAAAGTTCGACCTCGTGTTTATGGATGCCAATAAAAGACAGTATCTGGAATACTACAACTTGGTGTTCGACTATGTGAACCCCGACGGGTTCATTATTGCCGACAACACGCTGTGGGACGGAAAGGTGGTCGACTACGGAAAGAAACTCGACGCTCAGACAGCGGGAATACTTGAGTTCAACGATTTCGTTGCTGCCGACGAGCGTGTGGAAAAGGTTATAATACCTCTTCGCGACGGACTCACAATCATCCACAAACTTCCTCTATAGAATTCAGGTAGCAATCATTTTTATCCAGCATGTCGACGATGCGCCAGAGGCACATTACTACATCATAACCTCATCCGCACGACGCGCCGGCGGAGGGCGCATGGGGGCAGATGCTCCCACACAGACCGGGCGCTTCGAAGATGCGCTACTACCGCTCGTGATAAGCGAAATTTGGGCGGCCAATATTCTGACCGCCTTATTGATTTATCCCAAATCCTAATAACCGATTTGGGTTTATGTTTTTACAACACGCTGAAAAAAAGAGGATGCGCCTATTTTTGCACACCCTCCTATCTGCAAATATATAAAATTCCAAAAATCCCACTAAGGATAAAAAAAAATTGATTGTCTCACGACAACCAATCTTGTTAACCTTAAATCTAATACCATGAAAAACACATTGCAAATGTACGGATTGTTTCATCTACTCTACAAAATCCGCCACACAAAATGCTTCACATAAGTCTTAATTAACCTGCGTGGGCAGCATCAATGCCCATACTGCTATTTTCTGTACAGATATCCGCGCATCGCCCTTGTCGTAGCCAACGAGGCAAGAAGTCCGACAACTGCCACTATGCCGAGAATCATCGCGACATCGCCAACGCTGACTGCAACCGGATAGGTGTTGACTACAAGGTTTCTCGCATCGGCACTCAGCCGGATAAACCCGAAATGCTGTTGCAGTACGCACAAGACGACTCCGACTGCCAATCCGGCAACGGCGCCGACTATCGATATCAGCCATCCCTCCGCCACAAATATCTGTTCCACCATACGGTTGTCGGCGCCAAGGCTGTGAAGCGTACGGATGCTCTCGTCTTTCTCAAGTATGAGGATGGCGAGCGTGCTGATGACGTTGAACGACGCAACAACAAGGATGAGCGACAGCAACAGCAGCGAAATCCATTTCTCAACGTTGATCATCTTCAGCGACTGACTGTGCTGCATTAGCCGGTTTTCAACCTTGTAGCCGTCGCCTACGGCTTTGCTTATCGCCGACATGACGGTCCCTTCATCTGCGCCTTGACGCAGACCCACCTCAATGGCTGTCGCCTCGGTGCTATAGTCGAGCAGCGTTCGGGCGGCGGCAAGCGACGTGAACACATAATTCTGGTCGTAGGCTCCCTGGCGCACCTCAAACACTCCGCTGACAAATGTTGGCACGCGCTGGAACGCTGTGGCGGGATTCGCCACATTGACTGCCCCAACACGCCGTGGAGCATAGATATAGCATATCGGCTCAAACCCTGGTCGGGCGTCGAGCGTCAAGGCGGCTCCGATGCTCATTATGCAATAGTCGCTGTTGCCGTCAGTCAGCAGAAACCTGCCGTCGGGCTTTATCAGTTTTTTCAGATTTGTCAGACGGTCATAGTCGTCGGTGATGCCTTTAAGCACTATCGGTATCTGACGGTTGCCATAAATCACGAGTGCGCTCTCAGTAACCGTCGGCACGGCGACTTCAACGCCTTCAACCTTCTGTATCTTCCCTATCAACGCCGATGCGTCGACTATCACACCCCGCTTTGCCGAAACCTTGACTGCCGGCTCCATGCTCGACATCTTGCTGTCGACAAGCTGGTGAAAGCCGTTGAACACCGACAACACACAAATCATCGCCAGTGCTGTGACTGCCACGGCACACACGGCAATGGTGGATATCACACTGACCGCCGTGTGCGACTTCTTCGACACAAGGTAGCGCAATGCTATTCTCAGCGGCAGCAGTCTCATTTCTGATTATTCCTCTTCTTCGCCTCCTTCGTTGCGGTGAAGGGCGGTGTCTTGTTTCAGGATGTTGTCGATATGCTCTATATAGTCGAGTGAGTCATCGATGAAAAACGACAACTCCGGGGTCTTGCGCAACTGATAGCGCAACGTCTTTGCCAGCTCATAACGGATGCTTTTCGCACTTTTATTGATATTCGCCAAGATGTCCTGAGCCTTGTCCGAAGGGAATATGCTCAGATATCCGCGGGCAACGCTCAAGTCGGGCGACACTCTAACTCCACTGACCGACACCAACACTCCACCCATAGCGGCGGTCTGGCGACGGAACAATTCACTCAATTCCTTTTGCAGCAGTCGTGCAATCTTTGCTTGTCTTGTACTTTCCATATTCAATTTGCAATATTCGGCATTTTTCCGCAATTTTCCAAAACAAACTCGCTTTTACTGCAAACTTTCTTGCCGTCTGGCATATCGTAAATTCCCGCGCCGGAAACACGACGGGAATGCTTGAGGTTATTAAAATACTCTAAAATAGTTGCTTTTGATAGAAATAAATAATAATTTTGCGGTTAATAGGCTTCATTTTGACAGAATTAAAACGATTTATGTGTCGTTTTTATCATTCACAACTGGGAGAACGCTTTGATGGGATTACGAAAATTTATTCACCAAAATATTCTGAAAATGAAAAAAATCTACTATCTGACTCTCGCGGCAATGCTCGCCGGAGCGGGCGCGACGGGAATGGCTTCCGCCAAGAAGTTCCGCGCATTGGCTTCGCCTAACGCATTCTCTGCGGCTGTCGCTAAAAAGCAGAGCGCACTGACAATGTCAAGCGTGTGCAATTCGCCTAAGGGCGCGGCGCTGGCAAACTCTGAGCCAGACGCTGCCATCAGCAACACTGAGGGGTGGGGACTGCTCACCGGAACCGATGGTAAATCGTGGTTTTACTATCAGAAATTCTCTGTCGACCCGAAACGCCACACATACACCGGCTCGGAATTCTCGGTGATGAATGCCGACAACGAGACGTTGGCAACTATCAAGGTGGATATTCCAGACGACAAGAATGTGAATGTAATCGAGCCGTTCGGGTCGGTGACAAAAAAATTCTTCGACCGCGATGAGAAGACGTGGGAGGTGATGGTGTTCATCCATAGCTACGACGCTTCTTACAAGCAGTATGGCGAATTCCGTGTTTACAACCAGAACGGCGAGATTGTGCGCACATACGACGCCGACACCGCTTTGTTTGTCGACTATTCGGAGGGGTTCAACTCTTATCAGCGCATCGCGCTGGTGAAGGCTGTTGAAGAAGATGGGGTGGCAAAAACTCAGATTTCTGTGATGCAGCCTTGCGGATGGAACGAAGCTCCGACTGTCGAAAAGACGCTCAGCGTGCCGTCAACGCTGCTAAACTACAGCGCCGGCTCCTACTTCAACTCGTTCAACATCGACGGAAACCCGTATTTCGTGTTCTCTCACTATGAGAAACCGTTCTTTGTCGATGAAACGGTCGACGACCCTATCGCTACGTCCGACAACCATTTCATCCTTGAGGTGTACGACAAGAAGTTCAACCAGATAAACACAATTTCGGTACCTGTCGCAGCCGAACAGGGCGCGCTCTACGGTATGCGCTCTTTCGGTCTATTCTCCGACGATGCTTCCGACATGTGCAAGGGCACGTTCTCGGGCGACGACAAGATGAATTTCATCGTGACAAACCAGAACTACACTGTTGCAAACGATGATTACACCTACACTTTCGAGGTCTACAACGAGGATTCGCAAAAGATTGCGGTCATCAACCAGGCGGTGTCGTCGTGGCAGAAACTGTCTGACATCCCTGGCCACGAGTCGCAATATGGGTTTATAATAACCGGCGGTTCGTCGGAGGCTATCGAGATGGTCAACATCCCGTCGTGCGATGTAGCGGCTACATTCTCGGCTATGGTGGGCGACGCTCAGCTGTCCGACAACTTCGACCGCTACCCTGTGGGCGATGAATATCAATATGTGTTCGGCATCGGAAACGGTCTTTACGACGAGCAGAAAAACGTCATCTCGCGCATCGGCTGGTTCAACAAGGACTGCTCGGTCGACCATTTTGTTAGTTTCAACATCGGACAGGACGGCGAAAACTTCACGCCGCTTGTAAACGGCACTGTCCTCAACCCTTATCTTTTCAACACCGACAACCTGCACGAATACCTGTTCCTTGCAAAAATCAAGAATCAGCAAACGGGTATCATCGCTACCGAACTTTGGGTGGCAAACGAAAATGGAGAGGTGCTGCGAAAATTCAAGGGCGACGACACGAAGGGCGACATGAGCGTATGCGACGTGCTCGACAACCGCTTGGTTGTCAGCTTCGCAAACCAGGCTAAGGGAACATCCTCGGTCGACTTCTACAACCTGCCGTTCGAGAAGTTTGAAAAAGGCGGCGAGGGTACAGCCGCTTCGCCTTACAAGGTTTCAACCGTGGGCGACTTGATGATGATTGCTCAAAATCCGTCGGCATACTACGAGCTCGTGAACGACATCGATATGTCGAACGTTGAGTGGTCGCCGATTGCTACATTCTCTGGCCATTTCGATGGCAAAAACCACAAACTGCTTAACCTTGAACCGGTCAGCAGTGCCGCGCATATCGGTCTGTTCGGACAAATCATCGGAACTGGCGAGACCGACCGCGCCGAGGTGAAAAACTTGTCCTTTGTCAAGCCGTCTATCACAGCTTCGGCAAAAACACGCAATGCCGGGGTTTTGGCGGGAAGCGCTATGGCTGTGGCTATCGACAATGTGCACGTCTACGGCGCCGATATTTACGGCAACTCTGTTGATGCTCCTTTTGGCGGAATCGTGGGAGAGGCTTCGCTCTACTCGTCAATCACGTCGACCGACATCGACAAGCTCTATCTTGACGCTGAGCAAGCAAGCAATGTGGGCGGTCTTGTCGGCAACCTGTCTACTTCGTCTACAATCAATGCGTCAAGCGTTGTCAACGGCACAATCCGCGGTCTTTCCGCTGTTGGAGGCATCGCCGGAACCACCGACTCCAATACGAGCAACATCACCAACGCTTACTACAACGGCTCGGTTGGCGGAAAAAACACCGTTGGTGGTATTGTTGGAAGCGCAGGACGCAGCATGATTACGAATTGCTATGTGAACAACGCTGAGCTTTCAGTATCGGAACCGAACCAGTGGACAAATCTCGTTTCGCTCGGTGCCATAGCCGGATATTTGGAACCAGACTGGGCTAATGCCAACAAAGTGATTATATCGGGTAACGTTGCCGGAAATGACTGCTCGTTCATCTTCCTTGACAAAGCTGAAAACTCTCACAAAGGCGCACACCGCATCATCGGATCAACCATAGCCGACGATGCTGAGGCTGCTGGCAAGACTGAGACTGGGCTGGCAAGCAACTATGCTGCCTTCCCTCTTGTCGATGCGGCGGAGGCATCCGGCGCCACCACTGTCAATGGCGAAACCGTAACCGCCGATGCGCTGACCGAGGCATTCCTGTCGGGTATCGGATTCAAATTCGGTGCAAACGCTGCCTCTCCATGGGTTGCACAGACTGAAGGCCTTCCGAAACTTTACTTCCAGAATTCAGAGTGTGTCGTATCGCTCGACTCGCATGAAATCCTTATGGGTGTCGACGACGAATATGTCACCCTTGAAGTTGAAGTGTTCGGCACTGACGACATCACCGGCATTACGTTCACTTCGTCCGACCCTGAGACCGTAAGCGTAAGCGAGCCTGAAATCGAGGACAACTATGCGGAAATCACTCTGACAGCGTTGAAACCGGGCAAGGCTACCATCACTGTGGCTTTCGGTGGTCAGACTGCAACCTGCCAGGTGATTGTAACCGGCGACGCCTCGGTTGGAAGCATTGACGCCGACGCGTTGGCTATCCGCTACGCCGACGGTGTTGTGACGGCTGAAGGCGCTGCACGCATCGACGCATTCTCCACTACGGGCGCGCTCGTTGGCTCGGCTCGTGCCGACCGTCTGAGCGTCGACGCAAAAGGTCTGCTCATCGTTGTGGCTACAGGTGCCGACGGCAACCGCACAATCGGCAAGATTATTGCAAAATAGCATTCCGACACTCACGTCAATACACAGCGAAGGCTGCCCCGCCAGGAGCAGCCTTCGCTTTTTGTTTTATTGGTTACTGCCGGGCTGCGACGTCTTTCTCTATCCAGCGAGCCACGCAGTCGTCATCGTTGCTCTGCGTCACCTCGTCGGCTACATGGCGAACCTCCTCGACCGCGTTCGACGGAGCGATAAACAAGTCGGCGACCTTGCGCATCGACAAATCGTTGGGACTGTCGCCAAACACGACGACCCGGTCGGCGCCGACCTGCTGCTTCAACCGCTCTACAGCGCGTGCCTTCGACACGCCTTCTGCCATCACCTCAAGAAATCCCACCTTAGGGTTGAAGATGTCGCGATAATAAGTCATCTCGCATTTCAGCTGGCTTTTGGCTTCGTTGTACACATTTCCCATCTTCTCATAGTCGCCGGCTACAAAAACGAGCATCGTATGCTCTTTTTTGACTACAGGCATCGAGTTCTGAAAAAGGAAACGCTTGTATGGAGAGTTGCGGCGCTGGCTCACAAAACGTCGCTCATAGTCGTCCATCGTCGGCAGATGGTAGGATTCTATCACCCTGCCGTTATACGTGTAGAAAAACGGACGGATACCATACTTCCGGCTCAACTCCGACAGGCATTCAACATCCTCCGGACGCAGATATGTCTGGTTGATAAGCCCATCCTGCCACATGGCGGCTCCGGTCATCACGATATACGGCAGGCGGCTGTCGATGCCGTGCATCAGCTGCACCACGGTGGCAGGGGTGCGCGCGGTGGCGATTGAAAAATTGATGTCATTGTCGGCAATGAGACGGTTGAGCATGTCGCGGCTTGCTGCCGACACTTGCGACTGGCTGTTGAGCAGTGTCCCGTCAAGGTCTGATATATATAGTGTCTTTTTTGTCATAATTCTATTTTTTTACAATCAGCGCGCTGACCTCAAACAGCAGATACAGAGGCAAGAACACTATCATCAACGTGAACGGGTCGCCGGTTGGCGTTATCACGGCGGCAAGCACAAGCAGCACCACGACGGCGTGGCGGCGGTAGCGGCTGAAAAATTTACGACGAAGGATGCCGATGGCCGACAGGGTCCATGCCAGCAGCGGTAGCTCAAAAACAAGTCCCATGACAAGGTTGAGCATCAAGAAATTGTCCATATAAGAGTCGAGCGACAGCTGATTGTGGATCGTGCTGCTCAACTGATATGTGAAGAGGAAGCGCATCGTGATGGGAAACACGAGGAAATAGCCCACCGCAACACCAAGATAAAACATCACCGTGCCAAGCGCGAACGCGATTCGCGCTCCGCGCACCTCCTTCTCGTAAAGTGCCGGTCGGACAAACGTCCACAGCAGATAAAGCAGCACGGGAAACGCAAAAACAACGGCAAGCCACAACGACAGATTGATGTGTGTGAAAAACTGAGCCGTCAGATTATAGTTGATGATTTCAACGTTGAAATCGCTGGTCGAAAACGCCTCAAGTCCGGGAATGCTGCCCGTAATGTCGGCAAACAGGCGGTAAAGGGCAAAATCGCCACGGCACGGCGCCAATATCACATTGTCGAAAAGCCACGGCATAAAATAGAAGAAGCCGGCCATAAAAACGGCAAGCACTCCAGCCATCTTGAACAGCACCTTACGCAGGTCGTCAAGATGTCCCCAAAAACTTTTGTCAGTCTCCGCCATAGGCGAGCCTGTTATTTCTTCTTATCGGTATTATTGTCGACTGGCTTGTCGATTTCTTCCTTCACTTCGTTCATTCCATCCTTGAAGGAACGGATACCTTTTCCGATGCCGCGCATCAGTTCCGGAATCTTACGTCCTCCGAACAAAAGAAGAACCACCAACGCGATGATTATAATCTCACCGCTGCCAATACCCATAAGGCCTAACAATACGTCACTCATATTTCTTATTTTTTCTGATTCAAAGATAGTGCAAATCAAGTGAAAAACCGTGCAATTCGAGTGAAAAACATTCAAACTTGTTTGAAAATGTTTTCCCGAACCGCAGCCATTCTTATCATTTAGACGGAATATGCCGTATTTTGCGCTTTGAAACAATGGCAACGTTGACTATCGCCGCGAAGCGATGACTCTTTGTCGTAACCCGGCGCACTCGCGGTCAAAATCAGCCACAAAAAAACAGTCAAAATTTCAGTTTTTGCCACTATTTTCCATCAAAATGCAAACATCTGATTATCAACCACAAACCAACCACGTTTCCTCAGTTGGCGCGTTTTCATTTCCTCAGTTGGCGCATTTTCGTTTCCTCAGTTGGCGCATTTTCGTTTCCTCAG
>ERZ791881.1779-NODE-1779-length-12135-cov-2.241060_pt1 | contig 12135 bp, 8 predicted proteins | sample MGYA00510161_ERZ791881 | MGnify/ENA primary metagenome ERZ791881 (study PRJEB30046, sample SAMN00792073) | human gut metagenome | study: EMG produced TPA metagenomics assembly of the A metagenome-wide association study of gut microbiota in type 2...
TTATGCCGAGAACACTAATTCATCGGGAAGAGCTTTTGCGATTTTAATGTCAGATAAGACAAAATTATCATTATCAGATAATATTGATATATCTGCTGCAGGTGGAAATACGTATGGATCGATATATTATGGTTACAGTGCTCAATCCTGTGCTACTATTGATGCTGTGAATTTAAAAACGATAAATGACACATTCAAATTTGTGGTAAGTGACCTTGCAATGAAGGCCAGTTCTTCATTGAAAAACTGGATCAAAGGTTCATCCGGGAACATGAAGACGTTAGTCGAAGGGATTCATTTAAGCATTGTCAATCATAATTCTGATAAAGGATATGCGGACCAGTATAAGAGTTACGAAGCGAGAGCGGTGGACAACTATATCCGTATTATGGATCCAAAGGATGAATCCAGTTTGATTCCGGCAGGAAATATTAAAAGTGCGGAAATCCAGTTACCTTCCGATCCGGAAAAGTATCAGGTTACGATTACGTATGACAAAACTGAGGATGGGACTGAGAAAGTAGAGACGGTCAAGTACACTAAAGCCCAAGTTACAGTATCCGGAATTATAGATGAAATTCTGCTGAGAAACACTGGAACGGATGGAGTAGAAGTCAGTGTGGGAACAACAAAAAATCCAATTGCTGGAGATATTACAGTAGATTCAGGCAACGCTGACGATAAACCAGTTTTGCTTAAGGGAAAGATCACTGGAAAAGTAAATGTTGTTGGAACGGGAACTTTGGAATCTGAAATTAACTGCAGCGGTTTCAATGGAGAGACAAAAAGTACGATCCATATTACAGGTGGGGAGATTATTGGAACTGTGAATGCAGATAATGCGAATGAGTCTGTTATCACATTGAACTCTGCAGATCTGATTGTAGATGGTAATGCGCATATTGTAGATCAGTCCGCTTATTCTTCGCAAAACCGATATGCAATCAGCGCAACTGGTGGCGTAAAAGTAACAGTTAACGGTGGAACGATAGAGTCAAAAAAGAATACGGCGGTTTATCTGTATAGATCTGGAAGCAGCGGATTGCAGGAAGACCATGCTAAGTTCGAGATGACAGGGGGAACGATCAAAGGCGGAGAGCATGGTTTAAAGCACACACATCTCAATGAAGTTACCTTGTCAGGCGGAAAAATTTCCGGTGGTGAGAATCGGCCGGATGTTTATATGGCTTGGGAGAGAAATAGTGTCAGCGGGACTGCAAAATTTACGGTTAAAGGAAATTTCCCGTTCTCATCTATGCAGATCGAAAGTGCTTCAAAATTAAATGAGATCGATTTTACAAAGGCAAAGGCAACAGGCGAAGAAAACCTTAAAATCAATCTCCCGTTGGACGGAAATGACACAGGGGCGAACATGAAGCTTTTCAAAGCCTCGACCTCAAATTATCGGGATCTCCTTGAACATATTACACTGTCTGGCGGAAAGACTCCGATCTTTGCAGTATATAATGAGCATAAGATTTCTGATAATCCGGAAACAACTGAGATTTATGCATTCAGCGCACCGAATCTTTATACAGTTCATGTGAAGTATTATACTGGAAAAGATGAAAAGGATCCATTTTACGATGAATATCTTCTGAATCTTGACGATAGCCATCGAAGCTATTTGAGCAATCTCGGGTTGCCAGATGGTGCGGCTTTTTCAGTATGGAGGTACAAAGAAGATTCAAACAGAAATGGCACTGCGACAGATACAACAGCAACAGTGAATCAACTTGTCGAAGATAGGTTAAATCCACAAGGTCAAATACCGGAAATTGAACTTTACGCAGGATATCAGGTTAAGTTTGACGCAGCAATATCATCTGATGATATCAAAGAGAATTTTGCGACTATAAAGGGAACTTCAGATGGAACAAAAGTATACTATACAAATTCTAATTATCAAGGATACACTGGAGAAGCGCTCAGAGCAGAAGCAAAGAAAGAGGATAGTAAGGCGAGCTTTGCAACAGTAGATGTAGAAAATGGTAAATTTTCTATTGAATTGAATAATCTCTCTGTTGATACGTCATATACATATTATCTTGTAGCAGAGAATGATAATAATGATGTGTCGGAAATGCAGACAGTCAAATTTAAGACTCTCAAACGCACGCTGACAACGGATGATTTCCAGATAGTTGGATCCACTGAATTTACCTATACACATAATGGTGATATACATGAGATAGAAGTGCGACCTGTAGAGGGAAAAGAAGGATCGTTTGGCATCGGTGCTGTTCAGTATAAGGAAAAAGTTGGTGCAGAGGATGCTGATAATTTCATCGGTGCTCCGGCGGCAGCAGGAACCTATGGAATCTATGTAAGCACCAATAGTGAAAATGGAGTTGAACGTGTTACAAATTTACGAATTGGAGAGATAACGATCAAGAAAGCCACGTTCAATCCTGACTGGTTTCAGACTGTAACAAGCATCAACTATGGCAACGATAAAGAGGACTATCTTAAACCGGGAATAAAGGATGCTTATTCCGTTGGCGGACATACGGTGACAGGTTATGGAGAGATCCGGTTTGAACTGTATCGTGACGCAGAGTTGACCCAGAAGGTTTCGAGAAATGCAGAAGGACATTATGAGGTCAATGCAGATCCGGATCAAGAATATGCAACTTATTATATGGGAATTACCAGCAGCGGTGGAAAGAATGTGGAAGCGCAGGAAAATCCTGTACGCATAGGGACAGATTTAAAGATCTATCGCGCTTCAAACACAATCTCCACAGTAACATGCCCGGATATCCGCTACGGAGAAACACCGAAGCCGGAGCTCACGGCAGCGGACACCACAGGAGAAATTAAATACATCTACAGTAGTAACGAAAACGGTGAATATAAGGAATGGAATGCAGAGAATAAACCTGGACTCTGGTATGTAAAGGCAGTCGTAAGCCAGAGCCAAAATTACAAGGAAGCGGAAAGCACCCCGGTCGCATTTACAGTCTCCAAAGCGCGGCTCGTTCCTTCTGTAAACACTCTTCAGTCAAAGACTTATGATGGAGGTACAAACGCTGAGGGAACGCTTACGCTCAGTTCTGCTGACGGAAAACCGATCCTGCCGGAAGAAGCGGGAAAATTAAAGGCCAATGGAACTTTCCAATGGACCTCCAGTGATTCCGGGACAGATACTGTGAATGTGACAGAGATCAAATTGGATCCGGAATTTGCGGATTGCTATGAACTTACAACGAGTAAGCTTTCCAATGTCTCCTGCAGCGGTGCAAAGATCGAAAATGCCAAAATTCGGAACATTTCTGTACGGCAGGTGAGGGAATTGACCTACAATGGAAAGGAACAGCTGCCGGAAGTCACGGCAACAGGAAGTACAGTCGGTGGCACGGCTATCACCTTCCACTACGGTCTCACAGCAGAACAGGCCGCAGACGAAACGAAGGCATTAAAAAATGCTCCTCCTTTCAAAGATGCTGGAACCTATACGGTATACTACACTGTGTCTGCTGCAAATCATGATTCCGTATCTGAAAGCTTTGAAATCGAGATTAAAAATGCCTCGATCACAGGCGTCGACGCAGCCGGTTATACAGGAATCTACGACGGACAGTCTCACGGAATCAAGATCACCCTTACCGGAAACGCTGAAAACGGTAAGATCCTTTACGGTGAATCCGAAGATAACTGCACACTCGTAGAAAGCCCTGTATACAAGAACACAGGCAGCTATACCGTTTACTACACGGTAACAAAGAAAAACTTCGACACCTTAAGCGGTTCCGCAACCGTTGCGATCACCCCGGCTCCGCTTACTGTGACGGCAGAGTCCAAAAATGTGACCTATAAGGACGAACCGCCAGTATACAGCAGCACGTTCGAAGGTTTCGTAAACGGAGAAAACACAGAAATCCTCGGCGGAACACTTTCCTACGAGTGCGCGTATGCGGTCGGCAGCGATGTGGATGAGTACGAGATCATCCCGTCTGGTCTCACAGCGGAAAATGGAAATTATGAGATTACATATCTGCCGGGCAGACTGACTGTAGTTCAGGCAAAACCGAAATTTGAGCTTCGAAATCCGGCTGAGTTAAACCGTGTCTATGACGCGAAGAACACCGCGCCGGAGACATGGACGGACAGTGATGGAAACGTGACCGTGACGATCAAAAACGGCAGTGAGATCTTAACGGAAGCTCCGGTGGGCACCGGAACCTATACGGTGGAAGTACATGCGGATGCCGGAAAGAACTACGAAGCGGGAAGCCGGATCTTTTCCTTTGAGATCAAAAAAGCACCGCTCAGCGTAAAAGCTGTGGATCAGAATGTCACAGTCTGAGATGCGATTCCGGAGTACACAGTCCTCTACGAAGGATTTGCGGGAACAGATACCGCGGATGTGCTAAACGGCAGCCTGCAGTTTACCTGTGAATACGCGCCAGACAGCGCGGCGGGCGATTACGCGATACAGCCGTCCGGCCTGACATCTGAGAATTATGAGATCCTCTTTGAGAACGGAACACTTCATGCAGTCCGCAGAGCAAGCAGCGGATCCGATGATTCCGACAATTCCGACGGTTCCGGCAGTACGAAGAACCCGGCAGCAACGAACTTCGGAAAGAATGTCTCAAACAGCCGCTCTTCTGAAAACGAAGCGCAGGGAACTTGGAAACGTGATGAAAAAGGATGGTGGTTCGAATTTACGAATGGAACCTATCCGGCGGGAAAGAAGAGTGAAAACAACAGCAGTGAAAAACCATTCTGGATTTGGACAGGAGGAAGATGGTGGGCATTTGACTCCGAAGGTTATCTGAAGACCGGATGGGTGTTCGATGGCGCAAGCGGAAAATGGTATCTGCTTAATGAGAAGAACGGAATGCAGATTGGCTGGCACTACGATGAGTCAGGACGCTTCTGGTATTACCTTGATCCGGTGAGTGGAGCTATGCTCACAGGCTGGCAGCTCATCAATGGAAAATGGTACTACTTTTCAAAGACATCCGGAGCTGTGCCGCTTGGCTCCATGTACAGAGAAACCAGGACACCGGATGGATATTATGTCGACAAAGACGGTGCATGGGATGGACTTGAAGCAAAAGAAAATTAAGGCATGAAGTAACTGTTCAGTAGGTCTGCGCATTTACTGCGCTGACCGTAAGAAAACTTAGAATAGAAGGCAAAAATCCTATCGGCACAGCCGATTTGGAATGGATTTTTGCGCGTAACTGTGAGGGCACTGAACCGTTACGACATGAAGTAAAAAAGATCCGCAGGATCCTAAAAATGGGAGCCTGCGGATCTTTCTTTTTCTGCAATCGAAATTCGTGTGAAATGAAGCCATAATACGCTTCACTTCCGGCATTTATGCGATATTTAAGCGAAAAAAAATCTCCCCATGCATTGCTGCATGAAGAGACGATGATTTTCACCGCGTTACCACTCTGATTCGTCCATAGAAGACGCTGCTTTACAGGGTACCGGCCGGATACCCTTTCCCTGTAACGGGAGAACCCGTTTCCGCCTACCGTTCGAGTTCAGCGGAACCGCTCAGAAGCGAGTTCGGACTGTTTCATCCCGCCGTGCTCCCAGCAACCACGGCTCTCTGTGGGGAATCCTGCAGCCTACTATTCTCCGTCTACGCGTATTTCGATTTTTTACGGCATTATTTTACTGCTTTAATGTAAGATAGTAAAAAAGTCTGAAAAATTACAGTGAACGATCGAAATTGCCCGGAAACATTTTGCTATTTCTATCATGATTCTGCAGACGGAATTAAGATCACCGATGCGTAGAACATCCCGTTCTTCCATTCAAACCGCGCATCTCCATGGTGCCGTTCAGCGATGAGACGGATAGACTGGGTGCCTATGCCGGGGCCACTGTGCTTTGTGGAGAGAAAACGCTTTCCTTCAAGAACTGGAGGATTTCTGCAGGGATTGTCCACCGTGATGGCTATGAGGGAGGTGCCGGTCTGGCGGATATGGACCTTGATCGCGCCGCTTTCATTGTTTTCCCGACATGCGTCCACCGCGTTTTCCAGTAAATTTCCCAAAAGCACGCAGAATTCCGGTTCCGGGACCGGTATTTCCTTTTCCATCTGTGCCTGGATCTCCAGAGCAGTTCCGGCTTTTTCTGCAATCTGCGCATAGTAGCTAAGGATCGCGTTGACGGCCTGATTTTCACAGTAAGAAGGCAGCCATTCCGGCATCATATGTTTCCGGAAGGACGCGAGATAGTCTGAGATCGCGTCAAGATCTTTGTTCGCCGCGTATCCTGAGAGAACCGTGAGATGCTGACGGAGATCATGGCGGGCGATCCGCGTCTCGTCGATGGAGCGCTGGAGATTGCGGTACTGGGCGCTCTGGAGCTGCAAAAGCTCATTTTCCCTCAAAAGTCTCGTGTTCTGGTTCATCTCCGATGCCATCAGGTAGAACATAAAATAGAAGAGCAGGAGGAATGTCAGGAGCGCCAGAATTAAAATCGGGTAAAACTTCATGACACGGTTCGTGTAGAGCGTCTCATAGTAGCGCGGACGGATCAGGCGGTTCAGCAGGAAGAAGGCCGCCGGGAATACCCAGAATATATACCAGGTCTTCGCCATTTCGATATCGTCCACCAGCCATTTCGCGGCATGAGTTGCCGGATACCATACGATGGCCACGATGAGAACGGAGAGCAGCAGGTGGATCCCTGCGCCCGGAAGCGTGAACAGACCGGAGGTGTTCGTCCGGTCAATGAGGGCATCTGCGACGAGTGTCAGGTTTGTGATACAGGAGAAGACCGCGCAGACGGCGGTCAGGATACTGAACGGCTTCCAGAGGGCGAGATCACAGACCCGATGGAAGAATACCGCAAACAGGATAAAGGACGGCAGGACCCAGAAGTCTCTCGCAATCCCGAAGTCTGCGCAGACGAGGCCTCCGGCGAAAGCCCAGAGGATCGAGAGCGGGATACCGGTGAGAAAAAGGTTCAGCGGTTTTCTGCGAAGCCGGTCCTGAACCGGAAGAAAGCAGAGAACCGCGCAGGGCACCATGGAAAAAAACTCCAGAAAATACCGCATGACAAGGGACCAGAATGGGCTGTTCATACTCAACATTCTCCTCTCGTTTCTATATGGTCCATTATAACAAAGTTTTACTGTCCGGAAAGTACAACTCATGCAGAATTTTGACATCTTGTGCAGGGATGAGAAGTTTTAGGATACACAGAAAAAAAGGTATTCTTTTTTTGCAATCTATGCTATACTAACTCCATCAACTTGAAACTTTACAGTGATATAGTGATGTAGCGGACGGATCATGATCGCCCGGAGATATTTATGGTGTCGAAAAGTGAAAAGTCGATCACATCGAGGGAATTTTTTGTTAAGAAGGAGAAGATACATGAAGCTTGAGAATTATGAGGTACATCTTCCGAGCTATTCCATCGGAAATACCATTTACAATAAGATCGGTCCGGTCTGCGAATCCTACGGAAAGACAGTCCTGGTGATCGGCGGAAAGCTGGCTCTGGAGGCGGCTTATGATAAGATCAAGGCGGCTGTGGATAAGACGAACCTCACGATCATCGGAAAAGAACTGTTCGGGGAGGACTGTACCTACAAGACTGTGGAGGCGCTCCGGGCGCTGCAGGTCTATCACGAGGCAGACATGGTCTTTGGTGTCGGCGGCGGAAAAGCGCTGGATACCGTAAAGTGCCTCTGCATCACGGACGATAAGCCGGTATTCACATTTCCGACCATCGCCTCCAACTGCGCTGCCACAACCTCTGTCTCCATCATGTACAACGATGACGGAACATTTTTAAAGCCGCATTTCTTTATCCGGCCGGCGATGCACGCGTTCATCGACACGGAGATCATCGCGAAAGCCCCGGAGAGATATATGTGGGCGGGAATCGGTGATACTTACGCAAAATATTATGAGGCGATGATCTCGTCCCGGGACGAGCGTCTGGAGCATTTTACGGCAGTGGGGGTCGCGGTCAGTGAGATGTGCCGGAAACCGCTGCTTGAGTATGGGGTGAAAGCATTTCAGGATCATCAGAAAGGTCTCTGCGCCTACGATGTGGAGCAGGTGGTCCTCGCCATCGTTGTCACCACGGGAATTGCGTCCATCTTTTTAACGAAGGACTGCACCCCGGATTACAACAGCGGACTTGCCCATGCGGTCTTCTACGCGCTGACATCTTATCCGGTGATCGAGAAACGCCATCTTCACGGGGAGGTTGTTGGCTTTGGTGTTCTCCTTGCACTGCTTGTGGACGGACAGGAAGAGGAGTTTGAGAAGATCTATAAGCTGAACCGTGAAATCGGACTTCCGGTATCCCTAAAGGAGATCGAGATCACAGAGGACGAGTGGGAGGAGAGCATGAACCGGATCCCGGAGATGTCCGATGTTGCCCATTATCCGTACAGGGTGACAAAAGAAATGCTGAGAGATGCCATGGACCGCTTAAAGGAACGGGCAGGAAAGGACGCCTATGACACAGAAAAATAAAGCCGGTTCCATGATCTTAGGGGTTGCGTTTGTGTGGTTTACGACTCATTTCGGCGGCGGTTTTGCCTCCGGCGCGCAGATCTACAGTTACTATGTGCGTTATGGGATCTGGTGCCTGATCATGCCGGCGGCCGCGATGCTCTATAATACAGTGTTTTTTTCCTACTGCCTGCGTTTTGCGAGAAAACATGAGGTGTACGATTACCGGTCCTACAATAACGCGTTTTATGGAAAATTCTCACCAGTCTTTTCCAACCTGTTTGAGATCCTGTATCTCTGTGTGATGTGCGTGGCCCCGGCGGTTGCCTTTGCGACGGGCGGCGCGACGCTGTCTGTGCTCACGGGACTTCCGTATTTACTCTGCACGTTTGTGATCGGTGTGTTTATTTTTATCGTGGCGATCTTCGGAACGGATCTTGTCCGGAAAGTGGCATCGGTGCTTTCTGTCTGCATCATCGCGGGACTACTGATCGTGTATATTCCGAACATCGCGGCAGGCTTCGGCGCGATCAAAGAGACCGCAGCCGCAATGCAGGCGGAGCCGGTTCCTTTCGGGAAAGCGCTGTATTCTGCATTCCTCTACGGAACATTCCAGTTAGCGAATGTGGCTGTTTTCGTGCAGCACGCGAAGTCCTTCGAGAAACCGGATGACGCGGTGAAAAGCATGGGGATCGGATTCGTGGTGAATACGCTGATGATGACTATGGTAGTTCTGGGAATCATGACGGTCTGCCAAAACCCGGAGATGAAAAACCAGAGCGTTCCGACTTTATTTATGGTTCAGAATGGTGTCGGAAAGGCATTTATGACACCGCTGATCTCGGTCCTTATTATTCTCGGGGCAGTCTCCACGGCGGTCAATATGGTGGCTGCGATGGTGAGGAGGATCTGCAGCGGAATCGAAGCCGGATGTGCTGACAGAAAGAAAACTGTTTTGGACGGAGAATCCGTGAAAAACGCAGGCGAAATTCCTAAGAGAAAGATCTCCCGTCACGAGATCATTGCAGCCCTGATCTGCTGTCTGGTAGATTTCGCCATCGCCCAGTTCGGTCTCCTGACCCTGATCCAGCGTGCGTACGGCGTCCTCGCGTACCTCGCGATCCCTGTGATCCTGATCCCATATCTGGTGCATATGGCGGTTACGAGATTTGATACGAAATAAATAGAAATTGTATGGATAAAAAGCATCTGTGGTGCATCCGGTATGTCTCTGTCTGGAAGGCAGGGGGGATATTGGAGACGCTGTGGGTGCTTTTTGTTATGGAGTTGGGGTAAGTGATCAGCAATCAGTGAAATAGTGGCGTCAGAGGATCCTGCCTGTTTGGAATGTGAAGAATAGAAAGAAATTTGTTCTTAAAAATATGTGTATGATATGAAGCAGGTATGATATACTTTATAGTATGATATTCTGCAGTTAGCCATTATATATGAACAAGATAACAGTAGGCAAGAAAATAGAAATCATATAGAAATATTTGGAGTGAAAAAGGAATGCTGAAAATCTTTCTCGGAAACATGGGTGGAGTTATTTATCATCCGCCTACATATTTTGACAATCAGTATGAAGATGAGTGGATCACAGATCCATTGACAAAAGAGATGGTTAAGGATGTGGATCAGTCGGAGGTTATCAGCTCCAGACTAATCGACAGCCCTGTTCTTGGACCGGTTTCAGTAAAGGAATTGTCAGGTGGTGTGAAAACCCTGATCCTGCTTGCATTTGATAAAAATCAGAAGATATTTAATATATCCGTATGTGGAAACAACTGTGCGAAGTGGATTCTGGAAATTGGGAAAAAGAAAGATCTCACGGTCAATCTTCGTCATGTCATGAATTTTGGAGACGGAAAATTCGAGATCGAAATACTGAACACGGGTGAAATTGTTTATGACATGGAAAAGTTTGCGGAAATCGCCGGGAAATATGTGTAGGAGAGAGGTATGAAAGGAAAATATAAAGTAATTGTACAGAATAACCGGCTTCACTATGAACTGGAGATCAGACGAAATATCACGATTATTCAGGGCAATAGCGCGACAGGGAAAACTACGCTGGTCAATATGTTAAGGCAGGCAGAAAATCTGGGGAATTCCAGTGGAATCGATGTTCAGTGCGATGTGCCATGCAGAATTCTGGAGGGAACATCCTGGAAACTTGAGAATTCACAGAAAACGATCTTCTTTATTGATGAAGAAAATGCGTTTATGAACACAGAGGAGTTTGCATCAGCTGTAAGCAAGTCCGATAATTATGTTGTTCTGATTACAAGAGAAAATCTTTATAATCTCCCTTACAGTGTCGAAGAGATATATGGCTTGCATTCATCGGGAAAATACCAGAATACAAGAAAAGTGTATCAGCAAATGTATCAGATTTATTCCAATATGGAAAATGTTCCGGTGAAACCGGAAATATTGATTACGGAAGATTCAAATTCCGGTTATGATTTTTTTTATGCTGTCGCAAAAGAAAAACATATGGAATGCATGAGCGCAGAAGGAAAATCTAATATTTACTTTAAGCTGAACGGATTGGAGCAAAAAGAAGTCTGTGTCATTGCTGACGGTGCCGCGATAGGACCGGAGATGAATCGGCTATATGAAATTGTGAGGAAAAAGAAGAGGATTCATCTGTATTTGCCGGAATCCTTTGAGTGGCTGGTATTGAGTTCAGGATTGATTGAGGGGAAAGACATTGAAAATATGTTGAAAGAACCAGAGAAATATATAGACAGCAAAGAGTATTTTAGCTGGGAAAGGTACTTTACAAAAGTCCTTGTAGATCGGACGCAGGACAGTTATCTGCAGTATAGGAAAGCAAAGCTTAACGCGGCATATCTGCACGAGAGCTCTTCCGATCTTGCATGAGAGAAATAAGAGGACGATTTTGAAAAGTATTCGCGGGATTGAATTTTAAGTGTCAGGTATATGTGATAAGCAGAAAATATGATTCTAAATAACGAAAGGAGACGACTGATTGCCGTCTCCTTAATTGTTTTATAAATAAATACCAGCCCATGGTCTGAGCGGGAGGTTCAGAGTTACCCATATGATTAACTTGTTGTCCCAGATAACAGCAAATTATTTTCTTGCGAAGCCAAGAGCTACCGGCATATATGTAAAAATGGAGGTCCGGGAGCATATCTTTGTGCCGCTGGGCAACGGAACCCTGTTCTTAGGAGTTGTGTTTGGACTGGAACATCTCCTCGCCAGCGGCATGATCGAAAAGATGCTGAAGGTCATTGCAATCCAGAGTGAGCACTGCGCACCGTTTGCGGAGGCGGTAAAACAGGGATTAAAGTCGTATCATTAGAAACTATTTCTCAGTGGAACGCCTCTTTCGCATACTGCTCCAGCTCATCCCTGAAATCCGGGTGCGCGATCGCGATCATGGCCTCGGCGCGCTCTCTTAAGGTCTTTCCGGAGAGGTTCGCAATACCGTACTCGGTCGCAACGCTCTGGATCATGGTACGTGGAGCGGATACGGTGGAGCCGCCCGGAATGAACGGAACGATGTTGGACTTTAAGGTGCCGTCCTTTGCTTTTCTCGCGGAGTTGATGCAGATATATCCTTTTCCACCGACGGAGCGGTAAGCGCCCTCAAGGAAATCCATTTGTCCACCGATGCCGGAGAGCTGGCGGGTTCCCGCGGACTCAGCATTCTCCT
>ERZ791881.1784-NODE-1784-length-12096-cov-24.620048_pt1 | contig 12096 bp, 11 predicted proteins | sample MGYA00510161_ERZ791881 | MGnify/ENA primary metagenome ERZ791881 (study PRJEB30046, sample SAMN00792073) | human gut metagenome | study: EMG produced TPA metagenomics assembly of the A metagenome-wide association study of gut microbiota in type 2...
CAATTTTCACCGCTTCTTCCAAATATCTAATCCATTGCTACCGTGGAAAATCCTCAGTTTTCTGATAAACTCCTTCAAAGCCTGGGAAATCCATGCCACCTGTATTATCTGCTGACAGGATCTCAATCCTGTCCTTTCCGTTGTATTCAAAACGAACACTTTCCTCATACTCGCTGCTTGCTAACATCGTACCGTCGCTCAGATGCGTGATTGTACCGGTAAATTCTCCATAGCTGTCCAGATAAGAGCCTGACAGGGAAATATAGTCTTCACCACTATCTGAATAATAACCAATTTCCGCTGTAATGCCGCCTTCTCCTAAATCCATATAATACATGCCGTACATCCAGTTTTCTTCAAACGTCTGTCCCGCACCGGCATTTCCATCCCGGATCTCCGCCAGAAATTCAATATTCTTTTTCTCGTAGTCATTCATAATGCTGCTTTCGATTGCGCTAAATTCTTCAGCAGAATATTTTGGTTCATACCAGGATTTGGATGAAAAGTGTGTATTTAAGTCTTCTGACTGGAATTTTCTTCCATGGCGTGCATAAATTTCATTCAGGGCAATTCGGATTTCGTCCTCGCTTAACCCTGCCACATCCCCTTCTGTCAGGTAGCGTGTATCACTGTAGGGAAGAATATACTCGGAGGTGTCAATCTCATTTCCTGATTCTGCCGCCTCTGCAGTCTCTGCAGTCTCTACAGAATGGGAATCACCAGCAGCTGTATCCCCCATTGGTTCTTTTTCTACATTCTGCAATACCTTTTGGGCCTGAAATTCTTCATATCCGTCATAAAAAGCCTGCATATCAGAAACCATATAATACACCGGCACTTCAAAGGTGAATCCATCCTGGTCTACTAAAGTCCTGGTTTCATCCAAAACAATATAATTCAGCTCATACATACCTTTTTCAGAAAATGGATCTGGATAGTCTGCCCGAAGTATTGCTCTCGCATCTCCTGGAACCAGGGTATCCAGCAGATATTCTATATCACACACAATCCACTCGCTTTCCTCGGTCTGCTCCAAATGAGCCAGCTCCTTTTTGACTGCCCCGACCATCGTATCTTCATATTTAGTTTCCAATCGTTTTGCTATATACAGATTTTCCTGATGCAGGTTCTCCACCGCATACTCCCAGTCCAGAACTGTTGTTCCGAGATGGAGTTTGCCGTCACCAACACTTTTACTTTCCTCCATAACAGCTGCATCAGAATCCTCAACCGTCTGGGTGCTGCCGCCGCATCCAGATACTGCCAGAATAATTGATAATAAAACTCCAATTCCTAAATATCGTTTTGTCATGTTCTCTTTCTCCTTATCTGTTTTTACACCTGTCCATCGATAGATGGAAGTTCTACAACGCAGACCAGCATATTCTCACTTCCATTATTTTTAATCCATTTAATCTCATCTGCCTACAGACGTTTTGCTTTCTCTTCCACTCCATCCTTTGATTCTGCATAAATCCTGCCATAACTAGATAATATGTTGTATCCTGTTTTATGGGTACCCTGCATTCTTGGATAACTTTTTTCATTGCTCCGCTACAATAATCTCTCCACCTGTTCTACTGTTTTCTCCCTAATCCTCACTCTCTTTCGTAGTTTCACATCGTACTGCTTTTGATGGATAAAAGCCATCTGATATTTCATCCATGCATCTATCAACCACTTCAATTCCCCATTCATCTGCCCACGCATAAATATAATCTAAAACTTTAGCCTTTCCGTTTTCTTCAATAACAAATAATTCCAATACCTGTTTGTCTGTATTAGGAATACTCCGAATTATCTGATTCCATTTATTGACAACGGCCATATCTTTTCCAATGGGCATATATCTTTTAAATCTCGCCGGATCTACAATGCCAGGTAATAAGTATGCGTGTACCAATGCCCATGCTGCAAATTTGAAATCCTCTCCCTCCCCATTCAGATATTGCTTTTTATTTGAATTTACCTCAATAAATTCTTCTTTTCCCATCGGAGAATCTGAAAGGTATCTGTAAATTTTTTCCATACTTTGGCTGATACGTTGAAATACATGGCGCATAGCAGATGGGTTATTAGTATTGGTAAAAAATTCAACCTGAATATCCATATACTCTACGTCAGTAAAAAATATAGGAAACAACGCCTCCCCATCTTGTGTTAAAAAAAATTCTTGATACTCCATAGAGGCTTTTATATCAATATGCAAGTCAATATAATTCATTGTAATTTACCCTTTCGTTATGGCAACTCCCCTAGAAGTAGTCAGCATTTTCTCTATTAATCCTGCATTCATAATTCTCCAAGTCATATATGCTATCCCCATACTTCCAGTCACTCTCTAGCCATTCATCCATAAATTCATATTCATCCCTTAACACTTGTTCAAATTCATTTGGCAGCAACAGAAAATAATCCTTTTTTAAATCACAATACAAATGGTTTAAGCGTAACTCAAGTCTAAGTTCCGGACAATCTTCAAGCGTTCTATAATTCATTTTCTCACAATAATAATCCTCAAATGATTTTTTTACTCCATCATACTTCCCGTAAATCCACTCATCATAAGCAGAACCAAATCTGCACCTCATATACTCTGTAAATTTATCTGGCAACAAGTATTCGAGTCTTTCTGGACGGATTTCATATAAATACATTTTATTTGTCTCTGAGTTATTTTTTCCCCATCCATAATAAATTTCATAAGCAGAAAAAGAATCAATTTCAGCTTTTCTCCACCACCACGTAAATCTAAATAAGCGCTTTCTGATCAAATAGTTCTTGCCCCAAGCAAAATTTGTTTTATTAAAAAAATCTTGAGCCGTAATATAATTGTTTTGCCGTTCTATATCGTCCTTCTCATTTTTGGCCTTTTCCAGCCATGTATCAGCTAATTCTTGATACTTATAAGCATCAAAAGCATACAAATATTCCATAATTATTTGTGCCCGAAGCCAAGAATCAAAGCACTCATAATACCTTCCCGTTTCTATATCTAGCCAATTCCTATTTCCCATTTCAATTACATTGGCTTTCTTTATTTCTTCATAATTGCAATTACAATGAATTGAACAATAAGCTACTAAAGAATTATGGGAGTTAACAGCATCAAATATTATTTTTTCGCGCTCCAGATACCCTTTTCTATAATAGTTTTCTTGCTCCATTTTGCTCTCCTTTTAAAAACCTGGCTAACCTACTATTCTCTGATAGATTCCCTCAAAACCAGAGAAATCAATATTATCTACAAATAATATCTTTATCTGGTCACTACCGTTATATTCAAAATGGATGGTTTTACCAATTTCATTTTTCGCAAGCATACTTCCATCATCCAAATAAGTAATCGTACCAATAAAACTTTTCACACTATTCAAATATAGACAGGACAATGAAATATAATCTGCTCCAGTATCCGTATAGCAACCAATTCCGGCTATAATGCCACCGTTTTTTTTATCTCGATAATAACTTCCATACATCGGTTTCTTCTCAACCGCACCTTCGACAATATCTTTTCTATCCCCAACTGTTGTCAAAACTTCTATATTTTTCTTTTCGGAATGATTCAAAATACTGTCTGTATTATGTTCCACTTCATCCAACAAAGAATTTACTAACAACATTTTTATCAGTTTCTCAAGTACACCCAACTCTTCTTGTATGCCGCCTTGTCCTCGTTCCATTTTTGCACAAAAGTTATCAATTTTGTCAGACAATTTCTCGATATGCTGTCTTATTTCCGTCTGTTCCTTTTTCATTTCATCCAAAGTTTCCTTATAGTAATCCTCTATCTGTAACCATTCCTGCTTCCTTATATAACTTCGTTTTTTCCATCGCTTCATTCCAATAGTTCCTCTACCAATTCTACCGCTTGTAATGTAACCACCGGCCCTATGCAAAATTGTTCTTTATCATATTGCTCAAAGCTTTCATTTTCAACAATACTGTCAAGCTGTTGTTTAAATTCATAAGCTATCCGCTCCTTACCCTCTTGTAACGTTTGTAAATATTCCGCAATTGTTTCAAGTTGATCCATTAAGGATAGCCTAACTTTTCTGGCAGTATTATTTAAGGCTTCCTGAATTACTTTTTGGCAAAAAGCTCTCATTGCAGTTTCTTTTTGCTTTCCTGCATCCATTTTTAAAATTTCGCAGCACTCTGCATCATCAATAGACATTCTTTTTGCCATTAAATTTTTTATACTTCCTTCAATCATTTGAGGAATTTTGTTTTTTTGATTTTTTACACGCTGCACGCCAGTTTTATAAAACTTGCTAATATTAGCTTCTTTTAACTGCTCCATAATCTCATCGTAATGATTCTCTGCAATAGCGATACAATTTTTTTCTATTTTCTCAGCTTCAGATGAATTTTTTCTAGAATAGCTTTCCAATGTATTCACTAAACGCTCTGTAGTATGAATATCTGAGTTTTTTTTATCATAAGATTTTTCTCTGGAAACAGTTCCGGAAAGAAGTTCTTTACCAATTCCTATTACTGCTGTTCCTATCACTGCTATAGCTCCTATAGCCCAACCCAACAATCCCATTTGCTACTCCTCCAATAGTTCATTCACAACCTCGCATACTGCTATCTTTTTTAGTGCACCTTCCTTTACTGTTATTTTCTCCTCCGGTGCCTTTTCATCCAAAATTTTTTCATATGCCTCTTTCAGATTTCTCGCTTCCACAGCTATCCTTTGAACCGTTCCAGGTATTTCCTCCTCCATCTCATCAAATATGTCCTCTAAAGTTTCTCTGAATTGAACACAACAAGATTCCAATGCACGTTGGATCGAATCTCCCAGAAATTTTGACATTGCTTCTTCCTTCCGCTGTCCTGGAGGCATCTCAATAATCCGTCTGTAATCCATATTATGTAAAGAGATATCTCTACTGACTGATTCATCTATATTTCGCTTTACGGAATCCAAAAAACGTTTTGTCTTGCGGTCAAGTCCTCTGGGGTGTATCTGATATTTCTCGATTACAGCCTGATGCGCTTCCAAAACTATACCTACTTCTTCAAAATAGGACTTCATCTCACCCAGAATCGCCTGACTAATTTTTTCAGATTGTTCTTCCACATTTTCTTTATAGGCTGCCAAAATCTCTGCCATCTTACTTACATCTTCTGCTGTCGAATTACTATTAATCGGTTCCATTTTACCGGTTGTTTTCGCAATATAGTCATTAAGCGTACCGAACGTTCTTGCTGCATCTATAACCACCGGCAGCGCTTGCTTTGCTATATCTAAGGCCTTTGGCAGCCATTTCGATACCATAACACCAAGCGTACCCAAATCAAGCATCTTCTTATTTTCCTCCCAACTCCTTTATTGCACGTTCTAATTCATCTGCTCTGTTTTTTGTCATAAGCTGAAGTTTTTTCATTAACAGATCCAACTCTTCTTTATCGGCCTTCGCCGCCTGATATTCCTTGTCCTTTTTCTCTCTTTCTTTTCGTATTTCTTCTAAATTTCCCAGAACTATCTGAATCATTTGTTTCTGAGAATCCTTAATATTCTTCATTGCTACTTTTATTTCTTTTCTGATTATTTCATAAGACTCAGATATATCTTCTATTAGCATTTTTTTATATTGATCGACAATTTCTGTTTGAAGCTTGTATTTCAAATACTTAATTCCGGTAAAATCCATAATTCTTTTATAATCTTCATCAATACTCTTACACTGAAGCTTAAATAAGCTTACCTGTAACTCCATCATTCTACCATCTGTTTCCGGCAAGGACTGAGATTCTCTCACCAGTGTATAAAGATATGCCGATACTGGAACCAAATTCTTTTCTGCCAGCTCGCGATCTCCATATGCAGCTGGCCCTTTTAAATGTTTAATCCATTCCATTCTCTGCTCTCTCCAGTTTTCCTCTGGGCGGTTCAGAGTATCTAGTTGTGTAGCAATGATGTAAACTTTTTCTGGTTTATAACGGGTATTTGAAAATACACTGTAAATAGTTGCCATCTCCGGTCCAGTCAAAGCATCTGCTTTCACACATATTAAAACAGCATTGGCTCTGTCTATGTACTCTCGTGTGATATTGGAACGATATTCTACCACATCGTCCAGACCTGGAGTATCCACCAATACAACTCCATCCGGTAAATCAATATCTGTTAATCCAACTTCTACCTCTTTTACAAAATAATGCTCAGGAAATCTTGAAGATGTCCAATGCAAAATTTCTTTAACAACAGCCTCTTTGGTATCACAATTGAATAGTTCGTCCTGATGACCTACCCATTGATTTTTCACAGAATCTGCCTTTAAATTTTCATATTCTTCTAAAAATGCATCGGCTCTCGAATCCTTTGCGCTTTTCCACAAACGCTCCCATTCTTGCTCTGAGTAAAAGCTTACATGAACATAATTATTTTTTCCCTGTCTAAATTTCGTTAAAGCAGCCGTCTCTGGCGTAACTTTTGTAGAAGCATACTCGTAGCCAAGCAGTGCATTGATCAGTGTAGACTTTCCCGCTTTTATTGCTCCAACCAAAGCAATATGAAACTCTGCCTTTGAACATCGCTTTAAAAACACATCCAGATTTCTTATCATACCCGAAGATATGTGGTTCTCTAGCTCCTCTGTTGTTAAAAGCTTCTTCACTTTACTCAAGGTTCTTGCATAACGCTGTACCGTTTTATCCCACAAATACGTTGTTTCATCAATTGTTTCCTCAGAAAGCCACTGTAGTTTCTTTACCTTTTCTTCATACAATTTCTTTATGTCGTCTTCTTTAAACTCCATTTTTTCCATAATCTCTCACACATTCTCCTTGTCAACTAACTCTTCCTTACTTTCTTTCTGCTTCTTCTTATTTAAATCTAATGTAAAACTATGATCTCTAAAAAGTGCAATTATCGCAGTTATCTTCAACGCTACTATAAACTGAACGGTTGCTACCTATAATCCCGTTGTAATGGCAAGTGGTGCTGCAGTTACGGCACTAATCGCTAAGGAAGTTCCAGTAGTAAATGGAGCCACTGCTACGCTTACGTTGATGGCCGCCGCCAATGCGACTATTGCCACTGCCCTAGCTTTGTAATTGTTTTCAACATTTAATTTATTCCGCCAAATTTATTTTTTCTCAAATACTGCTGTTTTATTTTTTAAATCAACCGTAATTGTATATTCTTTAAAAAGAGCAATCATCACATTGACTCCAACTGCCGCTATAAGCACAATAGCTGGTATAGATAACCCTGTTGTGACAGCAATTGGCGCTGCCGCAACTGCACTAATTGCCAAAGACGTTCCAGCAGTAAACGGGGCTGCTACAGCTCCAGCTCCAATAAAAGCAGTCAATGCTGCCAGCGCTCCCGCACTTAACGTTGTAATTTTTTTTGCTGCGTTTAATTCTTTGACTAAATTCCCTTTTACAATAATTCTGTCTACCTTATCTTCTTTCGCCTTTTTCAGTTCTTCCTTCGTCCTTACTACTCTTTCTTCCATTTATTTTTCTTATCTCCTTCTATTTTCTTTACAATTGCTGTTTTATTTCTACATCTCGGACACTCTATCTTACCTACATCCGGATTAAATGAATACCATTTTCCACAGCAAATACACCTTCTCTTTTCCGAAACAATACTCATGTCTCCTCCCTCCCAATCATAGTCCTTTCCAAAATACCGCTTTCATCTTTCGCTATTATACCATACATTTCTCTTTTGAACATTATTTTTATTACAAGTGAACGCTTTTTACTCCGTTTATTACCCTTTAGAATAGAAGATGAACCGGAGGTATTACAAAATGGACATTATTCAACGAATTAACGAACTGACTGAACAGCGTGGCTGGAGCAAATATAAACTTGCTTCTCAATCCGGTCTGTCTCCATCAACATTAGCAAATATTTATCGCAGAAATACCATTCCATCCATTGCCACTTTAGAAGCCCTCTGTGATGCTTTTGGGATTACTTTGAGTCAATTTTTTGCCGAAGATAATACTGCTGTACCACTTACTCCTGAACAAAAAAAGTTTTTTGATCGATGGAGCAATCTCACCCCTCAGCAGAAAAAAATAATAGATGAACTGATTTTAGAATTTAAATAGCGTTTCCACTCAACATTCTAATAAAATCAATTCATCTGAAAGGGGTTCTATCCGTTTGAACATTCTTCAAAATTATCCAGAATTATTAAACGTACACGAAGCTGCTGAAATACTCAATTGCCGTCCATCTACCGTATGTAAACTTTGCCGTACCGGAAAACTCAGGGCTATGAAAACGGGAAAGTCCTGGACGATTCCTTTAATCAGCATACAGGACTTTATTCTTATCTCTACTAATTACAAAACTTCTTATGACCATTAAAATACCCCATGCTTATCGCATGGGGTGTCTTGATTTATCCTCATCATAGAAGAAGCTTATTTACAGAAATTTTCTCATACTCTCGAACTGGCTGTCAGTAGGCAACTCTACTTGACATGCCCAAAACCAGCAGTATAACACAAGCAAAGGGCAACCTTTCCCGCCAGAACACCACAACTGTAGTCACACTTTCCGGGGAGGGATGCTATAATTCCGGCTGCCAGCTGCTCCACATGAAAATCTGTGTGCCGTTTCGCTGTTATGATACTACTATCTGAACAGCATTCTCACGAATCTGATTGATCGTTGCTATCAATGCTGTTCTAGTCTTTGCATCAAACAGCTTAACAAAGCTAACCGGTTTGTCAAATGGCGGCTTTGTAAGTTCTGAAACATTTTCCATATATCCGTTCAGTTCTATGTGATTGATGATTTTTTTCACAAAGACAATCTGCTTCTGATTTAAGGATTGGTCGTTAATAAAGGCAGAAAATGCCTGCATGGCTGCCTCGTGATCCAACTTAGCGATCTTGCGAATCAACAGTCCAAAAGGTGTATCACCAAATTCCCGTTTATAATCTTCTTTGCTTCCAAGCTCACTTGTCAGCACTCGTTCCAGCTCCTGATAATCGCCCGCAGCCAACGGAATATTGTGGGTCAGCTTGTAAATAGCCAGCGTATTTCCGTGCTCATTGACATAGCGGTTTACTTTGGCACGGTAGTCTTCAAAGTCATACGCTGTATCCAGCTGAACCCCTTCCTGGCTATCTATAATTGGATCAGTAAGTTTGGTAATAATACGTTTTTGCCCTCCGTCATCTTCGTCCAAAAAACGAATCAAACCACGAAGCTCTTTCCGAACCTTTTCAAACAGCAGAATATCATTGGCATCCCAAAAGGCATCGGTATGGATTTCCTGTAGAAACGGCAGCTTTTCCTTAATCTGCGGAATATTCGCCTTGCGCTCCAGCAGCGAAGCAGTGTCACACAACTGCTTTTTGGCATACTTGAAAGCAGGCATCTGTTCAATATGTGCCAATATCAGCCCGTACATAAAGTTATCAAAACGCTTGGCGAATTCATCCGTTTCTTCCGATTGAACAAGCGGTGCAATCTGTGTCAGCAACTCGCCTTTGTCACCCTCACTGATAGAAAGAAAGGTGTCCTGCTTTTTATATTTCTCCACATACTGCATCCGTAGTTTTACGGAAATCAACTCTGGGTTCAACACTGTAACTTGCTTATGACAAGTTACGACAAGTTCATTTCGCCATGTCTGGTAGTTTTCTCCTGCAAAGGTGCTTTCTTGCAAAGCCATAGTAATTTTAATTTGCTTGCCGAAAATATTCTCCGACAATGTCTTTGTTTCCCTGGCTTCATACCCTTCCTTGTGTTCCCGGAAATATTCAAAATTTCCGCAGTAATCGAAAATCAAGAAGCGCCGTTTATCCGTATATACTCCATCAATCTGATCTACGCAGGACAATCCCTTGCACAAACGGGTGCCACGGCCAATCATCTGCCAAAACTTTGCTTTGGAACGCACCTTCTTGAAGAACACCAGATTGACGCATTCCGGCACATCAATACCTGTGTCCATCATATCCACGGACACAGCAATATGCGGCTCCTTTTCCGGCTGTTTGAAATCATCTATGATGGTCTGAGCATAACTATCGTCACAAATCACGCGCTGGGCAAATGAACCGTGATACTGAGGGTAAAGTTTGTTAAACTGCTCCAGAATGAATTCGGCGTGGCGCTTATTCTGTGCAAAAATAATGGTTTTACCCAGCCGGTCCCCGCCTGCAACCTTGATGCCCCGCTCCATCAAATCCTGTAAAACCATGTCAACCGTTTTCTCGTTAAATACAAATTTGTTCAGAGCTGCGGACGGGATAAAATCCGGCATCATGCCATCTTCAATGAAGTCATCTTCGTAACGCTCTTTGTCTTCGTCAGACAGGTCGTCGTAGGTAATGCCTTCATCCAAAAACTTTGTTTTGACCTCATAATTATAGTATGGTACCAACACATGGTCTTGGTAGACCGCCGTTTCATAATCATAGGCGTAAGTCGGAACACCATGTTCCATTTCAAAGAAATCGTAGGTGTTCCGATCTACATCCGTTTTCGGCGTAGCGGTAAGGCCAACCATCAAAGCATCAAAGTATTCAAAAATCGCCCGGTACTTTTTGAAGATACTCCGGTGGCTTTCATCAATAATAATCAGGTCAAAATGCGCCGGAGTAAACAACTGGCGGCCATCTCTGGATTTCGTATCATCGATGGCATTCAAAATCGTTGGGTAAGTGGAAAACACAATCCGAGCATTTCGGTCATCCTTGTTGGAACACAGATTGCAGAGAGACATATCTGGCAAATACCGCTTAAAATCATCCTTTGCCTGTTTTACTAGGGCAGTGCGGTCAGCCAAAAAAAGAATATTCGTAATCCACTTGCCGCGGCTGAGTACATCAGTCAGGCTGGAGGCCGTCCTTGTTTTTCCCGTACCCGTTGCCATTACCAGAAGATGCTTACGAAATCCCTGTTCGATCTGACCGCAAACAGCCCGTATGGCCTCTTTTTGGTAGTAGCGATCGGTGATTTTATCATCGATGGGAATACTCATCAAGTCTTGCCGTTCAGCGCGACGGTTCATCAGCTTTTGTAAGTCTTCCTTGCTGAACACGCCGCTGACCTTGCGCTGGGGGCCGGACCGGTCATCCCAGTAATAAGTATCAAAACCGTTAGTAGTGAACATCATCGGACGGCGGCCAAATTTCCGTTCCAGGCAATCCGCGTATAGAACTGCCTGCTTCCGCCCAATGTTAGGGTCTTTGCTAGTACGTTTGGCCTCAATCACCGCCAGTGGAAGGCCATCTTTGCCAAACAGCACATAGTCGCAGTAGCCCATTTGGCCCACCACACCGGCCATACCCTGTACAGGATATTCCTCCTGTACATCTGCATCGGTACCGTCGAATTTCCAGCCCATGAACTTCAAATCTACGTCAATATAAATTTTCCGCGTCTGGAACTCAGACAAATCTTCCGGCTGGAAAGATCGCTCCTGCTGATGCTTCTCTTTCTCAGCAGTATATTTGGCTGACATCTGCTCAATTTGTTTGCGCAGCGCCTCAATCTCTGCTTCCTTTTCACCTAGTAGGCTTTCCTGCTCTTTGATTTTCCGAGTATCTACCGCTACTTTTTCAGTAGGAATCAGACTTTCATCAAATACACGTTCCTGATAATCAGAACCATAACAATAATCGATCCACTGGACAAACTCGAACAAACCTGTTAAGGATGCAAGGGCATCACTGGACTGTACACTCCGTTCTGTATGTACTGCCAAATTCCCCAGCTTGATGATGAAAGGCAGCTTGCCCCAGGTATTGGAATCCACGGCGAAACGGAAGGACGGTTCATGGATAAGCGATTGCAGATTATCCTTGTAGGGCATCTTCATGGTTTTATCTGCCGCATAGACCCACTTAACCGCCAGCTCCAGCGCCTTTCGGCAGCCAACAGCGCACATGGCAGGAGCAGAGGCATAAATTTTTTCGGCTTCCGCGCAGGCAAGGGCAAACAACTCATATTCTTTTTTCGTTCTGAGAAAGCCAAAATTCGACATCATAACCACTCCTGTCTAATGTTTTTTTCAAGGCACTGGAAAAATCCAATGCACTTTTCTTGACGATATTTTGATTTGTCGGTCTGAGCGACGAAGGTTACAAATTGCTTTTG
>ERZ791881.1793-NODE-1793-length-12027-cov-22.690528_pt1 | contig 12027 bp, 10 predicted proteins | sample MGYA00510161_ERZ791881 | MGnify/ENA primary metagenome ERZ791881 (study PRJEB30046, sample SAMN00792073) | human gut metagenome | study: EMG produced TPA metagenomics assembly of the A metagenome-wide association study of gut microbiota in type 2...
CCTCTAATTGTGGATAACTCTCGTTATTTTCATTTTTTTGTTTCGCAATTACCTACTGCATAATTTTGAATTATACCACAAAAGGAGGCGATAGTCGAGATGCCATACCATAATAGGAGATAACACCTGCATCCATTTTTTACAGCTGCTTTAGATATCTGTTTCATAGTCTAATTTCAATCCATACTCCCGCCGGGGAATGACCCATGCTGTTTCCCGCAGGCTCACGGAGAAAAAAATTTCAACTCACACTCCTGCAAGGGGAGTGACTCTACAGATGCGCCGGTTTTCGCAAGTTCCTCGTAATTTCAACCCACACTCTCGCGAGGGGAGTGACTATTTCCCCTTAGCCATCTGCATCACTCCAATGCTGATTTCAACCCACACTCCCGCAAGGGGAGTGACCCAGCCAGCAATAGACCGGCATTGCACAGCATACTTATTTCAACCCACACTCCCGCAAGGGGAGTGACTGGTTAGCTCAAAACTGGGACACCATCTGGACAGATTTCAACCCACACTCCCGCAAGGGGAGTGACTCCTGTACAATCATGCTTTTCAATAGCGCTAACGATTTCAACCCACACTCCCGCAAGGGGAGTGACGCTGCTGTCTTAACAATCCTCCCATGGCTCGCAATTTCAACCCACACTCCCGCAAGGGGAGTGACGATTTTCTGTGTTCTCCGAAGAAATGTTCATCCATTTCAACCCACACTCCCGCAAGGGGAGTGACGACGACAGTAGGCAGCAAGTGATTGGCGTATATGATTTCAACCCACACTCCCGCAAGGGGAGTGACCTTTCTTTACAGCTCCAGCCGTATTAAAATCAGATTTCAACCCACACTCCCGCAAGGGGAGTGACCAGCTTAACTCTACAGGCGAGACCAAGAACTGGAAATTTCAACCCACACTCCCGCAAGGGGAGTGACGGTACGTTTGGTTTCCATTCCTTTCCGGAATCCCAATTTCAACCCACACTCCCGCAAGGGGAGTGACGATATAGCCGCGCCCATATATCTCTTCCAGCCGATTTCAACCCACACTCCCGCAAGGGGAGTGACGGCGGTACTGAAACGTTCTGCTGCCTGTGCGCTTATTTCAACCCACACTCCCGCAAGGGGAGTGACCAGTGCCACAAATACCAGAAAAAAGCCAAGCAGCGATTTCAACCCACACTCCCGCAAGGGGAGTGACCGGATTGACCGGGAGCTTGTACTTTTTGCCCTTATTTCAACCCACACTCCCGCAAGGGGAGTGACTCTATCATCACTATTACCATTAACCTCTGCAGCCTATTTCAACCCACACTCCCGCAAGGGGAGTGACTCTGGCCTTCTCTCTGCATTCTGGGCACAACCTAATTTCAACCCACACTCCCGCAAGGGGAGTGACCAAAAGGTATCATAATCTTAACCAAGTCCATATTATTTCAACCCACACTCCCGCAAGGGGAGTGACCTCCTAGTGAAATTCCTGCACCTAAATGACTGAGATTTCAACCCACACTCCCGCAAGGGGAGTGACAAATTTAGTTGGTTGTTCGTCTACATTTTTTGTTTATTTCAACCCACACTCCCGCAAGGGGAGTGACGCGGTACTGGAACGTTCTGCTGCCTGTGCGCTCATTTCAACCCACACTCCCGCAAGGGGAGTGACGATAAGATTGCTTCGATGGCTGCATTGTTTTCTGTATTTCAACCCACACTCCCGCAAGGGGAGTGACTCTGATAGTTGTAGCCCATGCTACTTGTTTTTCTGTATTTCAACCCACACTCCCGCAAGGGGAGTGACAGAAATGAAACATATATTAAAACAATATATAGAAATTTCAACCCACACTCCCGCAAGGGGAGTGACGAATTTCCTGACCTTTTCGGAAATATTTATCCAATTTCAACCCACACTCCCGCAAGGGGAGTGACAGGATTTAGAGGATTTAAACCATAATACAATCCCAATTTCAACCCACACTCCCGCAAGGGGAGTGACCAGGAGCAGGCGCAATAAACCGTATTATAGAAATTATTTCAACCCACACTCCCGCAAGGGGAGTGACGGTTACAAATCATTGTAACTCAATGTAACTAGAGAGATTTCAACCCACACTCCCGCAAGGGGAGTGACCCGCCAGGGACCAGTCTGGCAGACCATAGCCCAATTTCAACCCACACTCCCGCAAGGGGAGTGACGTATTTGATAAGATGGAGTTCCGATTCCTTTCTGGATTTCAACCCACACTCCCGCAAGGGGAGTGACACTCGCCGCCTGCAAACGGGTTTTCATCTGTCTGATTTCAACCCACACTCCCGCAAGGGGAGTGACGAAGAGATATTACAAACAAGTTATCCTTTGACGGATTTCAACCCACACTCCCGCAAGGGGAGTGACGTAGTAGGGGTCACATCAAGCTCTTTTGAAAGCTATTTCAACCCACACTCCCGCAAGGGGAGTGACGACAACGACAATGATGCGGCTTTGTCCGGAAGCGGAATTTCAACCCACACTCCCGCAAGGGGAGTGACTTATGGCATTCATGTCTACAGAACAAGCCAAAGAATTTCAACCCACACTCCCGCAAGGGGAGTGACCATTTATCACCCGCGCAAAGAAAGCTGGTGTGGATATTTCAACCCACACTCCCGCAAGGGGAGTGACGAAGAGAGGATGCTAAAGAGAGAGTGAGGAGGAATTTCAACCCACACTCCCGCAAGGGGAGTGACGCTTCCAGATGGATGTTTCTGAGCTGACCCCGGAAATTTCAACCCACACTCCCGCAAGGGGAGTGACAAAGGCGGTCAGGTGTGCCTGCATTAATATGGCCATTTCAACCCACACTCCCGCAAGGGGAGTGACATCGACACCAGGGCTTTTTACCAGTATTTTCAACATTTCAACCCACACTCCCGCAAGGGGAGTGACGTATCAGTCAAGGTGGGTGGAATCCTATACAGACATTTCAACCCACACTCCCGCAAGGGGAGTGACACAAATCCGGTATTGATATAATTGCTTCCTCGCGATTTCAACCCACACTCCCGCAAGGGGAGTGACTATATCTTCGGCAGTTAATGCCCTTCCATCACAATTTCAACCCACACTCCCGCAAGGGGAGTGACCATGCGAACGAAAGCAGTGCAAAAAAATACTAACATTTCAACCCACACTCCCGCAAGGGGAGTGACCCCACCTCTTAGAAATTTAGTCAACCTCTAAGGGTATTTCAACCCACACTCCCGCAAGGGGAGTGACCGTTATGAAGTATGTTTTTGATTGCCTGTACACTATTTCAACCCACACTCCCGCAAGGGGAGTGACGTTGGTATCATCATAGATGTGGTCAAGCACTTCCTATTTCAACCCACACTCCCGCAAGGGGAGTGACGGCAACTACCAGCTCCCACACGTTATCTGGGGCGGATTTCAACCCACACTCCCGCAAGGGGAGTGACGATGATTGATTTATCAAACAAATATTTTCAGACAAATTTCAACCCACACTCCCGCAAGGGGAGTGACCGATACCATAATTTATTCCGGATTACATCTGCCAATTTCAACCCACACTCCCGCAAGGGGAGTGACAAGGACATTGCAATGGTATCCGGTGACTGCTGCATTTCAACCCACACTCCCGCAAGGGGAGTGACTGTAAAACAAACAATTTTCCATTTAAATATTTTCCTTTTTTTTACACAATTTACTAGTTTTTTTCATCAAACATCTCCTTATTTTCATTTTATTTCTTTTTTTACGCAAAATCCTGGTGCGAATCTCCCGGTAGTTTTAATGTCACTTCTGATTCGCACCTGATATGCCCTTCTGACAGCAAACATGAGTCATTTTTACCAGAAAATTTCCTGTTTTTCTGAAGCAATATCAAAATACATAAAAACCGCTTTCTATGCCATCGCAGCATTCTCTTTAAATCATTTTTTAGAAAATACTGGTTAAATCAGCATCTTCTTTACATTTCAGACAAATCTCTCATACCAGCAAAAATCCTAGCCTTCCCATGCTCTTTAGAAACTGGTATTACAAAATCAAAACATCATCTGCAGCAAGTCCTCGCTCAACCCCAACATGCTCCACTTTTGTTTTATAATTATTCCCCAGATAATAAAAGCGCAGACTGTCTCTGCTTTCATCTATAATATCTGTCAGTATTGCCTTTAACTGAACACATTGGGCAGAATCCAGCATACACTCAAAAACTGAATTCTGCACTCTTCTTCCATAGTTAACACATTGTTTTGCAACCTTACGCAGTCTGGTTTTTCCTGCTGCGGTTTCCGTATTTACATCATATGTGATCAAAACCAGCATGAAAATCCCTCACTTCCATAAAAATGGAGGATATTCCTCCAGATCTCCGCGCAAATGACGGGCAAGCAGCATTCCCTGTACAAAGGGAATCAATCCCCACTCCACCTTTTCTTTCAAAAAAGGATGAGTAATTACTTCTTTCTTCTTTTTCTGCCATTCTGTAAGGATCAATTTTCTTGCGGACTCCTTTAAAAGTACTGCCTGATTTTCTTTTTTCTCAAAATCCTTTCCACTGATCATTTTTTTGTTAATCAAAGTGAGTACAAATCTGTCTGCCTGTGCACAACGCAGTTCCTCCATAATATCCAGAGCCAAAGAAATTCGTCCCGGTCTGTCCGTATGCATAAATCCTACATAAGGATCCAGTCCTGTTGATTCCAGCGCTGAAGCAGTGGAATTGGCAAGAAGTGTATACACAAACGACAACAATGCATTTACAGGATCCCGGGGCGGCCGCTTATTTCTTCCCTGAAAAGAAAAATCTTTTTTCTGCTGCAGAATCAACTCATCAAAAACACTAAAATACACGCGTGCAGCTTCTCCCTCTAAACCGCGCAGTCTGTCCTTATTTGTACATATGCGAATTTCAGTCAGAGACACACTTAAAAACTCCGATGCCCTTTTAACACGTTCCTTATCAATCTGCATTCCATGATCCCGGACTGCTCTTTCTAATACCCATCTTGCATTATATACCTTGCCAAGCACGCAGTTTTTTGCAATTAACAGACTCTGTTCCTCATTTTGCGAAACAGCATACTGTGTTTTCCGCAGCAGTACATTTCCTCTGACTTTTCCAGTTACGCGGGCAAGGAAGTTTCCCTGTGGTGTCAGAAAGCACAGGGATACATCCCTTTTCGCACATGCCCCCCATAAGAGCCGGACTTGCCCCTCTATAACCAAAGGAAACAATTCCCTCCAGATTATGCAGAGGCAGTCTTCCTAATTCTTTCTCATCTTCCAAAACCACTACATTTTCACCATCCAGAGCAAGATAACTGTCTTGTGACGTAACATACAAAGTATTCTGCAGTTTTTTCATTTTTCTTCCTCCGAAAGCATTTCATTGATATATCCGGAGACACTTCTGCTTTTTCCAAGCTTTGGCATACAGATTTCCTGCAGCGAACAGGCATTGCAGCTCTTGCTCCACTTCACCTTCGGCGTATATCCCCGGGCATAAAGCTGGTGCATCTCATCAAACATTTCCCGAACCTTCTGTCGAAGTTCCTCTGTAAATAAAACGTTTTCTCTTCTTCTGGTCTCCCCGTAGAACAGAGCACCTTCCTCGATTTTTACCGAAAACATTTCTTCCAGACACATTGCCTGAGCAGTCAGCTGCAATCTGTCCACATCCGTGCTTTTTGTTCTTCCCCGTTTATATTCCACCGGATAGATCCGATACAGCCCTCTGTGTCCATAAAGTCTGATACCGTCCTCCACCTTGTGAAATTCCACCACATCACACTCTCCCGATATTCCCATATTTTCAGAAGAAACAGGAAGTGCATGAACTACAAGCATATTCTTTGATTTTTCTTTCAGCTTCGGATCATGTGCTCTTTCATGCATCAGTGCACCTTCTGCTGTCCGTACATTTTCCGCCCACTGCTGTTCAATGTGAATCAGTGCCCACTGCCTTCTGCAAAATGCGAAATGCTGGATTCCGGAAAGCATCAGGAAATCATCCTCTGCATATTTTTTCATATTTTCCGAATCACTTCCACAGAATCAGGGATCTGATCCTCGTGAATGGTAACCGTATAGTCCGAAAATCTTCTTGCAGCCCCAACCCCATCTTTTTTCTTGATTTCCACGGAATCGAACAATTTATAAGCAGGGCAGTTTCCCAATTCTGTACTGTGCTTAAACACAATTAATTCCCTGACCGACATATTTCCTCTTGCTGCAGAGTGATCAATTTCAAACATATTGATGATAGCCTGCCACAGCAACTCCAGATCTTCTTCCGAAAATCCTGTCACTCTTCGAGCCAGATTTGCAGAAATATATCCCTCTGTACGATAAAGGGCATAGGGTACAACAGCCTTTCTGCCCATTTCTGTCTTTTTCTCTGCCGCATCCTTTTCCGTTGTAATCGCAACTCTTGTAATCGCAATTTCCTGACTGATAATCGGATCAATACTCCTTGCAAAACCAAGCTGAACCGGTCCTCTAACCTGTCCACAGTTCAATGCCGCTTTTACAAAGGTAGTCATTACGGCACCAAAGGTACGAATATCAAAGAAATTCCGGCACATAAAATCACGGATTTTAACATCTACATCCGGATCTTTTTTCTTTGCATCCTTGATTCCTTTTTCATCCAGACCAAGATACGCGCATGCTTCACTGTCACTTCGATTCAACGGAATACCTTCTTTTATATAAATCCGATAGCCTGTCTCATCCTCCTTCAGGGTTTCAACATAATTTCTGATCTTACGTTTCAGACAAACATCTGTAACAATTCCATACCCGCTTTCCGGATCAATTCTGGGAAGATTTCCTGCATCCGGATCACCGTTTGGATTTCCGTTTTCCACATCAAACAGGATCATAAATTCATATCTGTTTTTAATCGCCTCACTCATCTTACTTCTCCTCCTTTTTTTCAAACCGTTTCTGCTGCTGATGGTAATATCCCAAAATAAACTGCCCCTGCTGCTCCAAAGACAGCATTTTCGGAACTCCATCTGATGGAATCATCCCCTGCAATCGAGTCAATTCTCTTTCATAATAATATTTTCTTCCCTCCGGCAATTTCCTTATATGACTGTTTTTCAGTTTAAATAATACTGGAAAAATCAACGCCGGTGTTGCACAGGCGGAATTAAAATATCGATCCTTGATGGTAGCGTTGATAGCATTGCTTGCTTCCTCCTGAATTGCCTCCAGCACGGAAAATTCTCTTCCGAGCACATATGCAATATCCCTGCACTCCTCATTTAGCTCCACGAAATCCTCTCCTTTCATATTCAGTTCCTGACGGTTTCTCAACAAATATGCCTTAATGATTGCCGCCCTTCCCCTTGTGATTTTATAAGAATGGGCATCTTTATCATCCTGCTCTGCCCGGATTCTCGATAAAACTGCCGAGTACAGACTCTCCGGATATCGTCCTCCTGAAAGAACTGCCTCAAATGTCCTTCCAGCCATTCCGGCATGCGGTTTTTTATCTTTCATTTTCTGATTGATCGTTTCCTGAAGCATCCTCCAGATCCCCAGATATTCCATGCCATCAGTTGCCCTGCGGACGATTTCCATTCTGTCATAATGTTCTTTTATATGTCTTAAAATTGCTCCAAGGCTGTCTGTATAGAAAAATCTGACAGAAAGCCTCGCTGCATTCGGAGACAGACCCAGAATATAAAACTTTTGTTCCAGATTGATATTTTCCTCCACCTCGGAAACCTCAACCATTCTTCCCTTTTCCAGATCTTCAAACACACCCTTTACCAGCTCCTGATTATCTATCGTCGGCTCACTGGCTGCCAAAAACAAATCCTGACAGACCGGTTTTGCATCCTCCGCCCAATAAACAACCGTTGTATCTCCAATCTGTTTCACATATTTTTTCTGGGAAAGAAGATAATTCAATGCTGTTGTATATGCAAATACCGCATAATTTCCAACAGGCGCATTGTTGCTCTGAGTTTTTTCAAAGGACTCAAAGGCCGGAGCATTAAAAGAAACCAGCGCAGCCCCGCTGGACTGTGCCCCCGGTACCCCTTTAATCGGATTATGAATCCGGGCAATCCTGGTCTTTTTCCCGGTGACCAGGCAGATTCCTTCCTCTCCCTCCTCTTCCTCCATATAGATCTGTTCCCACCGATGTTTGACATCCGGATCTTCATGAACATATTTTTCATCCACATAAAAAACTATGTTTCCTCCGGCAGTCAGCTCCTCCCATTTTTCATTTATTTCCTGATTTTCTCTTGCTTTTTCAGGATCCCACACTTCAAAAAATGCCCGAACTGCTGATGCTCTGCCTCCAGAAAGTCCTTCCAGTATTTCCAGATGTTTCTTTTTCGCAGCCATAAAGCATTCCAGGTTCCTTTTCCCTGCCCCGTTGGCATCCACTCCAAGCATATATTTGGAATTATCACAGAGAAAGTTTGCCTTGATACCAGAAGAACGGGCTGTCAGTTCCGGTATAATCAGCTTTTGCGGAACTTCAACTGTCTTCTTTCCCCTCTTCTCCGTTTCTTTCAGCGGAATAATCCCTGCAATACTTCCATCTGAACGCAGATTCAATGCAAATGACACTTTTGCGCTGCACCATCCCGGGCGGGAAACCACACCTTTCTCTGCCAGCTGTTCATAATACCCTGTCAATGACTGCAAAATCATCGAATCACCTCGCAATCTGCCACATCAATCACACCGCGCCGCATCACTGCCCGGAAGAACATCGGTTCTATCACGCCATCTTTCTGATAATCCATATCATACAGCATAAATCCCAGATCCCGTTCCGCTTCCTCCTCGTATGCGGTTTTTACCTCATTCTCCTCAAATAGTTCAAAATTCGCCGGGAATTCCCTTGTTCCAAAATAAGGCATCTGGAAACACTCTCCCCGCTTAAGCCTGCGCCTTATAATATCCTTAAACTTGCCCGGATTATCTGTCTTATTTGCATTTTCTGTCATTTCAAAATGTGCTTCTATCACATATTCCACATCTTTCAAAAGAAGAGAAGCTCTCTGCACAATTTCTTCTTTTGCGGAAAGAGAAAGTTCCTTTTTTCCGCCGTTCATCACATTTAAAATGTTTCCTCCGGAAATCTTGCTTTTTATCTCATTGCGCCTGATATTTGTAAACGTGATTGGACGACATACATAAATTTTATCAATCTTCCATCTAAGGCCCGGGTGCCAATAAACGGATTCCAGAATTCCCCGCGCCGCAGACGGTGTTATCACGTCATAGCTGCAGCGCTCTACCTTCATTTCCGGTCTGGAAAACAACGCATACTCTCCCCAGACTCTCACTCTGATGCCATATCCCATGTCACATCCTCCTTTCAAAAAAACACGGCTTCCCCAAAATCCACATCCATCCTCATCCCCCTGTCTTCCGTATATTGTTCATGATCGCGCAAAACTGCTATTTCTGAATCCAAAATGTTTAAATAGCCTGCCGCCTCCAGTTTTTCAAAATCTTTTTCATAAATCTGAATACTGTAATGGCCAGTTTCCCTTAACAGTTTTCTTGACCGCTCTCCGACAAGCAATCGCTTCTCCAATTCAGCCGCCCTGGCTTCCTTTCCAATCAAAATCGTCTTTGTCCTGTCTTCGATCAGTTTAAAATCCCTGGCTGCCGAAGCAAACGGATAATCTGCCCGAAGTGCTCCGCTTTCAAATCGCTCTATCATATTCTTTTCATCCAGCCTTCCATCCTTTAAATAATGAAGCTGCCTGAAATAACTCTCAATCGACTGCAGGGAAGAAATATCCTCGAACTGCTCTGATACTATTTTTGCTGTCTCTGCTGGAAGTCTCTGTTCCGCAGGAAGCTTCATTGGTTCGATTATCTCAAAAACATAGGTTTTGCTTTCCTCCAGACTGCGTTTCCCTTCCCGGTTGCACCGTCCCGCCGCCTGCACCACAGAATCCACTCCTGCCAGTTCACGATATACGGTTTCAAAATCAAGATCCACCCCAGCTTCCACCAGGCTCGTAGCAACAACAATACACCTCTTTCCTTTTCCCAGACGTTCTCGGATATTGGCAAGTACTCTTTTTCGATGCTCTGGATACATATAAGTCGAAAGATGAAAAATTCCATCCCCTTTCAGTCCGTCATAAATTTTCTGTACCCGTTTCCTGTTATTCAGGATACAGAGCGCCCTCTCTTCTCGTCCAAGCCGTTCCAACAGCTCTGATTCAGCAATTTTCCCCAAAGCTTCCACGCTCGTTCTTTTAAAAAATTCAAACTGCTCCTCCACATCTGGACATAGTTCCTGAATCTGAATATTCTCAGGGAAAAACCCCTGCAGACATGGCTGCGTCGCTGTACAAAGAACCAGCGTACTGCCATAATTAACTGCCAGTTCTGCCATCGCCCTGACACATGGTTTTAAATAAGCTGATGGAATCATTTGCGCTTCATCAAAGATAATAACACTGTTGGCGAAATTATGAAGCTTTCTGCATTTTGATGATTTGTTGGAAAATAATGATTCAAAAAATTCTGCATTTGTAGTGACAACCACAGGCTTATCAAAATTCTCCGCCGCAAGCTGCATTGGCTTAAATTCCTCCCGGTCATCATATTCCACGTTGGAATGACACTCCAAAACTGCATCTCCACCTAAAATATTCCGAAAAACCTCAGCATTCTGTTCTATAATACTCATATACGGGATTACATAGATGATTCTCTCCTTCCCATAGGTACAGGCATGCTGCAGCGCGAAAGCAAGAGATGACACGGTTTTTCCTCCTCCCGTCGGAACCGTCAGACTAAATACCCCCGGCATTTCTTTTCCCTTCCGGATACACGCTGACAGAATCTCCGTCCTTCTGCCATTTACCGTTGTCCGATCAGTATTTTTCATCCAGCTTACCACATATGTCATAAGCTTTTCCAAATGCTTCTCCGAAACAGTTTCCGGCTCCCGCTTTGTATTCCCGTCTTTCATAAACTGCTCTGTGTCAAGAAAATCAGCATCCACCAAACAGGAATAAACCATTCTTACAAAAAAGGAGACTGTAAATCCTCCTTTGCCAATCATGCTGACCAAAGGCCTCTGAATCTCCGGAATCTCGATTTCCTTCCGGTAATCTCCGTACTCTGGAACATTCTTTTTCAACCTTTCCTTTAAACTTGCCGTTCCTTTTCCGTCCGCTTTTTCCTCACCATTGGGCAAACCGGCATGGTGCCCTGCTGCACAGTATGCCGCCAGCGCATGAAATCCCTTTTTCCCGTACAGCTCCTTCGCCCCCGCCGTAGAATGATCAACAGGGGGACCTCCTTTCAATCGCTGCTGAAACTCCCGGGAATATTTTCCTGTATCATGAACCATTCCACAGCAGTACCCCCAGGATTCCGCCTGAAAGCGCCCTGCAAATTTCCCTGCCAGCTCTGCAACATTCCGGGAATGCTCCAGCACAGTCTGTTCCCTCTCCCCATCTTCACTGACATGCGCAAGATACTTCATAAGCTCCCCCCTTATTAGTTTTACAGCCTGAATTCCTATATGCTTTTCATTGTACTTTTAATATATCACTCTTCACTTTATGAGTCAATAATTATTTTTAATTTAAATGAAATATAACTACGAATTGTTTTCCTAACAAGTTTCTATATCCAGGGATTCCATATCTGAATACAGAAACAGAACCTATTGACAAATGCCCATATGCCAAGTAAACTATGCTCGTCAGAGGTAACTCTGTGGATTGAAATATTTATATTAACAATGTAGCAAAAGGGGGCTGTGAAAAAACTCGATTGAGTTTTTTCACAGCCCCTTTTTGCTAATAAATTAAAGATACAAAAACCCCTATTTTATACATCACGTCGAAAAATAAATCAAGTTATGGGCGCCGGATTAAAAATACACATATCATTGTGGAAGCCATATTGATCACTGTACGGTTCTTTCAGCCCGCTGGCCACATCCAGGATCATATCGAAAATCTCCTGACCCACATCTGCAATAGTCTTCTCTCCTGTTGCCACTTCTCCGG
>ERZ791881.1795-NODE-1795-length-12020-cov-6.113581_pt1 | contig 12020 bp, 8 predicted proteins | sample MGYA00510161_ERZ791881 | MGnify/ENA primary metagenome ERZ791881 (study PRJEB30046, sample SAMN00792073) | human gut metagenome | study: EMG produced TPA metagenomics assembly of the A metagenome-wide association study of gut microbiota in type 2...
ATAATGTTTTTACACGATTATAGCAAGGATTGCAACCGGCTTTTCGGACTGACCCTTTTACACCCCAAAAACAGCCGTACGGGCGCCCGGAACGGCCCGAACGGCAACGCCATCCCACCACAGCATCCTTGACGCCATGGCCGGCCACACCGGCCACGCCGCAACGGCCGGTGCGCCGAACGCCATGACCCGGCAAGGCAACAGGGCGACAGCATGCCGCGACATGCCAGCAACAGGTCTATTCTCCGTTAATCTTCGTGAAATATTCGTTACTTTGCACGATAATAACTAAATTTGCATTTCCAAAGAAACCAACGACTTATGTGCGAAAACAACAACGGAAATACACCACACAAAAACCCCTTCTTTGAACCCTACGGCACACCACACGACACTGTTCCATTCGACAAAATAAGGCTGGAGGACTTCGAAGAAGCGTTCATGGAGGGAATAAGACGCGACAACGAACAGATTGAGAAGACCGTCAACAACCCGGAAAAGCCAACATTCGACAACACCATAATCAACAGCGACGACGACAAAGAGGGATATTACGACCTGCTCTCACGCGTCTCCGCCGTATTCTTCAACCTGCTAAGCGCCGAGACCAACGACGAGATGGACGCCCTGGCGCAGAAGATGCAGCCCATCCTAACCAAGCACGCCAACGACGTAAGGCTCAACCCCCGCCTCTTCGAAAGGGTGAGGCACGTATACCGCCACCACCGCAAGCTGACACAGGAAGAGAAAATGCTACTCGACAGCAGCTACGACGGCTTTGTCAGGAGCGGAGCGCTGCTCGACGACGAGGGGAAAGAGAAGCTCAGAAAGCTAACCGAGGAGGCCGGCATGCTCTCGCTGCAGTTCTCGCAGAACCTGCTGAAGGAAAACAAGGCCTTCAAACTGCACATCACCGACAGCCAACAGCTTGACGGACTGCCCGAAACGGCCATCGAGGCCGCTGCCGCCGAGGCCAGTGAAGAAGGCAAGGAGGGCTGGGTCTTCACGCTTGACTACCCAAGCTACAGCCCCTTCATGACCTACTCGACGCAAAGGGAGCTGCGCGAGCGGATGTATATGGCCAAGAACACGGAGTGCACACACGACAACCCGGAAAACAACATCGACATTTGCAAGCGGCTCATAAACCTGAGGCTGGAAATGGCAAGGCTGCTCGGCTACAAGAGTTACGCCGACTATGTGCTCAAGCAACGCATGGCCGGCAACACAAAGAATGTATACAAGCTGCTCGACGACCTCATAGAAGCCTACAAGCCCACCGCCGAAAAGGAGATGAAAGACCTTACACTCTATGCGAAAAAGCAAGAAGGCATACGCTTCTGGCCGCAACCGTGGGACTTCAGCTACTATTCACACAAGCTGCAGCTTAAGAAATACAACATCGACTCAGAGATGCTGCGCCCATACCTCGAACTGTCTAACGTCATCAAGGGCGTGTTCGGGCTGGCCACGAGGCTCTACGGCATCACCTTCAGGGAAAACGCCGACATCCCGGTTTACCATCCCGACGTGAAGGCATACGAGGTGTTCGACGCCGACGGCTCGTACCTCGCCGTGCTCTACGCCGACTTCTTCCCGAGGAAAGGCAAGCAGGGAGGCGCGTGGATGACGCAATACCAAGGCCAATGGATCGACCGCAAGGGCACAAACGTGAGGCCCCACGTCAGCATAGTGATGAACCTGACAAAGCCTACGGCAGAAAAGCCGGCGCTGCTCACCCTCGGCGAGGTGGAGACGTTCCTCCATGAGTTCGGCCACGCGCTGCACGGCATGTTCGCAAACACACGCTTTGAGAGCCTGAGCGGCACCAACGTGTGGTGGGACTTCGTCGAGTTGCCGTCGCAATTCATGGAAAACTATGCGGTACAAAAAGACTTCCTCAACACCTTCGCACTGCATTACAAGACGGGCGAACCTATGCCCGAAGAGCTCATCACGCGCATCGTGAAGAGCCGAAACTTCATGGCTGCCTATGCCTGCCTGCGCCAGGTGAGCTTCGGCCTGCTCGACATGGCATACTACACAAGGCGCAAACCGTTTGACGGCGACCTCATACAGTACGAGAAGAAAGCATGGGAGAAAGCCTTGGTGCAGCCCCAACTGCCCGACACTTGCATGACGGTGCAGTTCAGCCACATCATGGCCGGAGGCTATGCCGCAGGCTACTACAGCTACAAATGGGCCGAGGTGCTCGATGCCGACGCCTTCAGCGTGTTCAGGAGAGAAGGCATCTTCAACCAGGAAACGGCCAGGCGCTTCCGCGACGAGGTGCTGTCGAAAGGCGGCACCGACCACCCCATGGAGCTCTACAAGCGCTTCCGCGGAGGCGAACCTACCATCGACGCATTGCTAAAGCGCAACGGAATAAGGCGAAACAAGCATAAATGACAATGACACAGGAGGAAAAGCAACGCAAACTCGACCTGAGATACCTGCGCATGGCAAGGATATGGGCCGAAAACAGCTACTGCAAACGGCGGCAGGTGGGGGCGCTTGTGGTCAAGGACAAGATGATCATAAGCGACGGCTACAACGGTACGCCAAGCGGCTTTGAGAACGTTTGCGAAGACGAAAGCAACATAACAAAGCCTTACGTGCTGCATGCCGAGGCCAACGCCATTACGAAACTCGCCCGCAGCTCGAACAACAGCGACGGCTCAACGCTCTATGTCACGGCCTCGCCGTGCATAGAATGCTCAAAGCTGATAATACAGGCGGGCATCAAAAGGGTGGTCTATGCTGAGCATTACCGCCTGGAAGACGGCATAGACCTGCTTAAGAAAGCGAACATCGAAGTAACATACCTAAATCCGGACGACAATGAACCAGAACAAGTCTAACCGCTTCATGCCCCTCATCATGGCTGCATGCGTGGTGGTGGGAATACTCATCGGTACGTTCTACGCCAACCTTTTCTCGGGCAACAGGCTCAGCATCATCAACTCGAGCAGCAACAAGCTCAACAACCTGCTGCACATCATCGACGACCAATACGTTGACACGGTCAACATCAACGGGCTGGTCGAGAAGGCCATGCCGCAAATACTGGCCGAGCTCGACCCCCACTCCGTCTACATAAGCGCCAAAGACGTGCAGGCGGCCAACGACGAGCTGAAGGGCTCTTTCTCCGGTGTGGGCATTGAGTTTACCATCCGCAAGGACACCATCCACGTGCAGAACGTGGTAAAGAACGGCCCCGCCGAGCGTGCCGGAATAGTGGCCGGCGACAAGATAGTGAGCGTCGACGGCAAGCCTTTCGTCGGGAAGGTGGTCACCAACGACGAAGCCATGCGCCGGCTGAAAGGCCCCAAGGACACGAAAGTGAAGATTGGCGTGGTGCGCTACGGCGAGAAAAGCGTGAAATACTTCACCGTCACCCGCGGCGACATACCGCAGAAGAGCATCAGCGCAACCTATATGCTCGACGAAAACACGGGATACATAAAAGTGAAAAACTTCGGTGAGAACACCTATCCCGAGCTGCTCATCGCCTTGGCGCGCCTTTCCCAGGAGCGGTTCAGCAACCTCGTGATAGACCTCAGGGGCAACACCGGGGGCTACCTGGCATCGGCCGTGCAGATGATTAACGAGTTCCTGCCCAAAGACAGGCTCATTGTCTACACCCAGGGCCGCAAGTCGCCACGGCAGGAATACCGCAGCGACGGACGGGGCAGCTACCAGCACATACCTCTCGTGGTGCTTATCGACGAGGGCTCGGCATCGGCTTCCGAGATATTCGCAGGGGCAATACAAGACAACGACCGCGGCACTATCATCGGAAGGCGCTCGTTTGGCAAGGGGCTCGTACAGCAACCCATAGCCTTCAACGACGGTTCGATGATAAGACTGACCGTGGCACGCTACTACACTCCGTCGGGGCGCTGCATACAGAAGCCTTACACGGCGGGCGACGAGCAGAGCTATGAGGCCGACTTGCTGAGCCGCTACAAGCACGGCGAATTCTTCTCGCAAGACAGCATCAAGCACTCTGGGCCGGCCTACCATACGTCCATCGGACGGACGGTGTACGGCGGAGGCGGCATCACGCCCGACCTCTTCGTACCGGAAGACACCACCGGCATGACGTCTTACTACAAAGAGGCGAGCATGAGCGGACTGATAATACAGTTTGCATACAACTACACCGACGACAACAGGCCTAAGCTGAGCGAATACAAAGACATCGACGAGCTGTCGGCTTACCTCAACAAGCAGAACACGGTTGAGAAGTTCGTGCGCTTTGCCGCCGACAACGGCCTGCGGAGGCGCAACCTCATGATACGGAAATCACACAAGCTGCTCGAGCGATTCATCAACAGCCGCATCATTTACAACATGCTCGACGAGGAAGACTGGATTGAATACCTCAACCAAGACGACCCGACGATAGACGCAACGCTCAAGGTTTTCAGCGAGGGAAAGGCTTTCCCGGAACCATCGGCAGACAAAAAGGGCAAGCAGACGGCCAAGGCCGACATTGCCTACAGCTATGGCGACACTCACAAGACATACACTATGGTGGCCTATGCATAAGTCAGAACTAAGGCAGGCCATACGCAACAGCAAGCGGCAGCACACTGCCGGAGAGTTGGGAGCCATGTCGATAGCAGCCGCAAACAGGGTGGCAGCGCACCCGAGGTTCCTGTCGGCCAAGACTGTAATGCTCTACTGCTCGCTTGCCGACGAGGTTGACACGGCACTGCTGATGGCCGCCGGCACCGGCAAGACAATAGTCCTGCCGCGCGTCACAGGCCCGGCAACCATGGAGCTGCGCCTGTTCACAGGGCCGCAGAGCCTGGCCGAAGGCGCATTCCACATAATGGAGCCCACCGGGCCGGCATTCGCCGATTACGGAAAGATAGACCTTGCCATCATCCCGGGCATGGCTTTCGACCGCGAAGGCCACCGGCTCGGGCGCGGACGCGGCTACTACGACCGCTTCCTGCCGCTAATGCCGCAGGCCTACAAGATAGGTATATGCTTCCCGTTCCAACTGGTGGACAGCGTGCCCACTGAGCCAACGGACATAGCCATGGACGAGGTGATATGGGAATGACAACCAGGGCAACCGCCTGCAACAGCCGGGCGCCTGGGGCAGACACGGCATGAAGGAATGCCATACATACGATATTGCAACGCAAAACGGCCCGTTTGAGGATGTCAAACGGGCCGTTTTGCACCCTGATTCGGGCCGTTTTGCAAACAGGCTGAGCACCAAGCTGTTGGCAAAGCCGCCCGGACGGCGGCAGGCAATCCATCCGATGAAGGCCCGAAAAGCACAAAGCGCAGCTTTGCCAGGGCCACTGCAAGCTCAGCAAAACCTTATGTCGGCAATGACCTGGCTGCCCACCTGGGCATTAAGCCGCGCCACAAAGTCGCGCCTCCTCATGCTCAGGTCGGCACGGAGGGCTGGGCTCGACAGCCTGACAAAGAGCGTCTGGTTCATAATGTAGGCTGAGATGGTGTACCGGGCAATCACCGGGCCGGCCACCACGGGCCACGCATCGACGAGCCGTTTCTGCAGCAACGGCGTCTCAAGTCCCTGCTGCCGCAAGTTGCGCAGTATCAGGTCGCGTATCGATTGCACATCGCGTCTAAACATGTTCCTCCTCCTTCACTTCACCATCATCAACGTGGAATATCTTATAGTCGTGCGAACAGAGACGCAGTATGCGGTCAAGGTGCTCGCGGTTGGTGTCGGTCATGAATATCTGGCCAAAGCCGCTGCCCGACACAATGCCCACGATGCGCTCCACACGGGTGGCGTCGAGCTTGTCGAACACGTCGTCGAGCAACAGCAGGGGGGTGGTTTGCGAGGCTGTGCGGCGCAAAAAGCCAAACTGCGCGAGCTTCAGGGCAATGACGAAAGTCTTGCTCTGGCCCTGGCTCCCCTCGCGTTTCATCGGATGGCCCGACAGCGTGAACACCAAGTCGTCGCGGTGCACGCCGTGCAGCGAATAGCCCATGATGCGGTCCTTCGCCCTGTCACGGCGTATCACGTCGAGCAGCGGGCCGCGCCGGCAATGCGACTCGTAGGCCAGACCTACGCTCTCGTGGCCGGCCGAGATGTCGTCGTAAAACTCGCGGAACACCGGCTCGAGCTCGCAGACAAACGCTTTGCGGCGTGCGAAGATGGCCTCGCCCTCAACAGCCATCTGCTCTTCGAGTATGCCGATGAGCTCCGGGTCGGGCTCGGCATCGGCGCGGAGCATGGCGTTGCGCTGCGCCAAAGCCTTGTTGTAACGGCCGAGCGAGTCGAGGTAAGCACGGTCGTACTGCGATATCACGATGTCCATCAGACGGCGGCGCTCCTCGCTCCCGCCGTCGATGAGCAGCGAGTCGGCCGGCGACACCGACACGAGCGGCACCAGCCCTATATGCTCTGACAGCCGCCTGTACTCCTTGCCGTCACGCTTCATGTGCTTCTTTGTGCCACGCTTCATGCCACAGTAAACCGAAAGAGGGTCGCCGCCGTCTGTCTGGTAACTGCCTTCGAGCATGAAAAAAGCCTCGCCGTGGCGCATCACCTGGGAGTCGACGGCACACAAGGCACTGCGGCAGAAGGAGAGATAATACACCGCATCGATGACGTTTGTCTTGCCGGCGCCGTTGCTCCCGATAAAACAGTTCATGCCGGGAGACAGACTCAGCTCCGCCGCCTTTATGTTCTTATAATTCAGTATGGAAAGTTTCTGCAGAATCATCAGCTGCCTTTTTGCTATTTAACTGCAAAGTTAAGCCATTTATTAGTCATAAACGAAAAAAGTCAACGATAAATTTCAGTATCTGCAATAAATTCCGTAATTTTGCCACGCAATTGAAACTGAATTTAAAACAACAAAATAATGGCAAGCAATAATAACCAGAACGAAGCCCCCAATACCGGGAGCACCATCCACATCTCGGAGACTTTCTTCGACAAGTACAAAAAAGCTATCATCTACGGCGTGGTTGCCGTAATCGTAATCGTGGCAGGAGCAATAATCTACAACAACTATGTTGCCGCCCCGCGAGCCGAAAAAGCCAGCACTGCACTGGCCAAAGGACAGGAATATTTCGGCATGGAAGAATACACTAAAGCACTCAACGGCGACAGCATTGGCTACGCCGGATTCATTAAGATAGCCGCCGACTACAGCAGCACAGACGCAGGCAACCTTGCCAACCTATACGCCGGACTTTGCTATGCGCAGCTTGGCAAATGGACGGAAGCCGCAAGCTACCTCGAGAAATTCGACACCCAGGGCGACCACATGATTAGCCCCGCAGCCGAGGCAGCGCTTGGCAACGCCTACGCTCACCTGAAACAGCCCGACAAGGCCGTAGAGCACTTGAAGCGGGCAGCCAAGAACGCCGACAACAACAGCCTCTCGCCGACGTTCCTCATACAGGCCGGTGAGATACTGGAAAGCCAGGGCAAGAAGCAGGAGGCACTGCAACTGTACCAGGAGGTGAAGCAGAAGTACTTCAACTCCATGCAGTACCAGACGATAGACAAGTACATTGAACGCGCCACAGTAGAATAACCATGGCCACAGCACTGCACAACCTGTCGGATTACGACACAGAGAAGGTGCCCGATGCCAGCAACATGTGCTTCGGCATCGTGGTGGCCGAATGGAACAAGGAGATAACGGGGGCGTTGCTCAACGGTGCTGTCTCCACGCTCGAGAAGCACGGGGCACTGCCAGAAAACATACACGTCAAGACCGTGCCGGGCAGCTTCGAGCTGATATACGGGGCACGGCAGATGTCACTCAACGGCAATTACGACGCCGTGATAATACTCGGTTGCGTGATACGGGGCGAGACCCCGCACTTCGACTATATATGCGAAGGTGTGACATACGGCATTGCACGACTCAACACCACGAGCGAGATACCTATCATCTTCGGCCTGCTCACCACTGAAGACCTGCAGCAAGCCAAGGACAGAAGCGGCGGACGGCTCGGCAACAAAGGTGACGAGTGCGCCGTAGACGCTATAAAGATGGCGAAATTCTGACCATCGACAAACTTAAACCACACAGTGGCGACCTTGCCTCGGCAGGGCCGCCACTGTCGATTAAAAAGCCCAAGGAAACGCCTTGCCGCCCGCATGCCCCGCCAACAGGGCTCCGGGCTAAAGGGCGAAGCACAAGGGCCATTGTAAAACATCAACATCATCAAACAATGACAAAACTTATTTCATGGAACGTCAACGGCTTGCGAGCCTGCGAGGGGAAGGGCTTCAGCGAGTCGTTCCGCCAACTTGACGCCGACTTCTTCTGCCTGCAGGAGACCAAAATGCAGCAAGGACAGCTCGACTTGAGCTTCGATGGATATGAATCCTACTGGAACTATGCCGACAAGAAAGGCTATTCGGGCACCGCGATATTCACGCGCCGGAAACCAATCAACGTGACTTACGGCATCGGCATTGACGAGCACGACCACGAAGGAAGGGTAATCACACTCGAGACCGAGGACTTCTTCCTTGTGGATGTATACACCCCAAATTCGCAAGACGGACTGAAACGGCTTGACTACCGGATGAAATGGGAAGACGACTTCCGCGCTTACCTGATGCGGCTCGACGGGTCGAAGCCTGTGGTAGTGTGCGGAGACATGAACGTGGCACACCAGGAGATAGACCTGAAAAACCCGAAAAGCAACCGCCGCAACGCCGGATTCACTGACGAGGAGCGCCAGAAGTTCAGCCAACTGCTGGCCAGCGGCTTCACCGACACGTTCAGGCTGTTGCACCCCGAGCAGGTTACCTACTCATGGTGGTCGTACCGTTTCAAGGCAAGGGAGAAGAACGCAGGGTGGCGCATCGACTACTTCGTCACCTCGCAACGCCTCGACAGCCATGTCAAGGAGGCGGGCATACACAACGAGATATACGGAAGCGACCACTGCCCTGTTGAGCTTGTGCTCGACATTTAGCCGGCAACGGCCGACAACAACGGCCAAACGCCACACTGCACCTAACTCAGCAAGGCAGAAAAACGCAGACACCAGAACCGCCACGCAGCCACAGCCGGCAAGTCCGGCAAGCCGCGTGGCGGCTCTTTTTCGCCATGAACAATGCAATATGAAATGCGTTACGAAAGGCATTCGCAACGAAAGCCCCACTCTACCCTGACACTGACAAAGGGCAATGGAGCTGCCGGCGCCCGACGGCGGATTAGCCCACAGCTAACATTGTCTTATCCACCCCTGCCTCTGCGAAATAAAATAACAGGAGGAAACAGGGCACTTAAAACAACAAAACGCATGTTGGCACATCTTCCAAAGGGCTAACACAGCAATATACAAACATGCATTTGGCCAACGCATCGCCTTGAACCGTCTTTAACACTGCAATGTTAAAATGGGCGGCATTAGCCTTGCCACCTAACAACGTGGCTGTCAGCAAGTTGCAAAAGGGCCTTTTTTAGCATCCAAAACGGCACGTATTGCACTATGAAATGTGCCGTATTGCAATGCGAAACGCCTCGTTTTGCACTGCAATACGGCACAGCCCCATGCCCAAGGCCGCACAGGCCGTTTTCAGTTGCATATATGCAAGCACGGCACGACGGCATGCAACCTACGGCCAGAGGGCCGTAGCGGCTCAGAGACTCACGGTCAGCGCCCTGCCGTCGTAGCGCACAGTGCGCCCCTTGGCGGGCACGTCGCCGGCCGGGGTCGACCCGCCTACGAGCACGATGTTGAACTTGCGCGACTTGAGCATGCCCTTGAACTTGCCCTTGCGCTCACCTATCGTCAACGTGCGGGCGGCCTCATCCCACTCAAACTCGATGGTGGTGTAGGCGCCATCCTCATAGTTGTAATTGTCGTTTTCATCCTCATAGAGGGTAAACCGGCCATCGGCACCGGGATAGACGCGCACCTCCAAGTTGTCCCAACGCTTCTCGGTGGCATACTGCACGTCGGGGCCAAAGGGCACAATCGAGCCGGCGCGCACATAAACGGGCATTATGTCGATGGGCACCTCGCGCATCACAGTCTGCCCGCCGCTGTGTTTACTGCCCGTCCAGAAGTCGAGCCAGTCGGCCCCCGCGGGCAGATACACATCCACCGATGCCACGTCAGCCATGTCTTTCTGGTGGCCGTTGCGCCTTGCATCCTGCCATGTGTACAGCGAATCGGTGACGGGCCGCACAAGGAAACTGCGCCCGAACATATACACCGAGCCCAATTCCAGCACCCGTCTGTCGCCGGCAAAGTCCATCACAAGGGGCCGGATGATGCTCCCGCTGCCGCTCGTCACCTCCCACGCAGTGCTGTAAAGGTAAGGCAGCAAGCGGTAACGCAGCCTCGTATATTTCTCGATGGCATCATAAGCCCAATACCCTTTCTTGCCAAACTGGTATATCTCGACCGCCACCGGGCTTGAGTTATGGGAGCGCATGATGGGCTGGAAGACTCCCCACTCATACCAACGGACATGCAGTTCGTGGTAAGCCACGTTGTTGATGTCGTTGTTATATCTACTTGCAAAGAACCCGCCGAGGTCTGTCCCCCAGTAAGGAATGCCGCAAAGGCTATAGTTCAGCCCGGCCGCAATCTGCCTCCGCATGTTGTCCCAGGTGGAAGTGACGTCGCCGCTCCATGAATGCGAGGCGTAATGCTGCTGCCCCAGGAACGACGAACGCGTGAGCAGAAACACCCGCTTGTCGCTCGTGGCCTGCCGCTGGTGCTCGTATACGCCACGGTTCGTCACGAGTGGGAATGCATTATGCACACTGCGGAAGCTGCCCAGGTATGTCTTGACGTCGAAATCGCTGTCTTTGATGTCGAAATGGTCGGGTTCTGTCGAGTCAAGCCACCACGCATCCATGCCCAAGTCGAACATGTTGCGCTTCATCTCAGCCCAGTACAGGTCGCGGGCTACGGGGTTGAACGGGTCGTAAGGCTTGACACCGGCGTGCCGTGGCCACGTCTCGAAGTCGTAAAGGGCCCCAATGCTGTCCATCCTGTGGTACATGTCGGTCCACGGTCCGAACGAAGCCCACACCGAAATCATTATGTGCGCGTTTTGCTTGTGCACATAGTCAATCATCTCCTTGGCTGTCTTGATGCGCGGCTCCGCCCCCGTGGCGTCTGCCTTCTCGCCTTTGGGCAGGAAACGCATATAGTCCGGGTCGCCCATCTTGTTGATGTAACGCGGGTTTTCAAAGCGCATAGAGTTCCAGTTTGAGTCGCATCCCCAGTACTGCCAGTCTTGGATGATGCCGTCGAGCGGCACTTTCAGTTCACGGTATTTGTCGACCACCTCGCACAACTCGTCGGGACTCTTGTACCGTTCGCGGCTCTGCCAGAAGCCGAGCGTCCATAGCGGGTACATCGGAGCCTGCCCCGTGAGAGCCCTGACGCCGGCTATGACACCGTCGGCCGTGCCTCCGTATATGAAATAATAGTCGGCGCAATCGCCCACTTCGGAATCAAACGACATCTCCTGTGGGTTGTCCGTGAACGTGGTAGGCGAGTAATTGTCCCAGTAAAGACCGTATCCCTTGGCCGAATGCACAAACGGTATGCAGATGCTCATGTTCTGGTTGCGCAGCAACAAGCGCTGGTTGCGTTGCGAAACGAGCCCCGTCTGCTGCTGGCCCAGGCCGTAGATCACTTCTGCCGAGTCGAGCAAGAACGCCTGCCTCACCTCGAACGACGGCCGTCCGGCGTCGTCTCTCGGCGTAAACTGCGTGCCGTAGTCCTTGTCGCGCAGCATTATGTTGCCCTGTTTGTCGGCAAACACAATGCCGCCCGTCTCTGTGTCAACGCTAACGGCAACCCTCTCGCTGGCCACCGTGGCCACGCCGCCACCGCCACCGAAACTCAGCTCCACTCTACCGGGTTTCATTATTACCGGTATGCTCACCTTTTTGCAAGGCCTGGACACGGGTTCCTTATATACCCTGACAATGTCGGGAGAGTAAAACTCGACCCGCACGTTGAGCCCCTGGGCCTGAAACGCCAGCCCGCCCTCCGTGCGGCTGGCCTGCCCGGCC
>ERZ791881.1804-NODE-1804-length-11937-cov-8.796920_pt1 | contig 11937 bp, 16 predicted proteins | sample MGYA00510161_ERZ791881 | MGnify/ENA primary metagenome ERZ791881 (study PRJEB30046, sample SAMN00792073) | human gut metagenome | study: EMG produced TPA metagenomics assembly of the A metagenome-wide association study of gut microbiota in type 2...
TGCTCAGGAACTTATAAATAAAGTTAAATTATAGTGTTGCGGAATTAAGGAATATGATTAAAGGGATGAATATAAATCAGTAAAAAAGAAGGACATAGGTCTGCGAGCCTGCGAGTAGCCCGAGAAACTTTTAGGACTGCATAAATTTGGTCACAAATAATGTAGTACAAAAGGATTTCTCGAAAAGTACCTCTTAAAAATCGGTCCTTTTACCTGCTAAGTTCCCGTCAGGGCTTAGAAAGTCGTTTCGGCTTGCCGTGTTGTCCTGTATCGGTAAACGTCCTTTGGGATGGTTTGGCGGTGCAGGTCGCATTCCTGAGTCCTCAGACGGCTATTTGTTGCCGTTCTGGTTGTAGTAGCCGTTAGGCTTCTGATAGCCGTTGAAAGGCGGTCTTTGATTGCCGTTAGGCTGTTGTGGCTGCTGTCCTCCTTGCTGAGAAGGTATCTGCTCATGCTGCTTCCCTTCATTCTGCTTGCCATCGGCTTCACCTTGGGGAGAAGGGCTGTCAGCAGACTGCGGGGAATTGTTTTCAGGAGGTGATGGTGACTTGTTGCCATCTGCTCCAGACTTACCCACATTGCCACTATCATTAGATTGTGGTGATTGGTGCGACACATTGCCAGTTGTCTGAGGATTGTTGCCCTCGGCAGAGTCATTGGATTTGTCATCGGCAGAAGCAGAACCTTCCTTGTCCTTCTTCTTGTCATCAGGATCCTCAGTGATGATGACCTTGGAGGCAGGAACTTCCGCATGGATGATTGCCGTACTGTCGTTATTGCGCTTTAAGGCAAAGGCATTCGACACGAACTTGGCATCAACATACCAGCCTGAGAGACAATGAAGGGTGTAGATGCGGTTATCTTCCACTTCCTGAGAAGAGAAAATGCCCACAGCCTCCATAGCATCCAACAGCTTTGGAACCGTCTTGCGGTCTTTGTCCCAGAGTTTGGCAAGTTGGGTATTGTCAACCATAACTTGACCTGCCAAGATTTCTACTTGCTTGGTCTTGCTGATTTGCACAAGTTTTGGAACTGGCTCGGCAAGATCCACAAGCGACATGAAGCATTCCATACGGTCAATCTTGTACTTCTTGCTTCGAAGATGCTTCAACTGCTCTTCAGAGAAAGTGAAGCAACGATGTAATTTTTTATCGTCCATAGTCTATGATATTATTGAAATGTAACCGAATAAAGGGAAAAGGAATATGCCATCAAAAAGAAGAGAATCACTGGATAAGTTCAACCAGGGATTTCTTCATGTCATCATCAATGACTCGGTATCGGGCAAAAGCAACGCTGCCTTTGGCATGACCAGACATAGAAGCAACCAAATCAGGGTCTTTGACCATGCGGTAAAGATTACCGATAAAAGTCCTTCGTGCAAGATGAGAGGTAGCCACATCTGAGATTGGCTTCTTCTCTTCAAGCCGTGTCTTAGGGTTAATCACAGTGACAACACGATTTACCTTGGCACGCTTCAAGATTCTACGGATAGCATCGTTGAACTTGAAGTTATAATGCTTGGGGAAGATTGGTTCATCATCACCATGGTCATGGCCATCAAGGATAGCCATAGCCTTGGGGATAAGAGGAACCCTTACAACGTCACCTAACTTGCCCTTGGTCTTGATGGGGATATATTCCAGAACACCGTCAATAATGTTCTTGGGGGTGAAGGTCACAAGATCACTATGACGGCATCCGACCATACACTGAAACACGAACATATCACGATACTCAGCAAGTTCTGCATCATCCGTTAGGTCTGCATCCAGAACTTGGTCACGCTCCTGAATGGTCAGGAAATATGGAGTGCCATAGAGTGCCTTGGGCATGTCATAGCCAAAGAAGGGGTCATTGTTTGTGACTCCCTGCTTTCGTACCCAGTTGCAGACGGTACGCATCAAGGTCATGTTAGTGACGATGGTATTCATAGATATGTCATAGTCAGAAGACAGGAAATCCGCAAACACACGAAGATCATCGGCAGTCATGCTGTCAATGTTCATCGGGTGTTTGTGTTCATCCTCAAAACGAGTAACCTTGTCAATCAGGCATCGGGTGTTGCACTCCTGATGCTTGCCGAAATGCTTGTTCTGAAGGTACCTCTCTGCCCAGATGACAAAGGATTTGCTTACCGCCATGCCACTGCCCATGCAATAGGCATTGGGGTGGTGATAGGCAAATATCAGTCGTCTTAGCCAGTCGGAGTTTGCTCCGATATAGTATTCCCTGGTTATGATACCTGTAATCTCCTTGACCTGTGAGTCAAAGAGGTTTCTGGTATCGTCATCCACAAGATTGACACGGCTCTTGTAGCCCTGTCGTTCTTGGCTCCAGTGATTGGGATTGATCTGAAGTTCGCTTGCGCACTTGACATCAAGCCCTTTGTCACGGACACGGAAGTACACCGAAGCACGGCTGTCAAGGTCGTTCTTCGATGTATCTTTCTGACGTATGTAAGCGGTAACTCTCATTGATATGTCTATGATATGACAAAAGGGAAAGAAGAAACTATCTGCGGAAATGCAGGTGACGATGCTCGGGATAGTCCGAAGCAATGTCCTTCAGCTGCTGTTCAAGTCGCTCGTTCTGGTATGGAGTGAGCGCATGGATAGCCTTGATGCAGACACTCTGCACAAGCAGGGTTCGTCTGCCGATAGTGTTTTCTTGGTCAATGCCCTTGTTGGCATGTGAAATCTCGCACAGTTCATTGAAGGCATCCTTCATACTGTGATAGCCTGTGCCATCCTTGGCATAGGTAACGGCAAGGCTGGCTACCTGAGCCAGTTTGTCGTTGTACTGCTGTTGATTGAAATCCTGATTCATAATACTCATTGATTAGTGGTTGGCAAGTTCATTCAGCTTCTGGGCTGCTGCCTCCTTGGTCTCAGCCTCAGACATGCTGCGGTTCTGACGCATCCACTTCAGAAGTTCAGCCTTCTCAAAGTAGATGAGTTTGCCGTTTGGACGGAAGAAAGGAAGCTCATGACGATGGGTCATCTTGTAGAGACTGCTCTTTGATATACCCATGAAAAGGGCTGCTTCTTCAAGTGTCAATACCTCCTTGGCTGCGCTGAGAGTGTTCTCCAGAACCTCGATGCGATGCTCAAATGACTCTACCTTCAAAAGAAGAGTCTCGTTGTCAATAGTCTTATTCATAATCTTGATATTTAGTTGTTTACGTTATCCTGAATGCTTGGTTTTGAGATAGCAAGCCCCTAAGGGTAGCGGAAACCACTACCTTGAATCAGGGCACTGCTTTTGATGAAATGAAACTGGTTGTTATCCTGAATCGGCTCGTTAGCCGTTATTCGTTATCCTGTATATCTATGACCTTGCGAGGGTGCGTGTTGGTCGCTGCCGTTCGCTTGGTTCGTGGAATCTTCTTGTTCTCGGTGTGTGGCTTGCGACTCCTGAATACCGTCTTGGTATTGGAGATAGCCTTGACCTTTTCCTCAGTCAGCACGTCTGCATAGACTGCGGTTGATTTGAGCGACTTGTGACCCATGAGTTTCTTGGTGGTCTCGATGTCACCAGTAGCCGCTTGGATCAATGTGCCAAAGGTATGTCGGGAGGTATGGAAGGAGATTGTCTTCGTGATACCTACCTTCTTGGCTATTCGTTTGAGAGCTGCATCCACATTGGCATGGGCAGGAAGGTGGAAAACCTTGTCATCCTTCTTGGGTGGCATCCATGCTTCTGCGGTTGAGCAGATTGGGACGGCATTGAGTTCCTTGGTCTTCTTCTGGACGATTACAAGTGTGTTCGTTACCTCGTTCCTCATGATGTTTGACCATCGCAAAGCCCTTATGTCGCTGATGCGTAGTCCTGTAAGGCAAGCGAAGCCAAATGCCAACTGGGTTTCCCTGACTCCGTTAGTCTCTTCGGATGCCATGAAGAGTTTGAGTTCATCGGGTGTAAGGTACAGCTTGTGACCAGACTTTGGCTTGGAGATTGTGTCTTCCTTCTCCAACTGATAGAAGGGGTTTGCCTTCAACTTGCCAGTCTTGACTGCCTTGTTGAATACTGCGACAATGCGTTGCTGCATGTTCCGCAAACTGGCATTACTCAACGGCTTTGCCTTGACTCTCACATACTTCTGAGGTACATAGTCATTCTTCAGCCAAAGAAAGAATGCCTTGAACCATGTCTTATCGAACTTCATCAGAGTGATGTGCGGTCTGCGTTTGGCTTTCAGAAACTCCTTCATGCGTTCTTGAAGGTATTGAGTCTGCTCGACAGTCCTCTTGGAATATTCGGGATTGCCGTCCATCCACTCCATGTAAGTCTGGATCCAGTCAATGACTTCGGGTGAGTCATCGTTGGGAATGTCGGGTACAACCATCAAGTGACCTTTCTCGGGAATGGTCTCGGGATGAAGGACGCGCTCGGCACGAATCTCCTGCGCACGTTTCAAGGTAGCCTCGTTGCGTTCCTTTGTCTCTTGGTTAATCTCAGGGATTAGGTAGAGGGAAAGGAACTCAAACTTGCGCTTGCCATTCTCATAGATGTCAAGATACAGGCTCTTGTTGTCGTTTTCAAGGTCTTTTTGTCGAAGTGTGATGGTCATATCAATGATTGTTATAATTGGTTATACCACTGGGGTGAAACACCACCCTGGTTTATCAAAGGGGGTGATTTCAAGTCACCTCCCTTAACTCTTTGAAGGGGGGTACTTTCAAAGTACATCCTTTACTTGAACATTCCATCAATGAGGTTGATGGCTTCCTCCTTCTTCTTATCTACGATTTTCGCATAGATTTCAGTGGTCTGAATGTTGGTGTGACCCATCAACTTGCTTGTGGTGAACAGGTCTGCGCCAAGTGTCAGCATCATTGTGCCGAAGGTGTGACGTGAACAGTGGAAACTGATGTGCTTCTCTACACCTGCTGCCTCTGCCCATTTGCGAAGGGCTCTGCCTATGACGGTCTGAGTAGTTGGTATATCAAAGAAGGGAGTTGTTATTCCCTTTGGTTTTGGTAACCAACGCTTTGCCTCTTCAGAGAGTGGGATGATGACAGGCTTCTCCGTCTTCTGCATTTCCATGTCAATATACTCGCCCTTGCCGTCAGGAGTCTTGAAAATGTGAATCGGTGCAAGTTTGTACATATCACTGAGTCGCAATCCAGTGAAACAAGCAAAGATGAAGGCTTGCTTGACCTCTGGGCGGTAACTGTCGGTTGCCATGAGGGCTTTAAGTTCCTCAATGGTAAGGTATTCCTTCTTGCCATCCTTTGGCTGAATGCGCTCCTTGGCATCCAGTTCCTTCATTGGATTGTTTCGGATGATACCTTGACGGACGGCATTGTTGAGAGTAGTCGAGAACATGCCGAGGTAACGGCTTGCCGTGTTCTGACTGATAGGTCTTGGCTCAATGTACTTGCAGTGTGAGTTTGGGAAGGTGCGAAGGAACTTCACATACCCACGGCAGAAATCAGCATTGACCTCTTCAAGGGTGATGAAGGTCTGATTGGACTCTTCAAGATATTTCTCCACGGTGTGAAGCATTTCAACACGACAATGGAGGGTTGACTTCTTGGTGCTGATTCCACCTTCACAATACTTCTTGATCCATCCTGTCAAGAGTTGAGAACCCTGCTTGACGGTTTCCCAGTCTTGCACTCCGTGACCATGGAGAGCCTTGATGCGCTCTGCCTTGATACGTTCTGCGAGTGCCATCGTTTCCTTGTTCTGCTCCTTGCAGAGTGGATTGACCTCAGGAATGATATAGAGTTTCAGATACTCATACTTCCTGACTCCCTTCCAGTAGATGTCAAGATAGATACTCTTGTTGCCATCTGCGAGTGATTTGAGACGAATCTTAATCGGCTCCTTCAGTTTGACTTGTTTCTTTGGTCTTGCCATGCTTGTATATTTTTTATTGGTAATTTACTCCCGAAAGAAGGGAAAATGAATTTTGCAGAGGGTCTGCGAGGTTTGGGCTTTTCGGATGCTGATATATCGTTTCTGCATCGTGATTATGCCCTTGAAAGCATGTGCAAAGATATGAAAATCAAGTCATATATGAGAAACAAATCAGAAACAAAAATCATTTTATTATATCTTTTTAAGAGTCGGTTGAGCAAGAATCGGAAAATTCAAAAATTCGCTTATTCGCTTGATACTAAGCGCTTTATTTATCACTTCCTTTCTTATCCTTTCTAACCAATTTTGGAGGACTAAGATATTCTTCACATCCTGCTCCTCGTTGTTCATGGCGATGTAAACTGAGATCGCACCGACCACAGCAACAACGCCAGCGATGGCATAACAGAGCTTCACGACGAAAGGCACGTACTTCGCAATCTCCTCCGTGACGGTTGCCAGAGCATCAGTACCGGCAGTGTAATCACCAGCGGCGTTCTGGGCATAGGTGGCAATGGTGCCACAGAGGAGCATCAAGGCAAGCGTCTTCATTCGCTTGGCTCCAAACAGATTTTTCGCAATTGTTTTGATTTTCTTCATTTGCTTTCTTTTGATTTACTTAATTTGTTACTACACACAATTATCTCTCCTGCAGGTTGAGATGTCTTTGTTATCCTTAATCTTTTTATGAATGTCCGCAAGTTGCCAAACGTGTTTGAAAGAGTTTCACTTGTCCCCTCCTTTTCCAAAGGAGGGGCGGGGTGGCTTGTCAAAATAGCCTGATGTACTATGCGTTTCATCATAGATTATGGCATTATTCTACAAACCATCCCTGCCCCTCCTTTGGAAAAGGAGGGGACAATGCGCTTCTATTTGGCAATATGCGGACATTCATATCTTTTTACCTATACTATGTTATATCCGAAGAAGGCAGGGAACAGGATGGTGGCACCTATCATGAAAAGGCATGCGCCGATAAGCATCATGATGGACTTGGTAACATCTCCTTCGCCCGTATTCATCTTTATATATCTGTAGTGCGCCAATGATGGCAACTATGGCTGATATGGCATATAGGAGATAAACCACGTAGAGCATCATGGTCACAGTGAAATCGTGGGCATTGCTAAGAGCATCAGCTCCCCAGCTGTAATCAACACCACCACATTTGGCAGATACCGACATGGGCAAGAGGAGCATGATGCCTGCAATGGCAAACAATTGATTGTATTTACATCTTATCCCTGGCATTCTTCTTCTCTATTTTTCGTTTGTTATGCTTCTCGTTGAGATTCTGCATAAACTCATCAGCAAAGAAACTGCACTGAGCTTTGGGGTCGATATGCTCCAAGTGCGCATCATTCTCTTCATTGAGTTCCTGGCTTGTTATGGGCTGCTCCGTCTGGGACGGTTGTGGAGTTTCCTCAACTACAGGAGGATTGACTGCTACTGATTTGCCTGTTGGGTTCAAAACCCTAAGTCCATCCTCCGTAACCTGTTCTGTATAGGTGGGGACGCTTAAATCAGGGTCATCGCTGTGCTCTTCTATCGCAACAGGCAGCTCCTCGTTGGCCATGTCACTGACATCATAGGTCTCTTCTTCTGTACTTTTTTCACCTTTCTTTCCGTGGAGGTCTAAAGTGATCTGCACTGCGAAGTACACCACATAAGCAAAGGTTAGGACGAGTGCAAATATTACAAATCCTGACATTGTTCAATTTGATTTTTATGTTATCCAATATAATTATTATCATACTCGGAAGATAGACGTTTATCCTGTGTTATCCCGAAAATCAGTGCAAAGGAACATATAATTCAACGAAAAAAGAAAAATTGCAGGGTTAAGCGTATCATACTTAACACACATTACAAAAGAAGTATGATTTTCTTTGAATAATCATACTATAAGGAGCGACTTTAATAAAAAAAGAGGCTCCGTTGAAGGAACCTCTCGAATAGTAGCATTGACAGTAGGGGATATATGTTATACTGATTTCATAATACCGTTTATAACATCGTTGACATCCTTATAATTGGAATATCTGTGTGATTCATCAACGGTTTGACAACTATAGGCGTTTGTTATCCTTTGGGTGGCTTTAACACCTGCATCGTCGTTGTCAAGGAAACAATGAATACATGTATAATCTGCAAGAAAAGGAGGCAGTAATTTTACGTTGCTGACAGAGTTGAGAACGATATAGTCACAGTCTTCATCGATACATAAACCAATATCCAACCCCCATTTCTTGACGCTGGCATAAGTCAGCATGTCGAAAAGACCTTCAAAGACACAACAATGTGGGCATTGAGTGCCAAGTGGACGGACTATGGATATTGATTTTTTACCAATGCTCCTCTTGCTGTACTTGTTACGTGCTTCCATACCGCCTTCTATGTTCTCAAATGCAATGGCATAATAATGCTTATCATAGATGCTATAGTGAACTTCTTTACAGAACTCCTTTGCTACATCAAAGTCAACACGGCGTTGCAGGATATAATCCCGAAGATAAGGATGCGATAACTCACCAATTAACTCGATTACAGTATGTGCGTCCTTGTCTTCGCCCCGACTCATTCTTTGGCTTTGCTTCCAGTTCTCCTTCTCTTCTTGTTCTTTCATTCTTGCCAAAAAATCAACTGCATAATCAAGGTTTTGCTGTCGGATTTCATTTTCCAAGTAAGAAAGAACTTCATGGCTATTCCAGGTTGGGTTCATCTTCTGAACAAGGTTAATGATATTACCTCCTTGACCTTCGCCATAGTCATACCATAAGTTTTTGACAGGATTGACATTGAAAGAAGGAGATTGCTCTGACCTAAATGGGGACAGATACCAATAGTTTCCTTTGAGGACATGAGACTTATGGTAGCCTTGTGTTTCAAGGAACTGGATGATGCTTACAGATTTGATCTCGTCTATTGTCATTACTCTATGTATTTACGGGCAATCATAGTTTATTATATATATATACCCTTTAAACTTAAACTCATAAACTTATTTTTGAGGTCGAGGAATGGGGTGGTAGTGATAGCCGTCTTTACTCTTGGTTATCAGCTTACGCTCGTAGAATATCTTAAGCATTTCTTTTATTGCGTTATCCCCACGCTTGTAGCCTTCTTCCGCATAGGATGCACCAAGAGCCTTCACTAACTCAATATACTTCTGTGGTGGCTCGTTGCCAAATACTTTCTGCAATACTCTTGTGTGAACATCGTCAGAAAGGGATGTGAGAGGTTTGTCTTTTGGCTTCACAACTGTAACATGATACCCCACATCAAGTACAGGTAGAGAATTGTCATCGATGTAAAATGCCCAGGAGGAGAACTCCTTGTCACGCATATGCATAGGCTTCACCTCACTGATATTGGCATCTTGCTTGTCTTTGCTAATAATCAGTACTGTCTCAGCCTTGTTCTCTAACTCTGTTCCTATATGGCCACGAGTGTTATTGTCATTCTTGTTCAGATGCAATACACAGTGTATATGCAGATTGTATTTGCTCGTCCATGCCATTAGCATCGTCATCACATCGGTGGACTCCTTAGCGTTGTTGATGTCATACATGAGGTCACGAAGACCATCTATGATGACAAGGCCAACACCTTCAAATGTTCTGAGAGCATAGTCAATGAGAGCAATACGTAGAGAGGGGGTGAACTCCCTGAGCCCATAGAATCTTATACGTTTATCTTCCTTGTTCAAACTTAGACCTGCCAAGCGATAAATACGCTCAATCACATTATGACAATGGAACTTACTTTGCTCAGTGTCAAAATACAGGATCATACGCTTCCCCTCAGGCAGACTTGCACGGTAGTTAAGTACAGTTGTATTAGTGACGGCAGCTGCTACCATTGCGGTGATATTGAAAGTCTTTTTGCTTTTTGCCTTTCCTGTTGATGCACTGAAATTGCCAAAGGTGGCAATGGTGCAATCTCCAACCCATAGTATCTGAGGAGGGACGGGTGGCTTCTCAGAGGCTTTTATTTCTCCTTGCCTGAGATAACTGTCAAGTTCATTGTCGTTGAAACTGCTTTTACATAGCATCCCAACTTCAAGTGAACCTGTTTCTGGTTCGTCTTTGTCCCCTTTACTGTTTCTTCCTCTTGCCATTATTTTGTCTGTTTTGTTGCTTACACTTTGATGGGTCTATAACAACCTCGGATTTTTCCAGAAGGACAGTCAGCTGGACATCAGAATAAATCCTGGTCATGTTCTTCTTTCGGCCTTTCATCTAATTAGTCTTTTGCTGGTTCTTTCCTTTCAAAAGAACAGTGGTTAGAGCGCATCCATCTCACTATCTCTTTCCGGTCAAAATAGATTGTCTTGCCCTTGGGCTTATAATGCGGAATCTCCATGTTCATCGTGAGCTTATATATCTGCGACTGTGAAACGCCAAGATATTCTGCGAGTTCAGTGGTTGTGAGCATTTCCTTAGTGATATACAAACTGTTCTCAAGCTTTTTCAGACGTTCTTCAAGCACTTCAGGCTCGACAGATTTGAGTTCACGGACTGTGATTTCCAACAACTCTACGCGTTTTGTGAGAATCTCTATGTCAATTTTCTTGTTTGCCATAATTACATGTGTTAAATATTAGACAATGAGGGAGCTACCCCCGAAACGGAATCGATTCGGCGGCAAAGTTACCCTTTATATGTCGGCGGCAACTGACTATCCTCCTGACAGTTCTTTTTGTCAGGAGGATTGAAAGGGGAATTTGCTTTCAGTTGCTTACTTTAGTTTATTTCATTGCATTTCTTTCAGTTGATTTACAAGATTTGAATAAGCTTCATTTGGAAACGGTTGTGTTGATGCCCTAAGTTCTGTCAGGCGTGAACTAATTGCACCACGAGATGACGGCTTCATGGTTTTCTGAGGTGAAAGCAACTTGTTGTCTGCTATGAGTGATACCCAATTATGGGGAATCATCTTTTGCATTGAGAGAGCAAACATGAATTGAAGCACATGACGCATGTTCTGGACAACAAGGGGACGCTTCAACTTACAGCTAAAAAACAAATCCACAGTTCTTTCATCAACTGTTTCAACAAAGAAATTCGACTCATTGGCGAATTGCGTGATGAGTCGAATCTGATTTTCATTGAAAGTTGCTAAGGAATGTGGAGTTTCTACCACATATTCAATGTGGTTGAATGAATGAACCATTTCTAAGAAATCTTTCTTTCCAAACTCTGGCAACTTGAAGAATTTTTCTACCAAATCCTTTCTTGTTGTAAGCAGCTCATAGATGCTGAAAAGATTCTTGAAATGGTTGCGGATTGATTCTTCTTCCTGAGAGAAAACAGGAAGATGATAACTGATAAAGTCGTTAACATAGCGGTCATACAACTTGCTATCATTAACGATTTCCGACTGGTACTGCTCGTATGCAGCACGAAAGAGTGTCCAAAGCTCATCTTTGGAAGGCTCATTCTCTTGTCCTGGGCAATGATTAGAACACTGCAAACACAAAAAGAGAGAGCACAGAGGAGTTTTTCTTCTGACTCATTTTGCTTTTTGTTATTAAAAAAATATATAATAAAAGTCCGCATGAAAGGGCGGACGAATACATGTTATCTCTGCTTGTAAACGATATATATAGTGTCATATTGGTGCAAAATTACAATATTACGGTGCAGTCTATTTGCACAGCTTGATATTTATTATATGTTACAATCATTTTGGGATATAAAATGAAAAATCTACATCAGAAAGTCCAATGTAGATTTCAATTGTAAGATGATATGGAATATTATTTTCTTCTATTCGGTCGTTGGCGCAAGAGTTGATTTATCTCATCAGGAGTCATAGGAGCCTCAGTCTTGCATCCAGATTCCAGCCATTTAATAAGGTCATCTTTGAAGAAAGTGTATTTCTTACCTTTCTTGTTGACAGGAATCTGACCATTTTGGATATACAGGTACATGGTGGATTTCTTGATTTTGAGAAAATCACATGCCTCCTTCACATCCATAGGTATATGTTGTGAGGTTGATGGTTTATTGGGGTCAGTCCGAAAAGCCGGTTGCAATCCTTGCTATAATCGTGTAAAAACATTAT
>ERZ791881.1811-NODE-1811-length-11879-cov-2.115359_pt1 | contig 11879 bp, 9 predicted proteins | sample MGYA00510161_ERZ791881 | MGnify/ENA primary metagenome ERZ791881 (study PRJEB30046, sample SAMN00792073) | human gut metagenome | study: EMG produced TPA metagenomics assembly of the A metagenome-wide association study of gut microbiota in type 2...
GTACCGACAAACAAGTTTCCCGCAGCCGTTCCGACCAAATTAACTCCTCCTAAAGTAATCATACGAACCGCCCTCCCACTTACAGCATCGTCGGAAGGAGCTGAATTAGCCTCGAATCCTCCGGCCAATCCAGAAGTAACTCCCTCATTACCGGTTGCCCAGTAAGCCTGAGGATCCTCGTAATTATCGGCTACCGGATTCGGATACCAGTTCTTTCCATCCTGAGTCCAGGTATCAAAATTCAGATTAGGTACCTCTATTATTTTCTCTGTCGTAAAAGTCGCCTCATCACTGGTCTGTCCCTCAGCTACGATCCGCCAGAAATAAGTAGTTCCATCCTCTAAACCCGTCAATTCGGCCTTAAAGGCGGTACTACTCGTCTTTGTTATTGCTTCTGAAGCCAAAGTTGTCCATGTACTCTCACTCTCTTTTTTGTATTCAATCTCCGGATCGACACCTTGTTTGATTCCACCGGAAACGGTAGCATGTCTTGCCCATACGTCCGCTTCTCCGGGTGTCCCTATCGAAGCGGTTTGCACCACATCTACAATCCATTCTTCAAAATATTTACCAAGACGGCAAACAATAAACTTCTGAGGCCGGAAAAAATTCGTCACAGTCTGAGGTGACGGAACTACGGTTGCTTTACTTCCTCCCAATTCCATGGAATCGATTTGAATCTCATCCAATTTTTGCTCCTCGGTAACATAAATCAATACCGTTTTATTCGATTCATCGACAATAGCCTCTCCCACCTGATTTTTTACCTTAATAGCCCGGTGGATCACTTGTTTTACCTGAATCGTCCAATAATATTCCTGATAGGTTTGTAACAAGATTTTAGCAGGTTTTCCTAAACGCATACAAGTATTTGCAGCTGAAGGCAGAGCCTCAAGGGAATCGAACCCCCAACGGGGAAACTTGACGAACTTCACACAAGCGGCAGAATCAGGAGTCATCATTGCTTTGTCTGAAATTTTCAATTTCAGCACTTTCAGGCTATCGACATCCACATTACCGTCGACTGTGATATTGACTATATTTTTCGCTACATCGATTTCCGTCTCTCCCGTCTGCCCCTCTACCGTCATTTCCAGAATATTTCCGGGGATATAAGGATAAGGAACATCGTTCTTTATACACGAAGCCAATGTTAATAAGCAAATACAACCATACAATATCCTGACATTCATTTCTCCTACAAATAAAAGGTCATCCCAATATTAATCGAAAACAAGTCTATCTTAAAATTCCCCGAACTTTTATTATAATGTCCGGTTTCTACCTGATTACGAGTCTGCTGTATCCATTTAAAATCAAATCCCATCACTCCGACAGAAACTTCAACTGCTGCAAAGTTTGTAACGAAAGCAGCCAAACCGGGAGCAATACCGATCTGCAAATTATGGGTAGTCTGATAAGAACCAGTCTTATCATTTCCTTTACCGGAAGTATCTTTCCCCTGTCCATACCCATAAGACAAACGTGCTTCGTTAAAAAAACCGAATACTTTACTTTTCCCCAACCCCATATAAGTCCTCAGGAACCCTGAAACCATAAAACTATGGTCCCAAAAATTCTGGTCGGCTACATTAAAATTCAGATCGTCTCCCAAATCCAGATCCAGGTTATCCAGATTGATGTATGAACGGGCATACGCCAAACGTAATCCCGCTGCCACGTTATCTGCAAAAAAGTATCCGCCAAACGGACTGATTTTAAATGTATAACCGTCACCATTCAAATCTTTCAATACCAACAATTTAAAATCAGTACTTCGAAGTTCCGTATAAGAGAGCGTGGTGCCCACTAACCAGGCTCCTTTCGGTACAAAGAGCCCAGTCTGTATCTCACGGTCAAATTTTAATTGTGCCTGAGCAGCGGTCGCCAAGCAAACAAAGAACACAAAAACAAATATATATCCCTTCATCTATTTGTAATATGTCAATTCGAACTCGTCAACCCAAAGCGTACTACCGGCCCCCACACGCCCGACAACTTTCGAGCCTGAAAAATCACCACCATAACGGCTGGAAGTAGCAACAATCGTCATCTTCGCAGGTTTAGCCGTTTCATCGGAATATTTCACATCGATCTCAAAACGAGTATAAGTAGTCACTTCTTCTTTACCGACAAATTCTCCGAATCCGATTTCATTATCATCGGCATCCCACAGCCGGATATAGATATTACATTCGTCCATCGGCAATTCTTCCGCAGGCGGAACAGACCCTTCATTCGTTTCATGCGGTTCATATTTATAATAACCGGATAATTTTACAGGGCGTGCACCGGTATAGGGACGACCGAAAGAAACGCTGGCAGCAGGATTTGTCATATTTGTTTTATAAGTACCGATAAACAAATTTCCTGCAGCCGACGTCACTAAAGTAACACCGGTAATCGTACTCATTTTCGCAGCATATCCTCGATATGCCTCATCCCCTTCTACCCTTACAGTAATCGGATCACGACTACCGGCAAGGAACGAAGTCACACCGGAATTTCCACTAGCCCAATAGGAATCGGCAGCATCAGCATTCGCATACCAGTTCTTTCCACTTTGCGTCCAAGTATCAAAATTCAAATTCGGTACTTCCTGAAAATCCTCTGTCGTAAATACTCTCATAGCTCCAACTTTCGCCCCGCATGCTATACGGTAATGGTAAGTCGTGCCGAAATCAAGTTGAGCCGTCTTTGCCGAATACACCCCATTGTCCCCTAACGTAGCAGCAACAGTAACCCACTCAGTCCCATCAGCTTTTTTATATTGGAATTCGATTGGGTCGGTCTCACTGCTTAAATCGGAAGTCCCATAAATATAAGCAAACTGCCCCCACGCATTCGCCTCTCCGGTATGCAAAGCCGGATCAGCATCGGATGTCAAAGGCACGACAATCGAAACGATATAATTGTGAGTCGTCTGATCGACCGTAATATTAAAATCACCTGTACCTTCATTCGTAACATCATATTTAATGCTGTAATGATATTGTGCCTGTACATCTGTGATAGACTTGCCGAGCGTAAACGATTTGTTGTCGGTATTGGTCAAACTCAATGTCGCAATAAGATGCGCAGCCGGAAAATAAGCAGACCGGCTTTCATCCTGAACAAATTCTACACTACCGTATTGGTTTTTGACTTCACAGGAATATGCCTTAAAATTTTCCTTAAAATTATCGGAATATTTTACAGACACCATACATTGAGCTAATTTGCAACTTACCTCAACCGGTTTGACTACATCCTTTTCCACTTTTACGTCTGTCTGACCGGCATAATAAGCCTTTCCTTCAAAACCGACAGCATGCACATCTTTATCGGCAGAATAAGCTTTCACAACATAAGTCCCTGTCGGTAAAAGCAGGCTTTCTCCCTTTAAAGAAGTCCAGTCATCCACATGCCTTATCACCTCCCCGTCCCGTATCAGATCAAGTGCTATTTTTTCAGTCGTTTCACCGGTTGCTTTACTTGTCGGAATCACAGTCTTATTCAACTCCACCGACGAAAACTGCAAATATCCGAATCCTTCCTTTAAACTATCCTGACAGGCCCCAAGGAAAAATGACAATAAAAAAATTGAATAATATCTTTTCATTTTCTACTCCAAATTTGATGCAACAACCGTTAAAGTACCGCTCACCGGTTCACTGACTCCATCTTCTACGGTTAACGTAAAAGTATTCGTACTCGGAGCATATAAATTCAACAATACCATAAAATCCGTCACATCGAACAGATAAGAAGTCTTTCCTTTTATCGGATCGTCAGGATCTATCAAACCGATTCCATCCCCACTCTCTAAAGAATTACTCAAAACATCAAATAATTCTCCTGGATTGGCAATATCGAATTCCTCAGCTAATCCGAAGCCTCCCAATGTTGCCATAAACTCCTCATTATCGGAATCGATTTTTACCAATAATTTAGTAATTCCCTTAGGTGCAGAAATATTGACCAATACCTTTTGTCCCTCCGATAAGGGTAAATTATAAGTTTCACCTAAACCGGTCACTGTAATTTGGTCTTTCCCGGGATCATCCGGATCAGGCGTAGAACCACCATCACCGTTAAATACGATATTTTCTGTTGGAATCTCGATCGTCAATCCCGTTTCATTCATCGTCAGATCGACCGAGATATTCAATTCGATCTGAGTTGTAGGATCTACCGAAGGTTCATTGCCGGCATCAATATTTACCGTAAATTCATCTCCTGATACCAGATTACTATTTCCTTCTGCATCAGCAGGTTTAGTTACAGTATAATTTTGAGCAATCTGAGTGTTTGCCGTTGTCGTAGCTTTCACTGTCAGCTGTACACTATTCTTCTTCTCCGGTACTTTAAAAAAGAAAGTTTTCCCTAACTGTTCTTTTTCAAACACTTTGACTCCTGCCTCTCCATTAGTCACTGTAATTGCATAATCATCCTGAAATTGTTTTTTAAAATTATCTGTAAACCCTACTGTAACTGCAATATTTTGCAATTTACAGATCGTATTTACTTTCGTGGTTTTTCCCGCCAGGATTTCGAATTCTGTTTCACCTCTAAACCAAGGCCTTTCAGAAGCATTCACATTACTACCATCATAGTTATAGGCAACTACTTTATATTTCCCGGTAACCAATTTTACCTGTCCTTGAGTCAACAGATCGGCATAACTATCATAGTGATGTTCTGTTGTTCCTGATATCATATTAATAATTTCGACCGGATACAAAGTCGCATCCACATCTTTTGAATCAAAAGCAGCCTTTGTCGTTTGATTCTGACCGTTAGAAACCACATCCAGAGTAAACCAACCTTCTTCCTGCTGATCTTCTTTCGAGGGTAATTTTTTAAGTTCGTCCCGCATCTCACAAGCCATAAAGCCCAAAGCCAGCAGGCCCAATATTATATAATTATTCGTTTTCATCATTTTTTCTTCATTAATTTCCTACTTCTGTGTCTTCTCCAGGTAAAAATTCATCCGGTATTTCAATAGGGTATTCCTGAATAGTAACGGAATCATCGATCGTAACGGTAATACCATCAATTTTACCCCCCTCGACGTCAATCATTTTCGGTTTAATCGTAATTGTCAGAAAATCGCGCGGTTTAATCGATACCACTTGTTCCCCAAAATTTTCAGGACTTACAGTCACCCCTTGTTTATCCTTCAAATCGAAAGTCAAGGTCAAAGTTTCACCGGCAGCATCCGCTTTGAAAAAAGCATCTTTATCCACATCTTCTTTTGCCATTACAAAAGGAACCGACAAATGCCTCGTACTCAAATTTACCTTACAATCTGAATAAAACTCGAAGAAATTATCCTCGAATTTAATATTTACTTTCACATTGGCAGGTACACAAGTAAACTTCACCTCCCGGTTATCCCCTTTCACTAAATTAAAGGTTTGTGATCCCTCTACATAAAGTTTATCATATCCGGCAGCCACATTCTCACTGTAATACGCCCGGATAGAATAATTTCCCGGTTCCAATTTTTTAGCCAACTCCATATCTCCATATTTCACCGTCTCAAAAATAGTACCGTCTTTAGAAAGCTCCACCGTATAATTATCTACATTCTGATTGGCTAAAACATCAATTGCCTTCGTCTTTACAAAAGAAGGATCAGCCAAAAGACAGAGACTCACTTCTGCCGTCCCCTCTCCGGAAAAATCACTTTCCGAATGGCAAGCAGCCAATAGGATAATCCCTAACATACAAACAAATAGTTTTCTCATAAATTCAATATTAGTCTATATTTTATACCAGATATTCTTCAATATCAAAAACATTATTTAATTTTAAACGTATTCCAAAGTATAATAGTTTTAGATGTTGGGATAGAATTATCTCCTATATATACATACAAAAAAAATAACAAAAATTATGCCGAAGTCTGATCAAAGTTTAAAATATACAAAAAAAATCGCATTATTATATAAATAAAAAAACAGTCTGAAAGATTTTCAGACTGTAAAGTTTTCAGATATCCGGATCAATAATGGGCCAAACAATACCAATAAAGTCCGGCAACCGCATCTTCCAATAAATCGAGCACCAGCTCGAATCCTTGGGGACCTTCATAATAAGGGTCGGGAATTTCGGAATATGAAGTGGATTTCCGGCAAAAATCAGTCATTTTAAAGATTTTCGCTCTTTCTTCCTCATTTATTGCTGCACGTTTTAAAGCCTCGATATTCTGGTCATCCATACCGATGATCATATCGAACTCTGCAAAATCGGCAGTCGGATAAAAAGTACGGGCACGACTATCCAGGACATATCCCCGGCGGCTTGCGTGCCGGCGCATCCGCTCATCAGGAAGAGCTCCGGCATGTCCGCTATAAAGTCCGGCCGAATCGATCAAGAACTCTTTTTCTTTGCCCTCTTTCTTTATCCATGCCTTCATGATTGCTTCCGCACCCGGAGAACGGCAAATATTCCCCAGACATACAAACAATATCTTCTTCATTTAACTAAACAACGAATCGACAAATTCCTCCCGGTTGAATACCTGCAAATCTTCGATTTTCTCACCGATACCGATATATTTCACAGGGATCTTGAACTGGTCGGATATACCGATAACCACACCTCCTTTGGCGGTTCCATCGAGTTTTGTAATAGCCAAAGCGTTCACTTCCGTCGCCAGTGTAAACTGCTTGGCCTGTTCGTAAGCATTTTGTCCGGTGGAGCCATCCAATACCAACAACACTTCATTCGGAGCCTCCGGCAAGACCTTTTTCATTACGTTTTTGATCTTTGTCAGCTCATTCATCAAGTTTATTTTATTATGCAACCGTCCGGCGGTGTCGATAATCACGACATCAGCTCCGTCGGCCTTGGCTTTACTTAACGTATCGTAAGCAACAGAAGCGGGATCGGCACCCATTGCCTGTTTTACAATCGGCACTCCGACCCGGTCTGCCCAGATCACCAATTGATCGACAGCAGCAGCACGAAAAGTATCGGCAGCTCCCAATACCACTTTTTTACCGGCTTCTTTAAATTTATAGGCCAACTTTCCGATCGTAGTCGTTTTCCCCACTCCATTCACTCCCACCACCATGATCACATAGGGCACACCGTTTTCAGGTAATTCGAACGAAGCGGCATCGTTAACAGTATTCTCTTTCAACAAAGCGACGATCTCCTCTTTCAACACCCGGTTCAATTCATCGACACCCATATATTTGTCGCGTTGTACACGCTCCTCGATACGTTCGATAATCCTGACCGTAGTCTCGACACCTACATCCGAGGTGATCAAAACCTCTTCCAGATTATCCAACACCTCGTCATCTACTTTAGATTTGCCGACCACCACTCTGGCCAGCTTTTTAAAAACACTTTCTTTGGTCTTTTCTAACCCCTTATTCAGGTTCTCTTTTTTAGTCTTTCCGAATAATCCGAATAATGCCATTTCAATAAAATATGATAAAAATTTCAAAGCCCTAAAGTACAAATAATTTTAATATCAATATGATAACGTTTCATTAATTATTAAAACAAGCGTATAAATTAGTCCAAAAGCATACTGGCGATGAATCAGATCCAAGCTCCCTACAACCGAATAAACCAACACGATATATTCAACGAGAAAATGTCATCCCAACCCAAACAAGAAGAAAGAAAAAAACGAGATCCATTTTATTGAATCCCGTTTCCTATTTTTCCATCCGGTCGGATAAATTCAGACATTTTCCCTATCGGGCATTTTTATCTTGCTTTGTAAGCGATATCTTTGACGATACCGAATCCGGTATACGTCTCGCCGAACTGCGTTAAATCTCCGGCAAATTCAGGGACATCATAGAAGCGTAAAATTCCTTCGCTACCGGCTTCCGCATCGGAATTAACGGAGCCTACCGCCAAACGATACTGACAATCAATGGCAACATCGGGATAATGAATACTATGTCCTAAGCCTAATCGCGGCAGCTTATTGAATTTAAGCATAGATACGCTGTTTTCGCCAGGCAGAATAAGAACCCGCCGGGCCGAACGAGTGGACATATCGTATAAATACACTTCATTGCCGCTATTATATATCAGGAACGGCAGAGTGGGGTGGAATGCGAAACAGGTTGCGTTCGCCAATCCCGGCGCTTTGGCAGCATCTATATCCATGTAGGTGCTCTGCACAGGCGAATCCTGATATTGTCCTGCTGTGATGCCATATATACTATATTGTCCCGCAGCATCTTTCAGCAAAGCGAACACCAGATTGCCGCCTCCCTGTCTCGTACCTGCCATGTAAACCATGTCCTTTCCCGTGTTCCAGTCGAAAAGTTTGGAACCGGTCTCGGGCTCTTTGGGATCGAATAAATACTTTGTTCCGTTAGGAATCGCAGCATATTGCAAAAAGTATTTAAACCTCCGGTTCGTCTTATCGTACAGGATTCCGTTGTAACCGTTTGACCATCCGACACCGATAAAGGGAGCCATTTTGTAGTTAGGTTCCCCGAACGGCTCGTCTACGTTAATTTTCACATCATATAAAGCCGAACTACTGCTCATTTTTTGATAAACATCTCCATCTGCGGTAATGACTATATAGCTGTAATTATTTTCCTCTCTCACAATAAAGTCATCTATGGAGCGTGCAAATACCGTACTTCTCGGGTCATTAAAATTACGGTTGAAATTGCCGTTATAAGACCATATACAAAAACTATTATCTTCCGTATATAAATTTAAATAAGGAGAATTAGCTGTGTACAGCATATTACTCTCCAAAAGGATCTGACAAGCGCCATGTGATTCCGGTAAAAAGTCCAGCAGATTTCTCGAAACAGCAATCCGGTCACCAACCTCACCGATCATATCTATTCTGACTTTACGTTCGCTGCCTTCCTCACATAATACGACCCACCCTTTGGTCGTGGAGGTCACCACGCTCAGTTTGAATTCAGCAGAAGTGACAATATTGGTCCGCAAATCCTTCACCTTGAACCAGACAGTATAATTACCGGGATCTATTTCTGCCAGAATATTCAGATCTTTCACCCTACTGGAATCCAACAGCCTTGGTTCCAGGAAATCACCTCCTACCGGTCTATCGTAATAATAAGAAAATTCATAATTGGGATCATCGGCGTTAATCACCCCATCAAATTTCGAGGTCACGGCCGGTGACAATACCAGATTTTCCGATTTATACAATGCAGACATCAGCTCTTCCGGAATGCCGGTAATGGTCAGTTCGTCAATCTCCCTGTAATCGTAATTTCCCTTATCATCGTAACAAGAGAACAGACCGAGGACGAGACATAACAGTAATATAACATTGTGTTTCATTATTCTTTCTTTTTTTATTCGTATGCACTATAATCAACTAAATAATCTGAGCCCAATTGCATCAATGAACCGTCGAGTTCCCGTACCGGATTACCTTCATCAGCCCTTTTTTGCAATTCCATACGTGTGAGCACACATACCGACGGAGACACGTAATAGAAATTTTTCTGTGAGAACTGGGAATACGTCCATCCCATAACGGATAGTATAAAATTTAATTTAGTATGGGAATACTCACCCCAATTTGTTTTATAAAAATCCCAACTAAACGGTTTTGCAAATACCAAAGAATAGCGAATGGTAATCCGTTGCACGTCGATGGTGTCATTACCTACTATGCGTTTCTTGATGTATGCCTTAAAGTACTGGTTTTCTTCCAGTCCTAAGGTGATGTAACGCACAATTCCGTCTTGCAGTTCTTCTGTTTTTTTGACGTTAACCGTTACATAAGCCAATGCTTCGCCTTTAGGCATAATAAATTCTTCGGGTAGGGTGAAATCTTTCCCTTCTTCAACGGTTCCCCCTATCGTTTTAACGACAAAAGGACGATCCTCTTCCGAAACGTTCCCGAACAATCGAACAGGAATTCTCACCTGTGCATATTCTCCCACCACGGAGGCCAAGGAGTTATCGCGAGTGGTATCGCTATAATTGTAAATAACCGAAGCCCCCTCACGGGTAGTACTTGTATAATAAGCAAAATAAATTCCCGAAGTGCTATCCGACTCTCCTTCATAGTAGATCGCTTCGTTTTCCCCACAGCCAGCGAGCAGCAAGGAATAACCAATGATAATAAATAATAGTTTTTTCATGATACTCTAATTTCTATATTTGATTTCACTATCCGGCAAATTCGGAACATACTTAGCATTACTCATTGTGATGTTGGTATTGGAGGAACCCGATTGAATTTTTGCAGTGTTTGTACGCTTATAGTAGAACCATAACTGTCCTTCACACAGAAACTCTTTGGAGTATTCTTTGGCCAATTCGCCCTCTAATCCTGTCGTCACCTGCACCTGATTACCCCTTCTCAGACGGTGTGCGTTCAGGTAATCGTATTGTGTCTGCTCTTCCGTGGCACATTCAGCAGCAATCAGATACATCTCGCTCACGCGAATCAACGGCATCAGCTTACCGTATACCAGGTCGGTGTCTGCAATTTTACGCAACCGCACATTCATCAGCAGATTCGTTTCTCCTATGCCATTGGAAGCTTCCCACCAATTATACCGATAGTCACTCAACGCATCATCGCCGAACAGGTTCTGTACTCGCTGAGCCGCCGGTATCAGTTTATTGGAAGAACTCGCATTAGAGGAGTTGAAATAGGTGTTGTACAAATCTTCCTTGTTTTCATTCAACAGAGAGAACAACACTTCCGATGAAAACGAACGGTCCGGATTGGAGTAGTCGGTAGCTGCAGCCCGTGTTACCGCCGGATATAAAGTTTCCGCTTCCGGATTTTCTATAATCATTTTAGCATATTTCAATGCCTCTGTCTTGTTGCCGGCCCAAAGATAAACCCTGGCTTTCAAAGCCACCACTGCATAATAATTGAGCCTTAATCCGCGAAAACGGTAAGTGTTCCCATCATTATCATGGTCATCATCATTGACAGCCATCAGCATCCCTTCACTCACTGCCGGATCCCAATTTTTCAAGATACTTTCCGCTTCTGCCAAATCCGTCAGTACTTTTTCGATCACCTCGTTGCCTGTCAGCATACCGGGAGCGGACACGGAAATCGTTTCTTTGTAAGGGATAGCTTTTGAATCAAGCTGGGTGGGTAGCGGCCCGAACATCCTCAACAAATCGAAATGCAGAAATCCTCTCAATGCCAAAGCTTCCGCTCTGATTAAATTATATTGTTTGTCATTCAATACTTCACCATGACGCACTTCGGCATTTTCCAAAATATTATTACATTCAAGGATCTGCTTATATGCTTCGTTCCAATAGCTCTCCAACCGGAGTTTTACCTGCTCTTGTGTAAAGGCGTACTGCGACAGATTGTAAAACGTTTCCTGATTTTGCGATACATTATAACGTTGTGCCATGACCTCCACGCCTTGTACAGTCAGGAAACCACCATAAAGATTGGAACTGAGCAATTCGGTATATACCCCGTTCAATGCCCCCCAGAATCCACTGACCTGAGAAAATACCCGGTCTTCTGCAATACGGTCCGACGGTTGGATGTCTAACCAGTTGTTGCAGGCCGTACACATCAGCAGTCCGACGACAATACTACTTGTTTGTTTGAATATATGTTTCATGATAATTCGATTAATGGTTAAAATGATGCGGAAACGGATAATGAGAAAGACCTCGCGAACGGATATTCCGTACCCCGTTCCGTCTTAATGGAGGAGATTTTGAATACATCGTTCATGTAAGCATTCACTCGCAAAGCCTTTAATCCGAACTTTGCTATCGCAGCCGAATCGAACTCATAGCCCACCCGGAAAGATTCCAGGGTCAAGGTATTGTCGTCCTCCACAAAACGAGACGACATCTGTGTCGAACCGGTCAGGTTGATGGCTTTGTATTTAGCACGGTCTCCCGGATTCTTCCAACGGTCA
>ERZ791881.1815-NODE-1815-length-11848-cov-3.238701_pt1 | contig 11848 bp, 8 predicted proteins | sample MGYA00510161_ERZ791881 | MGnify/ENA primary metagenome ERZ791881 (study PRJEB30046, sample SAMN00792073) | human gut metagenome | study: EMG produced TPA metagenomics assembly of the A metagenome-wide association study of gut microbiota in type 2...
AGCCGCCCGTATTGGTTGCCATGGCGGTTTATATCGGCAAAACCAGATTGATTGATAACTTCATTTACGAAGGCTGAGGATATAAAAACGGTCTGAACCGCAGGGTTCAGACCGTTTTAAGGTGTCGACAAAGTCGACCCCTAAGTCGAAATCAGGATTTCGACTTGTTGAAACAGAAGAATAAACAGATGCGTTCCGGCGGTGGCAAGCACCTTGAAACGCCCTGTTTTCCTCGAGGGGGCAAAGCTCCCTCTGCGGATTCCATTCCGGAGAATACTTACCGTCCAAGAAGGGGCGGCAGGCAAAGCCTGCTTTGCGGAGCAAAGTAATGAGCTATTCGTTTCCCGAACCCTTCCGCTCAATACCACCCAAACAGGGTTTTTCCGCCATCCAATTTCTCAATTTTTTTCATATCCTCCTGCGAAATTTCAAAATCAAAGACAGCGAGGTTTTGTTTCATGCGCTCCTGATGGACGGATTTCGGAATTACCGCAATTTTATTCTGCACCAAATACCGCAGTGCAATCTGTGCAGATGTTTTTCCGTATTTGTTCCCAAGCTCCTGCAATAACGGCTCCGCAAAAATATTTTTTCTGCCCTCCGTAAAGGATGCCCAAGACTGCATTTGCGTTCCATGCTTTTCCATTTCCTTTTGCAATGCCAGCTGCGGATAGTACACATGGGATTCCACCTGGCTGACCGCAGGCACAATATCACAGGCGGCAACAAACGCCTGATATTTCTTTTCATTAAAATTGGAAATGCCGATTGCTCTTACCTTTCCTGCCCGATAGGCCTCCTTCATGGCTTCATACATTTCCAAAGCGGAATCATACGGCTCATGAATCAAAAGCAAATCAATATAATCCGTCTGCAATGCCTGCAAAGATTTTTCGATTGCGGCCTTTGCTTTTTCGTAGGTAACGCAGGGACGGTATAGCTTTGTTGTAAGAAAGACCTCTTTTCTCTCCAGACCGCTTTCTTTTACCGCCTGCCCGACGATATCTTCATTTTCATACATTTGCGCTGTGTCAATCAGCCTGTATCCGCTGTCCAATGCGGTGAGAATCGTTTTCTTGCCTGCCTCTCCACGCACATCCCATGTACCAAAGCCAATCATCGGCAGCTGCACGCCATTATTTAAGGTTACATATTCCATCTGCGTTCCGACTCCTTCCCAATTCTATGATTCTGTCTATCCGCTTTCCGAAAGCCTGCCGAAAATATGCTTCTGTCACAAGCTTTCTCTTAAAATTTGAATAATCTCCTCTCGATTTAATACCTTATATCCCTAATGAAAGATAAGTGAACTGCACCCCATTTGTTAGACAGTATGATATACTATTTAGCAAGTGGGGTGATTTTTATGCCAAAAGGAGCACCAAACAAACGATATACTCCAGAATTTAAGAAACTGGTGGTAGAAACAATGCTGGAAGAAAAACTGAGCTACAGTGAAGCGGCAAGACAATTTGAAATAAATGATCACGGAATCATTCAACGTTGGGAGCGAATTTATCTCGAAGAAGGTTCAGAGGGGCTGGCTATCGAGCGTCGTGGACGCAAAAGCACCGGACGGCCAATGAAACTACAAAAAGAGGTAGAGGAGGATTTGATCGCAGGGGTGCAGCGATTGCGCGCAGAAAACGCATACCTAAAAAACTTGCAAGCCTTGGTTTTGGAAAACGAGCGACAGCATCACAGAAAACACAGGTGATTTAGAAACTAAGGCAAGAATTTTCACTGGCAATCCTGCTGGATGTCGCTCAACTGCCTCGTGCAACCTTTTACTATCATCTAAAACAACTGAAGAAAGCAGATAAATATCATTCTGTGAAAGAAGAAATCACTGCTATTTTCCATGAGAATAAAGGAAGATACGGTTATCGACGTATTACTGCAGAACTTCGAAATAGGAATATTTATTTAAATCATAAAACTGTTCAGCGTCTTATGCAGAAGTTGGGCTTAGTTTGCCGTGTCAGGATGAAGAAGTATCGTTCTTACAAGGGTGAAGTGGGCAAAATCGCACCAAATCTGTTAAATCGGAACTTCCATGCCGAAAAACCGAATCAGAAATGGGTCACGGATGTGACAGAGTTCAGCCTGTTTGGTGAGAAACTGTATCTGTCCCCAATTCTCGATTTGCACAGTAGCGATCTGGTCAGCTATACCATATCGGATCGTCCTGTGCTGCGCATGGTGACAACTATGCTGAACGAGGCATTTGCAAAAATTCCGGACGGAACAAATCACATTCTCCATTCTGATCAGGGCTGGCAGTATCAGCACAGGCAGTATCAACGGATGCTCCGGGAGAAAGGCATCCGGCAGAGCATGAGCCGAAAAGGGAATTGTCTGGACAATGCTGTGATAGAAAATTTCTTTGGACTGCTCAAGAGCGAACTGCTGTATTTGCAGGAATTTCAGTCCATGGAGCACTTCAAACAGGAACTCGTTGCATATCTGGATTACTACAACAACCGCAGGATCAAGGCAAAACTGAAGGGCTTGCCGCCTGCAATTCACAGACAACAAGCCCTTTCGGCTGCTTGAACAATTTTTACTTCAAAATATTTGTCTAACTTTTTGGGGTCAGTTCAATGCCCTATTTTACTCAAATCGAGTCTATTTTAACTCATAGAGTCAATCTTGACTCAACCTTTTCATAAAAAATAGTCTGAACCACAAGGATTCAGACCATTTTTATTTTCCGCTTTAGCCTTCCCTTACGAGCGTAACTGTTTTTTCCGCTTCATTCCAAGAAGTCTGTGCGCCAAGCGCATCCGCTACAAAGCGAACAGGCACATAGGTACGGCTATCCATGATGACAGGTGCACCGCCATATTTTTCAAGCGTTTTCCCAATCGTCATCTTAATTTCCTTTCCATCCAAAAGCAAGGTAACCTCTTTGCTTTCGCCGTTCCATGCAACCGCACCGCCCAAAGATTCTGTAATGAATCTGATGGGAACCAAGGTTCTGCTATTCTGAATCACGGGAGCCGCATCCTTTTGGGCGAGATTCCCGTTAACAGAAATGCTCTTTCTGCCAATCTGCATTTCGACGATTGTTTTCTCCTTTGCTTTTGTTTCGTTGTTTTCCTTCGTTTCCTCTACTTTTGTTTCGTTTTTCTGTGTTTTGGATTTTCTGCCGCCGGAGGAAGAACCGCCGCCGCTCTCCGGCTTGGCAGTCAGTGCTTTATAGGCATCCTGCAAGGCTTTTGTGGCATTGTTATATTCCTCTGCCGTCGCTTCAACCTTGGAAACCTCCTTTGCATCCGCCAAAACCTTTGCAAATGCCGCCCATTTCTCTGCGGAGTAATCCGCTTCCTGCAAAGCCTCTGCCTCTTTCACTGCATTTTTCAGTGCAAGCCAAGCCTGCATTACTTCATGCTCCTCTTCGATTTCACCAATCAGCTCTTTAAAGCTCCACTGCTTATTGGTTTCTGTCACTGTTGCCTTATGGTCAATCACCGCATCTGCCGCACGCATTTTTGCAAGAAACTGGTCAAGCTGTGTTTCGCTCAAGCCGCTCATCAGCATAAATTCCGCTGTGTAGCCACTGCCTGTAAATGCCTCTGCATCCCCTGCAAAGCCTTTGTACCCTGCAAGATATCCAACGGACTGGTTAATCTGGCTTTTTTCAACCGTAACTGCCTTAATTCCCATTTCCTCCAGAATTGCTCTGATTTTGCTGCCCTTTACGGTATCCGCACCGAGGTTGAACAGCAGTACCTTTGCTGCGGGGATTTCTTCCTCCGCACCAATAATGGGAACGGAATAGGAAAGATAATCCGCTTCCTCTCCTGCCCATTCGGGATGAGGCAGTCTAAGCTTTACAATCAATCGTTTTCCTGCCTCAAACGTATTCGCCTTAACGGGAATATTGATGGTTGTGAAATGCTCCTTGCTTGCTTTATTCGCATCACGCTGACCGATACGCTGTGTAATCGAGCTTTCATGCAGCTCCTTCTTCTCAAATTCATCATCTGTATAGTCGGAGGGGAACTGATATGCTGTTACGTTGCAATAATAGTCGCTCATTTCCGTATAGCCTGCATCGTATGTCACTGTTACAGGAATGGTAGTATCTGTCACTCTGACTGCGGCAACATCAATAGAAACGGTAGGTGTTGCCCAATCGGGTGCCGCCTCAACGGTTTTCGCATTGGAATATACCACTTTGCTTACGCCGTTTTTCACAAGCGTCAGCTTAATCATCAGCTTGGAGCCTGCTTTCAGCGGCTTTACGCTTTCTCTAAAGCCCATGGTTGTTACGCCGGGGCTGTAAATGCTGCTTTCTGCCGCAATTTTTGCTTTGCTTTCATCCAATTCCTCGCCTGTGTAGTTATACAGTACATAGCTTACGGAATCATAATAATTTCTTTCAAAGTTCAGATAGGTTTCCATCTTTGTATCGCCTTCGGATACATGCTCCTCTCTGATATAAGCAGAGGGTTCTATAATCTGAGGGGGTGCCTGAATGGTTTTTGCATCGGAGATTTTTACCACTTCGCTTTCGCCTCCTGGCAGCGTAAGCACCGCAACGATTTTATCTCCTGCCGTCAAATCATTGGTAAATGTAATTTTACTGCTGTATGCGGAAGGCGTTACCGCACCGGAATACAGCAAAGCATTTCCTACATTTGCACTGTCAAATGCACCACCATAGCGGTAGGTATACAGCTTCAAATTGCCTGTAAGCGCATTGTCAAAATCCGCCTTTACATAAAGATTCTTATCCGTAGAAAGAATTTTGGAGGAGGTAATTTCAACAGAAGGCTCTTTTACCACCTTGCCGCCAATCAGAATATAAACCTTATCATCACTGTAATGGGTTCTGTCAGTGTCAGAATCCCATTTGTAAAGATATACCAATACATATTTTTCAGGCGTAAGCTTTCCCTTTACATCAAAGGTATATCTGCCGCTTCCCGTAAAGCTCTGACTCTCGAGGGATGCCGCAGCATCCGGATGTGTATTGTTTCCGTCTGCAAGCCTTACAAACACATAGCCGCCCTTATAGCTGTCATATCCGTTTACGGAAACCGTAATGCTTTCCGTATCTGCTGTGAGTGCTTCGGGGGAAACGCTGATGCTGTCCCCTTCCGCTTTCGCTTTTACCGTAAAGGCTGTGCCGGGGTAATAATACGTTTTATCTTTATCATCAACATAATAGATATAAGGAATAATCACATCCCCTGCTATCAAAGCTTTTGTAATAGGGATTTCTACAGCATCCCCACTGATAACAGGCCTTTTACTGCCGACAGAAACGGGGTCTCCATATACATCAGCATCTCCTTTTTCATTTGCTTTATATAGGATAATCATTCCCTTGCCGGAGGGGATTAAATCCGTTTTGCTCACTGCAAGGCTTACCTTGGTATCCCCTTCATATACATTCCCGTTCACCTTCAGTACGGGCTTTTCCATCTCTGTCTCCAAAACAACGGGAACCGCATTGGAATATGCAACAGCATCTGCCCCCTTCATCAGCACTGCCGCAACATATTTGCCTCCTGCCAATTCCTTCCCGTAGGAATTTTTCTCTACCGAAACCGTTCCTGCTTCGGAAACACTCTTGTTGCCGAAAAATTCCCAATCGTCCCCCTGTACCGCATCCGCAGACGCATATTGTCTGATGATAAGGTTAGAGCCTTCTTCCACATCACCGGCAACCACAACGCTTACTGCGCTCGCACCTGCCTTAATTTTATCTGCGTTGATTTTCACTGTCGGCGCAACAGGCACAGCAGGAATCAAAACGGAATCATCAGGGATGCTCTCCGCCTCATAGTCATTGCCTTTGGGGATATACAGCGCCGTATTCTGGTTCCAATATACAACGGCACGCACACGATAGCCTGCCAGAAGCGGTTCCTCCAGATTGATTTCATAGTTTGTCAGATTTTTCGTAAACTGCAGCGGAATCGTCAATCTGCGCATATAGCTGCCTTCAAAGTCGAATGTTTTATCCTGCGGATATTGCTGGATGGAAACTGTCATATTGAAATCTACATTTTCATCCTTTGCGTATGCAAGCAATCTCTCATCTGCGGAAAAATTGATGTGCAGCTTGGTATCGCCTGCTTTTAAATCCTTATCCGCAATGCTTACCTCGGGCCATGTGTAATCCCGAAAGCCCTCGCCGTTTTTATCCACAACCGTAAGCTCACGGGATTGCTTTTGCTTGTAAAAAACATCATTCTCCGTTTCTGCAACAGGCACATTCAGATAAGCGCATACCTTCTGCCCCACCTTCAAAGGGAGAAGGGACTCTGCGAAATTACAGGTATAGCTTTTTCCGTTTTCCACCCGTACCGAATAAAGCTGCTTTGTGGCGGTGCTGTCGGGATCAAAGACTGTATTTGCGGGATATACCGCAACAATCATGTAGCAGCTTTTCACACTGCTGTGCAGCTTTACATTTGCCGTAAGGGATGTTGCATCCTCTGTAATTTTTCCGCCTGCAAAACCATCTATTGTTACCTCGCAGCCTGCCAAAATTTCCGCCTGTGTCGGTTTGGTTGTTTCTCCGCCGGAAGAAGTGCCGGAGGCAGTGACCGTAATCGGTGCAGAAACATAATCCTGCGTTTCACCGCTTGCATCTCGCAAAACTGCTACCACCTTTTTGCCTACTACCGGTGTGCCTGTAAGCACAATCGTATTATTTCCTTCGTTTAAGGTTGCATAAGGAACTATTTCGCTCAAAGCCACTTCCGAATTCAAAAGCATGGAACCACTATAGGATTCCTCACTGTCAAGTTGTATGACTCTTACAAAGCCAACTTCTCCGCTTTGCGCAAGTGTAACCTCAACCGATTTTGTATTCGGTGTAATGGTGCTTGTTGTGATAGAAATTCCCTGTTCCTGCGCAAATGCCGAAGCTGCCGCAAAAGGAACTGTCGAAATTGCCATAATAAGTGCAACAAGCAGACTGAATACTCTTTTACTGATGCTGCTGTAAATTGTTTTCATTTTCCTCCACCCTTCTCTAGTGATTTTTATATTGTTAGCTGCGGCTAACTAAATTCCATTATAATTTGCCTCTTTTTCATTTGCAACCGCTTTTTTCCTTCTTGATAAGTGTTCTCATTTTGGCACTGCAATAAAAAAATACCCTTCCTGCCATTTGGCAAAGAGGGTATCCTCCATTTAACAAATCAATTTTATTTTACGAATGTTTCACAAAAGCGCATCAGCATAGATGCCACCCTGAGATACATCTACTTCTTCCTTGGGTGCTTCCTGCGGCTCTGTTTTTCCTTCTTCCTTGCCCTCTGCGGCACCCTCATTTACCTCCGCCGCTGCGTTTGTTTCCTCAGCAAGCGCCGACACAGACGTAAGAGAAAGCGCTATTGTCACGCACACCAACTGACTGATTAGCTTTTTCTTCGTAAAATCCCTTCCTTCTCTTGTGTCCTTCCATCAAGCAATATCCTGCGAACGCTGTATTTTTCGACAAAACCCGCGAAAATACTGCATTTGCCAAAATTATAGCAGATTCTTTTCGCAATGAACATCCTACCAAAGTATGAGACGGCAACCTTATTTTTTCGCCGTTTTTGTAATAAAAAAATCGGCTTCCGCCGAAACCGATTTTTCTTCTTACATATTCTGCTTCAAGCAGGTTTTGATATCATCCTCGGGGTTGCTGACAGCACGCAAATCAAAGGTATCCACCAGATACTGCAGCACATTCGGGCTTAAAAATGCAGGCAGTGTCGGCCCCAAATAAATGCCCTTCACGCCAAGGCTCAAGAGTGCCAGCAAAACCGCCACCGCCTTCTGCTCATACCACGAAAGAATCATGGACAGCGGCAAGCCGTTCACATCCGTCCCAAAGGCATCTGCCAAAGCCGTTGCAATGCGGATGGCGGAATAGGCATCGTTGCACTGCCCCACATCAAGCAATCTCGGCAGACTTGCCACCTCGCCGAACTCCAGCTTATTAAATCTGTATTTGCCGCACGCCAAGGTTAAAATGATACAATCCTGCGGCACCTTTTTCGCAAATTCCGTATAATAATTTCGCCCCGGCCTTGCGCCGTCACAGCCGCCAATCAAAAAGAAATGTCTGAGCTTTCCGCTCTTGACCGCCTCCACGATTTTATCGGCATAGCCTAATGTGGCATGATGCCCGAAGCCGACCAAAATTTCATGTGCCTCCTCATCCTCGGGATAGCCGCCCAATTCCAACGCCTGCGCAATGATTTCGCTGAAATCCTTCTCGCCGTTTTCCTTCTTGCCGATATATTTCACGCCCTCCCAGCCGACCACATTCGTGCTGTAAATACGGTCCTTGTAGCTTTCTCTCGGGCGCATCAGGCAGTTGGTTGTCATCAAAATACACCCCGGCAGATTGTCGAACTGCTTTTGCTGATCCTGCCACGCACCGCCGAAATTCCCGACCAAGTGCGGATATTTTTTCAAGCCCTCGTAGCCATGGCAGGGCAGCATTTCCCCATGCGTATAAATATTGATGCCCTTGCCCTTCGTCTGCTCCAAAAGCATTTCCAAGTCCTTCAAATCATGCCCGGAAACCACGATAAACGGACCTTTTTTCATGTGAACATCAACGGTATGCGGAGAAGGATTGCCGTAAACCTCGGTGTTTGCCTCGTCCAGCTTCTGCATAACGGCAATCGCCATCTCGCCTGTGCGCATCGTCAAGCGAATCAGCTCCTCTACCGTCAGGGTATCATCCGTAATTGCCTCCAATGCCTCGATATAGAAATTGTCCACCTCGTCACTGTAATACCCCAGCTCCCTCGCCTGATGCCCGTAGGCACTGATGCCCTTCAAGCCATACAGCACCGTCTGCCGCAAGGAGCGGATATCGGGATCTAAATCCTCATACATAATGCCTGCCATGGGTGCATCCTTGAGCATTTCGGTTTTGGTTTCGGGGAGGGTATAGGTAACGTGTGCCGTATGATTGTCAATCTCCCCTGTCATGCCTTTCAGCGTATCCTTGATTTCCTGCGATTCCTTCAGCAGCTCCACATGAACCGCCTCATCAAAGTTTACATTCGTCAGCGTGGTAAACAGCACATTTTCGATAAAGCGAATCACGCTTTTGTCAATCTCCTTCCCCTGCGCAAGCAACGCCTTGCCGTAACAGCTGATACCCTTAATTTGAAAAATCAGCAAATCCTGCAAATTGGCAACCTCCGCCGTTTTTCCGCAAACGCCCAGCTTCGTACAGCCCTTACCATTTGCCGTCTGCTCGCATTGATAGCAAAACATTTCATAGCCTAAATCCATATTGTTGCTCATAAATCAACCGTCCCTTCTTTTCCTTTTGCAAGCTAGTGTTTCCCAACAAATGGAGATTATACGCAACCCGAAGCAGGAATCCGCCTGTTAAAATAATATACAAATTTTTTCCAATCCTACTTTAGTAGGATATACAAAAAGAATTTTTCCCGCTATAACGAATGTGAAATCACAATTAGAATTTTATGATTTTCACGGAAAAGGAGGAACGAGATGGGAAGACACACTTTTACCCAAAAATTCCTGCCTCTGGCGCTGGCGGCGCAAACGGCGTAATGCTGGATAGCAGCCTAAGCGTGAAAAAGACGGTAACCGCCACAGGGGTAAAAGCGCCCACCATCACAGGCGGCAGCAGTGGTGGTGGTGGTGGCGGCACAGCATCCACACCGAAGATTGCAATCAACGGTTTGAAGAACCCCATCGGTGAGATTCAGATGAATGTCGGCGACCTCAAGGACGAGACAGAGGCGAAAAAATCCCTGCCGAGCATGGTAACGCTGTTGGTGGATAACAAGAAAATCAAGGATGTTACGGCGAAAATCAAAAATGGTGCCTTCGATGGAAATACCGCGGGCAGCTATACCTTTGTCGGGACGGTAAAAATCCCCGAGGGCTACGCCTACAGCAACGGCACACTGACCGCAAAAGCCACCATTACGGTTGTGGCAAACAATGCAACGAAGAAACAACTGCCAACGGACACCATTGTGCAGTATGGACGAATAGAGTCGTACACTGAGATTGACAAGGAAATAAAAGCAGACAGCACTTAATGCGGCATGGGTGCAGTTGGATAGAACCACAAATTCGGAAGCCGAGGCACTGGCGAATCCGGACAAAATCTATCTGCTGCCGACAAACGACGACGAAAGGAATGTTTCTCAAGGGGTAAAATATGTGCAGGAAAGCGTACAGCTGACCGTTACGGCACTAAATTATACGGATTCCAACGGTAGCACGGTGAACTTGGGCCAAGAGGTTGCGACTTACACCTGCACAGTCGGGGCACCGGTCAGCAAAGCAGACGAATTACCCACACTGCTTACCTCCGGCAAAGATAAAGCTAATGTCCATATTCGCCTGAAAGGCACGGGAACCGCTTCTGTGATTACAGTGTCCGATGAAGCAGACATAAGCGCGGAAGAGACCGTCAATTCTAGCAATTCCGGATTGTTTCAAGATTCTATCTCCGTGGGATCAGCCACTACGGAAACAGATACCACTCCACCAAATTTTGTTGTATTTTTAGGCATGACAGTCACATCGGAGCAGCTTCCTGCGGTTGCAGTGAATAGCTTCGATAGAGAGGAAAAGAACCCCCACAAAACAACCTCAGTGACATTTACCATCCCGTCCGACAAAGTTTCCCTCACGAATGAGGGGAAAACAGCCGGCTGGTATATCCCGCAGGGTGGCTTGAAGCTGACAGCGGAGGATGTGCGGGTGTACCAACCCAAGGTTCTTGCCGAAAAAGCTAGCGTTGCGGATACAACAGTGACAGTGCCGCTCCAAGTTCTGTTTCTGAATGAGGGTAAGACTCTGAATGTGGCTCTTGTACCAACGAGCACAACATCCTACGACGGCAAAGACAATAATGCAATTTCCGGCACAGATATGCGCAATACGGAAAGTAAAGAGCAGCATTACTACTTCGCCCTATCCGGCAGCCAAAAGTACGAGTACCGTATACCCATCAGGTGCTATACGGCAACATTCGACAATGTCACAGCAGGTACCTATGCTGTTTGGGTTCAGGTTGATGACACGGATACGTGGGTCAAGGTAGGGGATAGCATAACTGTCTGCAATACGGCAGGCGGGGATTCCGATAACACCGGGAATCCTACCACCGAATAATCGCAAAATTCAAAAAGGCAAGGGAATCCTTTGATTCCCCTGCCTTTTTCTTTGCACTTACGCCATCGCAGCAGAGCAAAAAGCGCGCAGCACCTACGAATATCTCATCGACCTGACGGATGACCCCGATGTGCTCGCGCCACTGCGCTTCCTGCGAGAACGGGAAATCGTGCATTTCCAGCGTTTCGGAGAAGCTCTGGACTACGCCAGAGATTATCTGAAGCAGCAGCATTATTTTTTCATGCAGAAAAACGGCTGCAACAGCTGACAAATCATAGACACCGATAAATCGGTGGTATGCACTGCATTCCTATTTCAGGCAGCCGCTAAAGGTATGTCTTATTCTGCCGGCATAAAAAAAGACCATCGATTTCTCGATGGTCTTTTCCGCAATTACTGCGGATGACAGGACTTGAACCTGCACGGGCGCAATGCCCACTAGAACCTGAATCTAGCGCGTCTGCCAGTTCCGCCACATCCGCACAACTTAGTGTGCTTGACTATAATACCGTATCAAAAAGAGTTTGTCAACACCTTTTTTGAAATTTGTTCACAAAAAAATACATTCTTTTTCAAATCGAAATTCCTTCGTTTTTTACATAATAATTTTACATAAAAAAAGACCACCGATTTTCTCGATGGTCTCCTCCGCAATACTGCGGATGACAGGACTTGAACCTGCACGGGCGCAATGCCCACTAGAACCTGA
>ERZ791881.1819-NODE-1819-length-11824-cov-3.305973_pt1 | contig 11824 bp, 12 predicted proteins | sample MGYA00510161_ERZ791881 | MGnify/ENA primary metagenome ERZ791881 (study PRJEB30046, sample SAMN00792073) | human gut metagenome | study: EMG produced TPA metagenomics assembly of the A metagenome-wide association study of gut microbiota in type 2...
TATAGGCTAAGGGTGGAAGTTAGTTTTTCATTTTAGGGGTCACAAATTCTTCACAAAAAATTAGCACTCACCTCTTGACAGTGCTAATAATAAGTGTTATATTACAGCTAGAACAAAGGAAGGGGAACAAAAAGAGAACAAAGAAATAAGTTCTATGAGATTCCTGATAACCTAAGTTCCAAAGAAACAAGGTAAAGATGCATAACTGAGAGTCCATCATATACAGATGGACGGTATAGAAAAGGAGAGATGACTTATGTTGATGCCTAGTATTTTTGGAGAAAATTTATTTGATGACTTTTTTGGAGATTTTCCATTTTATTATGATGACAGAGCAATGAAAGATACAGAGAAGAAACTTTACGGACGCAGAGCCAGCCATATTAAGGAAACTGATAAAGGCTATGAACTGGTCGTAGATCTTCCGGGATTTACCAAAGATGAAGTAAAGGCTGATTTGGAGAATGGTTATCTGACTATCAGTGCAGAGAAAGGCCTGGACAAAGATGAGCAGGAGAAAGAGACAGGACGTTATATCCGTAAGGAACGTTACGCAGGTGCCTGCAGCCGTAGCTTCTATGTAGGTAAAGAAGTTGAGAAAGAAGACATTAAAGCAGAATTCAAACATGGTATCCTCACATTATTTGTACCAAAGAAAGAAGCAAAACCAGCAGTAGAACAGAAGAAAACAATTGCCATTGAAGGCTGATGAATAAATATTCTGACTGACCCGTTAAGGGTCAGCCAGATATTAAAAACAGATATAAAAATAAAAGCTTACACTAAAAGATTGAAGATAAAAGGTTGAAAAAGCCTGTAAAGATAGATTTGGAAAGTAAATCTGGCGAACAGATTTGACATATATAAAATATATTAGAAAAGGAGATATGACTTATGTTAATGCCTAGTATTTTTGGAGAAAATTTATTTGATGACTTTTTTGGAGATTTCCCATTCTATTATGATGACAGAGCAATGAAAGATGCAGAGAAGAAGCTTTATGGACATAAAGCAAATCATGTAATGAAAACTGATATCAAGGAAATGAATAACGGATACGAACTGGTTGTAGATCTTCCAGGATTTAAGAAAGATGAAGTTCATGCAGCACTTGAAAATGGTTATCTGACCATCAGTGCAGAGAAAGGCCTGGATAAAGACGAGAAGGAAAAAGAGACAGGACGTTATATCCGCAGAGAACGTTATTCAGGTGCCTGCAGTCGTAGCTTCTATGTAGGTAAAGAAGTACATCAGGACGACATCAAAGCAGAATTCAAACATGGTATCCTGACATTATTTGTTCCGAAGAAAGAAGCAAAGCCAGCAGTGGAACAGAAGCACAGCATCTCCATTGAAGGATAATAGATGTTAAGTTACAGCAACGGGAGGTCAAATCTTTTGGCTTCCCGTTGTTTGCATAATGAGGATTGCAGAAATATGAAGTCAGGAATGATTGCGTTAGAATGTGTTTATGAGGGAAGGTGATGATATTGAAAAGAGACTACTATGAAGTTCTTGGCGTGAACAAAAACGCAGATGCAGCAACGATTAAGAAAGCATACAGAAAACTGGCCAAGAAATATCATCCGGACAGTAATGAGGGAAATGCTTCGGCAGCAGAGCATTTTAAGGAAGTAAATGAAGCCTATGATGTTCTGAGTGATGAGAAGAAACGTAAACTGTATGATCAGTTTGGCCACGCTGCTTTTGAAGAAGGTGCCGGTAATTATGGAAACGCACAGGGAAGTCCTTTTGGCAGTGGCTTTGGCGGAGCACAGGGCAATCCATTTGGCGGTGGTTTCCATGGCTCGTACAGTGATGGCAATGGTTATCATGAATATCATTTTGAGAATGGCGAAGATATGGATGATATCTTAAAGAATATCTTTGGTGGTGGATTTAAGAAGAGTAAATCATCCGGTGGTTTTGGAAGCAGCGGTTTCGGTGGCAGTGGATTTCACGGAAGTGGTTTTGGCGGATTCGGAAGCAATGGAACTGGCGGCTTCGGAGGTTCTTACAGCAGTAAAGGTGAGGATCTTCATGCAGAGGTTACTGTCAGCTTTGATGAAGCTGCTTTTGGCGGTAAGAAGGTTATCCGCCTGCAGAGCAGCAACGGTGGCGTCCAGAATTACGAAGTCAATATTCCGGCAGGTATTGAATCCGGTAAATCTATCAGACTTAAAGGAAAAGGATATCCGGGAGTCGGCGGAGGTGAAGCCGGTGATCTGCTTCTGAAAGTAAATGTTCAGGATAAACCGGGATATAAACGGGAAGGCAGAGATGTTTATACAACTGTAAATATCCCATTTACAACAGCAGTATTTGGCGGTGAGGCGAAGGTTCACACTATTTACGGTGATGTTCTCTGTAACATTAAACCGGGTACTCAGTCCGGAACGAAGATACGTCTGAGAGGCAAAGGTATCGTTGCAATGAATAATCCGTCGGTACACGGTGATGAATATGCAACTGTACAGATTGAAGTTCCGACAAATCTGACACCGGAAGCAAGACGGAAACTGAAAGAATTTGAGCAGGAATGTAATGGAAGCCGTAGAAGCCGTGGATTTGGCAGTGGGAGTGCGGCGTGAAGAGTAATCAGAAATATTTTTGAGAATATAGTGAAGCAATTTTACAGAGAAACGAAAAGGATACATGCACAGTAACATTACCGTGTATGTATCCTTTTAGCATAATAGGGAAAAATATTCTATGAGTTTTTTCTGATATAAAACTTTGCTTATCTGGGTTCTTTTCCATCACGGAAGAGCATCATCATTTCCTTGGTCAGGCTGATATTATTGCCCTGATCCGGGATTTTGTCACGTTCTACCCACTGTGCCATGGAGAGCTCTTCATGGTCAACGGTCAGGGTATCATCGCCGTCCACATCACAGAAGAATCCGAAAAGCAGGGTACCGCTGAAGGACCATGGCTGGCTTTTGTAATAGCGGAGATTCTTTACCTTAAGGCCAACTTCCTCCATTACTTCTCTGTGAACAGTTTCTTCAATGGTTTCTCCGATTTCTGCAAAGCCTGCGATAAGGGCGTAACGCTTAAATCTGCGGCCCTCATATTTGGAAAGAATGATTTTATCTCCGTTTGTGATTCCTACGATTACTGCAGGACACAGGACAGGGTACTCCTGATTGCCGCAGGAAGGGCATTCCATCATACGTTCTTTTTGGCTGTGCAGCATTGGTTTTCCACAGCAGCCGCAGAACCGGCGCTTGCTGTACCACTGGAAAAGCTGATGTCCAGATGCTGTGGCCGGGCTGTCCGAAGATTTCGTATATCCTGGAATTCGTAATCTGGAAGAAGGGTGGTATCCAATTCCGGGATCAGATAGAAACGCTGATCATCGATAGAAAACAGATAAATATACTTGCTGTAGAGATCTGAAACTTTTTCCTCCAGATCCTGAAAACGTGGAAAATAAATATCTGCTTCCCGTTCCTGATGTGGAAGAAGAATACTGCCTTTTTCGTAGGCAAGGATAAAACTGTTCTTATCCGGGGCAGAAGGTTTGTATTCGTTGTGGTAAGTGTGTGGTGCGATATCCTGAATCATAGTAATGTTCCTTTTCTGTTACTGCCGCCGCAGAGTTGTTCTGTGAAATATATTACAGGTGCGGAAGTGAGCAGTAATCTATTATTTATTAAATGAGCAGGCAATCCTGCAGGCAGGATTGCCTGTACATAGTATATTACGGCAGTTTTAGAAAAACAAGAGAAGATGTCCAATTGCTACAGGCAATTTGGTATGAATGTTACTGTTCACACACCACTATCCCGCGAGGTGTTTTGGCATGAATATGCCAAAATCCCGAGACATACAAGCCAAAATTCCATTGCCGCAGGCAATCTGGAATGAATTTTGACTAAGTTACTGTGAATGGAGTGAACAGTAACGTAACATAAGAAGTATTGAAAAAAAACTAAAAAACGTATTGCACTTTGAAAACGAGAGTGGTATAATCATCTCAATGAATTGGTAATACCAAAAGCGAAATGAGTAATACTTGAATGGAGGGATTTTACAGTTATGGGATATGTAAAATGGAGTTATGAAACATTAAATACTTTTTGCCACGACGTATTTCGTAAATTTGGTTTTAATGAAGAAGAGACGAATATTATCAAGGATGTTTTGCTTACTGCGGACCTGTACGGGATTGAAAGCCATGGAATGCAGAGAATGGTAAGATATGATAAAGGAATTGAGAAGGGAACCATCCATCCGGATGCGAAACCTGAGGTCGTATTTGAGACACCTGTATCAGCAGTGATCGACGGACATGATGGTATGGGACAGCTGATCAGTCATTTTGCAATGGAGAAAGCAATTGAGAAAGCGAAAAAAACAGGGGTTGGTTTTGTTTCAGTAAGAAATTCCAATCATTTTGGTATTGCAGGATATTATGCGGAAATGGCTTCTAAACAGGGGCTGCTTGGAATGGCATGCACGAACTCAGAAGCGATCATGGTACCTACCTTTGGACGTAAGGCAATGTTGGGTTCCAACCCGATTGCAGTAGCAATGCCTGCAGAACCCTATCCTTTCCTTTTTGACTGTTCCACAACAGTTGTAACCAGGGGAAAACTGGAAATGTATAATAAGATGGGGAAACCACTTCCACAGGGCTGGGCTCTGGGAGCAAATGGTCAGGAAAGCACAGATGCCCCGGATGTACTTGCCAATATTGTTGCCAAGAAGGGCGGCGGAATCATGCCACTTGGCGGTAATAAAGAGGTAAACGGAAGTCATAAGGGTTACGGTTATGGAATGCTCTGCGAGATTTTCAGCTCCATCTTTTCCATGGGTGTTACTTCTGATAAATGCTGTACATTTAAAGACAAGACAGGTATCTGTCATGGATTTGCTGCCATTGATCCCGCAATCTTCGGAAATGCAGATGATATCAGGGCACATTTTTCCGAATATCTGGAAACTCTTCGTCAGAGTCCAAAGGCAGAAGGCGCAGAGCAGATTTATACTCATGGTGAGAAGGAAGTATTTGCAGAAAAAGAGCGCAGAGAGAATGGCATTCCTGTAAATGACAACACAATGGTTGAGCTTGCCAACCTCTGCAATTATCTGAAGGTTGATTTTGGCTCTTACTTCAAGGGCTATGAACTGCCGAAGGACAGTAAGTTCTTTAGTGGTAATTATTAAATAAGCGCCCATCATGCTGATAACCATAACTATAGAATATATCATATAAAATTACTTTTTTTGAGACGCCCGTTTATCAGCATGTGGAAATAAAAAGAAACTGCATAATCAGATACGACCGGTAGAATTTACAGATCGTATCTGATATGCAGTTTTTTGTTTTCTTTAATTTTCTTCAGTATTCTTCGGACAGTTATGAGCATTCATGTCATCGTTGTCTGTCATAAGATATTTGCGGATCGCAAACAGAACTGCGATACTGAGTACGCCAAGAAGAGTTTCTGCTGGCCCGAGGTGTTCGACTACCATCTGACGTGCTGTGGCAAACATCAGAACCTCAACAACCGTCTGTGCGGAATGCTGGCAGAGCATTTTTACAAATTCCACGCCTACTACCAGAGACAAAGCCTGGGAAAGGAAAGTGCTGAAAAATTCTGTATCCATGGACATAACAGAAGTATCTGCAACCTCCATGATCAGCCGGAAGCCTGCCAGTGCGATCACCAGCAGAATTACCATAGAAAGAGCAATTTCCGCGTAACGTGAAATATTGTAAATGATTGTGTTAAAGTGTTTACGAATGTTATGGTTAACCTGTCGTTTGGGGCTCATAACTGTGAGTCCTTTCTGTTTTGTTGTATATAGTGAATGTAAAGAAGCGTAACTGTTTATAGTGTTACGAAAAAGATTAATATAAATAATCTTTATTTACATAACCATATTTGCAGAGTTTCTGGGAGTAAATATACCAGTACTGTGCATCAGTTGTATCCACAAGCTGAACTGTATCGCCGGAATATAACTGTCCGATCTCGTTGGAAGAGTCGTAAGCCTTCGCAGAGCGCAGAGCCAGATAACCGGTAGCAACACTGACTGTTCTGGTGGCATATGTGGTTGTTCCGCCAGTCAGATAATCTTTATTTACATATCCGTTTTTTCCTAACTTCTGAGAGTAAACGTACCAGTACTGGGAATCGCTGGTGTCGATAAGCTGAACTGTATCGCCGGAATACAGCTGTCCGATCTCATTGGAGGAATCATAAGCTTTTGCGGAACGCAGAGCCAGATAACCCTTGGCAACACTGACAGTCCTTGAATCTCCGGAAGAACTCTGTGCACTGGCAGCAGTATCGCCACTGTAATATAAGTAATCTTTATTTACATAGCCGGATAAGTTCAGTTTCGGAGAATAGACATACCAGTACTGAGGATCACTGCTGTCAGAAACTGTTACAGTATCACCGGAGTATAACTGTCCGATTTCGTTGGAAGAGTCATAAGCCTTTGCAGAACGCAAAGCCAGATAACCCTTGGCAACATTGACAGTATAAGAACCGGACGAACTTGTCGGCTGTGATGAGAGGAAATACAGGTAATCGTTATTTACGTATCCGGATCTGTTCAGTTTTGGAGAATAGACGTACCAGTAATCACTGGTGGTATATTCTGTAACTTCAACAGTATCACCGGAATACAGCTCGCCGATCTCGTTGGAGGAATCATAAGCCATGGCAGAGCGCAGAGCCAGATACCCTTTACTTACACCTACCTGATAAGTGTCAGATGCCATAACGATCTGTGAGCTGCAGGGTACAGATACAGCAGCAATCGTAGCTGCAAGAATCATGGGAATTGCAATATTTTTTCTTTTTTTCATAGTGAACCCCTCCTTTGGGTTGTTATGTACTCTGAGAGTACATTATTTAATTATAGTAATCGTAAATCGTTCTGCTTAAGGTAGCGATCGTATTCTGTGCGGAACCGGCACTTGAGAGATTCTGGGACATAAATACGATTACTACGTCATTTTTGGAATCATAGATGATTCCGGCATCATTTTCCACGTTGTCAAGTTCTCCGGTTTTATTTGCGGTTTTGACTCCTTCCGGAAGCTGTGCGGGAATTTTGTTACAGCGTGTCTGTGCCTTGAGCAGATTAAACATATCAGCGGCATGGGTGTAGCCGGATGTATCCTGTTTATAAATCTCCTGCAGGAGATGACCACAGTCTCCTACAGATGTGTAGTTATCATCATTCTCATTGCTGGCAAGGAGCATACGTCCCATGTGAGTCTGGTCATAGCCATGTGCCTGGCAGAAGCTGTTGACAGCCTGCATACCTGCTGCGGAATCACCGCCGCCAAGATAAGTTGTCAGGGTATTGGCTGCATCGTTATCGCTGACTGTGATCATGGAGTACAGATTGGAGTCTACAGAATCCCTGCCGTATTGTCCGGTTATCTGATCATAATTCTCGTAGACAGCTCCCATGATATAGAGCTTGATCAGGCTTGCAGCCTGCATTTTCTGATCATTAAGACTGCCCTCGGTTCCATTTACAAGATCGGATATGAAAACAGCCCAGGTTCCGTTTTCAGCGGGAAGCTGACTCTGAACCTGTTTTAAAATTGTCTCCAGTTTCTCATCTGTGACCGGTTCTGAAGATGTGCCTGCCCCGGAACCGTTAAAGACGCTTTCAGAACTCTCTGAAGATGAAGAAGGGGAAAGCATTCCCTGACCTTCTATGGATGTTCCTGCGGCCTCTGCATTTTCAGCAGCATGACTGCTGTATGCAGGAGTAACAAGAAGGCTGAGCGATAGCAGAGGTATTAATAATTTTTTTGAAAACATTGCGTTCACCACCTGTTAAATATTTACTGTAAAACATTCGGAATCTGTTGATCTGTTATATAAATCGTATTTCTTCATGTTTAGATAAATCAGGTTTAAAAGTCTTATTGTGCAGGCACAAATGATTTTTAAAATCTGATATCTGTATGTACAAAATTATACAGTGTTTAGAGTTGTGTTACAAGTGTATTTACGGTTGACTTAAAATTTATTTTGGAATTGTTATAAGTAAGTTCTTGTGGAAGTTGCAGAAAATTCGTGATATATCGTGTGAATTTATGGGATAGTATAAATCTGGTGTAATACATCTGTCTTGTGCATGGTGTATATTGAGATGCGTTCGTACAATTTGTAGGAATACGGGCGTGAAAAATCCGCATATCTGATTATATATTTTGGATTGTATAAATGCTACAATAAAATCATCAGAAACGAGATAAAGAACGACAAATTAAACAAATAAATGTGGGAATGTGGGGGCATTTTCATATTGCATGAGGAGGTAGATTATATGTTAACACCGAAACAGAATATGCTGGAAGTTATAAAAGGCGGAAATCCTGACAGATTTGTTAATCAGTATGAAGCAGTACAGCTTCTTTTTCATCCGTTTATGTTTGCAAACCCGCTGCTTCAGCCGGGTCAGGAAAATGTAGTGAATGCATGGGGAGTAACCAATACTTTCCCGAAAGGAGTTCCGGGTTCTTTTCCTGTACATACTCCTGACAAGATCGTGGTAAAGGATATTGAAGACTGGAAAGACTATGTACATGCACCGTCTTTGAAATTTACCCAGGATCAGTGGGATATGGTGAAGGCTCAGTATGATGCAGTTGACGGAGAACAGGCATTTAAAGCAGCTTTCGTTGCACCGGGATTATTTGAGCAGACTCATCATCTGTGTGAGATCAGTAATGCGTTGGTTTATTATATTACTAATCCGGATGAAATGCATGATCTGATCAAATATCTGACAGAGTGGGAACTGGAACTTGCTGAAGGTATCTGTTCCAACCTTCATCCTGATGCATTATTCCATCATGATGACTGGGGTGGACTGGACAGTACATTTATGAGTCCTGCAATGTTTGATGAATTTTTACTTGAACCGTATAAAGAAATTTACGGATATTATCACAGTCATGGCGTTGAGCTGGTTATCCATCATTCTGACAGTTACGCAGCAACACTGGTTCCTTCTATGATTGAGATGGGGATCGATGTATGGCAGGGATGTATGGAAACCAATAATCTTCCTGAACTGATCAGGAAATATGGCGGAAAGATCAGCTTCATGGGCGGTATCGAAAATCGTGCAGTTGATTTTGAGGGCTGGACAGATGAGAATTGTGATGCAGTGGTACGTCGTGTCTGCGAAGAATGTGGAAACAAATACTTTATTCCATGTATCGCTCAGGGTGGCCCTGGTTCTGTTTATCCGGGTGTTTATAAATCTCTCTGTGATTCCATTGACAAGCTGAATGAAGAGAAATTTGGCATTAAGGCATCTGAATCTACAAGGCTTCCATGGCAGATTATGTTCTGATCTCAGGTATTTGTCAGTGGCAAAACGGAATACAAATATCTGTCCGACATTTAGATGAAATTTCAGGTGTTGCAGAGGATGATGCTATGGAGGTGTTTGAAAATGATTATTATTGGTGAGAAAATTAATGGTTCTATCCCGATCGTTGCAGAAGCGATCGCGAAAAGAGACTCTGAATTTATTAAAGCAAGAGCAAAGCTTCAGGCGGAAAGCGGAGCTACTTATATTGACTGTTGCGCTTCTGTTCCGGAAGCGGAAGAAGTGGAAACATTGAAATGGATGATCGACTGTATCCAGGAGGTTACAGATCTTCCGATCTCAATTGACAGCCCGAGTCCGGATGTTCTGGCACAGGCTTATAAGTTCTGTAAGAAACCTGGAATTTTTAACTCTGTATCAGGAGAGGGACATAAGATTGATACGATTTTCCCGATCATGGCTGAGCCGGGAAATGAGGGATGGCAGGTAATTGCGCTGCTGAGTGACAATACAGGTATTCCGAAATGTGCAGCAGACCGTCTGAAAGTTTTTGACAAGATCATGGCGAAAGCGAAAGAGTACGGAATTGCTCCGGACAGGATTCACATTGATCCGCTGGTTGAGATGCTTTGTACTTCTGAGGATGGTATTGCAACGAATATTGAGACGATCACAAGTGTACGTGAGCAGTATCCGACCATTCATATTACGGCAGCAATCAGTAATATTTCCTTTAATCTGCCGGTTCGTAAGCTGATTAATTACGGGTTCCTGGTACTGGCAATGAATGCAGGACTGGACAGTGGAATTATGGATCCGACAAATAAGGATATGCTTGGACTGGTTTATGCAACAGAAGCGTTACTTGGTCTGGATGATTATTGTATGGAATATATAGGGGCTTACAGAGAAGGCTTAATTGGTACAACAAAGAAGAAGTAGGTTGAATCTGTAGAAACTGTGTAAATGAATTAAGTGGTTGGAATCTGAAATTGAGAAATAACAGGAGGATTTGATTATGTCTAAGATAAATGAAGTTGCGGAATTAGTTGAAAAAGGGAAAGCGAAATTAGTAGGACCGGCTGTACAGGAAGCCATTGATGAGGGTGATGATCCGGTTGCGATTCTGAATGATGGTATGATCAGTGCGATGTCTGTAGTTGGTGAGAAATTCAAAAATGGTGAGATCTTTGTTCCGGAGATGCTGGTTGCAGCTCGTGCTATGAAGAAAGGTGTTGAGGTTCTGAAACCGCATCTGGCATCTGGTTCTACAGGTGCACTTGGTAAGGTTATCATTGCTACGGTTTCCGGTGACCTTCATGATATTGGTAAGAATCTGGTTGCCATGATGATCGAGAGTGCCGGATTTGAGGTGATCGATCTTGGAGTCGATGTTCCGGCGGCTAAGATTATTGAGTGCTATAAAGAGAATCCGGATGTTAAGATCATTGCTCTTTCTGCGCTGCTGACTACTACTATGCCGGCTCTGAAGGAGACTGTTGAGGCGTTGAATGCGGCGGATTTCAGAGGTAATATTAAGGTTATGGTTGGCGGAGCGCCGATTACAGAAGCTTTTGCTGAGGAAATTGGTGCTGACGGATATTCTGATGATGCGGCTAGTGCGGCTTCACTGGCTAAGAAGTTGGCGGCCTGATCTGATTGCTTGTGCGGGTTTAGTATAACATGAAAATATTATGAGGGGACTGCTCTGGGGAGTGGTCCTTTCGTGTATTTTGGGATTTTTTTGGAGTATGTTATAATGGGAAAAGGGACGCTCAGAAAAATATTTTATTTCATGTGCGGTTTCGGGGTCTAAGATATTCTAATCTCTCAGAAATCTGCTAAAGGCATGAGCAGCCTTCTCAAACTCGCTCCGTTGCAAACTTCGCTCAGACAGTGATACAGTCTGCTCATAACGCAGATTTCTGAGAGCTAAGAATATCTAAGACCCCTGCAAATGCACATGAAATAAAATATTTTTCTGAGCTGGCTGTTGGTTGTTGTGATGTTTGGATTGGATATGTGGGAGGTTTTTATGGCTTGGGTTAAGTTTGTGCGTGAAGGGATTGAGATAGAAGTGAATGCCGGGATGTCTGTGTTGGAAGCTGAGATTCGGGCGGGTTTGAGGCCGGATGCGCCTTGTGGCGGGCTGGGGAAATGTGGGAAGTGTCTGGTTAAGATTAATGGTGAAGTTGTTAAGGCGTGTCAGATTCGGATTGGTGAAGGTGAGACTTGTGTAGTGGAGACATTGGACAGGGCTGGCAATGAAAAGATTTTGACGGATGGATTTAACAGAGAAGTTGTGTTTGAACCGGGACTACGGATGGTTCAGGTTGAGCTGGAGAAGGCGAAAACAGGGGAGAAGCGGTCGGACTGGCAGAGGCTGCTGGATACGCTGGCGGAGACAGATGGTGAGGTTGAGCCGGGGCAGATGGAGGTGGATCTGAAGCTGGCGGGGGAATTGTATGGGATGCGCAGGGGTTCTGATGAATGG
>ERZ791881.1821-NODE-1821-length-11804-cov-2.329730_pt1 | contig 11804 bp, 8 predicted proteins | sample MGYA00510161_ERZ791881 | MGnify/ENA primary metagenome ERZ791881 (study PRJEB30046, sample SAMN00792073) | human gut metagenome | study: EMG produced TPA metagenomics assembly of the A metagenome-wide association study of gut microbiota in type 2...
ATTTTCCCTTCCGGATTCATCAGTTCGATATCCTGATATTTTTCGCCGATAGCCATCGTTTTGGCTTTGTCAGCTATGGTTTTGAAGTTTTCGGCCATTGGGGGAATATTCGCCCAGGCTTTGGTGATGAGTGCAGTCAATTGTTCGAGCTGAGGGACGGTTAAATTGACGTACATGCCTTGTAGGAATTGAAGGGCTAAATCATATCCTACTATGTTTTCGGGATGTTCTTCGATAAATTTCCATTGGGCGATGTTTAATTTCTTGTTGATCTCGTTTTCTTGTTTGATTAACGCGATTCCCTCTTCTGTATTGAATATGCCGTCCATTGCCGGCCGATGATATACTTCCAGATACTTTTCATTTATGGTTCCGGATTGTTTTCTGAGATCGGCGATACTTTTCAAATACCGGTCGTACAGATCCTGGGAGGCGGAGCCCTTTATTACCGGATCTTTCCGGAAGGTTTCATCGCTCCAATAATAAGTACGCAGGCTGTCGACGTGACCGGAATAACTGATAACCGAATTTTCCAGGTAAAACCGGCTGGCTAACATTTGGGACGGGTCATCCTGGCCGGTTTTGTCGATGATTAATTGATACATACCGGGACGGTCGACTTTACCTTTCAATTGGAACCTGCCGTTTTTAATAACCGTGCTGTCGATGGTGACCGGAGGATAGACGGCTTCGTTTACTAACTGTACTTTCATGCCTTCACTGTTTCCCCCGATGTTACCGTTGAGGATATAACCGTCATATTTAGTTTGGCAAGCGACTAAACTACTGCTGCATAAAAAAGCTAAAAATATTTTTTCATCGTATTAAGGAATTAATTGTTCTAATGCGGCGTCCAGGTATGCGCCCCGCATATTGGTTTTGAATATTTTACCTTCTTTGTCCAACAGAATACAATGGGGTACTCCGGTCACATTATATACTTGTATGGCCGGTCCGTTTTCTCCTTGCGGATCATTTAATTGTATCCAGGGCATCTTTTCTTCTTTCATGGCTTTTTGCCAATCTTTATTCTTTTGATCGATCAAGACACTGATGATCTCGAATCCTTTGTCTTTGTAATTCTGGTAGACGTGTTTCAGATGAGGAATTTCACCCCGGCAGGGGCCGCACCAGGATGCCCAGAATTCGAGCATCACATATTTTCCGGTTGGAAGGCATTCGGATAATTTTACTTTTTTCCCTTCCGGATCGGTGAGTTCGATGTCTTGAAACGGGGCTCCTATAGCGATTTTTTTGGCCATCTCTGCTTTTTCCTTGAATTCGGTCATACGGGGACAATTTCCCCAAACCCCGGAAAGTGTATTTTGCAGATCTTCGATCTGACCGGAGGTTAAGTCGATCTCTCCGAGCAGGAAATAACCGGCTTGATCGAGAGCCACTACAGAAGCCGGATTTTGTTTGATAAATCGGATCGTGGCCTGAATGATCTGCCGATCCAGTTCGGAGATCCGGCGGGCCAGGCGAATGCCCTCCTCGGTATTGAAGATGTTGTCTAATGCCGGACGGTGATATTGCTCGAGGTATTCGCCGTCTGCCTGATTTCTGGCTTTACTCAGTTCTTGGATAGAAGTTTTGAATGACTGATACAGATCTTCTGTCTCCGAACCCTGGATTATCATCTTACCTTTACGTTCCGGATTCCAGTAATAAGTGGGTAAAGTATGGATATCTCCCTGGAAAGTGATATCCGAATTTTCCAAATAGAAATTGCCGGCCAACCAGTTGGCTTCCGAGGATTTTTTCCCTACGGGAGTCGTATCGATGATCCAACGATAAAAGCCGGGTGCCGGAATTTCCCCGGTCAATTCGAAACAATGATCTTTAATGACCGTTGTTGCAATTGTTTGAGGAGGATAGCTATTATCCAACAGTTTGAAAACCATCCCTTCACATGGGCCTTGGATAGAGCCGGTGATGTGAAAAGATTTATTTTGTGCCTGGCAATACTGAATTGCCAGAACAAGGAATAGCACAGTTAACAGATTTTTCATTTTTGGGGATTTAAGGGTTTTCGATGAGTAAGTTGTTACCTGCTTTGGCCGATTGCGGGATGGGTAGGATCAATTGTTTATCCGACTTTATATTCGGGCGTATGGTGGTGATGTCTAAATCGCCGTGTTTATAATACCTGATCATATCGTACCACTCTTCCTGGTTTTCAAAAAGCAGGTCGATCCATTTGTGCTGGCGGATCATTTCTAAAAGCTGGTTGTCAGGAATAGTACTCACGTCATATACTCCCGGGACATGGGCATCCAAAACGGTTTGCAGACTGGTACGGGCTGCCGCAAGATGATTGCCTCCCTGCCGGGCTTCCGCTTCTGCATGGATATAATATACTTCTCCCAAACGCAGGAAGTAGTAGGTATTGCTCTTGCCGTCATCATTGGTACTGTGAGGATATTTCCCGTTTTTGAAAGAAGTTGTGATGACGTCCGGTGTAAGAAACGGGGCGGCAAAACGGGGATCGTAACCTTCTCCTGTTTCTTTGTTCCCTGGAGTGGGATCCATCGCATCGGCTATTTTTTGAGAATAAGAACTATAAGTTGTCCGGTCTAAAATGAAACTACATTGTTCTTCATAGTTGGAGACATAAGGAGCGAACAGCACTTCAGGAGAATCGAACATATCGCTGAAGATACTCATAAAGTCAACCAGCCCGTATCCGTAGTTGCCGGCTGTTTGAATCACTTCATCGGCCAGTAGGGCTGCATTTACGTAATCTCCTTTACTTAGTAATACTTTTGCTTTCAGGGCTTGTGCGGTTGTTTTTCCGGCCTGCGCATGAGTGGGCGTATAATTACTCATAGGCATGTCCGGAGCATATAATATAGCTGAATCGAGATCCGATTCGATAAATTTATAGCTTTCAGCTACAGTCGAGCGGGCCTTTGCTAACGGTTCCCGGTAAGGTTTGTCGGACAGGACGATACCATATGGAGAATCGGTATCGTAAAATTGCCCGAAATAGCGTAACAACATAAAGTGAGCCATGGCCCGGTTGAAATAGCCTTCGCCTAATATTTCCATACGTCTCGCAGGGTCCAGGTCTTTTACCGTATTGTTTTCCAAAAATTCGATCATAAAGTTGGCCGCGTTGATTACATCATATAAATTATTATAGACATTTCCGATGATACTATTGTCTTCCAGTACATTGTTGTCGGTGAAACCGGTTTCTCCTGCCAATCCACCACTACCCGAGAGTGCTAATGAACCGGCGAGCAGGCCGATATGGCTTCGGAAGTTACAAAGACTCATGGCCCTCCATTGGGTATATACCCCGCGTAACACCTGTTCTGCACTCTGGGCATTCCGTATTGCGGTTTGGTCTTCCAGTTTATAATAAGGTTTTACTTTATCTACGTCTCCCATCAGGTCACATGCCCAAATCAATACAGAGAGAAATAAGGTAGAAATAATATATGTTGTTTTCATAGTATGAGATTTTATCGTTAAAATTCAACTTTAACACCTAAGGTAAATGTTTTACTCAATGGATAGGGATCTTCATTCAGGGTCATCTGTGAAGTAGTGAAACTACTGATCAGTTCCGGATCGATACCCGGCCATTGGGTCACGGTCCAGATATTAGAGCCGCTGACAAATAACATGGCCGATTGTACATTGATTTTCTTCAGGAAATTCTGTGGTAAATTATAAGAGAAAGTAATATTCTTTAAGCGTAAATACGATGTTTCGTAAATGTAACGATCGGAGAAACGAGAGTTTTTGGAAGGATCGGTATAAACCAGACGTGCATAACGAGCATCGGGATTTTCGGGACTCCAGGTTTTCCCATAGAGTTCGGGATAGATGTTATTTCCAATATACCCATACATATCGCTCATCATATTATAAACAGCAGCTTTAGCTCCTTGGGAGAATTGGAAAACGAACGACAAATTGAAATTTTTGTAATTGACCGAATTGAAAAATCCTCCGAAGAATTTAGGCTGAGGAGTAGCAATAACTTCCCGGTCTTTACTGTCGATATAACCGTTCCCATCCAGGTCCTTGTATTTGAAGTCACCCATACCGGTCGACTTTTCCTGGTAATAATTCGCTCCACGAGCTACGGCTGTTTTATTTAGAGTAACTACTTCATCGTCGTTTTGGAATATTTTTTCGACGATATATCCTTTTAAAACGCCGGCAGGCTGACCTTCTATATAGGTATCGACATCGTTACTGGAAAGCTCGGCTCCATTGAGTTTTTCGATTTTGTTCCGGTTCAGGGCTATATTGAATTTCGAGGTCCAGGTCCAGTCGGCTGTACGGATAATATCCCCGCCGATTTCAATCTCAACGCCTTTGTTGGAGAGGTCGATTAAGTTGGACGTATAGGAAGTGGAACCTGATTCGAGCGGATAGGGGGAAGGAGCCAATGCACCTTTGGTGTAACGATAGTATCCGTCGATGCTACCGAACAGGCGGTGGTTGAAGAAAGCGTAATCTAATCCACCGTTGAATTCGGATGTTCTTTCCCATTTGATATCCGGATTAGGTAATAAACCGGGAGTCAGAGTCGATTGTCCTATATAAGGATTGCCTTTTTCATAAAATTGTCTGTAGACGAAATCGTCGATGTTGGTAGAACCGGTTTGTCCCCAACTGAAACGTAATTTCAGATCGTCGACTTTTTCTGTATCGGCCATGAAATTTTCGCTGCTCATCCGCCATCCCAGGGATATAGAAGGGAAATAACCTCTTTGATTACCGGGGCCGAATTTGGAAGAGGCATCGGAACGGAAATTGATTTCTGCCAGATATTTGTCGAGATAATTATAGCTGGCACGGGCATAAATGGAATTGAGGGCACTTTTGGACTTTGCGTCTCCGATGCAGTGTGTTTCTGTTGCAGACCCCGCATTATTCAGGACTTCATCATCCGGGAAGCCCATGTAGTAATGCGAAGTATATTCACTAAAAGAACGGTCCCAACCATAGCCGACCATAAAGCTGAAATAATGGTCTTCTATCTGGAAATTATAGTCGGCCCTGAAGTTGATCGAAGTATTGGCGGCTTTGCTGCGGTCGTCCTGAAGGGTGGACATGCCTCCGCCTCCCCGATCGTCTTGGGCGACCAGCGGGTTGTAATTACTATACTGATCCTGAAACATAGAGATATTGATATCTCCTCTGATTTTCAAACCGTTGAAGATTTTGTATTCCAGATAACTGTTTCCCAGGAATTGATAAGATTCTTTTTTGTTTTTATTTTGCCGGTTTGCGACTGGATTGGCTAAACCTACGGGGAAACCCCAGGTCGGAGTTCCGTCGATGCGGTATAATTCTCCCGTTTCATCGTATACGGGTACATCGGGTCTGACATTCCATTCTCGGGTAATACCCATTTCTTCGCCTGCAGCTCCGCTATGGCGTTTGGTCATTGTATAACCCAGGGCTGCTCCTACTTTGAAGCGTTTCGAGACATCCGAGTCAAAGGACAGACGACTGTTGTAACGTTGCATATCGTCGTTGATAAACAAACCTTCCTGGTCGATTGCATTGAAAGAAAAGGAGTAATTGGATAATTTTCCACCTCCGCGGATAGCCAGATTATACATGTGAGTCAGTGCATTCTTATTATTGGTCTCATCTACCCAATTGGTATTTTCTTCACCGAAAGCCTCGTCTTTTAATCCGTCGAATATCATATTTCCGTAATTATCATAGGAAGTATTGGCCATATAATCGATTGCAGGATAGATTTGGCCGTATATGATATTATCGTCTGTGATTTGTGCTTTGTTGATGGCTCCGAGTGTATTTTTAATGATTAATTCCTGGAGATTTTTAAATTTAGTTGTGTTTAATGGTTTGAATTTTTTAATTTGGTTACCGACACTCAAGGTATATCCCAGACTGATTTTCATTTGTTCGTTGCGGTGACCGTCCTTGGTTTTGATGATGACTACTCCGTTGGCTCCTCTGGAACCATAAATGGCTGTTGCGGCAGCGTCTTTCAATACGTCGATACTTTCGATGTCGTTGGGGGAAAGAGTTGAAAGCGGATTCAGCATATTCAGGCTGCGCTCGACAAAGAAAGGTACACCGTCGACGACATACAAGGGTTCATTATTGTTTTGCGATTTTAACGGGGAAGTGATTCCCCGGATGTTTAAAGTTGCTTTGGCACCTGGTTCTCCTGAGTTTTGATTGACCAATACCCCCTTCACTGCTCCACCTGGCATGTTGTCGAAAGTCGTGGCTCCGTTGGCATATTTTTCCAGGTCTTTCGCTTTGACCGACGATACGGAACTGGTCAGGTTTCTTGCCGACTTGCTTCCGTAACCGATAACTACAACGTCTTGCAATTCAACCTGATCTTCTTCCATGACGACATTATGACGGACATCTTCCGTTGCCGGAAAGTTATAGGTGACTTTTTTCATTCCGATAAAAGAATAGACGATTTCCACCGCATTACCTTTGAGGATGGCAAGCTGATAGTTACCATTGATATCGGAAGAAGTACCAATGTCCGAGTTACCGATGAAGACCGTTACTCCCGGTAAAACATTTCCGTTTTTGTCCTTGATATTACCGGAAAGTTTCACTCTTTCCTGTTTGACTTGAGGAAGATCGCCTACCGGACGAGGGGTGATATAAATAACGTCGCTTTCATAAGCACACTGATAAGGCGTGTTTTTGAAGATATGGTCTAAAATTTCGTCTACTTGCTTCTGCTGGGCGTTAACGTCAAAGCGTTTTAGTCGGGCGACATCCTGTTCGTTATAAACGAACCGCAACCCGGTTTGTTTCCAGATTTCCTGTAATAGCGTATTGACGTCACATTGCTTTAAATTCAAAGTGACGACTTGCTTTTGAGAGTATCCGGAAGCAAAACCTCCCAAGGTGAATACCAGCATAAAAATTGAGAATAACTTCATAATCCTGACAATTTTTAATCTTTTTAAGTTTGAAAGGACAAAGATTCGTTTACATTCTATAAATTTGTATTTTAAGGTAAAACAATCCGACAGCCTACAGTTAGCTTTGTCCGCTGTCTTTTTATCTGATTGCAGCTGGGAATGGTGGTACATTCCCGGCTGTTTATTTTGAATAAACGAACATTTATTTTACCGTCACGGTCCGGCCTTTGATGATGAAACGGGCGGTGGAAATTTTTTCAAAATAGTGGAAAAGTTCCGATACCTCTTTATATCTGGTCATCATACCTGACAGGTGAATATTTTTAGTTTGCTCGTTGAGGTAGAATACGTCCAGATCGTACCATCTGGCTAATTTATTCATGACCGATTCCAAGGACTCGTTTTGGAACATGAAATTTCCGTCTTTCCAGGTGATATAAGGTAAAACATCCACTTCTTCAATCGTTAGTTTCCCGGAGGAGGTATAGGCTGCCTTTTGGGAAGGGTTTAGGTGAGTCTCCTGGTCGTGGTGGCGGATACTGACGCTACCGCTGACCAGAACGGTTTCGATGTTGTCTTTATTTTGAGTACTGATATTGAATTGGGTACCATATACTTTGACTTCAATATCGCCGACTTCGACAATAAAAGGCTGTTTTTCATTTTTAGCAACTTTAAAATAGCCTTCTCCCTGAAGTTTTACTCTTCTTTCCAGGCTTGAGAAAACCGTTGGGTATCGGAGTTCTGTCTCTGCATTCAACCATACTTCGGTCCCGTCTGCCAGTTTGATTTTGAATTCTCCACCTCTGGGGATTTCGAGTCGGTTTATCAGGTTTGCAGTCGAAATGTTGGCTGATTCTGCGTAATTCAAGACTCCTTCATTGGAAATACGGATTAGTGTTCCATCTTTTTCCTTTAACTCCTGCGAAGTGGTGTTTACGGGAATCGCAGTTCCGGAAGAAAGATGCAGAATCGCCTTTGACGAACCCGGATGAATCGGAACTTCGGCTAAAGTCGGAATCAGTGAAGGGGTATGGATCAGGTAAAAGGAAAGTCCGCCTCCGAGCAGAATCAGGGCGATGGCTGCAACTCGGATAAAAAGACGGCGGATATGACGCCGTTTCAGACGGGATGCAAATTCAATATATTGACCTTGAATACGGCCGGATTGGATAGCAGCCTGAAGGTGAATGTGATGCCGACGGAATCTTTCGAAGTACCTTTGATGTTCAGGATCGTGTCCCAACCATTCTTTCAGAAGCTGTTCTTCCTCTACGGCGTTTTCCTGTAAGAGATGCTTTAAAAGTAATTGATCGATGTTGTCTTTATTTAGCATATCGGTTGCATTTGTCCATAGTACGGGAAAATATTAATTTTCATTGAATGGAAAAGACAACTTTTTTTGAAATAGTTGAAAAAATAATTATAATGAATTGGAATTTAATCTTTTGTGTTTTTGGTTTTTTATCTTTTTTTGTCGGATAAAAGCAAAAACAGGATGATATTTTGGGTTATATCGGGATAGGCCTGACGAATTTTTTTGAGGGCGTTGACTAAAAGCGTATTCACCGTAGCGATAGAAATGCCTAGTTTAGCTGCAGTTTCTTTATAATGTAATCCTTGTAAATAGATACATTGCATGATTTGACGGCTTCTTTCGGGAAGCTTATCGATTTCGTTTTTGACCCGGGCCAATACTTCTTCTTCCAGGGTATCGTATTCTTCCCAGGCTTTGTCGGAAGACTTCAGATCGGTAGCATGGCGCAGGGGATCTTTTTTTTCCATCCGGTCGAATGCCAGATTGCGTACAGAAGTGTAAAGAAAAGATTTAAAGGTGGTTGCTTGTAGTGAGGTTTGGGTCCTTTTTTCCCATAAACGGATAAAAAAGTCCTGTACCAGATCTTCCGACTGGGGAATGTTGTTCAGGAAAGAAGCCGCCCATAGTACCAAAGGCTTGTAATATCTGGTAAACAAATATTCCATGCCTTTCTCCTCGCCTTGATTGAGGAGTGAACATATGGTACTGTCCGGTATTTGCATTATCTGTATTTATCGTTTTACCAGCTTCCACTGGCCCCGCCACCGCCGAAACTCCCTCCGCCGAAACCTCCGAAGCTTCCGCTACCTCCGCTGAAAGAACCGAAATTGCTGCCGCCACCGCCGAAACCTCCGAAAAATATGGGAGGGATTCCTCCACTTCCATGGCTACCTGTGGTATACCCTTTTTTTCTTCGGAAAAACAGAGGCAGGAGAAATAGGATCAAGATAGGAATGATGATCACTTCGGCACTGCCATTTCCGTTTTTGCGGGCATATTGTTCGGCTGTAAATTCCCCACCGGCAAGCTGCATGAGTACATCTGTCGCTTTGTTAATTCCCCGGTAATAATTGTTTTGTTGAAATTCAGGTATAATTTCGTTCCGGATGATTCTCGAAGCGATGGCATCCGGAATGACTCCTTCCAATCCATATCCGACGGCAATGGCTACTTGTCCTTTTTCTGTCCTGCTCTTGGGCTTGATCAGAAGTAAGACTCCGTTGTCTTTTCCTTTTTGGCCGACTCCCCATTTTTCAGCTAAACGCTGGGCATAATCGCTGGGGGCGTAGCCTTGTAGGGTGGGTACGGTTACTATTGCGATCTGGGTGGAAGAAGTGTCGTTAAAATTTCTCAACTTTTGCTCCAATGCTTGTTGTTGCTGTGGACTGAACAGCTGAGTGAAATCATTGACTATCCGTTTGGGGCGCATCGGTTCGGGTAGATCCTGAGCCTGTAAAAAGGAAGTAATGCATATAAAGAAAATAAGGACTGATCGTTTCATGTTTAATTTTTAAATGAGATATCGTCCGACAGTTCGTTGACATCGTCTGCCTGATAGGGAAAAAAAGCTTTTAGCTGCTGTCCTGCAGTCAGGACAGCTTCGCAAACTCCCTCGCAAATCTGTCCTGATTTGAATTTTTCTATCATATTGTTTTTTATGTCATCCCAAAAATGGTCCGGCACTTTCGCATTGATCCCTGCATCTCCCAATATCGCCAATTGTTTATCTTCTAATGCGACGTAAATCAGTACACCGTTCCGCAAGGCTGTCTTATGCATTTTCAAGTCGGCAAAGACCTGGGCTGCACGGTCGAGTACATTCTTCCGGCAATGATTTTCGAAATGGATCCGGATTTCGCCGGAAGTATCTTTTTCTGCTTGCCGGATGGCGGCAACCATAGCGGTCTTCTGAGCCGGGGTGAAAAAATCGGATGGTTTCATTGCTCAAAATTCTACTTTAGGAGCATTTTCAGCTCCTGCATTGGCTTCAAAATAGGGTTTGGAGGTGAATCCGAACATTCCGGCTACCAGGTTTCTGGGGAATTGCAGGATGAAAGCATTGTAGCTGCGGGCGACATCGTTGAATTTCCGGCGTTCTACTGCTATCCGGTTTTCCGTTCCTTCGAGCTGGGCTTGCAAATCAAGAAAGTTTTGGTTAGCCTTCAGATCCGGATAATTTTCAGAAATAGCCATCAATCGGGATAAAGCGGAGGATAATTCCCCTTGTATGTTACTTAATTTTTTTAGGGCCGCTTCGTCGAGCTGGTCGATATTCAGCTGCATCTGAGTGGCTTTTGCCCGGGCATTGACTACTTCGGTCAGTGTATTTTCTTCGTGTGAAGCATACCCTTTCACTGTATTGACCAGATTGGGGATCAGATCCAGGCGCCGTTGATATTGGTTTTCCACATTCGACCATTGGGCCGATACGGCTTCGCGCATATTGACCATGCCGTTGTAAGCTCCTTTAAACCAAAAGAAAATACTCAATACAACTACAGCGATAACGATTAAAACAATGTATCCCTTTTTCATATGTTTATAAATTTTGTCAAAAAAATTTGTGTTTTTTTTAAAACAATTATTTCTCACAGATACAAAGTTAATGATTTCTGTGATTCGCCTGTGAAGATAGGACGAGAAATATTTCTATTGTTTTATAAAGAGGAGGATTTTAGATTTAAAACGACGATTACCGGATTAGCATCTTCGGTCAGGTTACGAAGGGCGGGGATAGCTGCAAGTTGTTCCGGTTGGATAAAATGAAAGAAAACCGGGGCCGGTAAAACCATCAAACCTTGATTTTGTACCATCTCCCGGGGAATGTAGGGAATCGTGTGATCGATATCGTTGACGAGGGTATCGCATACCGTGGCGGTCCGATGGGTTAAGTCCAGTTGAATCATGTATTGTTTCTGGCCGATAACGATGAGGTCCAGGACGGTTTTACCTAAGGAAATGAAATTGTGAAAATAAGGGGATCGGTTTCGAAAGCGATTTTTTGAATTGTTCCGGGCTTTGATTATGACCGTAATCCAGGGATATTTTACGGGTAATACCGCTTTTACCCAAAAAATAGAGGGTGTCACTACCGGGACAACTGAATATAACCTCCTGGCTGGAGAAATCGGATAAATAATTGCTCGTACCGAAAGAGATAGAATCGAAAGGACTGATCCGAATTTCGTTTTCCAATTTCCCTTGTTTGTCATATAGGGAGACGGTTCGCCCATCCGAAATGATGATACCATTTTCCAGTACGTTAAATTCCATATTGAAGGATCGGTTTTGTATCAATGTTTTCAGGTAGTTTCCGTTCTTGTCGTAAGCCATGACGATGTGGCCTTTACCGTTATCGCCCGATACATAGATCACAGAATCACCGATGGAACTTTTTACTTTGAAGATACTGCTGTATTCGTTTGCTCCCCGTCCCCGGTTGTTATGCTGGGAGAGGTATTGCCCGTGGCGGTTGAAAACATAAAGGGTGTTTTCGGCGATAAGATAATAACGGCCGTTATGATAAGTGACCGATTGTACGTTGGCTATCAAAGCGGTATCTGGAGTTTCCAAAGGAATATAACGGA
>ERZ791881.1823-NODE-1823-length-11794-cov-3.163217_pt1 | contig 11794 bp, 7 predicted proteins | sample MGYA00510161_ERZ791881 | MGnify/ENA primary metagenome ERZ791881 (study PRJEB30046, sample SAMN00792073) | human gut metagenome | study: EMG produced TPA metagenomics assembly of the A metagenome-wide association study of gut microbiota in type 2...
TAAGTTGACTGATAACTCAAAGTATGATTTGATTGGTGGAACTGTTTATGGGCGCGGACAATGGGCATCGTCCATACGCTATCATAACGGTAAGTTCTATGTATTGTTCTCACCAAACGATGTACCCTACCGGTCGTATATATTCACGGCGGACGATCCTGCCGGAAAGTGGGAACTATTGTCGAGAACGCAGCATTTTCATGATGCCTCTTTGTTTTTTGATGATGACGGACGGGTATATGTATTCTATGGAACCGGTGAGCTGAAGGAATTGAAGAGTGACTTGTCGGATGTGAAGCCCGATGGAGTCAGTATGAAGATATTCGAGCGGGATGCTGACGAACAGGGGCTATTGGAAGGAAGCCAGGTTGTGAAGTATAACGGCAAGTACTATTTGTTGATGATCTCCATGGACTGGAGCATTCCCGGTCGGGTGCGCAGGGAAGTATGTTACCGTGCTGACACGATTACAGGACCTTATGAGAAAAAGGTTATCCTGGAACATGATTTTGACGGTTACGGAGGAGTAGGCCAAGGTTGTATTATTGACTCGGAAGAAGGAGACTGGTATGGGGTTATTTTTCAGGACCGCGGAGGAATAGGCCGGGTGCCTACTCTGATGCCCTGCCGCTGGGTGGATGGATGGCCGATGCTGGGAGATGAAAATGGTCATGTACCCTTGACGATGGAAAAAGAGATATATCCGACTGAAAATACCAAAGGAATACTTGGAAGTGATGACTTCAGCGATGAGAAGCTTTCACTCTACTGGCAATGGAATCATAATCCGGTAGATGATAAGTGGTCTTTGACGGAGCGTCCGGGTTATCTGCGATTGAAGACCAGCCGGGTGGTTGATAACCTGTATTTAGCTCCGAATACGATTACGCAACGTATGGAAGGGCCGAAGTGCAGCGCTACCATTTCGCTTGATGTTTCTCATATGAAGGATGGGGATGTAGCCGGATTCAGCGCATTCAACGGACATTCCGGGCTTTTGTCAGTGGTGAAGGAAGGGGATGCAAAGCGTCTGGTTATGTCTACCAATGTTGTCAACTTTGATAATACTCCCAATAAGGCAATAGCCAGTGTGGATATAGAAGAAAAAGAACAGGTCGAATTTAATCAGGACGTCATTTATCTGCGTATAGAAGGCGACTTCATGCCGAAACGCGATATCGCTACTTTCTATTATAGCCTGGATAATAAGGAATGGAAAAAGATAGGAACGGATTTCAAAATGCGCTTTGATTATACAAGGCTCTTTATGGGAAGCAAGTTTGCTATCTTCAACTATGCAACAAAGTCGCTGGGAGGTTATGTCGACGTTGATTACTTTGACTTCTCTACCTCCTGATTTGTATAAATAATGACAGATGTTCTGAAGAGGGGAAGCTCTTAAAGAGTGTCATTGACACTTAGCACAAGTATCCCTGACACTTAGCACAAGTATGCCCGACACTTAGCACAAGTGTCAGCGACACTTAGCACAAGTCTCAATCCCCTTTCAGAATGCTCTGTAGGGCATGTCTAACTTAGAAAACAGAGCGTATGGCGTTTTTTAAATCTATTTACAAAAGCATATCCGGGACGTGGCGCTTTTTGCCTACTTTCCCTCAAAACTTAATACTTATGAAACATTTTTTAGTTATGGCGGCGCTATTAATTTGCGGTGCAATCAAAGCGGAAGAGAAACAAATTACAAGTCCCGATGGGAAAATATTGGTAACTATCTCCGATAAAAATGGGCAACCTTCATATAGCATCAGCTATAATGGTACTCCTTTCATTCATTCTTCTCCTTTGGGGCTTGTGACTAATGTCGGTGATTTTTCCCGGGATATGTCTTTGGGACAGAATGTCCGGTCGAACAAAATTGACGAGACCTATACATTGCCTAATATAAAGCAGAGCAATGTGCACTATGTGGCTACAGAAGCTGTATACCAGTTTAGCCAGCAAGATAAGGTTGCTTTTGATGTTATATTTCGCGTAAGTGACCGGGATGTTGCTTTCAGATATAAAATGTATCCTCAGAAGAAGGCCTTGTCCTGCGTTGTGAAAGAGGAAATGACCGGTTTTGTGCTTCCTGAGGGGAGTACGACTTTCCTGTGTCCGCAGAGTAAACCTATGGGAGGATTTGCCCGCACTTCGCCCAGCTACGAAACTCCCTATAAAGCGGATGATTCCATGGGTAAAAATGGATGGGGTGAAGGATATACTTTCCCTTGCCTGTTCCGTAATGGTGACAAAGGATGGATACTTATTTCAGAAACGGGTGTGGATAGCAAATACTGCGGAAGCCGTTTGCTGGGACATGAAAATGGCCTGTATACAATCGGTTTTCCTCAAGAAGGTGAAATGAACGGAAACGGTACAACTGCACCCGGACTTGCATTGCCGGGAGAAACTCCCTGGCGGACGATTACTTTGGGCGAAACTTTAGCTCCCATTGTTGAAACAACGGTTTCTTTTGATGTTGTAAAGCCACTATATGCAGCGTCCGGCAAATATGAGTACGGCAGAGGTTCCTGGAGTTGGATTATCGGTATGGATGGAAGCACGAATTATGAAGAGCAGTTGCGCTATATTGATTTCTCGGCGGCAATGGGTTATCAGTCTGTATTGGTAGATGCATTGTGGGATACGCAGATTGGATATGATAAGATTGAGCAGCTGGCTAAATATGGAGCGCAGAAAGGGGTAGGTCTCTATCTGTGGTATAACTCTAACGGATACTGGAATGATGCTCCACAATCACCCCGTGGCATTATGGACAATGCGATAGCCCGTCGTAAAGAAATGAAATGGATGCAAAGTATTGGAATACGTGGCATAAAGGTTGACTTCTTTGGCGGTGACAAGCAAGTTACCATGCAACTGTATGAAGATATTCTTGCTGATGCCAATGAATACGGGTTGCTGGTGATTTTCCACGGATGTACTTTGCCTCGCGGCTGGGAACGTATGTATCCTAACTATGCGTCGAGTGAAGCAGTATTGGCGAGTGAAAACCTGCATTTCTCTCAGGGAAGCTGTGACGCTGAGGCATTCAATGCCTGCCTGCATCCGTTTATCCGTAATACGGTGGGTAGCATGGACTTTGGGGGCAGTGCACTGAATAAATATTATAACTCAGATAATGCTCCGCGCGGAAGCCGGCGTATGACTTCTGACGTGTTTGCTTTGGCTACTGCAGTATTGTTTCAAAGTCCGGTGCAACATTTTGCCTTGGCTCCGAATAACCTGACGGATGCTCCGGAATGGGCGATAGGCTTCATGAAAGAAGTTCCTACCACATGGGATGAAGTACGCTTTATTGATGGCTATCCCGGAAAATACGTAGTTATGGCTCGCAGGCATGGAGATAAATGGTATATTGCAGGGGTTAATGCCCAGAAAGAAACTGTAAAACTGAAGATTGCCTTGCCGATGTTTATGCCTGGCAATCAGGTACGGGTATTCAGTGATAATGAAGAATTGCAAGGAAATGTAAAACAAATAAAGGTAAATAAGAAACAGGAGTTACAATTGGCAATTCCTTGCAATGGTGGAATATTAATTGTAGAATAATCAAACTAAAAAAGCAATATGGATAAAATGAAGTCTTTATTCTTTTCATCGCTATTGACGGTGGTGGCTACTTCGGGACTGGCACAGAACCCGATCATTCAGACAAATTATACGGCCGATCCGGCTCCGATGGTATATAATGATAAAGTATATCTTTATACTACCCATGATGAGGATAATTCCACCTGGTTTACGATGAACGACTGGCGATTGTATACCACGAGTGATATGGTGAACTGGACCGATCATGGGGCTGTTCTGTCATATACCGATTTCAGTTGGGCCAAAGGGGATGCCTGGGCTCCGCAATGTATCGAAAGAGGTGGGAAGTTCTATATGTATGTGCCTGTGATTTCGAGAATCAATAACAGAGGTGCTATTGGAGTGGCAGTGGCTGATAGTCCTTACGGCCCCTTCTATGATCCGCTTGGAAAGCCATTGGTTCAGAGTGAATGGGGAGATATTGACCCGACGGTTTTTATTGATGACGATGGACAAGCTTATATGTATTGGGGAAACCCGAATTTGTATTATGAGATCCCGCTGTCGGCGGCGCTGTATATCAGTTCCCAGAAACGGCGTCGGGCGGCTGTATTATGTGAAATTGAATGAAGATATGATTTCCTACAGCGGGGATATTGTACGTGTACCTTTGGTAGCAGAATCGTTTGGTAAACGCGAAGGCGATGCCCAGAGAGCCACTCTGTATGAAGAAGGCCCCTGGCTTTATAAACGGGATAAGAAATATTATTTATTCTGGCCGGGAGGTCCGCTGCCCGAGCATATCGGATACTCAACCAGCGATACTCCTACAGGTCCGTGGAAATACGGTGGAGTAGTGATGCCTGCCGGTGGCGGAGCGTTTACCATCCACCCGGGAGTTATTGATTTCAAGGGTAAAACTTACTTTTTCTATCATAACGGACAGTTGCCCGGAGGTGGTGGATTCAATCGTTCGGTATGTGGGGAAGAGCTTAAATTCAACAAAGACGGATCTATTCCTCAACTGAAGATGACAGAGGGTATTATCAAAGGGATTACGACACTGAATCCGTATGTAAAAACGGAAGCGGAGACTATTGCTTTTTCCGAAGGATTCAAGTCTTTCAAAAATGATCAGGTGGGTGTTTTTGTTACGGCAATGAAGAATGGTAGTTATACTTGTGTTCGCGGTGTAGATTTCAAGGCAACCGGTGCAACGAAGTTCAGTGCCAGAATAGGAACTACGCATAATGATCCTGTAAATCTGGAAATCCGTCTGGATGGTGTCGACGGGCAATTGATAGGGACAATGAAGGTACCGCGTACAGGAGGAAGTGATCGTTGGGACTTACGGACTATTGACATTACAAAAGTGACCGGAGTACATGATTTATATTTTATAGTAAAGGGACGGCCTGCTACCAATCTTATGTATTTTGATTATTGGATGTTTTCTAAATAACTTGTACTAAATACTATGAGGAATAAAAGGAAGTATATCAGAACAACAGGAATCATCTTGTTGTTCTGTGTTGCTTTGTTGAGTACGGCATGTGTTTCAAAGCAAAAAGAGAAAGTCGTTTTTGAACTGAACCAGGGAGTGCTTTCGCTGATACCATTAAATCAAAATGCTGTCCGGGTACAGTTTTCCCAACCGGGTTCGGTGCCTATGGAAGAGCTTATCTATACAGAAAAACTTCCTGTTCCTGAATATGAAGTTACAGAAGATAAGCAATCGCTGGTTCTATCTCTGGATGAAATTTCAGTGGAATTCGACAAAGGTACGGAAGTTTTGACTTTTAAAGATGCGAATAAGCGCATCATTCTTCAAGAGAAAGTTGATGGGCGTTTCATGAAAGCTTCTTCTGTACAGAATGAACCTACCTATCAGGTGGAACAGCATTTTGTTTCTCCGAAAGATGAATATATATACGGTACAGGTCAGTTTCAGGACGGTTATCTAAATATCCGGGGATTGACACGGCGTTTGACGCAGGTAAATACGCAGATTTCTATTCCTTTTATTCTTTCAAGTAAAGGCTATGGGCTGCTGTGGAATAACTATGGATTGACAGATTTTAATCCGGCAGACCAATTTGTGGAGTTGACTCCCGCTAATGCAAGTGGAGAGGCTGTTACGGTAAATACCACCGGTACGAGTGGAAATGTAAGGGAAACCAGACAAACCTATTCGTTTACAGCTTCGGTGGAAGTACCTCGTTCCGGTAGCTATTCTTTGTTGCTGGATGTGGGACAACGAATGGCACGGAAGTATTATCTGGTTATTGACGGACAAAAGATTATGGATGTCAATAATTTATGGTTGCCTCCCACTACTTCTGCCATTGTGGAGCTGACAGCCGGTAAGCACGATATAGAAGTGCAAGGTGAACGTAATGATAAACCTGTGTTATATTGGCGTCCTGTTTCAGAAGAGACTGTATTCCGTTCCCCGGTTGCCCAAATGTTAGATTATACGGTTTTCGCTGGTAACGGAGATGAAGTGATCGCCAGCTATCGGGAACTGACCGGACCTGCCCCCATGATGCCTTTGTGGAGTCTGGGATATATACATTGCCGGGAACGTTATAATACTCAGGCGGAATTGCTGGAGAATGCCCGTGAGTTCCGGGAACGGAAATTGCCTATCGATATAATTGTACAGGACTGGCAATATTGGGGAAAATATGGCTGGAATGCCATGAAGTTTGATGAAGACAGATATCCTGATCCGGGAAGTATGATGAAGGAACTTCATGAGATGGATGTGCGTCTGATGATCTCTGTATGGTCTAAAATTGATGCTCAGTCCGAAGTGGGAAAACAAGCCAAGGAAAAGGGATATTACATACCGGGCAGTGACTGGATTGACTTTTTCAATCCGGACGCAGCGGCTTTCTATTGGCAGAATTTCCGTACCGGATTATTGAAATATGGTATTGATGCCTGGTGGCAGGATGCCACTGAACCGGAGAATGATGATTTGCAGAACCGTCGCATCAATCGTGAACAAACTCCGGGAGAGGTTTACCGGAATGTATATCCGATGTATGTCAGCAAGACAATCTATGAAGGTTTACGTCAGGATGATTCAGACAGGCGAGCTATGATTTTTACTCGCAGTGGATTTTCAGGAATGCAACGTTATGCAGCCGCCACATGGTCGGGAGACGTAGGACATGACTGGGAAACCTTACGTCGGCAAATCGTAGGGGGATTGGGGCAGATGGCGACAGGGCTGCCTTGGTGGACTTATGATGCAGGTGGTTTTTTCCGTCCAGGCGACCAGTATACAAATACCGGATATCATGAACAGTTGATCCGCTGGATACAGGCAGGAACATTTTTCCCACTGATGCGTGTGCATGGCTATATGAGTAATACCGAGCCGTGGCGATATGGAGAAAAGGTGGAACATATCATTGCCCGATATCTGGATTTACGTTATAGACTTCTTCCTTATATCTATTCACAAAATGCTGCGGTTTCATTCAATGGTTCTACTTTGATGCGTCCGTTGGTGATGGATTTCCCTGAAGACCGTTTTGCACTGGAACAAAACTATCAGTTCATGTTCGGACCTTCTATACTGGTGGCTCCGGTGGTAGAAAGCGGTGTTAACCGAATGAAAGTTTATCTTCCGGAATGTGCAGCCGGCTGGGTAGACTTCTGGGATGGTACACCTCATAAGGGAGGGATATTCACTGATATAAATGTGGATCTTATGAAGACTCCTTTATTTGTGAAAGCGGGTTCTATATTGCCGTTAGGACCTCAGAAACAGTATGCAGCTGAGGAGACGGAACAACCGTGGGAAATCCGTATTTATCCGGGGGCTGATGGTTCTTATTCTGTTTATGAAGACGAAGGAATCAATTACAATTATGAGAAAGGTCAGTTCAGCACGTTTGATCTGAAGTGGAATGATTCGGATAAAACCCTTACTATCAGTGACAGAAAAGGTTCGTTTGCAGGAATGAAGGAAAGAATGGCTTTCAATATTGTAATTGTAACGCCGGAATCGGGCACTGGAATTTATCAGCCAAAAGTGAACAAGAGCATTGTCTATGAGGGAAAATCAATGGTGATATCACTGTAGTGTTTTTTAAGGCAATGATCTGGAAATATCTTAAAATATGAAGAATAATATGAAACAGTTTTTAGCCCTCGTAGGGTTTGTAATAGCGTCCATTACTACAGGATGTGGTCAATCCCATACTGTGTGGCTTGATGATTTGGATCTGACAGCTATGACTCAAGGTAATGGAGTAGCTATGAAAAATAAGTCGGTTGACGGTAAAACCCTGACAATCGGAGGACAAACGTTTGAACGTGGAGTAGGTACCCATTCAGTCAGTGAGATAGCAATTCAATTGGATGGCAAAGCCGTATCATTTACGGCTCAGGTAGGGCTGGATGATGAGATCATCGAGCATAAAACGTCTGCCGAATTTATTGTAATAGGAGATGGAGCCAGGCTTTGGTCCAGTGGGATTGTAAAGGCAGGAGATGCGCCTAAATTATGTTCGGTTTCATTGGATGGAGTCAAAAGGCTTGAGCTGATAGTTGCTGATGGTGGTGACGGGCCTTACTATGACCATGCTGACTGGGCGGATGCAAAGATAATATCAAAAGGAAAGAAGAGTTTTCCTACACTTAAATTCATTGCTACGGAACCTTATATACTGACTCCACCTGCTCCCGCAACGCCGAGAATTAATGGGGCTTTTGTGTTTGGGGTGCGTCCCGGTTCCCCATTCCAATATCAGATAGCGGCTACAGGCGATCGTCCGATGACATTTGCAGCAGAGGGATTACCGGCAGGATTGGAGATTCACCCGGAGACGGGTCTGATTACGGGTAAACTAACTAGGGCTGGTACATTTGAAGTGGTTTTGCAGGCGAAAAATGTGAAAGGGACGGCAGAAAGAAAACTTCGTATTGAGTGTGGTGACAGAATTGCTCTTACTCCGCCGATGGGATGGAACAGTTGGAACTGCTTCGGACATGAAGTCTCGGCTGAGAAAGTGAAGCAAGCAGCAAGAGCTATGGTTGAAAGTGGTTTAGTGAATTATGGCTGGACTTATATCAATATAGATGATTCATGGCAACATCACAGAGATCCCAACGACCGGACCAGAGGTGGACGGTTACGTGACGATCAGGGTAATATCATACCTAATGCCCAATTTCCTGATATGAAAGGGTTAACGGACTATATACATTCACTTGGACTGAAAGTGGGTATTTATTCTTCACCCGGTCCGTGGACTTGTGGAGGTTGCGTAGGCAGTTATGGTTATGAAAAGCAAGATGCTGATATGTATGGTAAATGGGGATTTGATTATTTGAAATATGATTGGTGCAGTTACGGGGGAGTTCTTGACCGTGATTTAGATAAGGATCCTTACAGTGTGTCTTCCTTGGCATTTCAAGGGGGTGGGGATTCAATTGCCGGTAGAAAACCATTTAAGATTATGGGTGATTATTTACGTCAGCAGCCCAGGGACATTGTTTATAACCTGTGTCAGTATGGTATGGGAGATGTCTGGAAATGGGGAGATGACGTTGGAGGCCAGTGTTGGCGTACGACTAACGATATCACGGATACTTGGGAAAGTGTAAAAGGTATTGCTCTTTCTCAAGACCGTGCAGCTGCATGGGCGAAACCCGGTAACTGGAATGATCCGGACATGCTGGTTCTTGGTATTGTAGGTTGGGGAAATCCTCACCAAACCAAGCTTAAACCTGATGAACAGTATCTCCATTTCAGTCTTTGGAGTTTATTCTCTGCACCGCTTCTGATAGGTTGTGACTTGGAGAAAATGGATGATTTCACCCTAAGTCTGCTGACTAACAATGAGGTGATAGCTGTTAATCAGGATCCTTTGGGTAAACAAGCCACATGTATATATTCAATAGGGGAATTACGTATTTATGTGAAAGAACTTGAAGATGGTAGTAAGGCGGTTGGTTTCTGTAATTTCGACCGCGAAAAGGCTGATATCTCTTTCCGTGATTTTGATAAACTGAATATTACGGGTAAACAAACTGTGCGTGATCTTTGGAGACAAAAGGATATAAGAACCTTGGATACAGGACGGAAGCCATTGCCTCTCAATGTTCCAGCCCATGGGGTACTTCTTTATAAATTTACACCGGTTCAGTGAGAATATAAAAAAATAGAATTACTTACTTAATTGTTTTTATCATGAGAAACACTCTTTTTATTGTTAGTTTATATCTGATCTTATCCGCTTGTGGTGAGAAAAGTAATGAAGTGAAGTTTATTTCGGAAGGTAATCCGATAGTGACGGATAAGTTCACCGCTGACCCGGCACCTATGGTGCATAATGGTAGACTGTATCTCTATGTGGGTCACGATGAGGCTGAAGAAGGACAGGACTTTAACATAACCGAATGGCTGTGTTATTCAACAAAAGATATGAAAACATGGACCGATCATGGCTGTGTGCTGAAACCTACGGATTTCTCGTGGGGAGTTGGAGAAGCATGGGCCTCCCAGGTTGTAGAGAAAGATGGGAAATTCTATTATTATACAACGGTGCAGGCTGATGCGCCATATAATAGTAAAGTAGTAGGCGTTGCCGTGTCAGATAGTCCGACGGGACCTTTCATTGATGCTCGGGGTACACCGCTTATTACAGATGATATGACTCCTAACGGTCCTCGTGGATGGTGGAACGATATCGATCCGACTGTTTTTGTGGATGATGACGGCACACCATGGATGAGCTGGGGTAATGGTACCTGCTTCTTAGTGAAACTTAAACCCAATATGACAGAACTGGACGGAAACATAGAGATTCTTAAAATGCCGAAATTTGTGGAAGGTCCATGGATTCATAAACGTGGAAATCTTTACTATCTGACGTATGCATCGATGGGTAAGGGGCGTGAAACCATTAGCTATGCCACGGCACCAAGCATGGATGGTCCATGGACGTATCGTGGAGTCTTGACAGGAATGGCAGAAAATAGCTTTACCATACATCCGGGAATCATTGAATTCAAGGGACAAAACTATCTGTTCTACCATAATGCAATACTTACCATAGATAGTAAATCCGGTGCCACAGGGCGTCGAAGCGTGTGCATTGACTACCTGTATTATCTACCCGACGGACGTATGGCGTATGTTGAGCAGACCAAAGAAGGCATTACTGTGAAGCCGAAGACTGCTGCCGAAGTAGCTGAGATTGTAAATCCATACACTGATGAAGAAGAGGTTGTGGTAGAAATAGTGCAGAATGATACAGAATCTCGAAAAAACTGAAGGTGCTGACTTACACAGATGACTATTAAGGTTTTAGTTCGTTATTGCTTGAATAGATCGTATCTCTATAGATTGTAACCCTGCGCTCCTGAGTCGAATCGTTCTTGATGGAGGTAACATCCCCACGTGTCGTAAAATAGACATAGTTGCCTCTGTCATAAAAGCGATATACTTTGCACCCATCGTGCTCAAAGAGATAACTGACCTGATAGGTCGTATTATTCTCCGATTCACCTACCTTTAGCGGAATAGAAGTGTAACAAGCTGTAATTCCCATCATTATGAATGAGAGAATTAATAATTTAGTTATTGTTTTCATAGTCGGAAGTATTTATGTTTACCAAATACAAAGATAAAGTTTTTCCCGAATTATATTTCCGGAAATAGATTTTATCTATGCTTTCATAGATAAATACAATGAATAAAAAGTGTGTAAATATCAAACAAAAAACTTATTTTTGTGTTGTTAATATGAATGACTAACGACAATTGATACGTAATTTACTAACTAAATAAGAAAAAGAACTATGGCTAAAAGTGTTAAGGGAACTCAGACAGAAAAGAATCTGCTGACCTCATTTGCAGGAGAATCACAAGCAAGAATGCGTTACACTTATTTTGCAAGTGTAGCAAAGAAGGAAGGTTACGAACAAATTGCTGCTATTTTTACTGAAACAGCTGATCAGGAAAAGGAACACGCTAAGCGTATGTTCAAGTATCTGGAAGGTGGTATGGTAGAAATTACTGCAAGCTATCCTGCCGGTGTTATCAGCACTACATTGGATAACCTGAAAGAAGCTGCTGCCGGTGAACACGAAGAATGGTCTCTGGATTATCCTCACTTTGCTGATGTAGCAGAAAAAGAAGGTTTCTATGAAATTGCTGCTATGTACCGCAACATTTCAATTGCCGACTAAGATATGCTGGTAAGCAGACAAGGCC
>ERZ791881.1824-NODE-1824-length-11794-cov-3.110060_pt1 | contig 11794 bp, 10 predicted proteins | sample MGYA00510161_ERZ791881 | MGnify/ENA primary metagenome ERZ791881 (study PRJEB30046, sample SAMN00792073) | human gut metagenome | study: EMG produced TPA metagenomics assembly of the A metagenome-wide association study of gut microbiota in type 2...
CGGATGACGGGGACAGAAGTATTTTCAGCTTTGTGAGAAAGTCTCCTACAAAGAGAAACAATATTCTTTACATAGTTAACTTTACACCTGTTGACCGTCCGGATTACAGAGTTGGTGTTCCGAAGAAAAAACAGTACAAGCTGATCATGGACGAGAATGGACTTCTGGAGCAGCCAAAGACATTTAAGGCAGTGAAACAGGAATGTGATAACAGAGAGTTTTCCTTCGCATATCCATTGCCGGCTTATGGGGTTGCGATTTTTACATATTAATTTTTCGGGATGATTTCAGGATATATGTAAATATCTGAGAGAATTATTGTCAGGGGTATGTTATTTATTTGACAATATTGCAGAGTAAGCATGATAATATATGAAAAATTCGTGAAATATAAATAATTGCTTTTGAAATTTATCTGCGTTATAATTATCGCGAACACAAGGAATAGAGAGAATAATGGTTTCCATGTTGAAAGGAGAATGAACATGAAAGTATCTAACATTAAAGACATCGATAAATTTTTTGCTGTAGTTGACAGCTGCGAAGGCAGAGTAGAATTAGTAACAGGCGAAGGTGACAGACTGAACCTTAAATCTAAATTATCCCAGTATGTATCTCTGGCAAACATTTTCTCAGGCGGAGAGATTCCGGAACTTGAGATCGTTGCTTATGAGAAAGACGATATTGATAAATTAATGAGCTTTATGATCAACGGTTGATCATTAGTGTATACAGGCGGGGGCATGATGGTGGATCATGCCCCTTTCTTTGATGTGAACAGGCAGGTTGTTCTGAAGGTATTGAACAGCTGCAGGATATTTGTAAACCAGGGGGCACAGGCGTTTCCTGGTCAAAGTGCGTTGATGGCAGACTTGAATACATTGGATATCTTATGTATAATGAGTACGTTATAGGTAAATATATAAACAGACAGATAATGATGGCAGTTCCAAAAGTTATTCTGTTTGTTCATAAAAATGGCAGAATATAAAAAATGACGGCTATATGGCAGTTATTCAGAAATATAAATTTTAACGAAGAGGAGAAATAAGACAATGGCAACTAAGATTGATATTATTTCCGGTTTCCTTGGAGCCGGTAAAACTACATTGATTAAGAAACTTCTGAAAGAGGCTTATGCAGATGAGCAGGTTGTACTGATCGAGAACGAATTTGGTGAGATTGGTATTGACGGTGGTTTCCTGAAGGAAGCGGGAATCCAGATCCGGGAAATGAATTCCGGATGTATCTGCTGTTCATTAGTGGGAGATTTCGGCACTTCTCTGAAAGAGGTTGTGGACAAATATCATCCGGACAGAATCCTGATCGAGCCATCAGGTGTTGGTAAACTTTCAGATGTTATCAAGGCAGTACAGGGTGTTCAGGGAGATGTGGATATCGTTCTGAACAGCTATACAACTGTAGTTGATGCAAAGAAGTGCAAAATGTATATGAGAAACTTTGGTGAGTTTTTTGATAATCAGGTTGAATATGCAGGTGCGATCATCATGAGCCGTACAGATATCATTGATGAGAAGAAAGCACAGCAGGCGATGGAACTTCTTCGTGGAATTAATGCGAAAGCTGCTATCATCACCACTCCGATTGAGAAACTGGACGGAAGGAAAATCCTTGAGGTTATGGAGAAACCGGTATCTCTTGAGGAAGAACTGATGTCTGAGGAAGAGGTATGCCCGGAGTGCGGACATGTACATGAACATGGAGAGCATCATCATCACGATCACGACCATGATCATGAATGTGGCTGTGGACATGATCACGAAGAACATGAACATCATCACCATGACCACGACCATGAATGTGGCTGTGGACATGATCACGAAGAACATGAACATCATCACCATGACCACGACCATGAATGCGGCTGTGGACATGATCATGAGGAACATGAGCATCATCACCACGATCACGACCATGAATGCGGCTGCGGACATGATCATCATGATCATCACCATCATCACGCAGATGAGGTATTTACAAGCTGGGGACGTGAGACGATCAGGAAATACACAAGAGAAGGTCTTGAGAAGATGCTTGAGGCTCTTTCTGCTTCTGAAGATTACGGTATTATTCTTCGTGCAAAGGGAATGCTTCCTGCAGAAGACGGAACATGGATTTATTTTGACATGGTTCCGGAGGAAACAGAAATCCGTGAAGGTGCACCGGAATACACAGGCCGTCTCTGCGTGATCGGCTCCAAACTGAAAGAAGATAAGCTTGCAGAATTATTCGGGCTTGCATAATGATCATGAGGAAACAGCGATTTATGGCAATCCTCTAAAATACTGCATCTGGATTCAGCTCATCAGAGTGTGAAATCCTCTCGTCATAGATGCGCGACTGAATGATTTCGGCAGATAATAACAGAATCAGAATAAAGATAAAGGAATAAATTATATGATGGATGATATCAGAGTTCCCATTTATTTGGTTACGGGATTCCTGGAAAGCGGAAAGACTACTTTCCTGGATTTTACATTGCAGCAGGAGTATTTTGCCATTGACGGCAAAACTCTGTTGATCCTTTGCGAAGAAGGCGAAGAAGAATATGATATGGATAAACTAAAACTTACAAACACAGTTGTGGAAGTGATCGAGGATGAAGAAGATCTGACACCACAGCGTCTGGCTGCCATGGATATCATCCATCAGCCGGAGCGTGTTGTGATCGAGTACAACGGAATGTGGCTTGTAAGTAAGTTTGAGCAGATGGAGCTTCCGGAAGGCTGGGGAATTGAGCAGGAGATTACCTGTGTGGATGCAACTACTTATCAAGTTTATATGGCAAACATGAAATCTCTGTTCATGGATATGATCAGAAATACAGATATGGTTGTATTTAACCGCTGTAAAGAGGGAGATCCGCTTCCTGCATACAGACGAGGAATCAAGGTCGCAAATCAGAGTGCAGAGGTTATCTTTGAAAATGAAGAGGGCGAGATGGATGACATTTTCCAGGATGAGATGCCGTTTGATATCAATGCACCAATCATTGAGATTCCACCGGAAGATTATGGTATCTGGTTTGTGGATGCCATGGATAATCCGGATAAATATGTAGACAAAATTGTCCGCTTTAAAGGACGTGTCATGAAACCACGTGGAATGGGAAGTAAATTCTTTGTTCCGGGACGTGTGGCAATGACCTGCTGCGCAGATGATACCACTTTCCTTGGATACGTGTGCAGAAGCGATTATGCACCGCATATCAAAGAGGGCAGCTGGGTAGAAGTAACAGCGAAGGTCGCATTTGAGAACCGTACAGAATATCAGGGTGAGGGCATTGTTCTTTATGCAAGTGATGTGAAAGAATGCGAGCCGCTTAAGGAAGAGATGGTATATTTTAATTAATTATCTTAGAGCGTGTCTGAAAAATCATTCCCGCAAGATGTGCGTCACAATTTGTAAGATTGATTTTTTAAACGCACTTTAGAGTATGTAAAAAATAAATTTGACATCAGGACAGGTATGGTAATTCCGGAAAATGGTGTTAAATTAAGCAGGAGACACATATATGTATTTAGTAGTTGGCCTGGGAAATCCCGGGAAACAGTATGAAGCAACACGCCATAATATGGGATTTGATACCGTTGACCGTCTGGTAGAGGATTACAATGTCCCTCAGGGTGGTGTGAAATTTAATGCCATGTACGGTAAAACCATGATCGGCGGAGAGAAAGTGATTCTTATGAAGCCGCTTTCTTTTATGAACCTGAGTGGCGGTCCTGTTCGTGAGATGGCGAATTATTTTAAAATTGATCCGGAATCAGAGCTTATTGTTATTTATGATGATATTGATCTGGAACCCGGGCAGCTTCGCATCCGCAAGCAGGGAAGTGCGGGTGGACATAACGGGATCAAAGATATTATCCGCCAGCTTGGCACAGAGAAATTTCTCCGTATCAAAGTAGGAGTTGGTGCAAAGCCGAAGGGATGGGATCTGGCAGATCATGTACTTGGCAGATTTTCCACAGAAGACAGGAAACTTGTGGATGAAGCAATAGCAAAGGCGGCAAAGGCTGTGGATATCATAATCTCACAGGGTACAGATGCAGCCATGAACGAATATAACAGAAAAGTACCTGTACAGAAATAAGCAGACAGGAAACAGATGATTGTTCAGCAAAAGGTATAGAAAGCGGTAACTGGAAACAGAAGCCGCTTTTATTACGTCGAAGGATCATGAGGGGTGAAGATGAAAGCATTTTTAACACCTCTGCAGGGGCTTGCAGAGTTTGAACAGATTAAAGAAAAAAGCAAAACGAATAAGGGAATCCTGCAGGTTTCGGGGTGTATGGAATCGCAGAAATCTCATCTGATGTACGGACTTTCCGGGATTGCACCTTATCGTCTGATCCTGGCGGAGGACGAACGCCGCGCCAGAGAAATTTATGAAGATTACAGATTTTATGACAGAAAAGTGTATTCTTATCCTGCGAAAGATCTTCTGTTCTTTCAGGCAGATATCCATGGAAATCTGCTGATACGTCAGAGGATGAAAGTCATTAAGGCGTTACTGGAAGAGAAAGAACTGACAGTTGTTACAAGTATTGACGGATGTATGGATTTTCTGGAATCTCTGGAAAAGATAAAAGAACAGCTGATTCATTACGAAAGTGACAGCACCGTAGACATAGAACAGCTGAAGAACCAGCTGGTGGCTTTAGGTTACGAGCGGGTAGGACAGGTGGAAATGCCGGGGCAGTTCTCTGTGCGTGGCGGTATTGTGGATATTTACTGTCTCACTGAGGAAAATCCATGGAGAATCGAGCTTTGGGGAGATGAGATTGATTCTATCCGGAGTTTTGATCCGGAGAGTCAGCGTTCTCTGGAAAATCTGGAAGAACTTACGATCTATCCGGCGGTGGAGCATATAGGGGACAAGGATATGGTTTCCTTCCTGGATTATTTTCCGGAGGAAAGAACTATAATCTTTCTGGATGAACCAAACCGGCTCACTGAGAAAGGCGGGGCTGTAGAAGAAGAGTACAGACAGAGCCGTATGCACAGAGAGGAAAAAGGCAGCCGGAATCTGCCGGAAAACTGGCTTTGTTCTTTTGAACAGCTTCAAAAAGAACTGAATAAACGCAACTGTATTTCTGTATGTGCGCTGGAACCGAAACAGGCAGGCTGGAAAGTGCGGGAGAAATTTTACCTGGAGGTAAAATCAATCAGCGCTTATAACAACAGTTTTGAACTTCTGGTAAAAGATCTTCATCAGTATAAGAAACAGGGATACAGGATCGCGTTGCTTTCCGGTTCCCGCACAAGGGCCGAGAGGCTGGCAAAGGATCTTCAGGAAGAGGGACAGGCAGCCTTTTATGGACAAGATTATGACAGGGAGATCTGTCCGGGCGAGATCATGGTGGTTTATGGCCATGCAAAGAAGGGCTTTGAATACCCGTTGATCAAGTTTGCGGTAATGACAGAATCTGACATTTTTGGACAGGAACAGAAAAAAAAGAAGAAAAAAAATTACAGTGGAAGCCGTATTCAGGATTTTGCGGAGCTTTCTATCGGCGATTTTGTTGTCCATGAAAAGCATGGTCTTGGTATTTACCGAGGAATTGAAAAAGTTGAAGTAGACAGGATCGTTAAAGATTATATTAAAATTGAATACAGAGGCGGAAGCAATCTCTATATTCCTGCTACTCAGCTTGACTGTCTGCAGAAATATTCAGGGGCAGATGCTGCAAAGGCTCCGAAGCTGAACAAACTTGGTACTCAGGAGTGGAATAAAACAAAGAGCAAGGTTCGTGGGGCAGTTAAAAATATTGCAAAAGAACTGGTAGAGCTTTATGCAGTGCGTCAGGAAAAGGAAGGATATGTCTGTGGTCCTGATACTGTATGGCAGAGAGAATTTGAAGAAATGTTTCCATATGAAGAGACAGAGGATCAGCTCAGTGCTATTGAGGATGCCAAACGTGATATGGAGAGTACCAGGATTATGGACCGGCTTATCTGCGGGGATGTGGGATACGGCAAAACAGAAGTGGCGCTGCGTGCCGCATTTAAGGAAGTACAGGAGAGCAGACAGGTAGCTTATCTTGCACCTACAACGATCCTTGCGCAGCAGATTTATAATACCTTTGTGCAGAGGATGAAGGAATTTCCGGTACGTGTGGAACTGTTGTGCAGATTCCGGACCCCGGCACAACAGAAGAAGGCAATCGAAGATCTGAAAAAAGGTCAGGTGGATGTGATCATTGGAACGCACAGAATCCTTTCCAAAGACGTACAGTTCAAAAATCTTGGCCTGTTGATCGTTGATGAGGAACAGCGGTTTGGAGTTACGCATAAGGAAAAAATCAAGCAGTTAAAGAAGGATGTAGATGTCCTTACACTGACTGCAACGCCCATTCCCCGTACTCTTCATATGAGCCTGATCGGAATCCGGGATATGAGTGTCCTGGAGGAGCCTCCTATGGACAGAATGCCGATCCAGACATATGTTATGGAATATGATGAAGAGACAGTACGAGAGGCTATCAACAGGGAATTGCGCAGAGGCGGACAGGTTTATTATGTTTATAATCGAGTGACGGATATTGCAGATGTTGCCCTGCGTATTGCGAAGCTGGTACCGGACGCAAGGGTGGATTTTGCTCATGGCCAGATGAGTGAGAGGGAACTGGAGAATGTGATGTATTCCTTTGTAAATGGGGATATTGATGTGCTGGTTTCCACCACGATCATTGAGACAGGGCTGGATATTTCCAATGTAAATACTATGATTATCCATGATTCAGACAGATACGGGCTTTCTCAGCTTTATCAGCTTCGGGGAAGGATCGGGCGTTCCAACAGAACTGCCTATGCGTTTCTGATGTACAGAAAGAATGTGATGCTGAAGGAGACGGCTGAGAAGCGTCTGGCTGCGATCCGCGAGTATACGGATCTGGGAAGCGGATTTAAGATTGCAATGAGAGATCTGGAACTTCGAGGTGCCGGAAATCTGCTGGGTGCGCAGCAACATGGACATATGAATGCGGTTGGATATGATCTTTATTGTAAGATGCTCAATGAAGCAGTGAAAGAGGCGAAAGGTATTCATACAATGGAGGATTTCGAGACATCGGTTGATCTGAATGTTGATGCGTATATTCCTGATTCCTACATCAGTAATGAATTTCAGAAGCTGGATATTTATAAAAGAATTGCGGGGATTGAGACACAACAGGATTATGATGATATGCTGGAAGAACTTCTGGACCGTTTCGGAGAACCCGGAAAGGCAGTGCTGAATCTTCTGGCGATTGCGAAGTTAAAGGCGATTGCTCATCAGGGGTACGTAACGGAAATAAAGCAGACTGGAAAAACAGTCCGGTTTACCCTTTATGAGAAAGCAAGGCTGAATACAGAAGGCTTTCCGGCTCTTATGCAGAAATACAGAAGAGGTCTGCAGTTTAAGAATGAGCAGGAACCGAAATTTATCCTGGAACCACAGGGGAATCTGATCCTGGCATTGACGGAATTTGCAGAGGAGCTTAAGAGCATGGCGGAAAATATGTGAAATATACTACATATTTTTCGATTTGCCTTGCCCTTCGCAGGAAAAAAGTTTATACTCTAATAACAGTACATTCTGGGAAAGTGGTATGGAAGAAAGACCAGATTGATAATATGGAGGAAGAAATGAAAAAAATGGTAAAGAGAACAGCCGTTGTGACACTGGCAGGTGTGATGTCAGTTGGTATGCTTTCCGGCTGTGGAAGTAAAACATTAGATGGAACAAAGACAGTGGCTACTGTTGACGGAACAGATATTCCGCTTGGAGTTGTAAGTCTTTATGCCCGCGAACAACAACAGCAGACAACAACCATGTATTTAAATTATATGGGAAGTGCAGATAATATCTGGGATCAGACAGCAGGTGATGATTCAGATGAGACTTATGGTGATCAGGCAGTGACAAGCAGTCTGGAGTCTGTTGAGAAGATGTATATTCTCAAAGAGAAGGCTGCGGATTATAACGTAGAGCTTACAGATGATGATGAAGCAGCGATCGCAGATGCAGCATCACAGTTTATGGCTGCAAACAGTGAAGAGACAATTAAGGAACTTGCGGTAACGGAAGATCAGGTAAAAACACTTCTGGAGCTTCAGACAATTCAGAAGAAGATGTATGATCCGGTTGTAGCAGAAGGAAAGATCACAGTTTCTGATGATGAAGCGAATCAGACAACCTTCACTTATGTAAGTATCTCTACAAGCGGTGATGATATAACTGATGAGGAGAAAAAGACTAAGAAAGAACAGGCTCAGGAGATTCTGGATAAGATGAAAGAGGATCCTACAGCAGACATGAGTGAGATTGCCAAAGGTGTAGATGACAGTTATTCTGCAGTACAGGGTAATTTTACAACAAAAGAGAGCGAAGACGAGGATGAAGATTCCGGCAGCGAGGCATATCCGGATGAGGTTCTGAAGGTTCTGAGAGGACTGAAAGACGGAGAAGTTGCAGACAATATTATTGAGACTGACACAGGATACTATGTAGTAAGACTTGACAAGATCAATGATGAAGATGCCACAGCTTCCAAGCGAGAATCTCTTCAGAATTCCAAAGAAAGTACCTATTTTACAGATACAACTGCTAAATGGCTGGATGAGGCAGATGTAAAGGTAGTTAAGAAAGTCATTAAGACACTTAAGATCACTGACAAACATACCTTCATGGCACCGACTCCTACCCCGGTTCCGGAAACACCGACACCTGAAGTGACAGAAGAGGCAACTCCAACACCGGAAACAGAGGAAGTTACAGAAACACCTGCAGCAGAAGATACAGATGTGACTGAGACACCTGCGGCAGAGGAAGAAGCAGCAGAAACTACTGAAACACCGGAAGCAACACCGACAGAAGCAGCTAAATAAGAAAATCCGAACTGTCAGTAGCCTGCTGATGGGAATTGAGTATTGTAAATTAAAACAGCTATGATGAAAACCTGAGTGTTTTCACATAGCTGTTTTTAAGTTTAAATAAATCCGAAATCATTCTCCTGAATATGCAAAAATAACACAGATAAATAGAGATATGATAATACGTTATTTTGTATGTTCTGCTAAATGAGATGGAAATGCTTCAAAGCATTGGCAATTCCGTTGTCCTCTATATCGGTTGTCTGGTAAGTGCAGTGAGGCAGGATCAGGGGATCCGAGTCTCCCATTGCGATGCTGTTTCCGGCGAACTGCAGCATAAGAAGATCGTTCGTGCTGTCGCCGAATGCATAGGTGTCTTTGACCGGAACCCCAAGGCGGTCTGCCAGAAACCGGATTCCGGTTGCTTTGCTGAGATTTTTCTGAGTCAGTTCCCAGGTCTTGTCTTCATGTATGAAACACAGAAAATGTTCATCTGCAAATTTGCGGAAAGTTTTCATATCAGAATCAGCAGACGGAAAAGCCAGAAACTTGTCAAATGTAAAATGATTGTATGTTTCGGGCGGGTAGAGAGCCAGATCTTCTACTATAACTTCTGCTTTCAGCTTCTGAACAGTTTCAGGAACAGCACATGAACTGCTGTCATATAAAATCTTATCCGGGCGTTCAAAAAACGCAGGAATTCTGCATTCCCGCAGTAATTCTGTTGTTTTACGGCAAAGCGGATTTGGAATAGAACTGGAAAACAAAAGCTCTTCATTCATATAAATCTGGCTGCCGCATCCGCATACATAGCCGTCGAATCCCATTTCTTTAATGATTTCCGGAATCATTGTATAGGTACGTCCGGAATTGATGAAAAGGAGATGACCATTATAGCGGGCTTCTTTTAAAGCCTGTTTCGCACTGTCCGGAACTGTCCATGGGTAAGGAGTTAACAGGGTTTTGTCAATGTCAAAAAATAAGAGTTTACGATTATTCTCCATCAGATGTCTCCTCTGTCTCAGTATCTATATTGTCATAAAATTCGTCATCAGAAGGATTTTCATTTCCTGTATGTACGCGGATTCCGTTCAGTTCAACTTCGCCTTCCATTGGGATCACAAGGCACTTGCGTCCGTCAATTACGCGTGTTTCCACAAGATCGACACGTTCAGGATCTACGTGGACTACAACATCCGGGGTTTTGATCTCGAATCTTTTTGTATTGGTGATGTTGGAAGCAACCAGAGAGGATTTTTCCCCGGCTGTGATCTCGTATTGTTCATCAAATGACTGTAGTTTTTCATCTTCTACGCCGCATTCTTCAAAGAGGCGTTTTACCTCAGATTTGGTCAGAACTACAGGTTCCGGCTCATCCTTCTGTGATTCGATCAGGTCGTTTAATTTCTCGTGAATGCTTAATACAGTGTCATATCTGCAGTCGTCGCCCAGAGTATCTTCAACCAGTGCGTTAAAGGAATCACGCTGTCCTCCTGCAGAAAGAGGTGCTGTACATCCAAGCAGTTCATCGATAAAAATATCCCGAAGCTCGTTTGCATTTTTACTATAATAAAGGACACCATGGATGTCAGTGCTGCGGTCGTTAAACTGCGGGAAAAGGAAAGCAACATCCGGAAGTTCCACGATCCAGTCGCGGATACGGTCCTGGATGCTGTTGGTTTCGGCATTGTAGCAAAGACCTGCCTTAGAGAGTTTTACAGGACAGATACAGCACATGATGTGCTCATAAATCTCATCAGATGCATCAAACATTTCTGCACCGTCGGAAGACTTTCCGGGGATATCATATACTCCATGGATCAGGATGATGTAGTAGTTTTCGGGATAATCATAGTTTTCAATGATCTTATCGTAGAAACTTTCTACCAGTGCATCATCGGTCAGTTTGCTTTCTCTCAGTTTCATAAGAAAATGTTGAGTTCCGCCCTCAGTTTCCTGCTCGAGAGGAAATTCCATGTTCATCAGATTTTTTCCTATTGTTCCGGAAAGGGATTTGCGGAAAATTTCAAAGTATTTGAACATTTCTTCTTCTGATAAAGAGAGAAATGCTTCTTTCAGTTCGGTTTTTTTATTCTTTTCTCCGTCAACGTAACATCCGCAGATGCGGGTGAGAGAACAGTTCTCGGGAGTGAACTGTTTCTTGATTTCAGAAATTTCTTTTTTGTTCATATAGTTTATACCTCATGTTAGTCTGTTCTTTATTATAGACCAGTTGTGATGCAGGGGCAAGGAAAATTGCCTGAAAATTATGGGAAATACAGGTGAGTTTTGGTAGATGTAGTGCTATAATATAGAAAGATATTGTTGCCTGGCTGTGTTGCTGAGAACGTGGTGGACAGTAATGTTGCTTTGACAGTGATGAAAACAAATACAGGAGGCTGCTGTTGAGTATATTTGATTTTAAGAGAAAGAAGTACAGAACGTTTCTGCAGGATTCTGAGACAGGTGAGGAGATTGCCGAGGAGTATGAGACAGGCCGGGGAGTCTGGAAAAAGCATGATGTTCAGGATGGGAAGGGTTCGGAGATGAGAGAGAATCTGATAAGGAAACATTATTGGTTTTCGGGGAGAGTGCAGGGAGTTGGATTTCGCTATCGGGCCTGTTATATTGCCAGTTCTCTGGGGGTTACCGGTTGGGTGAGGAATAACTGGGATGACCGCGTGGAGATGGAGGCACAGGGGAGCAGGGAGCTGCTTGCGCAGATGGTGGAGATGTTGGGAAGGCAGAGGTTTATTGAGATTGAGGGGATTGAGGAGAGGGTGATTCCGGTGGAGGTTGAGAGTGGGTTTTATTCCAGATGAAAGGGACGCAAGCTCAAACAATTCTCTTTGGCTCGGTTACGGGTCTTAAGAAAAACTAAGCCCGGGAAGATCAGCTAAGAGGGACGCAA
>ERZ791881.1826-NODE-1826-length-11785-cov-2.794118_pt1 | contig 11785 bp, 7 predicted proteins | sample MGYA00510161_ERZ791881 | MGnify/ENA primary metagenome ERZ791881 (study PRJEB30046, sample SAMN00792073) | human gut metagenome | study: EMG produced TPA metagenomics assembly of the A metagenome-wide association study of gut microbiota in type 2...
GGTACGCACGGTGGTGTGAGAGGACGGGAGTTAATCACTCCCTCCTACTCGATTATGGAGGGGAAATATTATATGGAATTACAGTGGTTTCAGGAACAAACACGACGTTACCGGCTGAACACCGTGATTGTGGGAAGCGGGGCTGCCGGCTTTAACGCAGCGGATCAGCTTTGGTCTTTGGGACAAAGAGACATTGCTATAGTGACAGATCATGTGAAGGCGGGAACGTCCCGCAATACGGGGTCGGACAAGCAGACCTACTACAAGCTGACGCTTGCCGGGGAGGAGCCGGACAGTGTGGGGGAGATGGCGAAAACCCTGTTTTCCGGTCAATGCGTGGACGGGGACCTGGCGCTCTGCGAGGCAGCGCTGTCCGCCCAGTGCTTTCTCAAGCTGGTAAACCTTGGCGTGCCGTTTCCGCGCAACCGCTGGGGCGAGTATGTGGGCTACAAAACGGATCACGATCCCCGCTGCCGGGCGACCAGCGTGGGGCCGTACACGTCCAGGTATATGACGGAATGTCTGGAGGCCTCCGTTCGGGGGAAGGGCATCAGGATTTTTGACAAAATGCAGGTAATCCGCGTGCTCTCGGACGGAAAGCGGGTCTGCGGGCTTCTGTGCCTGGATCTGGACATGGCGGGGGACGAGAAGGAACGTTATGTGCTGTTCCAGTGCGAAAATGTGATCTACGCAACAGGTGGCCCCGCGGGAATGTACGCGGACAGCGTGTACCCGGCAGGACACTATGGGGCCAGCGGGCTGGCCTTTGAAGCGGGCGTGAAGGGTAAAAATCTGACGGAATGGCAGTATGGGATGGCGTCGGTGCGGCCGCGTTGGAACGTCTCGGGTACCTACATGCAGGTTTTACCACGGTTTTACTCGACGGACGGCCAGGGAAATGATGAGCGGGAGTTTCTGAGAGACTTTTTTGACGATCCGTATGAGATGATGAGCAAGGTGTTCCTGAAGGGATATCAATGGCCCTTCGATGTGCGAAAGGCCGCGGGAGGGAGCTCGATCATTGATATTTTGGTGTATATGGAGCGCTGCAAGGGGCGCAGGATCTTTCTGGATTATCGGGGAAACCCCTGCGGTGGACAGGTGGACTTCGGACGGCTGGAACCTGAGGCACAGGAATACTTAAACCGTGCCGGAGCCTGTTTCGGTACGCCCATTGAGCGGCTGAAACACATGAATTTGCCTGCGGTGGAGTTCTACCGCGAGCGTGGCGTAGATCTGGAATTCCAGCCCCTTGAGATCGCGCTGTGTGCGCAGCACAACAACGGCGGGCTGTCCATCGACGCATGGTGGCAGACCAATGTGGAGGGTTTTTTCGCAGTGGGTGAGGTGAGTGCCAGCCACGGCGTATACCGCCCGGGTGGAAGTGCGTTAAACGCCGGTCAGGTGGGGGCGGCCCGGGCGGCACAGTATATTGCGGTCAGGAGAACGGAGGCGGTCGGGGAGAATGGGGCTTTTGAAGCGGCTGCGTCCCGGGCATTGGCCTGGGCGGAAGAATTGGCGGAACAGGCGCTGGACGGGAAGGCGGCCGGTACGGATTGGACAAGCGTCCGCGAACTTTGGGTGCAGGCGGCCATAAGGATGAGCCGGTTCGGAGCTGCGATCCGCAGCGCGGAGCAAATCGGGATGGCGCTCAGGGAAACGGAGCGCGCACTGGAACAGTTCGGCCGTATGGTACAGGCTGAGGGAATCGGGGATTTGTGGAGGGTATTCCGCCTGCGCGACATCCTGATCAGCCAGCAGGTATACCTGTCAGCCATGCTGGATTACATCAGCCATGGAGGAAAAAGCCGTGGAAGCGCTTTGTACACGAATTTGTCCGGGAAGAAACCGGATGAGCGTCTGCCAGAGGAGTTTGCCTTTTGTCTGGATGACGGAGGCCTGGGAAAAATGGTGCAGGAGGCGACGTTTAAGGATGGGCGGACGGAGTTTTGCTGGAGAGAGGTGAGGCCGATTCCCCGAGATGATGATTTCTTTGAGAATGTGTGGAGAGGGTATCGGGAGAATGGGAATGTGTGGTGACGGAGTTTACCCCATCCATTAGGCGGGAGTTGATCCCGCCCCTTTTTGCGTTTCTCTTACGGAAGTTCCCTTGTAGGAAAAGTGGGTTTGTGCTATGATAGAGAATGCGGCGCTGACAATTTTGAGAAGGATAGGTGAGGGGAATGCAGTTGGATAAATCCAGTTTTACGATACCGAATAAGAGAAATGAGGCATTGGAGGAGCTGATCCGCGAAAATTCCACATGTGTTACCTATCCGGCCAAGCGCGTTTTTCTGGAGCCGGGCATGGAGCCGCAGGGGGTGTATTATATCGCGGAGGGGCGCACCAGGCATTATATGATGGCGGGCGACGGCACGGAAAAGATCCTTTATACCTTGTCCGCGGGCTGGTTCTATGGGGAGACGCCCGTGTCCCTGCAGGAGCCCACCGGCCTGTTTTCCAAGGCGGAGGTGAAAACGCAGATTTATATTATTCCGCTGCGCACCTACGAACACCTGGTGGATACCAACAAGATGTTCCGGGACGCCATTATGGAAAATATACTGAAAAAGATGCTGATTCTGCGCCATGAGATCGAGAATCTGACGTTCAACTCCTGTAAGGACCGCCTGAAACGGCTGTTCTGCTCCACGGCGGATACGGAACGGCTCATCGACGGCGGCTGGTACAAGCTGAAGGTACATTATACCCAGTACGAGCTGAGCACGATTATCGGCGGCGCGCGGGTTACGATCAGCAAACTGATCAACGAGCTGTGCGACGAGGGATTTATCCGGATGCTGAACCGGAATGTCCAGGTGAATCAGGAGGAGTACCGGAAATTTATGGAAAATAGCTGATTTGGTATTTCGTGGAAATCGATAAAATAAAACGCTGACAGAGAACCTGTGCCCGGGAGGCATGGGTTCTTTTTTGAATACAATGGGCGGGCGGCGCATCCTGCGGCGATTTTTACACTTTTTTAACACCAATAAATTGTGCGATTTCAATAAATATTATTCGTTAAAATAACAGAAAATAGAAAAATATATGATAATTCAAAAGGTATAGGCGATAAAAAAACTTTTTGTGATTAAAAACAGAGAATCGTCTCTGAATTTAAGTAACATAGTATGCAATGAATCCATTTTATCATTGTAAGCTATCGAGTAGAAAAGTTGTGATATCTGTGCAAGAATAGGGTCATCAAACGGAAAGTCCATACAAAATGGACAACAAAAAATGAAAAGGAAGGTAATGTTATTATGATGAATTTACAAGGCTCCTGGGTGGCAATGCCCACACCGTTCACAGAGGACAACAAAATCGATTTCAAGGGCTTTGAGACCCTGATCAACCGCCAGATCAAATATGGCACGTCCCAGCTGTTTATCCTTGGCTCCGCAGGCGAGGTGACGCTGCTGACCCAGGAGGAGAAGGAAGCCATCGTCAAGGAAGTGATTCAGATGACAAAGGGCAAAATTCCGGTGTTCTTCAGCGCCGCGTCCTTCACCACGGACGCCAGCGTGGCGTTTGCACAGTATTGTGAGAAGCAGGGAGCGGACGGCGTCGTGTTCACGGTTCCGCCCTACGTGCTGATCAACCAGACAGCGGCTCACATCCATCTGGATACCTGTATGAGCGCGGTGGACATTCCCTGCGGTATCTACAACAATCCCTCCCGTCTCGGGGTTCAGGTGATGCCCGAGACCATCAAGAAGCTGTCCGACGCCCACAGCAATTTTGTGGTGGACAAGGAAGCGCTTCCCAGCGTGGAGCAGCTGGTGCAGGTGCAGAGGCTGTGCCAGGGCAAGGTAAAAATCATGTGCTGCGATTTCCCCAAGTATTCCATCGTGCTTCCAACGCTGGCGGTGGGCGGAACCGGTACGGCCAATATCGGCGGAAATATTATCCCCGAGGAGGCGGCCATGTACTCACGTCCCTGGACGGACATGAAGATTATTGAGGAGTGCCGCGAGGGTTATTTCAAGTGGTTCCCGCTGTTACAGGCCCTGTACACTTTCTCAAACCCCGTGGTGATCAAGGCGGCTCTTAACGTTTTGGGTCTGCCGGGCGGACATTTGAGAAAACCCTACCAGGATTTCGGCGGCCAGAAGCTGGCGGATCTGGAGAAGCTCATGGGCGAGATGGGCGTGATCGACAAATACGGCGTGAAGTCATAAGAATCGGTGGCAGGAGGTCATTTCATGGTGGAAAAGTTAATTGTAATCGGAGGTACGGCGGCCGGTCTGAGCGCCGCCTCCAAGGCGAAGCGCGTGAAGCCGGGGCTGGAGATTCAGGTGTTTGAGAAATCCGGCTATATCAGCTACGGGGCCTGCGGCCTGCCCTATTTTGTGGGCGGGATGATTGCGGAGCCGGATGATCTGGTGGCGGTGGACGCGGAAACGATGCGGAATAAACGGGGAATCCCCACCTGGATTCACCATGAGGTGACTTCCATCAACCGCGGGGAGAAAACCGTGGCGGTAAAGAATCTGGACACAGGGGAGGAACGCGTACACCCCTACGACAAGCTGGTGATCGCCACCGGCGCGGTTCCGGCGGTTCCGCCGATTCCGGGAATCCACTCCGAGGGAGTCTATTACCTGAGAACGGTGGAGGACGGAATCCGCCTGAAGGCTACGGTGCAGCGGGAGGCCAAAAGCGCCGTTATCATCGGCGGCGGTTTCATCGGCCTGGAGCTGGCCGAGGAGTTGACACTGTCTGGGGTCAGTGTTACGATTTTTGAGCAGCTTCCCAGACTGCTGCCTTTTCTGGACCCGGTATTTTCCCAGAGTGTGCTGGAGAATCTGGAACGCCACGGGGTGAAGGTCCACACGGGAACCGGGGTGGCGGAGATTCTCACCCAGGACGGCAGGGCGCGCTGGGTGCGCACACCGCAGGGCGAGACGCTGGAGACGGATTTCGTGCTGGTATCCGCCGGAGTGAAGCCCGCTTCCGGTTTGGCAGGACAGGCGGGGCTTGCCCTGGGTCTGAAGGGGGCGATTGTGGTGGACGATGAGATGCGCACCAGCGACCCGGACATCTGGGCCTGCGGAGACTGCGTGCAGATGAAGCAGCTGATCACCGGGGAACCGGTCTATGTGCCTCTCGGCACCACGGCCAATAAGCAGGGGCGCATCGCGGGCGGCAACGTGGCGGGCGGCCATGACACCTTCAAAGGCGTGCTCGGCTCCACAGTGACCAAGGTCTTTGAGCAGTACATCGCGTCCACTGGCCTTTCCCTGGAACAGGCACAGGCCGCCGGATTTCAGGCGGTTTCCACCATGATCACCAAAATGGACCGGGCCTCCTACTATCCGGGCGGCCGGGACAATCAGATCTGCCTGATCTTTGACCGGAAAACGGGGCGCCTTTTGGGCGCGCAGGGCATCGGTAGCGAGAGCATTGCCGGGCGCATCAATGTGCTGGCAACCGCCATTACCTGCGGTATGACCGTGGAGGCGGTGAACGAGCTGGATCTGGTCTACGCGCCGCCGGTGGCACCGGTTTATGATCCGATTCTGATCGCAGCCAGCCAGGCTGTGAAGAAAGTGGAAAAGCAGGTGAAATGATGGGGCAGATTTACGAGGTTACGGTGAAGGCCGGGGAGGATATCAAGGCGGTTGTCACGGATTACGTGCTGGGACAGGGCTGGGAGAGCGTGTACATTACCGGAGCGGTTGGCTCGGTGATCGGTATGTCCTACACCACGCCGGTCCGGGACCAGCTGCCCCTTGTGACTGCCTCCCAGCCGGCTGAGGGAGCGGCGGAGGTGTTGTCTCACCGGCGAGGTGATGAAGCGGGAGAAAATGGACCCGGCGCTGCAAAGCGTCTACAAGGACACGGAGTGCCCGCTGTTTGTACATATCCATATCAGCTGTGCGCATCGGGACGGCTCGGTTCGGGGCGGCGGCCTGGCGGCCGGAAACGCGTTCCGCTCGCTGCGCATTTTCATGACCCCGCTGGGGTAGAAGCGATCAGGGCGGGCAGGACCCGCTGCAGCAAACGACTAAGAGGAGGAATCTTGAAATGAAGAAAAATTGGTTGGCATTGATACTTGCAGGTGCAATGGCATCCATGACCGCGTGCGGCGGATCTTCCGGGACGCCTGCGACGGCAGGCGGAGGGGATACGGCGTCAAAAGGGGAGAGCGCTGCGGCTGCGGACCAGGGGGATCAGGCTGCGGGCGAAGGCATTGAAAAGCCGTCCTCGCCCCTGCGGTATTCTCTGGGAACCAGCTCTTCCGGCGGTAACTTTTACCTGGTGGGCGGGGGAATCGCAACGATCCTGAACAATTCCCTGCCGGATTATTTTGTGATCACTTCGGAGGAGACCGGCGGTTCCACCGCCAACCTGACCATGATCCAGAACGGCGAAATGGAGGTGGGAATCGCTATGACCTCCTCCCTGGCCGAGGCGAAGGAGGGCACCGCGGAGTGGACCGGAGGCCCCATGGACAAGGTGAGAGGTATGGTCGCCCTGTATCCGTCCTATATGACGATGTATGCGCTCTCCTCATCGGGAATTAAAAATATCAGCGATTTTAACGGAAAAATCGTAGGTCTTGGTTCTAAAGGCGCGGCAATGGACAGCGTGCTGCGGGCTGCATTTGACAAGATGGGCGTAAAACCGGCTTCCATCTACAACGACGGACACGGGGCTACCGCCTCCGCTGTGGCGGACGGACAGGTGGACGCGGCGGTGCTGTTCTCCTTCCCGCCCTTTGCGGCGATTTCCGAGCTGGAGGCTACCCAGGAGTTGAACTTCATCGGACTGACGCCGGAGGAGCAGAAGCAGCTGACCGATATGTATCCCTTCTATACGGCGGCTACCATGCCAGCGGGCTCTTACAAGGGCGCTACGGAGGACGTTCCCACTGTGACCGAGTGGAATATGCTGGTGTGCAGCAGCGAGGTGCCGGAGGATTACATTTATCTGATGACCAAGACGCTGCTGGAGAATAATCCCCAGCTGATGGAAATCCACAAGAGCCTGGAATATTGCACGGCTGAGAATATTTTAAACTACAATGTGCCGCTCCACGCGGGTACGGTGCGGTATTTGCAGGAAGTTGGCATCGAGGTGCCGGATGAGCTGATTCCGCCGGAGTATCATAAGTAATTCCGGTATCCGACATATAAGGAGGGACTTGATGGATAAGAAACTTACATATCAGAAGGTGGTTACCGCGGTCTGCATGCTGGTGTCACTCTTTGCCGTGATCATCCATGTGGGGAACTATACCACGTTTACAATGCCCAGCATCCTGTTTTACGCCTGGCATCTTCTGATCGGACTTGTGCTGATTTTTCTTTATAAACCTCTGGGCGGCAGCAAGGAGCTGTCGCCCGGGATGCGGACTTTGTGCAGGGCGGTGGACTGGATTCTGATCGCTCTGACCGCAGTCGTGAGTTTTTACGTGATTTTCAATTTTGAGACCTATACCACCACCATGCAGAACAACATGATGACAAAGGAGCTGTATGTATTTGGAATCATCATCACCCTGCTGGTGCTGGAGGCAGGGCGGAGAATGCTGGGAAACGTGCTGCCCATCATCGCCATCGTGGCCATTATTTATGCGTTGACGGGCGATAAGATTCCGGGACTGTTCGGGCACCGGGGCTACAGCATGCAGCGGGTGGTTCTGGCCATATTCAGCGACCGCGGCGTCTATGGCACGCCCATCGGGACTTCGGCCACCAATGTTTACCTGTTCTTGTTGTTTGCGGCCTTTCTGTCCGTATCCGGGGCGGATATCATTTTCCAGAATATCGCAATCGCCGCGGCCGGCAGAAAGCGGGGCGGCCCCGCGAAAATGGCGGTAATCGCCAGCGCGTTCTTCGGAACCATTTCCGGGAGCTGCGTGGCCAACGTGGTGAGCACCGGCGCGTTTACCATTCCCCTGATGAAACGCAATGGTTATCCAAAGAAGTTCGCCGGGGCGGTGGAGGCGGTTGCGTCCACCGGCGGCCAGATCATGCCTCCCATTATGGGAGCGGCTGCCTTCGTGCTGTCGGACGTGGCGGGAGTTCCCTACGCGGAGGTCTGTATTGCGGCGATTCTGCCCGCGCTGATGTACTATATCTGCCTGGTTAAAATGGTGGATCTGGAAGCGGTGAAACACAATCTGGCCGGGCTGAGTGAGGATGAGGTACCTAATTTGAAGGAGTCTCTGGCCAGAGGAATGAAGCTGTTTATCCCGGTCGGCGTGCTGCTGTTTATGATGCTTGGGTTGAAGACCACGCCCATGAAGGCGGCTATTTTTGCTACCGCTGCGATTCTGGTTACGGGAGTTTTGGATTCCAAAGACCGAATGACCCTAAAAGGGGTTGTGAACGGCGCTGTGGCGGCCGGAAAATCCCTCTGTTCCGTTGTGGCGGCCTGTTCCACTGCGGGAATTGTGGTGGCGGTGTTCTCCCTGACCGGCCTGGGCCTTAAATTCTCCAACTTCATTGTGCAGCTGGGCAGCAATTCCCTGATCCCCAGCTTGATTCTGGCCATGCTGGTGTGCGCGATCCTGGGCATGGGCCTGCCCACCACGGCGGCCTACATTGTCTGCGCCACCGCCATTGCGCCCGCGCTGACCGGGCTGGGACTGCCGATTCTGGCGGCCCACCTGTTCCTGATGTATTTCGCTTCCATCTCGGCGATCACGCCGCCGGTGGCGGTTGCCTCCTACGCGGCGGCCGGTATTGCGGAGGAAAATCCCATGAAGGTGGGGCTGCAGGCGGTGAAGCTGGGAATCACGGGCTTTATCCTTCCCTTCGCCTTCGCGCTGAACCCGGATTATATCACCTTCGGGTGGAATCTGCAGACGCTTCTGACCTGGATCTCCGGGATGGTGGTTTGTTATTCCCTGGCGATTATGCTGCAGGGATATGTGGAGAGCCGGATTACCGTGTTGGAGCGGTTGGCTTATCTGGCTGTGATCGTGTTAGCCATTACGCCGTATATGTTGAATTCCCTGATCGGATTTGTGCTGTTCGCCGCGCTGTACGGTTTCCGCAAATGGCAGGCAAAACGCGCGCCTTTACTGGCTTCCTCTTAGTATTTTGCAACATAGATGTGGGTATGGGCCTCGGATTTTTTATCCGGGGCCTGTATTCATTTTGGACGGAGAAAAAATAAGAATCATAAAGTTGATTATGTTGTATTTGATTTCCCTTTATGTTAAAATGAGGGGGTATAATTGAACGGAGTACAGAGGATAGACTGATGATGGCCTTCGGAAATAAGCCGAAGGAGGAACTATGATGTGAGTACACTGGAAGTGTTGACATTGGTGCTTGTGATTTTCGCGGCGCTGACTTACATAGACAATCATCAGAATCGAAAATGAGCTATCCTCTACTGCAATAGAGGATAGCTCGCAACTATAAATTGCACAGATATCCGAAGTGCAATCATCGGACTGGAAGTGTCCTTTGATTACTTCTAAGTAAATTATACACGGGGTGCTTGAATTTTTCAAGTACCCCTTTCAAATTTTGCAGGACTTTTAGCCGTGGGCAGGCGGGGAGATTTTGCCGGAAAGCTTTGTTTTAAGGGAAAAAATGGCTGAATTCGCGGGCCATGTCTTGACGAACAACCGTGGAAAGATTATACTTAAAGCTATTGAAGTCAGGGCACGCCGCCGTTTCCGGACAGTCCACCGCAGGAGGGACAAGCTGGGAAGGGCGGCATTTGCCCCGGGAAATGAGGGAATGAAACCATGTGTCAGAATTGTAAAAAGCCATATTATATCACCACGGCCATCGCATATGCCTCCGGCAAGCCCCACATCGGCAATACCTACGAGATCGTGTTGGCCGACAGCATCGCCCGCTATAAGAGGGCTCAGGGATGCGATGTGTTCTTCCAGACCGGAACGGACGAGCACGGCCAGAAGATCGAGGAGAAAGCCCAGGCGGCGGGCGTGTCTCCTAAGGAGTTTGTGGACAAGGCCGCTGAGGAGATCAAACGGATCTGGGACCTGATGAACACCTCCTACGATAAGTTTATCCGCACCACGGATGCGGACCACGAGGCCCAGGTACAGAAGATTTTCAAGCGTCTGTACGATCAGGGGGACATTTACAAGGGGTATTATGAGGGCATGTACTGCACGCCCTGCGAGTCCTTTTTCACCGAGTCCCAGCTGGTGGACGGCAAGTGCCCGGACTGCGGCCGCGAGGTGAAACCGGCCAAGGAGGAGGCCTATTTCTTCCGTATGAGCAAGTATGCGCCCAAGCTGATCGAGCACATCAACGCTCATCCCGAGTTTATCCAGCCCGTTTCCAGAAAGAACGAGATGATGAACAATTTCCTGCTGCCCGGGCTTCAGGACCTGTGTGTGTCCAGAACCACGTTCAGCTGGGGAATTCCGGTAACTTTTGATCCCAAGCATGTGACCTATGTGTGGCTGGACGCGCTGACCAACTATATTACCGGGATTGGGTATGACTGCGACGGCGGCAGCACCGAGCAGTTTAAGAAGTATTGGCCTGCTGATCTGCATTTGATCGGTAAGGATATTATCCGCTTCCATACCATTTACTGGCCTATTTTCCTGATGGCCCTGGGAGTGGAGCTGCCTAAGCAGGTGTTCGGTCATCCCTGGCTGCTGCAGGGCGACGGCAAGATGAGTAAATCCAAGGGAAATGTGCTCTATGCCGATACGCTGGTGGATTTCTTCGGCGTGGACGCGGTGCGTTATTTTGTGCTTCATGAGATGCCCTTTGACAACGACGGCGTGATTTCCTGGGAGCTGATGGTGGAGCGGATGAATTCCGATCTGGCCAATATTCTGGGCAATCTGGTGAACCGGACGATCTCCATGAGCAACAAGTATTTTGGCGGAGTAGTGGCGGACAAGGGCGCGGCGGAGGCCGTGGACGAGGATTTAAAGGCTACGGTTCTGGAGGCGGTGAAGAAGGTGGAGGCCAAGATGGAGCAGCTGCGCGTGGCCGACGCGATCACCGAGATTTTCAATATTTTCCGCAGAAGCAACAAGTATATTGACGAGACGACGCCCTGGGCGCTGGCGAAGGATGAGGCGAAGAAGGACCGGCTGGCTACGGTGCTGTATAACCTGTCGGAGGCCATTGCCATTGGCGCGTCGCTGTTAGAGCCGTTTATGCCGGAGACCTCTGGGAAGATTCTGGCTCAACTGAATACCGGCAAGCGCGAGCTGGCGCAGATGGATGTGTTCGGGATGTATGAGTCCGGCACCAAGGTGACGGACAAGCCGGAGATTTTGTTTGCACGTATGGATATTAAGGAAGTGATGGCTAAGGTGGAGGAGATGAACGCGGCGAATGCGCCGGCAGTTCAGACGGAAGCTGAGGCGGAAGAGAAGGCGGACGACGGGATTGATCTGGAGGCGAAGCCGGAGATTACTTACGATGATTTTGCCAAGCTGCAGTTCCAGGTGGGCGAGATTATCGCCTGCGAGGCGGTGCCGAAGTCCAAGAAGCTGCTGTGCTCCCAGGTGAAGGTGGGAAGCCAGGTGAGGCAGATTTTGAGCGGAATTAAGGCGTACTATTCTCCGGAGGAGATGGTGGGCAAGAAGGTCATGGTTGTGACGAATCTGAAGCCCGCTAAGCTGGCCGGGATGGTGTCCGAGGGGATGCTGCTGTGCGCGGAGGACGCTGAGGGGAATCTGGCGCTGATGAGGCCGGAGAAGGATATGCCGGCTGGGGCGGGGATTTCATGAGATAATTGGTGAGAAAATTGGAATAGTATGGAATGGGGGCTCGCGATGAGGGATTTTGGTCGCGGGCTCTTGTTTTTTGCGGGT
>ERZ791881.1828-NODE-1828-length-11783-cov-2.990791_pt1 | contig 11783 bp, 8 predicted proteins | sample MGYA00510161_ERZ791881 | MGnify/ENA primary metagenome ERZ791881 (study PRJEB30046, sample SAMN00792073) | human gut metagenome | study: EMG produced TPA metagenomics assembly of the A metagenome-wide association study of gut microbiota in type 2...
ATAAAGTAAGAAAAACCCGCAAGCCGGTTATTCTTGAGCCAATGAATCCTTATGAGAGAAGAATTATCCATTCTGCTCTTCAGGGAAATAAATTCGTTGAGACAGTCAGTGAGGGTGAAGAGCCTTACCGTCATGTAGTGGTAAAATTAAAAAGAAATTAATAATATGACTGCTTCATTGCAGATATGAAAAAAGAATGTTATTCTAGGTGAAAGCGTGAATAACACGTAACTTTGCGTGTGTACTTTTGCCTGGAGTAACATTTTTTTTACGGAAAGTCTTGTATATATACCAGAGAGATTACACACTTGTAGAAAAAAATAACAGTAGTCAGTGTGATTTTCCTGTTATGTATATAAGATGACAGAATTATTGTAACAGTCTACTGTTCCGCAGGGGCGGAACTATTATAGAACAGGCAAGTGAGGAGAAAAAAATGGAAACAACAATCGCAGCAATTTCCACAGCCATGAGTGCGTCCGGAATCGGAATCATCCGTATCAGCGGTGAGAATGCCATGGATGTGATTTCCCGTATCTACAGATCAAAAGGCGGGAAGAAAAAAATAAAAGAAGTTCCGACTCATACCATTCATTATGGATATATTTATGATGGAGAGGAACTGATTGATGAGGTTCTGGTAATGATCATGCATGCACCGAGGACTTTTACAGGAGAAGATACAGTAGAAATAGACTGTCATGGTGGTGTATATGCTATGCAGAGGGTTTTGGATACAGTGCTGAAAAATGGTGCCGAAATTGCAGAACCAGGAGAATTTACCAAACGTGCCTTCCTGAACGGACGGATGGATCTGTCCCAGGCAGAGGCTGTTATGGATGTTATACAGGCGAAAAATGAATATGCGCTTCGCAGTTCCATGGATCAGTTAAGAGGTTCTGTGCAGAAAGCAATCCGAGATATCAGAGAAAAGCTGATTTATCACATTGCATATATAGAATCGGCACTGGATGATCCGGAACATATCAGTCTGGATGGATATCCCCAGGAACTTCTGGAAGTTGTGGATAATGAACAGAAAGAAGTGAAGCGCCTGTTGAAAACTTCTTCTGACGGAAAGATGATCCAGGAGGGAATCCAAACAGTTATCCTCGGAAAACCAAATGCCGGAAAATCCTCACTGTTAAATCTTCTGATCGGAGAAAACAGGGCTATTGTGACAGATATTGCAGGAACGACCAGAGACATTCTGGAGGAATATATCACACTTCATGGAATATCTCTGAAGATTATTGATACAGCCGGAATCCGGGAAACAAAGGATATTGTGGAAAAAATAGGGGTAGACAGAGCCAGAGAAATGGCACAGAAAGCAGATCTGATTCTTTATGTAGTGGATTCTTCTGTTCCGCTTGACGAAAATGATGAAGAAATCATGGAAATGCTTACTGGAAAAAAGGCGATTATCCTGTATAATAAAACTGATCTTCAGCCGGAAATCCAGCCGGAAATCCTGAAAGAAAAAACAGGACATCCGGTAATTCCGATTTCTGCAAAAGAAGAAAAAGGCATTACAGAACTGGAAGAACAGATTAAAGATATGTTTTTTGGAGGAGAGATTTCCTTTAATGATGAGGTATATATTACAAATGCCCGTCATAAAGCAGCATTGGAAGAGGCTGACAGAAGCCTTGATCTGGTCAGAAATAGTATCGAAATGGGAATGCCGGAAGATTTCTTTTCTATAGATCTTATGAATGCATATGAAAATCTGGGTAAAATCCTCGGAGAGTCTGTTGGTGAAGATCTGGTAAATGAGATATTCAGCAAGTTTTGCATGGGTAAATAAAAATCAAAAAATCGCCTTCGGCGATTTTTGAAAGAATAGAATGAGCAGTTGTAAAATAAAAGGAGACAAAATGAGAACGTTAGTAGAAGATTATGATATTGTTGTAGTCGGTGCCGGTCATGCCGGATGTGAAGCAGCACTTGCGGGCGCGCGCCTGGGCCTGAATACAGTGATGTTTACTGTAAGTGTAGACAGTATCGCATTAATGCCATGTAACCCGAACGTAGGCGGCAGTTCCAAAGGCCATCTGGTAAGAGAGCTTGATGCCCTGGGCGGTGAAATGGGAAAAAATATTGACAAGACCTTTATCCAGTCCAAAATGCTTAACTGTTCCAAAGGACCTGCAGTGCACTCCTTACGTGCGCAGGCTGACAAACAGGCATACAGCAATGAAATGAGAAAAACGCTTGAAAATACACCTAATCTGACTATTAAACAGGGAGAAGTAACAAAACTTCTGGTCGAGGACGGAAAGATTACAGGGGTAAAAACATATTCCGGTGCAACTTATAACTGTAAAGCAGTGGTCCTCTGTACAGGAACTTATTTAAAAGCAAGATGTATTTACGGTGATGTAAGTAATTATACAGGACCAAACGGACTGCAGGCAGCCAACTACCTGACTGATTCTCTGAAAGAGCTGGGAATTGAAATGTTCCGTTTTAAAACAGGAACACCTGCCCGTATTGCCGGAAATACAATTGACTACAGTAAAATGGAGGAACAGTTTGGAGATGAGAGAGTTGTACCATTTTCATTCTCAACTAATCCGGAAGATGTTCAGATAGAGCAGAAATCCTGCTGGCTGACATATACAAATGAGAAAACTCATGAGATCATTCGTGCAAATCTTGACCGTTCTCCGTTGTATTCCGGTATGATCGAAGGAACCGGTCCGCGTTATTGCCCGTCAATTGAAGATAAAGTAGTCCGTTTTGCAGATAAGAACCGTCATCAGGTATTTATTGAGCCGGAAGGTCTCTATACAAATGAGATGTATATTGGTGGAATGTCCAGTTCTCTGCCGGAAGATGTGCAGGAAGAAATGTATCATTCCGTACCGGGACTGGAACATGCAAAAATCGTAAAAAATGCATATGCCATTGAATATGACTGTATTAATCCACGTCAGTTATATCCTACACTGGAATTTAAGAAAATCAAAGGACTGTTCAGCGGTGGTCAGTTTAACGGAAGTTCAGGGTATGAAGAAGCAGCGGCGCAGGGACTGATCGCAGGAATTAATGCTGCTCTGGAAGTTAAAGGTCAGGAACAGCTGATTCTTGACCGTTCTGAGGCTTATATTGGTGTTCTTATTGATGATCTGGTAACAAAAGAAAACCATGAGCCATACAGAATGATGACCAGCAGAGCGGAGTACAGATTACTTCTCCGACAGGACAATGCGGATCTGAGACTTCGTAAAAAGGGATATCAGGCAGGGCTCATCAGTGAAGAGGATTATCAGAAAATCCTTACGAAAGAAGAACAGATAAAAACAGAGATCAGCAGAGTAGAACATACAAATATCGGAGCAAACAAAGAGGTTCACACCCTTCTGGAAAGCTATAACAGCACACCGCTGAAATCCGGAACCACTCTGGCAGAACTGATCCGCCGTCCGGAACTTTCTTATGAAGCAATCAAACCACTTGATAAAGAACGTCCGGAGCTGCCATGGGATGTACAGGAACAGGTTGACATTAACATCAAGTATGATGGATATATCCGCAGACAGTTAAAACAGGTAGAACAGTTTAAGAAACTGGAAGTAAAGAAAATCCCGACAGATCTTGATTATGAGAAAGTTGGAAGCCTGAGAATCGAAGCACGTCAGAAACTGGAAGCATACAGACCGATTTCAATCGGACAGGCTTCCCGAATTTCAGGAGTTTCTCCTGCTGATATATCAGTTTTACTGGTGTATCTTTCCAGTACGAAATAATTAATATAATACGCTTTAATGTGCTTATAAAAACAAGAAATTGGCAAAAAATATTAAAATAGTACATAAAAGAGTAAAATAACGGACTATAAATAACAGATAAAATCATAAAAGCACATAAAACAACCCTGTAAAATATACAAAAATAATAAATAAAGGTAGAAAAAGGAGAATAATACATGCCGTATAATCTGACGACATTGGAAAATGGATGCAGAGAACTGGGTATAGAGCTGAGCCAGAAGCAGAAAAATCAGTTTATCCAGTTTTATGAATTTCTGGTAGAAAAAAATAAGGTTATGAATCTGACAGGTATTACTGAGTTTGAGGAAGTACTTACAAAGCACTTTCTTGACAGTCTTGCCTGTGTAAAAGCCATTGATATGACAAAAGTAAAAACAATTATGGACATCGGTACAGGTGCCGGATTTCCAGGTGTGCCTTTGAAAATTGCTTTTCCACATCTGGAGGCATGTCTGCTGGATTCTCTGAAAAAGAGGGTAAACTTCCTTGAGGAAAGTTTTGAGCTTCTTGGATTAGAAGGGATTAAGGCGATTCATGGAAGAGCAGAAGAGTATGCAAAAAATAAAGAGTATCGTGAGAAATATGATCTCTGTGTATCCAGGGCAGTATCAAACCTTGCAACTCTGTCAGAATATTGTCTTCCTTATGTAAAGACAGGAGGAACTTTCATTTCCTATAAATCAGGAACTGTACAGGAAGAGGCAGAAGAAGCAGAGAAAGCAATCAATATCCTCGGTGGTCAGGTGAAAGACATCACATACTTTAAATTGCCGGACTCCGAGATTGACCGATCCCTTGTCATTATAAATAAGAAAAAATCTACACCTGGAAAGTATCCGCGTAAAGCAGGAACACCATTAAAAGAACCATTGTCATAATAAATCTATATATAGTTGTCTCATGAAATCTTCTGGCAAAAAATGCCGAGATTTCGGGACAGCTATTTTTTTCAAACAAACATCACAGAATAATCACACTTTTATCCTAATTTCATCACAACTTCATCATAAACTATTTTTATAGAGATGTCCTCGGGTTCCCCCATTCTCTGTTTCACCTGGGGACATTTTCTATATTTTATTTTGGCAAAAATTAAGAGGAGGAGAACACATTGATTGAAGTAAACAATCTGGTTAAACGATATGGTAACCATACGGCAGTTGACCACCTTTCCTTTAAAATAGAGAAAGGCAAAATCTATGGATTTCTGGGACCAAACGGTGCAGGAAAATCCACTACAATGAATATGATAACCGGATACATCGCATCCACCGAAGGAACCGTCAAAATTGACGGACACGATATCCTCGAAGAACCGGAAGCGGCAAAGAAATGTATCGGTTATCTGCCTGAACAGCCGCCGGTCTATTTTGATATGACTGTCCTGGAATACATGAAATTTGTGGCAGATCTCAAGAAAATCCCAAAAGATAAAAAAGCAAACATGATCGAAGAAGTCATGGATATGGTAAAGATTTCAGACATGAGAAACCGTCTGATAAAGAACCTGTCAAAAGGTTACAGACAGAGAGTTGGTCTTGCTGAGGCGATTATGGGGTATCCGGAGGTGATCATCCTGGATGAGCCGACAGTAGGTCTTGACCCTAAACAGATTATTGAAATCCGAACCTTAATTAAAGAATTAAAAAAGAAACATACCGTTATTCTCAGCTCGCATATACTTTCTGAAGTAAGCGCGGTATGCGATTACGTACTGATCATTTCTCATGGAAAACTGGTAGCAAGCGATACTCCTGAGAATCTTGGAAAACTTGCAGAGGGATCCAATACTCTGGAGATGCTTATTAAAGGTGAAAAAACACAGATCAGGCAGGCTCTCGAGGGAATCGAGGGAGTCAACAGCGTAACAATGGAAAAAGATGAGAAACAGAATCTCTGGAGTGTGAAAGTTTCAACAGAGGAGCAGAATGACATTCGGGAAAAAGTATTCTACAAAATGTCGGAGATTAACAGCCCAATCTATGAGATGAAGTCCAGGAAAGTATCACTGGAGGAAATCTTCCTTGAACTTACTGCATCCGATAAACCAATATCTGCAGACGAAGTCCCAAATACACCTGAAGATAAAGATACTGATGCCGGTAGATCAAACGAGACAAACGTAAAACAGACATCAGCAGAAATACCGGAAGAACAGAATAATGATAAAGGGGGAGTGAAATAACCATGACAGCTATATATAAAAGAGAGCTGAAAAGTTACCTGACATCCATGGTAGGATATTTATTTATCTTTTTCATTCTTGTACTGACAGGTATTTATTTTTCAGCATATCAGCTTTCAGCAGCATATCCTAAATTCGAATATACCTTAAGTGCAATTACTTTTGCATTCCTGATCGGAGTGCCGATTTTGACTATGCGTGTACTTGCAGAGGAAAGAAAACAGAAAACAGATCAGCTGCTTCTGACTGCACCGGTTTCTGTAAGCGGTATTGTAATAGGTAAATATCTTGCACTGGTAACTGTATTTGCTGTTCCGATGGCAGTTATGTGTACTTATCCGCTGATTATGTCCAAGTTTGGCACAGTAGAGTTTGCATCTGCATATACAGCAGTTCTGGGATTCTTTCTTTTGGGATGTGCAAATATTGCAATCGGCGTATTTATGTCAGCATTAACTGAGAGCCAGGTAATTGCAGCGGTACTCACATTTGTTTTCTTATTTGCATTTTACATGATGAATGGTATTTCTTCATTCTTCTCTCAGACATCCATGTCGACATGCGTGACATTTGGATTATTGATCCTGGCAGCAGCCATCATTATCTATACCATGATCAAGAATATTCTGATCTCAGCAGTGATCGGTGTGATCGGAGAAGTGGCACTGATTATTATTTATGTAGTAAAATCCAGTATTTTTGAGGGCGGTATTCAGAAAGTCCTGGATGTGTTTAATCTGAGCGGACACTTTGATAATTTTACAAGTAACATCTTTGATATAAAAGGAATTGTATATTTTCTTTCTGTGATTGCAGTATGCCTGTTCCTTACAACACAGTCTATTTTGAAGAGACGCTGGAATTAGTGGGGAGGTGAAAGAAAATGAAACTGAAAGAAAAGATGAAAAATAATAAGCATAAAAAATTTGATAAAAAGAAACTGATTGGCACCATCAGTAAGAAGCATATCAAAAACGGCTCTTACACAATGGTTATGTCAGTGATATTTATTGCAGTAGTTGTAGTGCTCAACATGATCGTAAATGCGATTCCGTCCAAATATTCAGAAATTGATATCAGCAGCCAGAAACTCTACAGTATTGGTGATGATACAAAAGCAATGCTGAAAGATCTGGACAAGGACGTAACAATTTACCAGATTGCACAGAGCGGTTCTGAAGATGAAAATATTACCAATCTGCTTAAGAAATATGAAGATGAATCCAAGCATATTAAAGTAGAGCAGAAGGATCCTGTAGTAAATCCTAAATTTGTAACGGAATATACAAGTGATGATCTTTCTGCAAACAGTCTGATCGTTGTATGCGGCGACAGAAATAAAGTCATTGATTACAACAATATCTATGAGAGCACAATTGATTATCAGACCTACAGCTCTCAGACTACCGGTTTCGACGGTGAAGGTCAGATCACAAGTGCGATCGGATATGTAACATCCGAAGATCTCCCGATCCTTTATACACTCGAGGGACATGGTGAGAAGGAGATGGATTCTACTATCAAAGAAGACATCGAGAAGGCAAACATGGATATTCAGTCTCTGAATCTTCTTACAGAGGGAAGTGTTCCGGATGATGCAGACTGCCTGTTCATTGATTCTCCATCCACAGATATTTCAGAAGATGAAAAGACTGCTATTATTGATTATCTTGAAAATGGCGGAAAGGCGATGATTTTCTCTGATTATACAACAGAAGACCTGCCAAACTTTGATGCAGTTCTGGAAAACTATGGTGTTCAGAGAGAAGCTGGAATCGTATTTGAAGGTGATAATCAGCATTATGCAATGCAGATGCCATATTATCTGGTTCCGACTATAAACAGCACAGATGCAAGCTCTGAGACTGTTTCCGGAGGATATCATGTACTTGTACCATATGCACAGGGAATCAAAAAAATGGATGATGTAAGAGATACCGTAACGATCAACAGTATCCTCACCACATCAGACCAGGCATATTCCAAGACAGATCTGAACAGTGATACTCTGGAGAAAGAAGACGGAGACGAAGCTGGCCCATTTGATCTGGGAGTAAGCATCACAGAGACTCTGGATGATGACAAAGAAACGCAGATCGTATACTATTCAACTTCCAATCTGATGGAATCACAGGTAAATCAGATGGTATCCGGCGGAAATGAGAAGCTGATCATCGAATCCCTGAAGTGGATGACAGACACAGAAGACAGTGCAACCGTATCTATCCCATCCAAGAGCCTGTCTGTATCTTATCTGACACTTACAGACTATGATGCTGCATTCTGGAAGATCTGCACCATCGGTCTGATTCCTGGATTCTTCCTTGTTGTAGGGTTTGCAGTCTGGATGAAGAGGAGAAAAGCTTAAATGAAGAATAAAACTGTAAAAATGGTTCTTGCAGTTGTAGTTCTTGGTGTCTGCTGTGGGGCTTACGCAGGTGTAAAAACCTACGTAGCCCATCAGGAGCAGAAAGAATCCGAAGAAGATTCTGAAGAAAGCACAACTGTATTTACTGCATCAACAGATAACATTAAATCTCTGGATTTTATGGTTGATGATACAGAGACAACATTTGAAAAAGATGATGACAGCTGGGTAAAGAAAGACGAAACAGGTTTTCCGGTAAATCAGACTACTCTGGACAGTGCAGCATCTGCTATTGCATCTGTCGATTCAGACAGAGTTCTGGAGGACGTAGATGATCTTTCAGAATATGGTCTGGACTCTCCGTCAAACACGATTAAGATTGTAACAAAATCTGATGAGGAAGATGGCGATGACATAACAACTACACTGTATGTGGGAGATGAAAATTCCTCCACCAGTCAGTATTATGTAAGAAAAGATGATGATGAGAAGACAGTATACCTGATAGATTCTTCCTGCGTAGAGCCGTTTACCAAATCATTGAATGATTATGCGCAGATGGAAGATTTCCCTGCAATTTCCAATACAGATACCATTACAAAAATTTCTGTAGACGGCGATAATTCCTATGAATTATCAAAAGACGAAGATACAAGTACCTGGTCAGTAAAAGGCAGCGAGGATGAAGAAAAAGCAGACTCAGCTACCGTAAGTTCTCTGGTATCCTCATTCGGAAGCATGGCATATAGTTCACTTGCAGATTATAAATGTGACGACAAGAGCAAATATGGTCTGGATAAACCATATGCAACAATCACAGTAGATTATCAGGAAGAAGTTGCTGATGATGACACTGATGAAGACACACAAGATGATACGACAGCTTCCGGTGAGACGGCAGATGAAGATGCTTCATCTGTGGAAGAAAACAGTGACGATGCTGAACAGGATACAGAATCAGACGAAAGTGTAAGTGAAACTACGGATGAAACATCTGAGGCTGAAGATACTGACGGTGAAGAAGCAGAAGATGAAACATCAGAAAACTCAGACAGTGCATCAGACAATGAGGATTCTTCGGAAGAAGAAACTAAGATGGCAGATAAGCAGCTTACAATTCTTGTTGGAAATGAAACAGATGACAGCAGCAGATATGTCATGGTAAATGACAGCAATGAAGTCTATACGATGTCAACGGATACTCTGTCCGCGCTCACTGATAAATCAGAAGAAGACTTCTGGGATATGACAGTAAGTTATGTATCTTTAAACAGCCTCGGAAGCCTCAAAGTAAATTATCAGGGCAGTGATTATAAAGTAAATGTTTCACGTGAAACATCCACAGATGATGATGGAAACGATACAGAAACAGTTACCTATAAACTGAATGGTTCTGATCTGGATGAAACAACATTTACAACATTCTACAATAAACTGATCAACATGACGGCTCAGAAACGCCTGACAGATAAATATGAACCTGACGGTGATGCAGAACTGACAGCTATATTTACAGAAGAAGACGGTGATACACAGGAAGTTGCATACTATAGCTACGATACAAACTATTATGCGGCAGTGGTGGATAATAAAGTATATCTCGTAAATAAGATGAATGTAAAAGAACTGTTCACAGCATTTGAATCAGTTGTCGGAACAGAAGAAGACAGTTCAGATAAGACAGATTCAGACGAAGCAACAACAGATGATACTAAATCAGATTCAACAGATATGCCAGGTGAGAGCATAGAAGAGTCCGATGACAGTACATCTGAAACAGCCGGCATAACAAACGATTCTGATACATCCGAAGAGGAGAATACAGATTCTCAGGAAACGGACAGTACAGAAGAGTAAAAGAATAAACGAATCTATAAAAAAGTGAGGCAGGCATATAGAATTTCTTCCATATGCCTGCCTCACTTTTTGTTGTATTAGAGCGTGTTTGAAAAATCATTCCCACAATCTGCACGCCCCATTTTGCGGTATATTTTGTCCGAATTCGGTTGCTGTAGTCACCGCAACGTCGCCTTCTTCCGACTTGAAATAAAAAAATTTATCCTTCAAAACTGTCTCAAAATCAACTCGTCGACTCATTCTGGCTTAAATATAAGGCTTAAAAGAAGATTTTAACCTGTTCAAGAAACGCTTCAGGTGCTTCAACATGTGGAAGATGTTTTGTTTCTTTGAGAACAGAAACTTCAATAGCCGGGTTGGAGGCACAATAATCATCAGTGACAGCCTTTCCGTTTGGCTCTGTTTCACCTTCAACAATATAAATACTGTTATCCAGTGCCTTAAGTGCATGACAGATATTTATATTTATATACTTAGCTGCAAGACTGGAGTACAAAAATCTGGTATAATATCCACCTTTATGAGCTGCTTCATAATAAGCATCTGCCATTTGATTATCCACATGGAATGGATTATAATACATCTTCTCGATAAAAAGATTATTTATATTATCACGTGATACGATCATATGATAAACCAGAGTTCCGAAAATCGGAATTTCCAGAGCTGCTTTTAACAGGCGGTCCTTTCTGTTTGGCATCTGTTTTAATTGAGTCAGGCTGGGCGGATTTACCAGCATGATTTTGTTAAAAAGTTCTTTCTCATTGTGACAGGCCATAGTAACAAAAGAGCCTGAAAAACCACTTGCAATCACATCTGTTTTCTGACCAATTATTTTTTTGATAAAATCACTGATCATCTGAACATAAACAAAATTTGTATAGGTAATGCTGGATTTGTCCGAACGTCCGCATCCTAACAAATCAACAGTATATACGGTATGGTCAATTGCCAGTTCGTCTTCAATTTTGCTCCATTCATACCCGGAAGCTCCAGGTAAAGTGTCATGAATCAAAAGAATCGGTGACCCAGTTCCCTTTTTGGTATAATAAATGTTCCCAAAGCGCCATTCAAAGTAATTGTCATTAGAAATGTGGAGCATCTGTTTTAATTGTGCAGCAGTAGCAATCGTGTGGTTAATGAAATGAACAGCAACAGTTGCGCCGGTCATCAGAGCAGCAAATGTAAGAAATTTGTGCTTGTTTTTACTCATTTTCGGCCTCCTTTATCAAGCATAACAAGTGATTAGCCTGCTAAAATTATATACCCATATTATACCGCGATACTGTCTGTTTTACAAGAAAATATGATGCGAAAAAAAGAACCATATGGATTGATGATGTTACTGTTCACTCCGTTCACAGCAACACGCTTCGCGATGCACAGAATTTATGCTAATCGCATAAATTCGCGCGGTATGTCTCGGGTTTTCTGTGACCTTCACTCACAAAAAACACCTCGCGGGATATTACCAGTGAACAGTAACTTGATGATTACTGTTCACACACCACAATCCTGCGAGGTGTTTTGGCATGAATGTGCCAAAATCCCGAGACATACAAGCCAAAATTCCATTGCCGCAGGCAATCTGGAA
>ERZ791881.1830-NODE-1830-length-11768-cov-6.557244_pt1 | contig 11768 bp, 10 predicted proteins | sample MGYA00510161_ERZ791881 | MGnify/ENA primary metagenome ERZ791881 (study PRJEB30046, sample SAMN00792073) | human gut metagenome | study: EMG produced TPA metagenomics assembly of the A metagenome-wide association study of gut microbiota in type 2...
GGTGGCGGCGAGTATGATTACGCCGCTGTTGGTGCCGAAGCCGTCCATCTCGGTGAGCAGGGCGTTGAGCGTGTTCTCGCGCTCGTCGTTGCCACCCATGGCCGGGTTTTTGCTGCGGGCGCGGCCCACGGCGTCAATCTCGTCGATGAAGATGATGCACGGCGATTTCTCCTTGGCCTGGCGGAACAGGTCGCGCACGCGGCTGGCGCCCACGCCGACGAACATCTCGACGAAGTCGGAGCCGCTCATGGAGAAGAACGGGACGCCCGCCTCTCCGGCCACTGCCTTGGCCAGGAGCGTCTTGCCTGTGCCCGGAGGGCCTACCAGCAAAGCTCCCTTCGGAATCTTTCCGCCCAGCTCGGTGTATTTCTTCGGGTTCTTCAGGAAGTCGACAATCTCCTGCACCTCCTGCTTTGCGCCGGCTTGGCCGGCCACGTCTTTGAACGTGACGCTTATCTCGCCGCCCTTTTCGTACATCTTTGCCTTGCTCTTGCCTACGTTGAACACACCTCCGGCGCCCGACCCTCCGGCACCGCCGCTCATCCGCCGCATGAAGTAAATCCAGATGGCGATGAAGAATATGAACGGCAGCAGTTGCAGGAGTATGGTGAACAGCTCGTTGTCTTTTTGGTTCTCGTAGCTGTAGTCGCCGCTGAACTTCTTCAGGTCGCGGGCTTGGTTGATGAATTCCTCAACCTGGTCGACCGACCCGAACTCAACGGTGACGGCGGGGTCTTTGCCTGTCTGCTGCACCCCTTTGCCGAAAACGTCGCGTATGTGCTCGGGCTTCACGTACATCAGCAGCGTGTTCTTCTCTTTGTTTACCACTATCTTCGATGCGTAGCCCTTCATCACCATCGCCTTGAATTGCGAGTATGACGTTTCGGTCTGCACGCTCGACTTCTGGCCTCCGCCCGAGAACCACATCAGGAGCAGGGCCACGATGACCATGCCGTATATCCAGTTCATGTTGAACTTGGGCATGTTCATCTTCGGGTTATTCTGTTTGTTGTCCATGTTGTCTTTCATTCTTCGTTTGGAATCTTTGTCAGGATGGCGTCTTCCCACAGGTTTTCCAGGTTGTAGTACTGGCGTGTGTCGGGCAGGAATATATGCACGAGCACGTCGCTGTAGTCCATCGCCACCCACTGGGCGTTGTTCAGCCCCACCACCTTGGTAGGCTTCTCGCCTGCCTCAGTGCTCACCACGTCGCCTATCGATTCGGTTATTGCCTCCACCTGCGATGGCGATGAGCCTTGGCATATCACGAAGTATCGGCATATTGCGCCTTCGATGCTGCTGAGGTCGGCTATTACTATGTCTTTTCCTTTTTTCTCTTGTATTCCCTTGGTGATGGTTTGGACTAATTGCTTTGTTTGTTCCATTAATATTTATAAAAGTGATTATAATATCATCTCATGCAAACATGATGCCAACATGACGCTCCGGCGCTTGCTTCTGCCATGCCTGCGCTTCGCGCACCATTAGGCGCCGGCGTGGCGGCTATGGCGTTTGGCATGGCCTGTTTGGCGGTTTTGACTGTCTGTCAGGCGGATGTCAATCCTTTGCAAAGGTAATGTAAATACGTAAAAGCGCAAAATAAATTGGGAAATATTAAGCATTTGCCCCTGTCTTTATGCGCATCCTGTCAGATGGTTAAATTGGTGTATGCCACAGGCCGCCGGGCCATTGTGGCACTGGTTGGGCTGCGTGGGTGTGAAACCAAAACCACTCGAAGGCCTGACCGGTGTTTGTTCCGATATTTTTATTGTGCTTCCATGGCGCTTCGGTCATGTTGGCTGTGTCTCGGCAGCTGCATTTTCTCTGCTTGGCCTGGGGGCGTTGGCCACCGGCGGCGGCCTGACTGTATGGCAACAGGGCTTGTTTGGCTGTGGCTTTTGCTGGCGGTTGGCGTCAATGTCTCTGTGCTCCGGCCGCGGTTGGCGGCTGGATGGGCTAACCGATTGGATGGCAGGGGGTTGCGGCGTTAGGTTTGCTGCCTTCCGAAACGTGCCGTTTCAGGCTGCAAAACGGCACGTTTTGCATGTCGATACGTGCCGTTTTGGAGTGCCGAACGGCCGGTATGCGGCGTCGGCAGTGGGATGGCGGCTTGTGGTTGTAAGTTTTTTTTGCGGGCGCAATGGTGCCAGCCTTCCGTTGGCATTGGTTGCGCCTTGCCTTTTTCACATGGCGTCGGCCTTGCCATGAGTGTCGCCGGTGCCCATTGCCCGGGTGGCGCCCGGTGGGCTTTTGTTGCATAGGGCGCAATTGGGCCGCAATGGCGGCATGGGGAGGATGCCGTTTTCGGGGTAAGTGTTGGCAACGGCTATGCCGCTTGGCGGCAATCCTCGCCATCTGGTTGGAGCCCGGGGCCATCCGTTTGCGGTGAGCGCCATGGCAATGACCATGTGGCACGACGGCCTCACGGCAGTAGCCTTGTGTTGGCAATCGTGGCGGCCGGTGCATGTTTGCGCCCCCTTGGCGTAGCGTGCCTTTATGTGTTGTGGACGCCGAATCTGCGGGTGGGGTGGTTTGGAAAATGGCTATGCGGGTTTGGCGGAGCCATTGAGGCTGTTGCTTCGGCAGGTAATGCCATGGTGGCTGTGCCTGCATGCCTTGTCGTTTAAGTTGCGGCGGCAGTGAATGTAGTCCGTATGCAAATGCCGTCGGCGCAGCTTGGGCGGTTGGTATGCTGCGATGTGCCATGGCGGTGCGGCTTGTCCGGCTGTTTGCTCAGCGGTGGTTGGCCGCCTGTGTCATGGTTGTCGGCTTGGCTTGTTGTGTTGCGTTCCGCCCCATGTTGGCTGGATGGCGTAACGGCGTGAGGCATATAAACGAAAAAGAGGCTTCGTTTGGAAGCCTCTTTGTTGGGATACTCGGACTCGAACCAAGAATGACAGGACCAGAATCTGTAGTGTTACCATTACACCATATCCCAATGTTTGCATCGGATTTGTTTCCTGATTGCGAGTGCAAAGGTAGCGCATTTTTCTGAAACCGCAAAACTTTTGGGGTCTTTTTTTTTCCAAAACGCGATTTTTTTTGCTTTCTCTTGGTTTTTGTGGCCTATTTAACCGATTTTCGACCTCGGCGAAGTCATTTTCCGGCTTTTGCCGGTTGTTGGTGTCGCTTCACTATTTGTTGTGTAGAGTGGGGCGGTGGCGTGCTTCCGACTTCATTTTTTTTGTTGTTGGGGCTTGTGTGTTTCAGTTGGCGCCTTGCGCCGATGGTGTTGCCTTAGGTGTCGATACGGCGCCGAAGGCATGGTGATGTGAAGATGTGCAAGTGGTTGCCGGGCGTGATTGTTGTGGCCTTTGGCTTAGGCTTGTCGGGCTGCGGCGAGACGACGCTGCATGCAATGTTACAGCCTGGAGATGCAGGCAATTGGATGGCATGGTGCAGGTTTCAGTGCAGGATTTGCGCTGCGTGACGGCCGATTATTGTAGCGGAGAGCCTTGGTAGGGCCCGTTGCAGCTTGCGGATAGAAAAAGCCCGCACGGCCGTTGGGCCGTGCGGGCTTTATGGTTTGCTTGCCGTATGGCGGTGTTTTTACTTGTTCTCGGCGTCGATGGCCTTGATTTTCTCGCGCAGCAGGTTCATGTCGTCCTTGAGCTTCTGCACCTTGCGGTTCATCTCGTCAATCAGGCTGTTGCCCTTCTTGCTCGAAGCGTTGAGGAAGCCAAGGTTGTTTTCGTAAGTCTGCACCTCGCTCTTGAGCGTTTCATATTGCCTCATGAGGCGTGCGCGCTCGTTGTCGAGTGCGCTTTCACCTTGCTCGGCCACGCTCTTAAGCTTGTTTTTGAAGTTGTTGAGGCGTCGCTGCGCCACGCTGATGTTGAGCTCTTTGTATAGCTTGTCTATTGCTGCGTGGTACTCGTCGTACACCTTGTCTTTCTCCTTATAGGGCACGTGGCCTATAGAGTTGTATTCCTCAACCAGTTTCTGCACCATCTCCTGCACGTTGCCTTCGGTCTCGGCGTTGATGGCCTTTAGTTTTTCAATCACGGCGCGCTTCTTGTCGAGGTTGGCGTGCTCTTCGCTTCTCTGCCCGGAATTGGCGGCGTTGCGTGCCTCGAAGAAGTGGTTGCAAGCCCCGAGGAACTCAGCCCACAGCTGGTCGCCGGTTTTCTTGGGCACCATTCCTATCTTTTTCCATTCCTTCTGCAGCGCTATGAGCTTGTCGGATGTAGAGCGCCATTCGGTGCTGTCTTGCAGAGCCTTGGCCTTTTCCACCAAGGCGCGTTTCTTCTCGGCGTTGGCTTTGAATGTTTCCTTGAGCGTCTTGAAGTATTCGGCCTTGCGTCCGAAGAAATCGTCGCATGCAGCCCTGAAGCGTTCGAATATCTTGACGTTCATCTTCTGCGGTGCAAAGCCGATAGTCTTCCATTCAGCCTGTATCTCGATGATGGCCTTGGTGTGCTTTTCCCAGTCGCTTGCGCCCTTGTTTTCTTCGGCGGCTATGGCCTCCACCTTTTCGCAGAGGGCGGTCTTGCGTGCCAGGTTGTCTTCCTCCTTGGCCCTCAGCTGCTCGAAGTGTTGCTGGTGGCGCTTGTTGATTACGGTCGATGCGGCCTTGAAGCGCGCCCATATCTCTTCGCGCAGTTCCTTGGCCACGGGGCCGGTCTCGCGGTATTCCTGGTGCAGTTTCTGCAGTTGGTGGAAGGCGCTTATCACGTCCGGCTCCTCTGCCAGCTTTTCGGCAGCCTCACACAGGCGCAGCTTTATTTCCTGGTTTTTCTTGAAATCATATTCGCGGGCTTCGCTGTTGAGCTTCAGCATGTCGTAGAATTGCTCAACGTATAGTTGGTAGTTGCGCCACAGTTCGTTGGCTTTGGCGGCAGGCACATTCTTTATCTCTTTCCATTCCTGCTGCAGCGCCTTGAATTCCTGGTATGATTTGTTGGCCTCCTCGGGCGAGGTGACCATGGTTTTTATCTTTTCTATTATGTCGAGTTTCTTCTTTAGGTTGGCTTCTTTCTCCTCTTCCTGCTCTTTGAATATTTTCGCACGCTTTTCCTTTATTATGCCCATTTCAGCCTTGAAGGCCTCTTCGTCTTCGTCGGGTGCGATTTGGTAGCTTTCAGGGTCGCCGCCGGCATCGATGTAACTTTTCAGGTTGGCTTCGCGCTCGGCAATGTGGAGCTTGTAGAACACGGTCTTGAGATAGTCCACTTCGTCTTTTGCAGGTGCTTCCTCGTTGTGGGCTATCTCCCTGACGCGGTCGAGGACTTCCTTCTTCGTGGCATAGTGCTTCTTGTATTCCGGTTCGGCTGCAGCCTCGGCCTCGGTTTCTTCGGTTGCCACTTGCGGAGTCTCACCCTCGGTTGCTGGCTCTGCGGCCGTGACGGGGGTTGATTCCACTTTGTTCATTTCTTCCTGATTGCCCATTTCGAGGGTCTTTTCTTGAGAGTCCATCATTCAAACTTTTTAGTCCGTGATTGTTTTAATGCCACTATCATTGTGCCTTGTGTGAATGTTGCTTTCAGAGTGTTGAATTGTTCTTTATGGCGCTTTGCACAGCACAATTTAGGCGCAAACTTACAGAAAAATATTGTAAACTCCTAATTTTCAGTCTATTTTTTAAAGCTTTTAAGTCTAAATAAGTCTCTTGTGGCGGAAAACCCACCAGAAAACGCCGGAAATGCAAGCTGATATGACGAGTGCTATGGCAAATCCGTATTTGCTGTCTTCCATGCCGTTGACGAGGTTCATTCCGAACAGGCTGGCTATGAGCGTGGGGAACATGAGTATTATCGACACCGATGTGAGCGTACGCATGACGGTGTTCATGTTGTTGTTGATGATGCTCGAGTAGGTGTCCATGGTCGACTCAAGGATGTTTGAATAGATGTTGGTGGTCTCTCGGGCCTGCGTCATCTCGATGTTCACATCCTCGATGAGGTCGGCGTCAAGCTCGTCTATCTGGAGCTTGAACTTCAGTTTCGACAGCAGCGTCTCGTTGCCGCGTATCGACGTGATGAAGTAGGTGAGCGAGTCTTGCAGCCGGCTGAGCCCGATGAGCGACTCGTTGTTCACTTCGCGGTCGAGGTTGCGCTTGGCTTTCTCTATGAGGCTGTTTATCTGCTTGAGCCGTTTGAGGTACCACACGGCCGAAGAGAGAAACAGGCGGAATATCATGTCTACGTAGTCGGTGAAGCCTTCGCCCCGCTTCTGCTGGTAGCTGACGAAGTCTATCATCATGTTTGTCTCGTAATAGCACACCGTTATGGTGACGTCGCGCTTGTGGATGATGCCGAGCGGAACCGTGGTGTAGGGCGTGCGCGAGCGTATCTCCTTGACGTACGGTATGCGGAGGATAATGAGCATCCATCCGTCGTCGTACTCGTAGCGGGCACGCTCGTCGGTATCGCTGATGTCAGAGATAAAGTAATCGGGTATCTTGAACTGCTCTTCCAGCATCTGCTGGTCTTCTTCTGTGGGACAAGTAACTTGTATCCAACAATTGGGCTGCCACTCGTCGATGGCTGTGAGCCCTCCAACCGTGTTCCAGTAAGTTCTCATTTTGCTAATCCTCCATAATGATTTCAGGTCAAGGATTAGCTTCATCGAGCGAACCCTCGGCACCTACAAGTTAAAGTTTTCCGCGTGATAATCGTCCATGATTTTGTTTGCTGTTGTTTTTTGCGGTGCAAAGGTACTCATTTTCTTTTTAACTTCCAGCATTTATTTCAACTTTATTTAAGTGCCGACATGCATATTTTTGCTATTGAAACATGTGTTACGGCCTGTTGGCGCCGCTTTTCCGCCTACGCCTTGCCGCCGTTGCCGATGAGGCTGGACACAAGAGCCACCAGCTCTTCCGGTTTGTCGCAGCTCACCACGTATTTTCGCCGGGTGGTCGTCAACATCACCGTGTTGCGGTGGTCGCCCACGTATGCGAAGTACTTCCCCTTTCCACCGGTGAACCAACCGGTGAATCCGAACACTCCGCCTACGCCGAACAGGCGCAGGTCGGTTGCCATGCCGCCATATCTTTCAATCGAGATGATGTCGCGGATGGGCAGCGCTTTCTTTCCTATCCGCCGGATGATGGTGAGCGAATGGCTGTCTGCGACAATCTTCTTTGGCGAATAGTAGTAGCTAAGGAATATGGAAACCAGCACTGCGGCGAATGTCACAGTGGTTGCGGTCGTTGCGGCCAAGCCAATGCCGTCATACATACTGATGCCGTAGGTGATGCCGAACACTGTAAAAATTATGGCAAAACATACTGCGGTCATAACTTTTACAGTCTTGTTCATGGTAACATTGAATGTGGTGGTCATGTAGCTTTGTGTTGAGGTTAGTGTCGGTCGGTCAGAAGGAAGCTGCCGGCACAACTTGCCGTATGGGCCGTGTTGTGCCGGCAGGCATTCCATATTGTGATCATATCATTTCGTGGTGGCGTGCCTTATTTGGCCGGGATGTCCTCAAGTGTCTTCTTGAGCAGGTCCCAGAATGGTGCCATTGTGGGTATGTAGCAGCGCTCGCCGGTGGTGTGGGGAGAGCGGAGCGTCGGGCCGAGCGACACGACATCGAGGTGAGGATACTTGCCGAGGATGACGCTGCACTCCAGTCCGGCGTGGTCAACCTTCTCTTCTGCCTCCTCGCCAAAGAGCTCGCGGTATTCGCGTTCGAGCAGCTTCAGAATCTCGCTGTTGGTGTTCGGGTCCCAGCCGGTGTAGCCGCCGCTCATCGTAACCTTCATTCCGGCCATGTTGAAGCAGCTCTGCAGGGTGTTGGCAAGGTATTCCTTCATGCTCTCGCTCGACGAGCGTGCAAGTATCTTTACGGCCGCATTGCCTTCTGTAATGTCTATTATGGCAAGGTTCGACGACGTCTCGACCACGGCGGGTATTGCCGGTATCATGCGCAGCACGCCGTTGTGGCAGGCGTAGATGGCGTCGAGCAGGTTGTCTTGTATGTCCTCCGGCACTTCCTTCTTGGGCGTCTCGGTTTCTTCGGCGGTGAATATTATGCCGCTCTCAATGCCTGCATACTCGTGCTCGAAGGTCTCCTTGTAGTCGGCTGCGAGTTCTTTTGCGGCCTCGATGTTCTCTTTGGGCAGCGTCAGCACTACCTCGCACTCAAACGGTATGGCGTTGCGCATGTTGCCGCCGTGCCACGATGCCAGGCGTGCCTCGCATTCGGTGATGGCATCGCGTACGTAACGGGCCATCAGCTTGTTGGCGTTGGCGCGGCCTTCGTGTATCTCCAATCCCGAGTGCCCGCCTTTCAGGCCCTTCAGCGTCACCTTTATGGCTGCGTCGTCAGGGTCGGTGTCGGCCTCTTTGTATTCCAGTGTGGCTGTTATGTCGAGTCCTCCGGCGCTGCCGATGACAAACTTTCCCCACGTCTCAGAGTCGAGGTTGAGCAGTATGTCGCCGTTGAGTTCGCCCTCGGGCAGGTCGTTGGCACCGTACATGCCGGTTTCCTCGTCGGCCGTTATCAGTGCCTCCACCGGTCCGTGCTTCAGTTCCTTGTTTTCCATTACGGCCATGATGGCTGCCACGCCGATGCCGTTGTCAGAGCCGAGCGTGGTTCCGCGTGCCTTCACCCAGTCGCCGTCGATGTATGTCTCAATGGGATCCGTCTCGAAGTTGTGCGTGCTTTCCTTCGACTTCTGGGGCACCATGTCCATGTGCGCCTGCAGTATCACGCCTTTGCACCCCTCCATTCCCGGGGTTGCGGGCTTGCGCATCACAATGTTTCCGGCCGTGTCCTTAAAGGCTTCGACGCCAACCTTTGCGGCGAAGTCGAGCAGGAAGTTCTGTACTTTCTCAAGATGTCCTGACGGACGCGGCACCTGTGTCAGCGCGTCAAAGTTGCGCCAGATGCACTCGGGCTTTAGGTTTTTTATCTCACTCATAGTCTATGGTTTTATTAGGGTGGGCTTCGGGGCTCGCTTCTGCCTGTAGGCATTGGCCTCGCCCGTGGCTTTCCCTTGTTGTGTCATTGTTTTATGCCGGCTCGCTGATGGCTCATGCTGCCGGCGCGATGGCTTCCGGCGCATTGCGCCTTTTGGTGAATGCCAATGCCGCCCAGCCCCATACGCCGAGCAATATCACGAGCATTGTCTGCACGGAGTGCACTATTAGCACGAAAAACAGAGCCTGCTCGTCGGCCACTCCGTAGAGTATCAGCATTGTCTTCACGGCAAAGTGCCACGGGCCGGCGCCGTTTGGGGTAGGCACTATCACTGCTATGCTGCCCACTACAAACGTCACCAATGCGCAGGAAACGCCGAGATGGGCCGTGAAGTCGAAGCAGAAGAACGTCAGGTAGTAGTGGAGGAAGTAGCTGGCCCATATCCCGATGGTGAACAGCAGGAACATCGGCGTGTTCTTGACCCCCCTCAGTGACACCACACCCTGCCATATTCCGCTCAGCGTGGCCTTCACCTTATTATATACAGACAGCTTCTTCAGCAGTATGTGTATTAGCAGCAACGCGGCGATGGCGCACACAGCGGTCACTGCATAGCCCGCCGGCGAGAACCGTTCGAGCAGCGAGTCCATGCTTGTCCCGGTCTTGTTGAAGAACGTGTTGAACACTCTCATCTGGCACAACAGCATCACCCCGGTGACTATGAGCACCAAAAGTGAGTCTATGGCCCTTTCCGTCACTACAGTGCCCAATGCCTTCGGAAACGACACCCCGTCGTATCTCTTCAGCACTCCGCAGCGTGTAAACTCGCCTATTCGCGGCACCAAGAGGCTTGCGGCGTATGAGATGAATATCGAATATATGCTCACCGACCGCCTCGGATGTTCGCCGACAGGCTCCAGTGTCTGCCTCCATCGCCAGCCGCGCAGCATTTGCGCCAGAATGCCGAAGGGAAACGAGAGCGCCATCCACGTCCAGTCCATTTCGTGGAGCAACACGTCTTTCATGCTCTTGAAGTCGAAGCCACGGTACATCCAGTATAATATGGCTCCGCCCAACGCCAGCGGCATTATTATCTTGACGCAAGTGTTTGCTATCTTTCTTGCTTCCATATCAATATGCAAATATACATTATTTCGTGCGTAACGCAAAATAATTCGGTTAGTTTTCTTGTCCCTGGCAGGGCATAATTTGCGTTTGTCGGTGTTGTTTGTGGCTTTGTGGTGATTATGCGGCCGTGTGGGCGATTGCTGCGACGGCCCGTATTGCGGGCTGTGTCATGCCTGCCGGTGGCTCAAACCACGCGGTTTCGCCAACTTGCAGGCATGCCTGGCTTATGTCGGCATGTGGCATCTTCGTGCCGAAGGGTGCCGTCCGGCCAATTGCCGGCTTGCATGTCTCACGATAGGTGCGGCTCTGTTTCGGCGTAGGATTTTGCTGTTTGTGGGCGCACACAACATTGATTTGTGTCAAATATATGGGCTTTTGGCGCATTTAGTGCCTTTGCTTTAGGCGTCGTTTCGGCCGGAAGGCGTACCTTTGCACCAGAAAACAAGTATTAGGATAACAACAAAAAGTAAGTAGAAGATTATGGAAATGATTGGAATTGTAGCATTGTGCGTAGTTGTGCCGGTTCTTACGGCCGGTTTGTTTTTGGCATCTGTTGAGCTTCTCAAGGCCAACTTCTAATTGAAAGGAGGTCAAGGCGATGATTATGTTTGTAATGATGGCAGTCTATGTGGTAGTGTTGCTGGCGGCTGTAGCGCTTGGCATAATGATAGGAATCAAGACCGCCGGCAACCATTGACGCCACTCTTGTTGTGTCAGACAATTAGTTTTGTTTTATGATAAAGAATCCGGGCCACAATTGCATGGTGCAATTTCGGCCCGGATTTGTTTTTGTTCAGTCGGTCAGCCGTCAGTCGGTGACGTCTTCATCGGCCACGGCATCCTGCCAGTTGTCCCATTCAGGTATGTCGGCATCGTAGCCCTCATATCCGAAGTTCTGCCATAGTTGCTCGTTTTTGTTGGCGGTTATGGCGTCGTTTGGTATCGGCCAGAACACGTTTCTCTTGTCCATCGTATACTTGAGTGTTGCCGGTCCGCTCACAATGCCGTTGCCGGTGTGGTTGTAGAGCGAGTAGTGGTAGATGCGTTGGTAGAAGTAGCTTCCGCCGTCGGCGTCTGTTCCCTGTTATAGTGTACCTTGTCCATGGGTGTCATTTTTGTCAAATCGTTTCATCTTCTCGCCCGGCTGCGCAACCGCTTGGCTGTCAGAGGGTTGCGGTTTGGGTCGTTTTGAATGGCAAAACAGCGCGTTTTGCAGCCCCAAACGGGCGCTTTTGCGGCCTCGTTGGGGCCGTATCGCCGGTGCGCCATGGCATGGCGTGGGCCGCATCCCGGCGTTGTAACTATTTTGTTTCTTGTTTCCGTAAGGCCGCCGGCTGGCTTGCGGTGATATTGTGCAATGCTTCACAGGCGCTTGGCTCCAGGCTTCCACGCCTTGTCAGGTTGCGCCACAGGCCGAGGCAGAGGCCTGTCGGCACGGCTACAATGATACGACTTTGCGGGCCCCGGCGCCATGCAGGTGCCTGTGGCCGTGGCGACTGTGCTCCAAGGCCAGCGTGAATATCAGTAAAAATGGTTGGCGTTTCGGTAATGGCGATATTCGGTTTACAGCCGAAAACAAGTATCTTTGCATTTAGAAAACAGAGCGCGGGCAGTGCAGGGCGGCCCGGCGGGCAGCCCATGGCCTTGCGCCGGATTGGTGGAACATCGGTGCCGGCCTTCGGGCAGGCACCACAAAAAAGCATATCGGATATGGTTAAAGCAATTGGATTTATCGCGGCGGCCATGATGCTCGCCGCATCGTGCACCGCACG
>ERZ791881.1853-NODE-1853-length-11644-cov-2.968332_pt1 | contig 11644 bp, 12 predicted proteins | sample MGYA00510161_ERZ791881 | MGnify/ENA primary metagenome ERZ791881 (study PRJEB30046, sample SAMN00792073) | human gut metagenome | study: EMG produced TPA metagenomics assembly of the A metagenome-wide association study of gut microbiota in type 2...
CTATCTGGGCTTCAAGTAAGCGATCCGCGGAAAGGAAATAAACTTATGACCCTTGATTTGATTATTCACGGCGGTTACGTGATCACCATGGAAGGTCCGGGCACGGGCATCATCAACCGCGGGGCGGTGGGCATAAAGGGCAACAAAATCGTCGCAGTAGGCGAAGAGCAGGATGTGACGAGTCGGTATACGGCCCACCGTTACATTGCGGCTAAAGGGAAGGCGGTCATGCCAGGCTTTGTTAACGTCCACATGCATACCGGCGACGCTATCGTGCGCAGCTGCGCCCAGGATTTACCGGGAAAAATCTGGCGTTTTAAGGGCATCCTGCCCCTCCTTGGGGTGGCCCGGGACGAGGATTTTGCCGCCGCTTCCCGTTTAAATATTGTAGAGGCGCTGCATTCAGGGATCACCACCTTCGGCGATTACTATTCGCCCATGACGGAGATTGTGAAGAACCACATTCAGCTGGGCACCCGGGCCGTGGTCAGCGGCATGATCAACGAGCTGCCGCCGGACGTGTCCGTGGTGGAGGTGGACCAGCTGATTCCGTTGGATCCGGCGGTGGGCCAGCGCAAATTGGCGGATAACCGGAAGCTGGTGCAGGAGTACCATGAGAGCTTCGGCGGGCGTATCACCTGCCGCTATGGTCCCCACTCTGCGGCTATGTGCTCCGAGGAGATGCTCCGGGAGATTAAGCACCTGGCGGATCAGGATGGAGTCGGTATCTTTACCCATCTGGTCCAGACAAAGGAGGAGGTCACACAGACCCGGCTGCGCACGGGGAAAGCCCCGGTAGCGCTGTTGGAGTCCTTAGGATATTTAAATAAGAAGCTTCTGGCCGCCCATATGACCTACGCATCCCTGGACGAGGTGGAATTGGTGGCGCGGTCGGGCGCGGCCCTGGCGCTGTGCAGCACCAGTATCTCAGTGGTCAGAGGCGCTCTGCCGCCGGCTCAGGAGTTCGCCGGATTTGGCGGCTGCGTGGGGCTGGGCACGGATCAGGTCTGCAACTGCACCAATATGTTTGACGAGATGAAATACGCCGCTCTGATCCACAAGTACAAGAACCACGACGCAACCATATTCCCGTCCTGGAAGATATTGCGCATGGCCACCATCGAGGCGGCCCGGGCACTCTGTATGGAGGACACCATCGGCTCTCTGCGGGAGGGCAAGCTGGCGGATCTGATCATTCTGGATCTGTCCGGGCCGCAGATGAATCCCATTTATGAGCGTCCCATCCGCAATCTGGTTCCCAATCTGATTTACTCCGCTCTGGGAAATGAGGTGGAGTCCGTGATGATCGACGGGAACTTCGTGATCGAGAACGGCAGGCTTACCACCGGAGACGAAGGAGCGATTATCAGTGCGGTGAACCGGGCCGCTGCGCGGATTTCAGAAGAGATGGAGAACCTTCCCTGGACCGCAGGGCTGCCCCTGGCCCAGTGGACGCGGGACGGTTACTATTAAGCCCTCAGCAGAGGAGAACAGAGGTGAGACGTTATGTACAATGAACGCCAGAAGGAAATGATCAAGTATCTGTCCGAGGTCAAATTTGCCAGGGCGGAGCAGCTTTCGGAGCGATTTCAGGTCTCTCTGGAGACGGTCCGCAGGGATTTGATGGTGTTGGAGCAGGGCTCCTCCATACGCAAGGTCCGGGGCGGAGCGGTTTACAGCAACCTGCGGGCCAAGGAGATGGAGTTTGAGAAGAAAATGGAGAACAACCAGCAGGGGAAATACGCCATTGCCAAAATGGCGGCGGAGTATATCAACGACGGCGACGCCATCGCAATGAACAACGGCAGCACCACCCTTGCCCTTGCCAAATGCCTGCAGAACAGTAAAACGCAGCTCACCGTGGTCACCAACTCTCCGGACATCGCCCTGATTCTGAGCGACAATGAGAACAACCAGATCTATCTGTCCTCAGGTTATCTGCGCAAGCACAATAAAAGCCTGGTTGGGGGTATGTGCAATGAATGTCTGGGCAACTTTAAGGTGGATAAGACGATTTTAAGCGTCGACGGCATCTCCATCCAGGACGGCGTAACGGAGTACAACACCGAGGAGGCAGCCACTCTGCGCAAGATGCTGGAGATCGGCCACACTAAAATGATCCTGTGCGAGTTCAGCAAGTTCAGCGAGGTGGCGTTCAACAAGGTATGCGGCGCCGACCGGATCGACTATGTATTTACGGATTGGAACATTCCGGCCAGGGAGGCGCGGGCCTGGAACGATATTGGCGTAAAAGTGCTCTCCTCGCCCCAGCATCAGCTTTCCGTGCTCCCTTAAATGTGACTTCAGAATCGATTTATAGGAGAATTTGACGAACGATTCTAGGCTCTCTCAACTTCCCAAATGAAAAACCCGTGGTTATAATGTAGGAGCAAACATAACCACGGAACATTTTCCGGGAAGAAAGGGGAGCTTTTTTATGATGAGTTTCTTACAAACAGGAAAGGCACTGTATGTGCTGGCGGCCATTTGCCTGGCGGGGATTTTTACCAGGCTGGCGGCAGGGAGCTTCTACAAACGATTAATTAAAGAGAGTACAAATCTGGCGCTGACCAAGAACAAATGCCTGCGGGCGCTGCGGCAAAACGCGGAGGATACATATCGGATCAATCAAGGAATGAGCAATACCAGAGTTTATCTGGAGCGGCAAATGTACGGCATGCGTATGATGGGGATGTCCGTGCGGGGATTGGACAACCTTTCCGGCCAGCTGACGCTTCTCTGCTTTTTGGCGGGCGGCGCGGCGGCTTTCATGTCCTACTGGTATAGAAGCGATAACTACTATATCGTATTGTACGGCACTGTGGGAATTCTGAGCGGAATGCTCACCATGCTGTTTGATTACGGAATCAACCTGGATTCCAGAAAACAACAACTGATGACCTGCCTGCAGGATTATATGGAAAATGTCATGCTGCCGAGAATGGCCCGGGAGGGAACCGGGGATCACGTGGCGGCGGTAGCTGAGGAAGAGCGAAGAGAACCCACCCCGGTCCGCTCCCTGGCCAGAGAACGCAGGGGCGCAGGCAGACGGGGCTTGGAACAGACGGCGGCCAGCCGGGAAAAGATCAAAGAAACCATCAAGAATGCGGACGCGCAAAATTCTGGTGAGAACTGGCTGCAAGATTTAAATCCGGATCAAAAACGGGTCCTGGGAGAACTGCTCAAGGAGTTTATTTCATAGCTCCCGGGCGAAGGGAAGAGAGCTGAGGGCATTTTTTGCCTGAATATATCGCATTTGAAACGCGTTTATGGTATAATGAAGCAGAAGTCAGGTTTGCCAGGCTTGCTGCGCAAGTGCAAAACCGCCCCGGGGCGGCGGCGCACCATGAGATAGATAGGCGGACGTGCGCCTGGCGGACAGGGCACGGGTCCGCATGACATAGATTCCATGGGACAGGCCCATGAACATAAGAAAAGGAGAGCAAAAGTTATGGGAAAGGAAGTAACGTTTGATTATTCCAAAGCGGCCGGCTTTGTTTCCGCAGAGGAGATGGCTAATTTTAAGACCACCGTTATGGCGGCAAGAGATACGCTGGTTGAGAAGACCGGCGCGGGCAACGATTACCTGGGATGGATCGATCTGCCGGTCGATTATGATAAGGAAGAATTCGCCAGAATTAAGAAAGCTGCCGCGAAGATTCAGGGCGATTCCGACGTGCTGCTGGTGGTAGGCATCGGCGGCTCCTACCTGGGAGCGAGAGCGGCCATCGAATTCTTGTCTCACAGCTTTTATAATGTGCTGCCGAAGGGCGTCCGAAAGACCCCGGAGATTTACTTTGTTGGAAACAGCATCAGCAGCAAATATATCCGCGATTTGCAGCAGGTGCTGGAGGGAAAGGATTTCTCGATCAATATTATTTCAAAGTCCGGCACTACAACCGAGCCGGCGATCGCCTTCCGCGTATTTAAGGAAATGCTGGTAAACAAGTATGGCAAAGACGAGGCCAGCAAGCGTATCTACGCAACGACCGACAAGGCGCGGGGCGCGCTCAAAAACCTGGCAGACCAGGAAGGTTATGAAGAATTCGTCGTACCGGACGATGTGGGCGGACGTTACTCCGTGCTCACCGCTGTAGGCCTTCTTCCCATCGCAGTCAGCGGGGCTGACATCGACAAGCTGATGGAAGGCGCGGCATCCGGAAGAAAGAAAGCGTTGGAGCTGCCCTATGAGGCCAACGCGGCGCTGCAGTATGCGGCTGTACGCAATATTCTGCTGCGCAAGGGCAAACAGGTGGAGATCACCGCAAACTACGAGCCCAGCCTGCATTATGTATCCGAGTGGTGGAAACAGCTGTTCGGAGAGAGTGAAGGAAAGGACCGCAGAGGCATTTTCCCGGCATCCGTTGACCTGACCACTGATCTGCATTCCATGGGGCAGTTCATTCAGGACGGAGCGCGTATCATGTTCGAGACCGTGATCAACGTGGAGGAATCCCCTGCTGAGATCCTGCTTCAAAAAGAAGAAGTGGATACCGACGGCATGAACTACCTGGCGGGCAAGAGCGTGGACTTCGTAAACAAGAGCGCCATGAACGGCACCATTCTGGCTCACACGGACGGGGATGTCCCCAACCTTCTGGTGACCGTGCCGGAGCAGAATGAATTTTATCTGGGCGAACTGTTCTATTTCTATGAATTCGCCTGCGGCGTGAGCGGCTATATTCTGGGCATCAACCCCTTCAACCAGCCCGGGGTTGAGAGCTACAAGCGGAATATGTTCGCACTTCTCGGCAAACCCGGATATGAGGAGCAGAGAGAGGCGCTGTTAAAGAGACTGTAAGCCAAGAGCTGTATATAGAAAATTTCATAACGCAAAAGCCGCCCCGGATTTTCTCAGGCCACGGGGCGGCTTTTTGTGTCTGTCAAAGCTTATTCTTCAATAATCTGAATCTCCAGAAAATCAAAATCAACGGAATCGATAAAGTTGTCCTGAGTGAACCGGGTCTTGTCGTGCAGCTGGAAATCCCGGACCGTGGCGTCCAGCCACAGCGGTTTTGAGAGATCAAACTCATAACAGATATCATCCAGAGCCTGGAATACCATCTGGGTCCGTGACAGCGAGTAGTCGCCAATGCAGATGACCTTATCCCTGACCAGGCGGTTGTCTTTCATGATTTTTCCCCACATTCTGAACATAAGCGGTCTCCTCTTTCTCAATCTCAATCATCTCATAATCATTCTCATGAGGATTTAAGTATAACATGAACCTTTTGTTTTTTGTACCTAAATATTATTCCAGGGTTTTAAGATTTTAATTGCGCTTATAACAGGAGGTCACAATTCCCCTTGCCCACACCCCACATTTGTAGTAAGCTATAGTTAGATTTTTTACAAAACGTTCGGAACAATACTGGAGGAAAAGGCATGGGACAGGCCATTACAGATTATGGAAAATTTCTGGCGGAGGCCAGGGAGGCGGTAGATAGTCTGAACTGTGACCAGAACACATATGATCAGCTGGCGGCAGAGGAGATAAGACTGGAACGGGAGTTGGAGACGGCGAAAAAGGCTGTGGCGGACAATATCAGCCAGACCACCAGAAAGCGGCGGGATGAGATCAGCTCCGATTATGATCAGGAAATCGGGAAGGGTCAGGAGCGCCTGAAAAAAGCCAGGGCCAAGCGGGAGAAGGAGAAAAGCCGGGGAATGAAGGAGCGCATCGCCGACGAGACCAGCGAGCTGCGGGAGCACAACCGGGAGCTGAAGCTGCAGATGCGGACCATGTTTCAGCAGGCCGGAGTGCCGGGGCTGTGCAACTCCACCTTCTATTACGCGCTGTTTTATCCCAGGGGGCTCAAGGAGATTCTGATCTTTCTGGTCTCCATTTTGGTCTGCTTTCTGGCCATTCCCTGCGGGCTGTATTTCCTGATACCGGCCCGGAAGATCTGGTATCTGGTGGCGATCTACTTTATCGACGTGGTGCTCTTTGGCGGGCTCTATGTGATGGTAGGCAACCGAACCAAGATGCGCCACCACGACGTGTTAAAGAAGGGGCGGGCGATCCGCAATACCCTCAGAAGCAACGGCAAGAAGATCCGGGTGATCACCCACACCATCCAGAAGGACGGCAATGAGGACCTCTACGACCTGAAGAAATACGACGATGAGATTGCGGCGGTGGAGCTGGAGCTGTCGGAGATCACGGAGCGGAAGAAGTCGGCGCTCAACACCTTTGAGACTGTGACGAAAACCATTATCGCCGATGAGATCGCGGGCAATAACCGGGCGCGCATAGACGAGATGGAGGATCGCCACAAGGAGGCGCTGCAGGCGGTGCGGGAGCTGGAGGCAAAGATTAAGGCCCAGCGCATCCACATCACGGATACCTACGGACCGTATCTGGGGCGGGAGTTTTTGCAGCCGGAGAAGCTCTCCGAGCTGGCCCGTCTGATCCAGTCGGGGACGGCGTCCAATATCTCAGAGGCCATTGAGATGTGCAAAAACAGTTAAACAGGAAGCGCCTGAGGGCGGGTGAACGGACGTGCAGAGATGCAGGTCCGTTTTTTACAGGGAAATGAGTCATCCGCTGGATTTCAATGAACCGCAGCTCCCGCCCCTCAATGTCATAAAGAATTAAGGTAATATTAAAAAATATATGGTTTCAATGAAGCTTAGAAACTACGTTGAAAGTGCCTGTAAAGCCTGTAAAACATGGGGAAAACAAGGGTTTTACAGTGTTTTTAAGGACAGGCGAAATAAACTTAAAAATACGTCCGTTAGCGACAAAATAGCGACAAACTTTAATTTTGCAAATTTCTCCTCTTAACTCCTTAAGCGTCCGGTGTCCATATGTGGAATTTGTGATATCGCTCCCGAAACTGTGACCGAGCATACGCTTGCGATCATTTTCTGATACCTCGTATTTTTCGCACAACCACGAAAACGTATGTCTACAATCGTGTGGTGTGTGCTTAGGGGTTCCGGGGATTCCCAGGTCTTTCAAGCGAGTGTACATGTCTTTTCTAAAATTAGATGTTGTGATTGCCAATAATTCACCGTCACGTTTTATCCTGCGCCGTACCAGCGGAAGGATGGCCGGGTGTATTGGGACAATACGATCCTTACCATATCTGGTTTTTATTCCACCCTTAAAATACTGTTCTTTAAGGTCTACATATAGAGTTTTATATGCTGTAATCCGGTAGCCGGAATAACACATAATTAATAGCATTTCGATTGTCGGGTCATCTTTGTTTAACCATAATGTTCCCAGTTCTTTTTCTGAAAATGGGATTCCTGATTCCTCATCATCTTCAATGTTTATTTTTACTGCCGCGGCATAATTTTTATCGCATAGTCCCTCATTTTCTGCATAATTGTACATTTGCTTGTACAATGCCACAATTATTTCGAGGCTTGCATAGCTTAGAGGACAGTTGTCAATGACCTGTTGTAGATCACTATGCCGCAGATCGCGGAATATCCGATCATGGAGTACCGCACAGTTTTTGTAAGCGGCACGCGTTTGTCCTTCTGCACTTTTTGAGGGACGTTTTTTTGCGGTGATATAACGGGCCTTGTAAAATCCCTCGTAAACTTCGGCGAACGTGGGCCCGGCTAATACTTCTGGCTGTCCAGTTGCCACCGCCCGTACCTTGTTATAATCCCTGATGATATCCCGTATCACCGCGTCTTGCTGATCTGGTGACGTGATTTTGGGAGCTGGCGGGGGAGGGTATATTCCAGGGACATAAGTTCCAGCATGGTATGCTGTGAGAATAGAAAAACCATAATACCAATCATCAACGTAGGCCAGGGCCGGTACTGACTTTGGCCGTCCATCCTCGTCATATTCTGTTGTGGGCGGGTACACTCCATAAGGGTTTGTGCGGTTTCCGCTTAGTTTTTTGATACTGCCGAATTTGTTTGGCAGTCGTGGATAAGTTCTCTTTTTCTTTTTTGGCCTTGACATTATATCTACCTCCCTAAAAATGAGTATAAAAAATACACCCATTGACCGGGTGCACCGCGGGGTGATATAATACAGGTGTCAAGCTGGTATTATACCGCCTCGTTAATGCAACGGGCAATAGTATCGCAAAAGCCGTTCCCGGTTCCCGCCGGGGGCGGTTTACTTTGCTGAATTTATAAAACTTAGAAGTGAATTTCTATTCCAGAGTTTTACACCTAGTATATTAGCTTCGTTAATTGCCTGATCAGTAAAATATCGGTTCGTAAGAACTACAGCAATATCTTTTTTATATATGCTTTTTCCGGTATGCGCTTCCTGAACCGCCGAGTTTCCAACATTTCCAGAATAACATTTACACTGAATCGCATATGATATCCCATCTTTTTCAGCTAATATGTCAACACCATGGTCACCGCTTCCCTGAGTTACCTTGATTTTTATAAAACCGTTCCTTGATAGCAGATCAGCGCAAAAATATTCAAAGTCATGTCCGCTCATATTGTCGAATTGTCTATCTGTATTGTCCGATAATGTATATTGTTTATACAAATTTTCAAACTCTTTTTGCGTTATGTTCACTTTGAAAGGTTTCGTTCCGTATGGTTTATCGACGATTCCAGTCTCTATAATTTCATCCATTATTTTAACAGCTTTATCAAATCCTATATTCAATGACCGTTGTATCATACCAATGGAGGCTTTTTGCCTCATAATAATTAGTTTTACAGCCTCAAGCACTAGAGGATCACTGAAATTCAAATTTATTTCATTTTTTTTATTATCATTGGAGCTTTTTCCATTTTTTATTTGTAATATAGGTATTCCTGGAGCACTTTTTGAGATAAAGACGATAGCGTTTTCTACAGAAGTATTTGACCGGACCTTAAAACAAAATCTCTCTCTTTCGCCACTATGTGAAATAAAATCAATAAAACCAGAAACAAAACTTCTTGCATAGCAGTAATCGATTTTTTCAATTTCTTTGTATTCAATAGTCTTTTTTGTCCCCCAGAAATTTATAACATTAATTTCTGTTTTCCCAATAAACAATTCCTTTTTTGTTCCTTTAATGCTCATACTGCATGTCTCCTAAAATCATAAAAAATTATATCCCCCTGTTGCAAAAACAGAATGTTTGCTCTATAATATAAAAAAGAACATACGTTTGGATTTTTGCTTTTCCCACGAAATAACATTTACTTTCCCTTTATGTTATTTTGAGCACAAATTCAAATATTTTCAGATAATTTCCACAAATTGCTAATTGGAAAACTATGGAAATTATTCCTGCAACTATGAAAATGTGCTATAATTAATGTAGAAAACATGATCACTGTATGGCTGTATGGCCGGAAAGGGAGGTATGTGTCATGGGTATTGAGGAGTTACAAAATAAAATCACGAAACATATTAGCGATTTTGATGAAACTGACATTAGATTTTTAAGCCAGATTCTGATATTCATCGAGCGGTACATAAAGGAGAAGGGGAGACGTTAGTCTCCTTTTCTTTTTTTGTAATATTTCATTGTACCTCTTATCATTTCTCTAACAGCCTGTTGTGAACTATCATTTAAATCGCTATACGCTTGAACAAGTGCTAAAACTGCATTGTAAAAATCGTCATCCTTTGGATCGAGAAGATCATAGACTAAATTTGCGATCTCTTCCTCTTCTGACCGTTGTACAAATATTTCACCATTTCCAGTACGAAGCCAATTCTCATTTACATTAAATTTAGTACAGATTAGAGATATAACTGCATCACTGGGGGATCTTTTGCTTGTCTCATATCCAGCTATGTTATTTCTGGCAATCCCAAGTTTATCTGCAAATTCTTGCTGCGTAAGCTCCAACGTCCTTCTTATTACCTTAATTCTTTCATTCATGTGCTCACCACCTTTCATAATAATATTATAGACCAAAATTGTGGCATAGTCAACAAAAAGTTATTAAGCCACAAAATATACTTGACAAATGAAACTAAGCCACATATAATAGTGGCATAGAAACATATGAAAGCGAGGTGAGAATATGACAGATCAGAAAAAGCAAGCTATTACAGCTTTGATCGAGGATATAAAATCCAGCGACCTTGATTTACCCAGTATCGATTTGCTTCAGTTTGGAGTCATGCTGCTGAAAGCAAAGGAGAGGGCAGATAAAGCCGCAGATGACAACCCTGATCAGCCTGACCGCAAGGCAGGTTAGGACAGCCCAGCACATTGACAATCGAGAGGATGAAATATAAGGAAGGGGGGTGGAGGAGTATGGATAAGAAAAAACCACATATTCCAGAATGGAAAATGTGGCTTCTGATAATTATGGTAACTCAGGCTTTGACGGCTGCACAGTGTTGCTGGATGCAGCAACGTTGTTTTCAGAATCATCAGCTTCTGTGGGATTCAGTAGAGCGTCAAACTCAGATCGTAAGGGAGCATATTGAGAACACGACTCAGTATCTGGAGAAGCTGAATCAGCTTCTTGGAGTTGCTGGTAAATAGCCAAGAGAAATGCGACACGTTTTTCTTCAATTTTTATTTGTTCCTGAAGCAGTTTGTTTTCTTCTTCCAGAAGTTGATTGGATTCATTTTGCACAGCAACAATTTCAGCATGACGTAATTGCTCTTGACGCGAAGAGATATCTTCTCTTTTACAGGTGATCAGCCAACATATAAGAGGAATGATGATTGCAAGGAGCGCAAGCGCATTGGCATAGGACAGGTGCTTTACAGCAGATTTTTCAGTCTGGGGTTTTTCTGATTTCTGTTTTACCTCTTCATATTGAAATGTGTCAGGGATCAATGTTTCAGGGACTATAACAAAATCATCGCATATTTCAATATCCATAATTGACTGGGCAATATCGGACTGATTAATAGATGAAAGGCTAGCTGCAAATTGTTGGAATATCTCCATACCAATTTTACTACATGGGGCTATTACATTTTCGTATAGAGCATTAGATTCATTGACGGCCCTGGTATATGGTTCTTTGATTTGCTCCATTGAATCCATTAGGATCGACAGGGCATTTTGAAAAAAACTCATTTTGGGGGCATACGATTTTTCAAGTTGACTACTTAAATCGGCCAAGGTTTTGTGCAATAACTGTACATTGTTTTGATATTCGTCAATCGTCATAAAAAACCTTCCCTAATTGTACTTGGCGCTGCAACGCCTGTAAGTACAGTATAGGACAGGGGGATAAAAAACGCAATATGAAAGCGAGGTGATACCCGTGAAAGAGATTTTTAACGCCGTGGAGGCCGCTCGGGAGATCGGTTGCACCGCCCAGAAGGTCCGAGAGCGGATGAAACGTAAGCTGTGGGACCTGGGTGAGGTGATCCCCAAGGAAGCGCTTGGAAACGGCGAGAAAAATGAGTACAACATTTTCCGGTATAAGTTGGAGCGGTTTCTGGGCCATCCGGTGACGGGCCGCTGGAAAGGTGGTGATCCCAATGCATAAACGAGACATACCCGGCCCGATCCGCTACATGCCCCAGCGGACACGGCGGCCGTGGCGGATCATATGGCAAGTGGTTGCGGTGGCAACAGCAGTAATGTGGGGCATGGCGCTTTTCATGGCCGGATTGGCCGTAGGCTTATACCTGATATAATTCCCGGCCCACAGGGATAAGGGGAGAAGGAGATCATAATGAAACGAGAAGATGTTGAGAAGTTGTTGGGCTGGGCGAGAGAGGCCCAGAAG
>ERZ791881.1859-NODE-1859-length-11634-cov-2.880646_pt1 | contig 11634 bp, 12 predicted proteins | sample MGYA00510161_ERZ791881 | MGnify/ENA primary metagenome ERZ791881 (study PRJEB30046, sample SAMN00792073) | human gut metagenome | study: EMG produced TPA metagenomics assembly of the A metagenome-wide association study of gut microbiota in type 2...
TTGCTGATTTCTCAGTTTGTCACTAATCAGATTTGCTCCCATGTCACAGATCTGCTAAGTTTTGTGTCATTGGCATTTTGCCCTGGAGGGGTCTGACCATCGAAAACAGCGAAAAAATGTTTTATTAAAACAAAGATATTCTTTGTCTAAAACTTAATCTGGCAAGTATAAGTGTTGCTGATTTCTCAGTTTGTCACTAATTAGATTTACCAGCTCCATTAACTCCACCCAGAACGATATATTTTTTCTTTTAAAATAAATTCCTCGCAATTACTTGTTTTTGCCTTTTTTGAAGTAAAAAATCACCTACCATCTGATAAAATTCCCTCTGCTCTTCTGAATCAGCTTCTAATGTAAGTTGCAATGTATCTTCAGGTTCCAGACACTTTATTTCTTCATATATTTTTTCATATTTTTTTACATCACACATATTAATCCCACCTATATTTAAATATTATGTATCTAATTTCCAAATAAAAAAGGCTAAATTTTTCATAAAGCCAATTTTCTTTAAAAAGAGAAACAACTGCAATCAAAATATTTTTTCTCTTTTTTGATTGATCAAGATGTTTGATAGCAGACACTGCAATTTTTCTATCTTGCTGATTTTCCGGGATGTCATTGTCCATCTTATTGTAATAATCTTTCCGTCTCTTCCATCTGGCAAGTCTTTCATAAGAATGCTATAATATCTCTAAAACAAAAAATCTGAAAGGCGGTAACTGATATGGCAATGTTTTTAAATACTCCTCTTCCGTACAAAAGATATAAGAAGATTTCAGAAACAACATATTTTGTAGATAAATCCCTTATTCTGAATGACATATTTGGATGCATGGAAGAAGAAACACAGTATATCTGCATTACAAGACCGCGCAGATTCGGAAAAACGATCATGGCAAATATGCTGGGAGCCTTCTTTGGAAAGGCCTGGGATGCTTCGCAGATATTTGATCATTTAAAAATTGCAGATTCACCTGAATACCATCAGTATTTAAATCAGTATGATATCATTTATATCGATTTCAGCAGACTTCCGGAAAACTGCACATCTTACAGACAATATATTGACCGCATCATTACAGGTTTGAAGAACGATCTGGCGGAAGCATATCCGGAATATCAGACAGACTCCATATATGCGCTCTGGGATATACTTTCCCAAATTTCAGAGCAGACAGACCGACAGTTTGTTTTCATCATGGATGAATGGGATGCCGTATTTCATCTTCCATTTATTACTGAAAAGGAAAAAGCAGAGTATATACTTTTTCTCAAAACTCTGCTGAAAGATCAGGACTATACAGCACTGGCATACATTACCGGTATCCTGCCGATTTCCAAATATTCCAGTGGCTCTGAGCTGAACATGTTTATGGAATTTAAAATGACTTCAATGGAAGCTTTCAGCGAATATTTTGGCTTTACAGACGAAGAGGTGGATGTTCTGTATGAAAAGTACACACATTTATGCAAAAAACTTCAGGTACCACGCAACGGTCTGCAGAACTGGTATGATGGATATTTCACTGCTTCAGGAAAACGCCTGTATAACCCAAGATCCGTAGTGATGGCACTGCGTTTTAACCAGTTATCCAATTACTGGACCAGTTCCGGACCTTATGATGAGATTTTTTACTATATCCGCAATGACATTGACCATATAAAAAATGACCTGGCATTGATGATTACCGGAGAAGGCGTTGATGCCAAAATAGATGAATTTGCTGCATCGGCAATGGAATTAAAAAGCCGGGATCAGATCTATTCAGCTATGGTTGTATATGGGCTGCTTACTTATTCTGGCGGAAAAGTTTTTATTCCTAACAGAGAATTGATGTTCAAATATGAAGAACTTCTGCAGAATGAGGAAAGTCTTGGATATGTATACCAACTGGCTAAGATTTCAGACCAGATGCTCAAGGCTACTTTATCCCGTGACACACAGAAAATGTCCGAGATCCTGCAGTATGCACATAATACAGAATCCCCGATTCTCTCATATAACAATGAAGTAGAACTCTCTGCTATTGTCAATCTGGTATATCTTTCTGCAAGAAATAAGTATCGTATTGAACGTGAAGATAAAGCAGGAAAAGGATTTGTTGATTTTATTTTTTACCCATGGAATCTTACGGACACCTGTATTATCCTCGAATTAAAAGTAGACCACTCTCCCGAAGATGCCCTACTGCAGATCAGAGAAAAAGATTATCTGCTGCGTTTTCAGGGAAAATCAGGAGAAACCCGCAAATATACGGGCGAAGTCCTGGGTGTCGGAATCAGCTATGATAAAGAAACCAAGGAACATTTCTGTAAAGTTGAAGTATTGTCAAAATAATGATCCTGCTCGATTAAGCGGCTGATGATCATCATATAAGGGGCTGTCCTGAAAACGTAGTTCAGCGACAGCCTATAAATAAGCACTTTAAGTAAGCTCGCCTTTTGGCGGGCTTATTTCCTTCGTGCGCCGCCAGGAGCACAAAAGAAGGCTCCGGTCACTGAGGCCGAAGTCTTTTTTGACTAAGGCGTAGTTAACTGGAGCCATTCTTTTTAGAATCTACTAATATTTTTTACATAACCAGAGGCTTCTTCCTGTGATAAGGAAAATTCTTCCATAATATTTCTGATTATATCCTCCTCACTAATGCTGAATTTTTTGCAGATTCTTATCGTTGCACGGATTCCCTCAAGCCGTCCCTCACGCTCCCCTTCGCGTCTTAATTCTTCCAACGCATTACACATATTCATCGGCCCTCCTTCCTGTTCTGATCTTAAAGCATGGTCAATAAGCTGTTTATCTAACTCAAAATATCAAGCCTTTTTGAAATAAGTTCCTCCATTTGCTCTTTTTGCTCTGCTGACAGGCAAGATTCTTCTATCTGTGTAAAAAGTTTTGCCTTTAATGAGCATACTTTTTTCATCATACGTTCCGCAGAATTTAATGGAATCCCACAGGATTCTGCCAGTATCCGAAATTCTTTCTTATGAATATTACGTTTTTTGCCATTTATTGTGAGTGCCAGCTGTTCTTTATCTTCTGGCATGATCACATTAACAGGAAGCATATCGTATGCTTTTGATAATTGGAAATTTCTGCTACCAGGCTCCGTTTCCTTTAGCGAAAAGTTTTTCAAATGCATATCTGAATTTCCCATAACGAAAGATCCAACAACACGCAGAAACAGCTCTGACAGGTCTAAGCCCGGTGTTGCAGAACATTTTTTTATGATTCTTCCGCATTGTTCATAAGAACATTTATATTTATCCTGTGTCAGCCTGTAAGACAGCTGGCAGAAATCTTCCATGGCATATAGTTTGGTCTCTTTTTCTGATATTTCCCGGTCTATCCTTTTAGTAATATACGCGTATTCATCATTCATTTTTATAAGAGCATGGGGAACCGTCTGGATTCCCATAATTTCTGCGAGACGCATTGCCAGATCCTCAAATTCCGGCATATTATCAAATTCTTCCGTCTGCGGCTTCAGGATATATCCTGTCGGATAGTCCACAATTGTAAGTCTTGCATTAAGATCTGTTGATAAATGCAGGGAAAGCTTTTTCTGAACTCCCGGCACAGTAAGTCCCTCATTTACTGTTTCATTTGCCAGGATTTCCAGTTGCTCTTTCGTAATATCCAAGATTGGTAATTCATCTGTCTGAAAAAATCTCTTTACACACTTTTTATGCCAGCACCATTCTTTTTCCACATTCGTTGCACTATTTGTTATTGGCTTTCCACAACACAAGCATTTCATACCTTTTCTCTCCTGATACAAACATCGCCAATGCAGTCTCTGCAGGCAGATAACAGTAATCCAAACCGGTCTTTCTGGTTGATTTTCCAGTTTCGGCTGACCACCCCCAGAAGCCATCCTTCTGGAATCAGTCCGTCAAAAAAAGGAAACAATATAGTTGTTTCATAAGGCTCCTGACGTAATGGAAGTGTCAGGCTTACTGCCACTGCATCTTCTCTGTCCAGATAATCCTGGTCATAAGTAAAAATATACCCTTCTTCAGTTTCTGCAATAATTCCGGAAAAATGATTTTGAATATATACATATCCCTTTCTATATTCTGACTCCACCTGCTAATCCTCCTTTTTTCCTGGTACAGCTTCTTTCCCAAACATTGCCAGTGCCTGATTCACTTTGTCCAGACGCACAGTTTCTTTTCCCTGTTCCAATTCCCTTACAAAACGAAGTCCAAGTCCGGAACGGATTGCAAAATCCTCCTGCGTCAGCCCTGCTTTTTTTCTTTCTTTTTTTATATAATCTCCAATTGTACTCATATTAAACATATTAATCCCGTTCGGGTATAATTTCAAGTGAATTATATACAAAAATCCCGTTCGGGTATAATTTATATATTTCTATATCAAATCATCCCGAACGGGTATAATACTATTTTTATGTTTTGTGCCCCGATGAAATCTAACACACAGGACTGCGAAGATAATTAAACGAATTGTACCACGCATTATCAAAATCTATCCGGCGCTTGTCTTAATTTGTCAATAATTTTTTCTAGTAACTCTTCCTGTTATTTGTTATAATGAACTCATGTTAATCTGTAATGCTCCAGGAGAAAAAGAAATATGGAAAAATTATTTGTTACAAAACTGGAAATTAAAAAAGTACGCCATTTAAAAGATATCACTATCAATTTATCTGATACTATTTCCCGACACCTGATTTTTACCGGCAAAAACGGAAGTGGTAAAACAAGTGTATTAGATGCCATTGCCGCTTATCTGAAAATGAAATTCCAAGTATCAGATTTAAATTTAGAAAAAACAAAAGAGATGGATCCTTATACTTTGGATTCAGCAAAACGTCTTTCAACATATTTCAATATGCTGGATCCATCTGTTAAACTGTCATTTAATAATGAGACAGACATAAATTTAAAAGAACTATATGCCGATGGAAGTTTTTTATTAGCTTACTATAAATGTGACAGAAACTTTCAGGCTGAAGTACCTGAACATATAGAAAAAGTTTCTCTAAATGATGCCTATGATCTAAACGATGCTCCCAGAAACTTGTTTGTTAAATATCTTGCAGATCTAAAAGTGACAGAAGCATTGGCAAGAGCAAAATCAAATAACACGAAAGCAGATTCTATAAATAATTGGTTTATCCAGTTTGAAAAGCTTTTGCAACAAATATTTGAGGATACTACGTTGAAATTAGATTTTAATGAAGATACGTTTTCCTTTATGATCTGCCAGAGTGGAAAAGAACCTTATGATTTCAACTGTATGTCCAGTGGATTTTCAGCCATCATGGATATTGTTCTGGATCTCATGATTCGTATGGTCAAGAAAAAAGGACGTATTTTTGAATTTGACCTTCCCGGAATTGTACTTATAGATGAGATCGAAACGCATCTTCATCTTGAACTGCAGAAACAGATCATGCATATCCTAACCTGCCTGTTTCCAAATATTCAGTTTATCGTTTCAACCCATTCTCCGTTCGTACTTAACAGTCTGGACAATGTGGTAATTTACGATCTTGAGAATCATATCATTGTTGAAAATGGATTGTCAGATGTACCATACGATGGAATTGTAAAAGGTTATTTCCAGGTTGATACCTTATCAGATACATTAAAAAATAAATTTCAGCAATATAAAACCCTTGTTCAGAAGCCGAAGCTTACTGATGATGACTTTGAAAAAATTGCAGAGTTGGAAATGTTTTTGGATGAAATCCCCGATTACCTGGCTCTTGACATCACCACAGAATATCAGCAGTTAAAAGAAGAACTAGCACAACGGGAGGATATCTGATGGTAAAAATAGAACGTTCTATTCCCGCTCCTGCCTCTTTGGAATCAGAAGCAAAAAAAGTTTCCGGAAGCTATGAACAGCCAGATGTTGTATCCCGGTTGAGAAAAGATTTTCACGATAAGTGCTACATTTGCGAACTGAAAAATCTTCAGGATCCTCAGGTAGAACACCTTTTGCCCCATAAAAACGGAAAATACCCTGAACGAAAATTTGACTGGAATAATTTGTTTTGGTCATGCAGTCACTGCAATGGAATAAAAAATCAGAAAAAGTATGATGACGGAATTATAGACTGTTGTAAAAATGATCCAGAGCTTATGATGACGTTTCAATTAAAAGATGGAAAAACTGAAATTTCAGCCAAAGATGAGCATAATTCCATGGCAGTAAGAACTGCTCTGCTCATTTACGAATCCTTCAATCTTCTCAACACTGGTATGCGGACATATAAAAGTGCAATGCGCTACAATGAACTAACAAAGGAAATGAACCTTCTATATGACAATCTTGAAGCATATAGAAAAAATCCTGATTCCAGATATATACAGCGAAAACTAAAGGCACTGCTCCGTCGAGAATCTGCATTTGCTGCCTTTAAAAGAAACTACATAAGAGATAACTGTAAAGAATTTCCACAATTGCAGTCTTATATAGAATAGCTCCTGTTTTATATGGCAGGAGTTATTTTATTCTTCCCCTTTTATTTAAAATATGCAATTGTTACTGATTTCGCAGCTTGTCATTCGCCAGAAACAGAACCGGGTTCCGATTTATTTGCAATAACTGTCTGTTTTTACTATGATTGTCAACAATTATCCACTTATAAATCATAAAATCCGGACATTCCTCAAGTCTGAAATCAATTCCCCATACGAAATTTTCTCAAAAATCAACCTGTCCACCACCCAAAGGGGAACTATAATCATGACAAAGATTAAAAACACAAAGAAGGGCATGGCAAAAAAGACATTAAGTATGTCACTTGTTGTTGCAATGCTTGCTACTTCTAATGTGCCGGTATGGGCTGCTGAGTTCAGCGATGGTACAGACGTTGCTGTAACATCTGAAGCACCAGCAACTGACGATACAACTGCTGATGTTGCTGAAGAAGCTTTCACAGATGAATCTGATCCGGAAATTACTACAGAAGAAACAGTTGCTCCGGCTACTGCAGTAGAAACTAATACTGATGGATATATTTCTACAATGAAAGTTAACCTGAATGCCAAAGGATGGGGAAATGAAGTTACAGTAAGTGGTACATTAACAGATAAAAATGGTGCTAATGTAGTAACTACTGACAATGAAGATGCAAACAAAAAGGTTCAGGTAAGCTATGTTTGGTTAAGCGATGGAAGAGAAGCTAATAATCATAGTGTTGCAGCACAGCCAAGCAGTGCAGTATTAGCAACCAGCGCTACTGTAAATACAATTAAATATACTCCGAACAGAGATGACTTTAATAAAGACTTATCTCTTATGGTTACTGTAAAACGTGGAAACACTGTTATTTATCAGGAAACTGTAGCTGGCGGAACAGTTGGTGCGCAGGACATTAGTAATAGCTTTACAGCAGCACTTACAGGCATTGCCGATAAAGCTTATAATGGCAAAGAACAGAAAGTTGTACCAACTAATAAGTATACTGTACCAACTGAATTTAAAGATGCAAACGGAAATACAGTAAACATCACAGAGAAACATATCTCATGGAACTATTCCGTAAAAGGAAATGATTTTAAAAATGTAACAGAAAATGATATTACTGTAATTGGTACATTAGAGGGTACTTATGATGCTACATCTGATGCATATGGATATAAAGCAACAACTGCTTCAGGTACTTATCAGATTACTCCATTAACAATTACAAGCAAAAATCTTGTTGCATCTATGAAAACAACTTCTGTTCAGTATACAGGACAAAAGCAGAAATTTGGTAAGTCTGATGTCACTCTTCAGGTTAAAACTGATGGCGGAAATATTGATATTTCAGATACAATTGATAAAGATAAAGAATTTACCAGTACAGCTGTTAATGTAAATGATGGATACACTTTAACTGTTGACACAGACTGCTTAGATTCTGAAAGCAAAATCCTGAAAAATTTTGAAATTGCAAATAAAGTTTCTGCAAAAACTACCAATACTTTCTCTGTAGTAGCTCGTGACTTATATAAATGTACTGGCGAGTCTAATATTGAAATGGAACTTGAAGATGCTAAAAAAATGACTGCTGATCAGCTGGTAAAAGCTATTACTGATGCTGGAAGCGATGTAGTTTTAACAGGCGAAGATGGCAGAACATTTACACTTAACGATATCAAAGCAGCAACAAGTGTTACTGTTGAACAGACTTTAGTTGATGCTATTGAAGCTGGTTCTAAAGGAACAATTGATAATGCATTTACAATTACTTATAAAGCAAATACCAAAAATGTAAGCGGCAAAATTTCACTCCCAGTACGCCTTACAGTAAGCAAGTTATCAAGCATTGACCTTAAAGTTAATAATCAGTCATTATCTACAGATCCGAAAAATCCTACTGATTTAAGCTTGAAATATATTGCTAAAGCTTATGATCTTGAAGCAAAGAAATATGGTATCAAATCAATTGATCTTGGTGGATTAAAAACTGGTGAATATAAAATTACATATAATGATAATGTAAATGCCGGTACTGTAAAAGTTACTTTGACAGGATTATTAAGTTATGAAGGAAGTGTTAAAAACTTCTACTTTAAAATTAATCCAAATACTGTAACTGTAAGCAATGCAGAAATGGAAAAAACAGTAACTGTAAATCCAAATAATGATGCGGATGCATCTTTATATAAAGATGCTTTAGGATTAAAGATTGAAAAAGAATTGTATTCAGGTAATGGGAAAACTACTTTAGAGCAGGACAAAGATTACACTGTTAAATACTACTATGTAAAAAAAGGCACAAATCTTAAATTCTTAATTTCTGAAAAGGCAATTGAAAGCTATTTAGGTGATAATGTTGCAGATGATATGGTAGTTGCTGCTATTACATTAAAGAAAGGTAATTATAGTTCAACAGGAAAAGATTTCTTTGTAAAAGCAGCTACAATTACTAAAAAGAAAATCAGCAATGTTACAATCACTCTGGAGAAAACTTCTTACACATATACAGGAAAACAGATTGTTCCTGAAGTAGTTGTAAAAGATGGTTCTTCTGTATTGGAAAAAGGTGTAGACTATTCCGTACTTGTAAAAGATAATGTTAATGTTGGTACTGCAACAGTAACTATTAAAGCATTAGCTGGAAGTGATTACGAAGTAGACAGCACTGCAACAGCAACCTTTGAAATTACACCAGCAAAAGCTGAAGATGTAGTAGTTTCCTTAAAAGAGAGCACAAGTGCTACAGCTGTAAAAGATGCCAATGGAAAAATTATTGGATTTAAATACAATAAAGGAAAACAGATCAAACCTGAAATTGACACTATTACATTAAATGGTGAAGATGTTACAGATCAGTTTGATACTGCACATGTAACATATGGAGATAACAATCAGGCAGGAACTGAAATGGGTACAATTACTGTTGCACCTAAATCTGGAAACAAAAATTTCGATGGAACAAAAACTCAGAAATTCGATATCAAAGGTACTGTATTAAATGGTACATTAAAAGTATATGGTTCCAATAAGAAAGAAATCGCTCCTACAGTTGTAAATAGTGTTAACACTAACATGATTTCCTGGAATTCCTATCACTTCTATTACAATGGAGCAGAGTGCAAGTTTGCAGATGCAGCTTTCCTTCCGGCTATCGCTGCTGCTAAAGAAGGCACTGATTATGAGATCAAATATATTAATAACGTAAATGCTGGTTATGGATATGTTGCAGTAGTTGCAAAAGGCAACTATGAAGGTAATTTAAATGCAAAAGTAGTAGATGGTAAAAAAGCAGACGGAACAGATAACGTTGTTGCTATTGTTAAAGATGGTAAATTAGGAACTCAGAGTAATATTGTTGCAATCCTTGGATTCCAGATTAAAGCTTCTGTGTTTACTGCTAAAAATATCACTGTAACAAATGGTGTATATGCATCCGGTCTTCCGGTACAGCCACAGGTAACTGTATCTGTTACAGGCAAGACTTTAGTAGAAGGTAAAGACTACAAACTGAATATTCGTCCGCAGGATACAGATAAAAACTTTACATATCCGGCATCCATCATTAATGCTACAGATGGAAAAATCTTCTATGTAGACGTTATCCCGATGGGTGGATATGAATTCGACAATGTTGATGGAAGCAACACATTTGCATGGGGAATCGACAAATTCGATTTCGCAGCAGCAGACATTACTTCTTCCGGTGATACTGTAACAGTTAAGAACGGAAACATGACTGTTGATTCTTCTGATTATACAGTAACTAAAGATGAAAAAGCTGGTACTGTAACAATTACAGCTAAAGAAGGAAGCAAAAATTATACTGGTTCACAGACTGTTAAAGCAAATAACGTTCAGATCCAGGCTCCTGTAATTAGTGGTGTTAATGTTGTAGGAAACAAAGCAACTGTAATCCTTTCCGGCGAAAGTAATGGAGCAAGCGGATATGACTACGTTATTTCCAAAGCAAATGATTACACAACAGATCGTGTAGATGTAACAAAGAATCAGGTTAAAACAACAGGTGACTTCAAATATGTTCAGCAGGGAACATATTACGCATACTGCCATGCTTGGACACGTGATGCGAATGGTAAGAAAGTCTTCAGCGGATGGTCTAACATTTATCCATTCTCTGTAACTGCAATCACACCAGATGCACCGGTTATCACAAATGTTAAAGTAAGCGGTTCCACAATCAAAGTAACATACAAAGCAGCTGCTAATGCAACTGGTTATGATGTAGTACTTGGAACTGGTTCCAAGAAAGAAAACGGTGAGACACGTCCATATCAGTATGGTGATCACAAAGTACTGAACCTGAAAGAAGGTACAGTAACAGCAACATTCAAGAACGTACCAAAAGGAACTTGGACCGTAGGAATGCATGCATTCAACAGAACATCTGAAAATGGAAAGAAAGTATTCAGCAAATGGTCTAACCTGAAAAAGGCTACTGTTAAATAATCCATTTGGGTAAATAATACAGATTCCTAAAACAAAGAACCCCTCGATCGATATGATTGAGGGTTCTTTGTATAAAAACAACACAAATTTTCTATACTTTACAGTGTAGTTTTAGCTGACTAATACAAAATATAAAATATTTTTATTATTATTCATATCATCAAATCCAGTTAATAGAATGGAGATTACTATGACAAATAACTCAAAAGAGCAAACTATGAGAAATAATCTTTTTAAAGAACTTGAGGCATATAATGAACATTATATATATCTTGAGGAGTTAGTTTCTATGTGTAATGATTTTGATAAATTTGATTCAGCCAGAAATAAAGCACCAAATTCAATGCGTATTCTAGAATCTGCTTGTGTTGATGCCATGATGATGGAATTTGCAAGATTTTATGATAATGATAAAAACGCCAAAAGTGTTTTAACACTTTTAGAAAAATGTGCGAATAATGGAAATAGTTCTTTGTTTCAAGATAAAAATCGAGTATTGTTAAAGATAGATGAATTTGAAAAAGAGATACAAACAAACGAATATATTTCCACTGGTATATCTACTTTAAAAATGAGAAGAGATAAATATTTTGCGCATAATGATAAGAAATATTTTGTTAATCAAGAAAAGGATAATTCTTATTTACCAATGTACAAATTATGTATGAAACCAGATAAGGAGAAAACGTAAATTGTGTTAATGATAGCAGACATGATTA
>ERZ791881.1863-NODE-1863-length-11604-cov-2.363495_pt1 | contig 11604 bp, 7 predicted proteins | sample MGYA00510161_ERZ791881 | MGnify/ENA primary metagenome ERZ791881 (study PRJEB30046, sample SAMN00792073) | human gut metagenome | study: EMG produced TPA metagenomics assembly of the A metagenome-wide association study of gut microbiota in type 2...
AATAGAATATTATTGATATATTTTATATTATTAGGAATTATATCTATAATTTGGATGAATAGTAATTCCCTTGAAGGAACTTATCTCTCAAATGATAATTTGCTTTACAAGTCTTTTACCTTTAAAGGTAAATCAACTGTTGTAATAAAAGATGATATAATTGGATTTGATTTTGTAACAAATTATGAACGAGATGGTAACTATATTAAGATAAAAACAGACAAGTCAGATTTACTATTAGAAATGGTTACAAGAGATTCTTTAATTGGAAAAGGATTTGCAAAAGGTAGTTATATAAAAGTAAAATAATGATTTGATTTTTGGTTCAATGTTAACATTACTTCTTACTTATTTTAATATGCTCTAAAAATGAATGAATTACCATATTTATTACTCAAATTTGCAGAAGAATTTAATCCTTTTGGAATGGATAGAATAATTATAGAAATGATTTTATTTCTAATTGTGGTCCTTATTGTACTTGTCGTTCTAAATACTATTGTTTTTGTTAAAATGGATAACTTAAAACATGATATAGAGAGGAAGACAGAGGGATTCAGAGAGATATATGAAAAATTAGCGACCAAAAAAGAACAAGAAGATTTTTGAATATTTTGTTTGAAAGGTCATAGAGTTTATCCTTACTTTAAATTCAGAAGCTATTTACTATTAGTTATTTAGCTTCTGAATTTATTCATTTTATAAAAGGTAAAAGTTACGATAAAAGAAGAAGTTTTAAAAGAATTAGAAGATATTGTAAAAGAATTTAATTCTGGGTAATTGAAAGATAAATAATTAAATATACTATTGTTTATATATTGTTTTATCATTATATTTGCAATATGGAGAATACAACATCATATAAAAAACAAAAACGTTCTAAAGGAGATAGATTAAATTGGACTCCTGTACGGGACGTGAAGCCTGTGAAACTAAAAGAATGTTCAACTTCTTTTAGTAAAGTATCAAAACGTGAATTAATTAGATTAAATAAAGATGTAAAAATTCTTTTAATTCCGTGAATTTTGATTATAGTGGATATGATTTAAAATTCATCCAATGCGATAAATGTAAGGACGGAAGTAAACATTTATATACTAAAATATATAAATTTTACTCTCCAAAAACTCATTATTTCTATATTGTACGTGCAGAGTATCATGAATTAGATGTATATGCAATTAAATTTTATTGTAAACGATTTCGACATAGTGATTTAAAATATTCTAAGATAGTTAATAAAGGAGACATTGGTAATATTATTATTACTTGTTTAAAAGTTATTCCTACTCTTTTACAAGAACAACCAACAGTTTCGTTTGCTTTTGTTGGGGCTAGAACTCTTGATACAAAAAGTTCAAAAGTAGAAAGCTATATAAAAACACAAAGATTTCGAGTTTATAAATATATAGTTGCTAAAAATATTGGTACTCAAATATTTACTCATTATACTAATGAAGAAGTGAGTTCATATTTATTAATAAATAATCAAGTAAAGAAGAAAGAAATTGAAAATATGTTCAAAGAAACATATGATGATTTACATAATATAAACTAACTAAATAAATAATTGTCTGATTTTTTTCAGAATAGAATATTTAATTACTTATTTGAATTATAAATAATTAAATATTTAGGGTGGCTGTAAGGATGTATATAATTACCAACTTTATTGCCCGTGTATATAAAAACAGTCATTAAAGTCAAGTTGGAAGAGCGGTGTTATTCCTTTTTCTTTTGGCAAGCAAATATTTAACTGCATTTGTTGGCTGTTTCAAATTATATTGCTAATTTCGCGTTACGATAATTGTGTAACGATGAAAGTGTAATGTAATGAAGCCAAACAACCCTTTCCTGATAGCAGGATACCATAGCCCGGAATTTTTCTGTGACCGTAAAGCAGAAACTGCCACCATTCTCGATGCCCTCCATAACGGACGGAATATTACATTGATTGCGCCACGCCGTATGGGTAAAACAGGATTGATTCATCATGCCTTTTATCAGCTCAAAGAGCAGAAGGTGGACATCGTCACGCTCTATATGGATATATATTCCACTCAGACATTGGGCGATTTTGTCCGGCTGTTTGCCAATACGGTATTGGGGCAGTTGGATTCTATGCCACAAAAAGCATTAGGTCGCATCTCGCAATTCATTCGCAGTTGTCGTCCGGTATTCACTTTTGATGAAATGACAGGTACTCCCAAAGTAACGGTAGATGTATCTCCTGCTGAGGAAGAGAGTACGCTCAAAGAGATTTTTGATTATCTTGGCTCGTCTGAAAAACGTTGCTATATAGCTATTGACGAATTTCAGCAGATAGCCGAGTATCCTGAAAAAGGAGTGGAAGCCCTTTTGCGTTCATACATTCAGTTCCTGCCTAACGTGCATTTTATCTTTGCTGGCAGTAAGCAGCATGTTATGCAGGAAATGTTCGCGTCATCCAAGCGACCATTTTATCAAAGTACCCAACTGCTCACTATCGGAACAATCAATCGGGATGAGTATGCCTATTTTGCAATGGAGCATTTTGCCAATCACGATTTGAAACTTCCACGCGAAGTCTTTGATGAAATTTATGATAAGTTTGACGGCCATACTTGGTATATACAAAATCTGCTTAACCGCTTGTATGGCTATAACAGGAATGTGGAAATGGAGTTGGTGTCGTATGCGGTGGAACAGATTATTACTGAACAAAGTTATTCGTATGCAGATTTGTTGAAAGCATATTCTGCCGGACATGTGCGTCTGTTGAAAGCAATCGCCCAAGAAGGCTGCGTCAAAGAAGTACTTGCAGGAGATTTTATTAGTAAACATAGACTGAAAGCTGCAAGCAGTGTCAGGTCAGCATTGAAAAAACTGATTGACAACGAATTGGTCTATCAAACCGCTGACGGCTACATAATCTATGACCGCTTCATGGGCGAATGGCTGCGAAAGCAGGTGTTTTGATATAACGTGTCTGTATAAAACTGCAAGCCACAACAAAAGCTAAAAAGAGTAGGCTTGTTCGCTATACGATAGGTACGGTTGAAACGACTCCGAGGAGGAACGCATGCCCGAGGCAACCTGTAGGAAATACCGACAAGTTCGACAAGAGGGTACACCCTTTGGAAACTTGATATATACAGTCGTTAAAGTCAAGTCAGGATTGGGCTGATGTTTTTTCTTTTGGTATGTAAAATAGTTGATGTGCATTTCTGTGTACAACACATCATTAAATAAACAAAAAGTAGTACTTTTGTATATTATATGATAGGTTGATTATGACAAAGAATACAATGGGTACTAAGTTGCCTCGAAAATTGGAGCAAAAGATGCAAATTGTAGGTGAGCAGATTAAGTTGGCTCGCTTGCGCAGGAATCTTAGTGTGGCTCAGGTGGCAGAACGGGCTACCTGTTCACCGCTTACTGTGTCCCGAATTGAAAAAGGTATTCCAACTGTTGCTATAGGAATTTATTTGCGTGTGCTGTATGCTTTACAGCTGGACGATGATATTTTATGGCTTGCCAAAGAAGATAAAATGGGGAAAGCATTGCAGGATTTGAGTTTGAAGACAAGGGAACGTGCTTCAAAAAAAAGTGTAGAGTTTTATTCAAAGTAGTATTGCTCTTTGTGGTCGTAATAATTGTTATTTATAAGTTTGCAATTTGAGAAGAATAGTTAAATATGAAATATTATGAAAATAGCCATCTTACATCTTTCTGATTTGCATATTGATAGTAAAAACTATCAGTGGTTAACGAAGAAAACAAAGCAGATTGTTTCTGCTGTTTGGAATAATTTTTCAGAGTGTGGAAAAATTGTAATTGTTGTTTCTGGCGATATCGCATATTCCGGTAAGAAAGAACAGTATGACTATGCAAAAGATTTCTTCAGGGCGCTTTTAAGAGCATTCGCAGAAAAGAAATTAGGTGATATAGAATTGGATAATAAAATCATATGTGTCCCCGGTAACCATGATTGCGACTTTGATATAAATGATAATGCAAGAAAAATGTTGCTTACATCTATAAGATCAAATGCTGGAATGGTTGATGAAAGTGTATATAACGTAATTTCTGCTGTTCAGAACAATTTTAAGGAGTTCGCAAAAGATATAATGATTGACAAAACATTCTCTCTTTCAATAAACAATAATGTGATAGTCAATGCTGGAGATAAAGCAATTCTTTTTAGACTATACAATACCGCATGGATGTCAAGTTTGAAAGAAGAGCAAAATAGCATTGTAATGCCATTAGAGATGATTGAGACAAAGAGTATTAATGCAGATTTAGTAGTCTCGCTTTTCCATCATTACTACTCATGGCTTACTCCTTCATGTGAGGATAATAAAAATCGTTTTAGAAAGTACATTATGAAAACTTCTAATATGATTTTATATGGCCACGAACACACACCTTCGTCTTCTCAAGTTACTGATTATTATGAGAGTGAGATTATTAATGAATTTGAGGGTGGCGCATTATACTTTTCTCAACCAGGTTGTTCGAGAACTTCGTCTTTTAATTCCATTATACTGGATTTAGACTCTTTTGAATGTGTTATACGCTCATTTGATTATAGTGATAACTTGTATTCTATGAAGAAGGAAAGACGAGTAAATTTAAATCAAGAAAGGAAAATGGATGAATTCCGTCATAATTCAGATTTCCTGAAATCTTTAAAGAGAATGTCAATTCCTATTCACAATAGCGAAAATGTGAAGATGACACTTGATGAATTCTTTGTGTACCCAGATTTGGAACGAATAAATAAGAGGCAATTAAAAGTTGATGAGGATTTTACGGATAGTTCTTCAATTATAGAAGATTCACAATATCATCTCGTAATGCTAGAGGGAGACGATCAATGCGGAAAGACAAGTTTGCTTAACATGTACTACCTTAGATTTGTTGATAAATATATGTATCCTATTATCATCCAAGGAAAGAATCTGATCAACGATAATCTAGACAAAATTATCGGTAAAGCATTTGATGACCAATATTGTAGCGAAGACAAGGAGAAATATCTCCAAAATGGCATGGAAAAGAAGATTCTCATTGTTGATGACTTTGATGAATGTCCATTGAATGATACCTGTAAGAAAAAATTAATTGATCAATTCTTAAATCGATTTAGCAAGGTCATAATTACTACTAAAGAGAATGAAAATGTGGCCTCTTCTTATTTTCTCATGGAAAAGAAGAAGACGTTAGCGGCACATATTAAGCCTTTAGGGCATGTGAAGAGGAATGAATTAGTGAAGAAATTCTATCTTACTTATGATGTTAATTCCTCTTCTATACAAAAGCAGGCACTATTAGAGCGAGTAAAAGCTGGTTTTGATATGGTGGAGAATTTTCTTGGAAAGGAATATATCCCGTCTTTTCCAATTTATATTTTATCCATTCTACTATCCAATACTAAGATGCAAAATAGTTCTTTAGAACAGACTTCATACGGCTACTGTTATGAAGCCTTGATAACCTGTGCGTTATTGTCATGCGTGACTGATAAATCAAAGATTGACAGGTATTATAATGTTTTAACTAATCTGGCCTATCATATTTATAAGAAAAATGGCAGACCTATTTCAGAAGATGATTTTAGCCAATTCTACGATAAGTATCAGGAGGTTTATTACTCGCAAAGTTATAAAGAAGTAAAGAGTAATCTTTTAAAGTGTAACTTACTGCGGTGCACTGATGATTATTATTACAAGTTCTCCTATAACTACATATATTATTTTTTAGTTGCTAAATATATGGCAGAAAATATGCACTGTAAAGATGGACTAGATGATATAATGACTTTATGTGAGAATATTCATGATGAACAAAAGGCTAATATATTAATATTCATAGCTCATCATATCAAAAATCCACAATTTGTTGAAGCTACGCAGCTCGCTTTAATGTCGGCATTAGATAACCAAAAACCGGTATCATTAAATAGAGATGACGATTATTATAAATTATTAAATGAAATTTGCGAAAGCCTAAAGAAGGAAATTGTTAAACCAACGGAAGAAATAGATCCGGAAAGAGAAAGAGAAAAAATACTACAAAAGCGAGATGAAAATGAACGACTTATACCGGATGATAAAGTAGATCCTAATAGTCTGCCTATCGAGATACAAAATATGAATAAATCCTTGCGCTCAATTGAGGTAGTTGGACAAATAGTTAAGAATAGGCAGGGATCACTACCTAAACCGGATATTAAAACCATGGTGATGGAATTGTATGGAGCAGCCTTCCGTACTATAGGTTATTTCGGAACAATTATTGAATCGGAGAGGGAACATGTTATTGAGGATGTAATTAGTAACAAAAAAGAAGGTATTCCGAATAGTGAAATTATCAAGAAGATAGATTCATTTCTAGAACTTAGTTCATTAAATTTCTGTTTATTTGTTTTCTCAAAAGTTATTAATTCTGTGGGTAGTAAGGAATTGAGAGCAACTTTTTCACAAATTGCAGATGAAATTGGTACACCTGCTGCAAAGTTAGTGTCGTTTTCGATTATCAGCTGCTTTTCAAAGCTAGCAATCCCCGAATTAGAAAGTTTGGTTAATGAATTAAAAGATAATCCTGTTGCAATGAGTATAATTCGCGCACGAGTGCGATCATACTTGTATAATAACCATGTAAATTTTTCTGATCGACAAAAGATTATTAATACGGTTAATCTGAATCCACGCGACCGTCATATTATTGCAAATAAGCCTTCTAGGAAATAGCAATTGACAATTATCATATCAATCGTAATATTTGAGAACATATCGAAGTTAGTAATTACAAAAGCTAGTTCTGGAATCTTTATTAACTAAACAACCTGAAAGTTGTGGATTCTCGATTATTTATAGGAGACTGTCTAACAATCAAAAGTTAGGCGGTCTTCTTTTTTTTATTCAATCCCAATAATTCAGGCAGCAGGATGGCAGCAAAAGTAATAGCCACTAATATTTCTAATTTTTTGGGAGATATAATCGCCCCAGAACGTTCTTTCGTGTAAAATAACAAGCAAAAAAGAGGATTTAGCCCACAAGATGGCGAGTTTTCTCAGATTATGGGCAATAGCTTTGATCCCGAACTCGATTTTTGCTCCGGCCATGCCCCTAAGACGCAGTCGTCTGAACTTTCCACATTCCTTGATTTGTCCGAACACCGCCTTCGGTTCTATCGGTCGGTTGCTCCTGTGCAAGAGTCCCCGTTCACTTGTCAGAAGTCCTCTGGCCCTGGCTTTATAATCGTTGAGGGTATGATTGACTTCTATTTGCCGCTCCCGTTTTGATTTATGGCATTGTCCGCGCAGGAGGCATCCATGGCATCTTGCCGCCCTGTAAATACTTGTTGTTTGCTCGTATCCGTTTTCCGTGTAATGCTTTTCCAACCGGATAAATCTCATTCTTTGCCCCATGGGACATATATAGAAATCCTCCCGGTCATTGTAGAAAAGATTGGTTACGCGGAAAGGATCGTTGCGGTATCTGCGTCGTTGCTCGACATGGAACATGTTGTACTTGACATAAGGCAATATCCCGTTACGCCACATGTACTCGTAATTCTCCTCCGATCCATAGCCGCTGTCCGCCACTATTTCCAGACTCTGCATGCCGTAGCGTGCCTTGAAGGACTCCAGGTAGTCGATCAGCGTGAGCGTGTCACCCGGACGCTGGTAAATCCCGAAGTTGGTTATAAACTGGTTTTCCGTGGATATCTGCACGTTGTAACCGGGTTTGAGCTGTCCGTTGAGCATGGTATCCTCCTTCATGCGCATGAACGTCGCGTCATTGTCTGTCTTGGAGTAGGAGTTGCGCTCTTTCATGATGGCAAGTTGCCCGCTGTATTTCTCCATTTTCGGCAAGGTTTCGCTCTCTACCTGCTTGATTGCCTTGGCCTCTTGCCTTGTCAGGGTTGTCGCGTCAATTTTTTCTTTTATCCGATCCAATCTTTGGGAGACCTCTTCTACCGTGAGTTTCTCCGGGACTGGACTCTCGTCGCTCTCGATGGCATGGTTCCGCTCAATCTGGGAGAGTAAAGCTTCGGTTTTGGCCTTGAGCCTGGCATCGTACTTCTCGACCGAACCGCGCCACACAAAGGTATACTTGTTGGCAGCTGATTCTATCTTGGTGCCATCTATGTACTGGACTTTGAGAGACACGAAACCCTCTTCGTGAAGCAACTGAACGACCTGCGTGAACACCGGGTCAAAGCCCTCCTTCAACCGCTTGCCCCTGTAATAGTTGATGGTGCGAAAATCTGGACGTTTCATGCCTGCCAGCCACATGAAATAAATATCGCGGTGGAGCAGTTCCTCTATACGGCGGGATGAATAAACATTGCTCAGGTAAGCGAACACCAGAATCTTAAGCATCATCCGCGGATTGAACGCGCTATTGCCGCCACCATGATAGGTTGAAAGAATGCCGCTGATGTCCAGGCGGTCAATGACGGCATCCACGACCCTGACCACGTGATTCTCCGGGATAAGTTCATCCAAAGAAGGGGGAAGAAGCAGATTTTGTTTTCGATTGTCGGATTTTATTGCTAACTTTGCCATGTTGAGTTTTGATTATTAGTGTTTTACGTGCAATTCAAAATTACTAAAAATCTTTGACACAACAAAGGCTTTCTCGCTGAAATTCAACTGGAAAGCCTTATTTTTTCACCGTGTTTTCAAAAAAAGAGACCGCCTAAACTTGTTAGACAGTCTCTTCGAAGTCCACCTGTTTTCTATCCGTTGCGAAGGTACGAAAATAAGTGGGATTTTCACCAACTGATGTCAACTAAAAGCAAGATGCACTCACGAAGATTTTGCAGCCAAAAGAAAAAATAGATTGTATCATTGGTAGACTTCGGAAAATCGGTTGGTCTATTTGGCGAAGCCATCTCTTTTCTTCCCTCTGTTTAGACTTTACTTTATTGGTGTATATATGAGTACGGGATAAAATAAAGTCGCTTTCGCCACAAGTCTACATTGCACTATTGCTGTCGAAAAAGTAGATACAGGATGTAGAAAAAGTGTAGAATTAAAAGAGTTATTTCTAAGGAAAAAATGTATATTTGCAATACAAAATCTTTTAGAAAAGTGTAAAGGTAATGCTGTACAGAAAGATCCGATCATATATAGATGCCCACCTCAGGTCAAATGAGGACAAGATTCTCCTTATTGAAGGAGCGCGGCAAATAGGCAAGTCTTACATCATAAGAGATGTAGGGACAGAACTCTATGACAACTATGTGGAGATAAATTTTGTGGAAGACGATGCAGGCGACAAGATATTCAGGAATGTCCGCACCACGGAAGAGTTTTACCTGAACTTAAGTATGGTTGCAGGGTTCAAGCTGGACAAATATGAAAACACATTGGTCTTCATTGATGAGATTCAGCATTATCCGCAATTTCTGACTATGCTCAAGTTCTTGAGGCAAGAACACCGGTATCGGTTTATCTGCAGCGGAAGCCTGTTGGGAATTGCATTGAAAAAGACTGTTTCGGTTCCAGTCGGAAGTATTATTCCCAAGAAAATGTACCAGCTGGACTTTGAAGAATTCTTGATTGCAAATGATTTCGGCGAGGATGCTATTGTGCATCTGAGAAAATCCTTTGAGCAGAAACAGCCTTTGGCCCCGGAGGTTCATGATAAGGTGCTAAGTCTTTTCAAAAGATACCTTCTCGTGGGAGGTATGCCGGATGCGGTAAATGAATATTTGAACAGTCATAATATCGTCAAAGTGAGGGAGGCTCAGGAGTCTATCAGAGAATTGTATGGTGTCGATGCTTCCCGTTACGAAGAGGACGCTGCCAAGAAACTGTATATCCGCCGTATCTATGATATGATTCCCTCTCAAATGGAGAACAAGAAGAAACGGATTGTGGCAAAAGATATATTGGACCGGAAAGGAGATAGATTCAGCAATTACATGGAGGAGTTTGAGTACCTGATCAATTCAGGTATTACGATAGCATCCAATGCAATCAGCAATCCGAAATATCCCCTGGCAGAATCTCAGCAGAAAAATTTGTTGAAGCTGTACATGAATGATGTAGGTATGCTGAGTTCCCAGTTGTATCATTACAATATCCAGCCAATACTGAACGACATTGCCGGTATTAACCTCGGCTCTGTTTATGAAAGTGCTGTTGCCCAGGAACTGAAAGCACATTACGAAAAATTGTTCTACTACGACAATAAGCAGAAAGGAAAGGTTGACTTTCTTGTTGCTGACAGCGGCACAATGAGCGTGCTGCCCATCGAGGTTAAATCCGGCAAGGATTATACAGTTCATAGTGCATTGGACAACCTGATGACAATTCAGGACTACCATATTATTTCATCTATTGTTCTCTCAAACGAAAGGGAAATAAAAACAAAAGGAAATATCCTTTATCTCCCGATTTACTATGTTATGTTCCTGGAGAACAAGGTGCCGGAAAAAGAAAACCTGTACTTTTAAGTTTAATACGAATTGCTGTTTACAACAAAATTCATACTTGTCTATGGGAGGTGGTATAACATTAGTTGAAACAAGCACGATGACAATGCGAAGCTATGTAAAAATGATCGGGTTAACGAAATTGAAATGAACATTAAAGCGAATGCGAAGTATTTGGTGAGTCATGCGTAGCCTAAGGGCATCCTTTTCGGATGTCGTAAGTAAAACTTTTGGACACAGGCATGGAAAGTAAAAACATATTGAAAAGGTAAAAGATAAAGGTGAGGATGCCCCAATGAAGTGCGTAATTCCGTGGATGGATGCACTACTTTGGATACAGGTATTATGTGATACTATTGAATACGTGGAGGCCTTACAAGAAAATACATTTTCTAAAGCGACAGGTTTTCATCATTTTCAAATCAATGTTATCAAACAAGATTTCTACAAACGAATGGTTTCTGAATTTTCAAAAAATGATCAATTGAAGGAAATACTCGGTAAGGTGCTTAAAGACATTGATAGCGTTGACTGGGCCGCTAAAGAAAAGGATAAACTAGGACGGCTGGAAGACTGGCTGGGCGAGAACGCACCCAATCAAGACAAGCCAAAGACAATAAAGGACATGAAAGACCTAATGAATGTTTATCTTCTGGTGGGAATGTCTTTTGCTGATATGGCTTGTGTCATAAGGGCTTTTATGAATGCGGGAAGTGATATAGAATACCCCTTGACATTTCGTCGATTGCTTGTATCAAAGGTTTCAACGCTTGGCCATCTTGTCGGATATAATGATGCAGAAAAAGGCAATGCACTTTGGACATTCATACAGAAAGCTGTTCCAACTGATGCTACAAAGTTGAAAACTGAAGCAGCGGAAATTCGAATTGAGTTAGAAAGTCTTTTAAAGCAGGAGGATGTGAAGCGGAGGGCTTTGTACGTGCATTATTTGGATAGAGATACCAACGAAAGTAATGTACTTCGCATATTAGAAAGTATTGAAGGAATTGATTTGCTGATAGAAATCAATGCTTATACAACGTTTATAAAGATTATAGGTAGAATCCGAAAGTTCTTGAAAAGCCTAATGGCTGAGCTCGCAATAAGGGTGGATAAGACCACGAAAGCGAGTAATATCAAGATGAGAGTCCAGATTAAAAGATTAAG
>ERZ791881.1867-NODE-1867-length-11555-cov-3.496174_pt1 | contig 11555 bp, 10 predicted proteins | sample MGYA00510161_ERZ791881 | MGnify/ENA primary metagenome ERZ791881 (study PRJEB30046, sample SAMN00792073) | human gut metagenome | study: EMG produced TPA metagenomics assembly of the A metagenome-wide association study of gut microbiota in type 2...
GCTGCTCTTCGTCCGCGTAGGTGCGCGCGAGGGTACCGGCGACGGGGAAACTCAGGGCGGCCGAGGTCTCCTCCTCGATCGTGCCGACGTAGAGCGCGGCGTCGATGTCCGACGACGGGGTGACGACGATGGTGCCCACACGCAGCGGATCGGCCGTATGGGGCTTTTTCGGTGAAGTGCAACCTGTCGCTAACAGCAGTATTGCGCAAAAAGTCGTTTGTTTCATCAGTTCCGTATTTTTCGATGCAAAGTTGCCGTTTTAGCGGCCGTAAGAAAAGACCATCGTGTCGGATGAATTCGTCGATTGGTTCGATTTTGTACTATTCAGTGAAAAGCTCCCGGGATTTGCGTATATTTGTCCGCATAATTATCGGTAAAATGAACAAAAAGGAGATTCAGAGCTTCTCGCTCGCCACTTTGCTCGACATCTGCGGCCGCAGGCCGGAAGACCTCTATTACGATGGATGCCTGATCGCTTCGCGTGTCAATGTGAAGGATGAATTCAACATCGACCTGTTCCGGTATCCGACACGTCTCAATGCCTTTGCGATCATTTTTTGTTCTAAAGGTTCGATTGTCTCCACGTCGGGCGTGACGCGGCACACGATAGGCGAGAGGACGCTTTTCGTGCACCTGCCCGGCAGCATCCTGCAGGTCGAGTCGGTGGAGGACGCCAGCGTGCATGCCATTCTCTGCGAGGAGGAGTTCATCCAACGGATCAATATCGACCTCAAACTGCTGACACAGCTTTTCCTGCAGGTCGAGAAGCACCCCAGCCTGCCGCTCGACGACGAGGAGTGGGACGGGGTCATGCGTTCGCTGGACGGGATCCGCATCGAGGGGGCACGGCAGCACAACGACCCCTACTCCGCCGAGATCATACGTTCGATGATCCGGACACTGGCCTACAAGGTCTGCCGGATCATCGCCCGGCATGTCGAGACGGGGGCGTCGGACGCCTCTTCGCGCAGCCGCAACGAGGAGTATTTCAACCAGTTCATGGGGGTGCTGACCAGGCACTACATGCAGCAGCGTTCGGTCGGTTTCTATGCCGGGCAACTGAACCTGACGCCCAAATACCTCACGACGATCATCCGCAAGACCAGCGGTCGCACGGCCGTGCAGTGGATCGACGACTATGTGGTGCTCGAAGCCAAAAACCTGCTGAAATACTCCACGATGAGCATCCAGGAGATCTCCTACTACCTGAATTTCCCCAACCAGTCGTTTTTCGGAAAATATTTCAAGAACCATACGGGCATGACCCCCACCGCTTACCGGCTGGGGAAATAGCCCGCCCGCGATCCGGAATGAAAATTACCCGGGCGAGCGCTCCGGGTAATTTTTGGGTGCATCCACCTGGGGGACGGCACGTGTCAGGGTCTGTTCAACAGGTGGTTGGCGGCTATATATATGCAGGCCGGGTTTGCCGCTATGGTCTTTTCCGCGAAGGCCCGGAAGTCTGACTCGGACACATATCCCGGCCGTCCCAGCATCCTGTTGAGCGACTCCCAGTTATATACTCCCGGACGCCTCGAGAACCTGCGGAACCATTTTTCGATGGGAGTGCCCTGCCTGACTCTGCTGCTGGAACTGTTTTCGGAATTGTCGCTTGTCTTTATCTGCAGCAGCGAGCCGTCTGCCTTGCAAAAGTCTACCGCGTCGATCGTACTCCCCCAGCAGCAATACCACCCCAGGGGAGATAATTTTACGGACAGGTACTCTTCGAGCAACTCGCCGATATTGTTTTCGATTGTCATCAGCAGGGAGTGCCCGGCCACTATTTTATCGGCCAGATTATCCTCGAGCCCGGATATCCTGGCTCTGAGGATCGTTTTTGCCATCGGATCCGGATGTGTCCCGGAGCAATTCCCGGTTCTGACCGAGGGCCTGTTGTTATATCCGGCCAAGTATGCTCCCACCCACTTTTTCATGTAGCCGGATAGAAGTATGGTGTCCGAACTCTTCAGGCGGAACGTCGGCAAGTTGCGTTTTTCGCTGAAGGCGACTTTCAGGACGGTCTCCATGGCGGGGGAATAATTTTCCCCGGCGTATATTTTGGCATAGGCGATTGCCTGTTCCGTACTCGATTCGTCGAATCTGTATGCATCCGTCATGGCTTTTTTGTTTTAAAATTACGGATTAATCGAATTCGATCGTCAACTGGGACGATGTTTTTTTTCGTTTTCCCGATAAAATTCCGGTTTCGAATTCATGATCCGATGTGCCCTTGTAGCGGGAATAAGGAAAGCCTTCCGGTGCCGCCGTTTCGACTCCCTGGCGGTGGGCGGCGATTGTCCTGCCGATTGCCCTGCCCAGCCCGACGGGAACCGCATTGCCGATTTGCTTGTATTTGTCCAGCAAACTGCCTTCGATCACCCAATCGTCGGGAAATTCCTGAATCCTTTTGTATTCTTGTATGGACAGGGGCCTGTTTTCCGTCGGGTGCGCCAATTCCGTTGCGGGCATGGCGGGATGGGTGACTACCGTGGGGGACGGCGAATCCCAGTCCAGCCTTCGGTAAAAGCCCGTTTTCCCACCGCCCAGATGGTAGGAGTTTCCCATGGCTTCCGGCTGGAGTTCTTTGGGCAGATTCCGCCAGTTTTCCCCCGGTTTCAGCATCTTTATGTATTTCAGCCGCTTCTCGGAAAAGTCGATGTGGTCGCATCGGGCCGGATCCAATCCGGCTACTGCATCCCTGAAAGTCCTCCACCTTTCAAGCCCGAATACCTCTTCGTTCGAATGGGTGGGACGGAGGTACGGAACCGGGTTCGGGGATTTGGTGCATGTTATGACGACCCTCTCCCTGATTTGCGGGGAGCCGAAATTGGCCGAATTGTAAAGGTTGAAAGTTACGTTGTAGCCTGCGGCTTCCAGCTTCTTTTTGATATAAAAGAGTGTCGAACCCGGTGTCTTTGCCCAATCGAGGTCGTAGCTGCGGGTAATTTCATCGTCGATGTCTATCGAAAGTGCGGACGAAAACAACCCTCTTACGTTTTCTATTACGGCGTACTGCGGTTGTATCTCCCGGATGACTTCTATGTATTTCAGAAAGACATTGCCCCGCTCGTCCTGGAAGCCGAGCCTTTTCCCGGCCGTGCTGAATGCCTGGCAGGGCGGCCCGCCGACGATGATGTCGACCTGCCCGTTTTCCCGGAGGTTGGCGTATTCCAGGATCTCCCCGACCGTGTAGTCCCTTATATCTCCGATCAGTCCGATGCCGGGTTCGTTGGCGACGATCGTCCGGCGGCATGCGTTATCCGTTTCGCAGGCCAGCAATATGTTGATGCCCTCCTGCTCCAGTCCGATGTCCAGCCCCATCGCCCCGGAGAAAAAGGAGAGGCAATTCAGCGCGTCCTGTTTTGGCGCTTTCTTGGATTTCCGATCCGGAACGTCATTTTTTTTCATCCGCAGATCCTTCCTGTCGAAAGATTCCAATGTATCGTCGTTTATAATCCAGGAGTCCCCTATTTTCTGGCCGGCGAGGCGGCCTTCCCTTAAAAGTTTCCTCACATATTGGGCGGAGCATCCCAAGGTCTCCGCCGTTTCAATCACACTCAGCAACATTGTATGGTTATTTCGTTTGCGAAACACTGCAAATATACCCTTTTTCCCGCAAACGGCCAAAAAAAGTCCCTCGGGCCCGAAGTTTTTATCCCGATACGTTCGACCCGTGCCGGACGGGGAGTCGCAGGATCCGTAAGACGGACAGGTTATTTCACTGTTACTGGTTTCCTGCGTTTGTCCCGGGGACGCAAGGGGCATAACGGGGGCTTATTGACCGTGTCCTTGCCGGGGTATTTGTTCTAAAGCCGTTGTTTTGCATCGTTTGACGCAGGAGGGAAAATACGTTTCTAATGGGGAGTTTTATGGAGAGGCAATGGGAGCCATGGCCATGGAAAGGCGCTTTTGTCTCTTTCCCGCCGCGGGTAAACAAAAAAATCAGCAACTTCATTTCTGTAAGTTACTGATTTCGAGAGCGGAAAACGGGAGTCTGACCTACGCTTTCCTTATGTATTGCTCATCAATGACTTCCCTTTGATTTGCCGGGTTGTTTTCCCAAACTGGGACGCCGGCGGGGACATTTTTGCAAACCAGTTCCTGATAGGATTTTACCCTTCTGGAAACTGTTTTTCTCGGTTTACTGATGCAAATATAGTGTTATTTTTTGTGATGTGCTATCAAGTCCTGCAAACACTCATCGGTACTCTTGATTACGTTCGCTTTGAGTAGTTTTTTGATCTCGCCGATCTGGTAGTAATACTTCCCACCCATGCAGGAGTGGGTGATCTTTCCGTTTGTCCGAAGCCGTTGCAACGTCCGTTCGATTATCTCCAAAAATCGACAGACTTTCTGACTATCTACCCAAGTTTCATCGTCATTCCCTATCACTGGTCGCTCCATCGAGCACACGTACTCCGACAATGCATCCAATTTTTCGACAAGCTGCTTAAAAGCTCTCGACTCTATCGTTATGACCTCCATAATTAACCTGCTTTAACTACACAAGAATAGTGGTTAATACCCCGAGCAGGTTAGGAAAGATGTTATTAGTCTTTGTCCTTATACTTAATTGCCGGAGGAAAATCGGCATCCCACCTCCAAGAGTGATTAATTATAGTTGTCAGTCCGAGTTTAAGTTTGAGCCCTACATCTTCATGAAGCCTACTTCTATCTAAATTGAAGTATGGAGAACCCTATATAACCCCGTATGCTTTAAGTAATTTCAACTGTTTCTCTAATTTCTCTGGATCCATTGATGGATCAATATCAATGTTTATACTGACATTAGAAATTGGACCTGATTTTCTACTAATATGGGTTGGCTGAGGTGATTCATCATTTACCGATGCCCCATTGCTGGCATCATGTTCCTCCGCATGGGTTGTGCTTTCCTCCTCTTCTATTGAGGGCAGATCCGTATTAGCACTCACGGGCAGATTAAAATCTAAAGTGGTTCCATTATCGGTACACAGTTTTGCCTCCTTAGCTGATTCGCTAAAAATTTTCACAAATTCGTCCCTTAAATCAGGATGGATTTTGAGCGTCTGAGACGCGTAATTACCAATTTTCTGCTTGTCGGTAGTTGATCCTCCTTTGTATGTCTCATAAGTATTTTTAAAGACACTAACATTAAAGAATGCCGTTTGCAATGCTGCTGTTTTTTGAGTGCCCTCAGACAACACTATTTGGGAAGCCAATTCAGTCGCATTAAAAGCCTTATAATCACCCGATAAGAGTTTAAATTGCTTTAAGGCAGAACTTTTAATCTTCCCTTTATCTGAATTAGACCCAACCTTGAATACTCCTGCATTCAATTGAGCAATAGTAATAGAGTTGGTATGAGTCTTACTCACTAAGTCTTTTAATAGAGGCTCCAGGTGCTCTAAACTGTAACGAGGGAATTTGGTTCCACCTTTTCTTGTAAGTTTGCTCTCATCTGTGCTTGCGTTCTTCTTAGCCATATATTTATTCTTTTAATGTTTTTATCAATTCATTTAAACCACTCTTATATGAAGACGTAAAGTCAGCGTGTTTTTTGTCTCTAAGAAGTACTGGGATTTGACAGTCTGATATTTTAACTGGGAGCACATGTACTTTCTTGGACTCAATCTCAGTTATCATCGCTGAATTTAACTCTCTCTTAACCCATTCAGAATTAATTGAATGCTGGCTGAGAGCTATCACAAAATAATCTGATTCTGCTAAGCCTTGGCTTATCTTGTCGTTTATTGAATCTCCAACTTTAATCTGCTGCTCATCCAACCATACGATTATTCCTTCTTTTGAAAGATCAGCAGCGAGTTGTCGAATGAATGGTTTATCCTGGGAGCTATGTGATAGGAAAATGACCGGAGCATTAGATGCGGATTGATGCCGTTCTTCTTTTATTTGTACTCCCTCTTCAGCAAAATCCTCATACATCGTATCTAGAGAAAGAGCACCTAATTGATCTGCCCATTTGATCAATGGCTCAATGGCTAGTTTCTCATAATTAGTAATCTTCTGAACAGTGGCGGCTTTCCTCGTGGCATTGTCTATTGTGTCTCCTAATTTTAGAAATTGTCTAACGCTAGCTATCAGAGGCATTTTGAAAATAGCTTCTTTAAGGACTGTTTTCTTTTGTGATTCACTACCTTTAAATGGGTATGGAATAGTCAATACATAAGCACCTCTGGAAGATTCGGTTACTATCCCCATATTTAGACAGTTTTTAATTGCCTTGCCGACAGTACGCGGATCCAGCCCGGAAAATTGAGAAATTTCTGAGTTATCGGGCTTATCTAACCAAGAAACTCCGTCCAAAACATGAAATATTGAATCCAATTTTATTGGTTCAAATCTCAAACTACATTTCTTTTCAACTTTGGGACTCACTTGTAATGTCTATTTATGAAGATTTAATGCCAAAGATATAAAATAAATTAGCTGTTTAGTCTGAATATCTCATATTTAGTATTTATATGTTAATATCTAACTGTATTTATCTAGACATAATAGATAGGTATTTTGACTTACAATATCCTATTCATCTCCTCCCGCATCGCCTCCTTGTTAGTATTCGAGTAGTAGTATTTGTAAATCGTATGGGGAGAGTTGCCGGTCTGCTCGGCGATTTGAAGAGGATGGTAACCCTCATCAATCAGGCGGGAAATAAAACTGCCGCGGGCGGAACTCCAAACCACCGTTTCGGTGATTCCGGACTCATCGCAGATCTTTCGGAGAAGTTGGCAAACCAGGCTCGACAGACGCTTTACCCGCTCATACATCTTGAGTTCCGTATTATGCTTTCTCGTGAATACCGGGAAAATATAGTCGAGAGAACGTCTGTACGTTGTTCTATACCGGTCGATAATCACTTTGGCTTTATCAACTAATATGAGCTGCGCCCGCTTGTCGCATTTCATTCGCTCATAAAGAATCATATCGTCCTTGATCAGATCGGCTGTAAGGAAGCAGGTGTCGATGGCCGACATCCCGCCGGCATAGTAGCTAAACAGAAACACATCGAGATACAGCTGCTCTTTCACTTTCAATTTCTGCCTATCGAATTGCTCGATAGTGCTGATTGTGGCTTGGGAAACGGATTTCGGGCAATGGACCGGACCCTTTATCTTCACGCGAACAGCCTTAAAGACGGATAGCCGGACATTATAAACACCATGATGTTTGGCCCCGACAAAGGTCGCATGGAGAACTTTTAACTTTTGCTGTACGCCGCCGAGATTCCCATTGCGGGCGCCGCGTTGCTGTTCGTACATGGCGAACTCAAGCAGAAACTTCTCGGTTATATCCCGGAAGAAATATTTGGAAAACTCCCGGCGGTATTTGTTATGGGTAAATTCGGTGAGTTGCTTTTTCAGGCGGCGATACTTCTCCGCATTTCTCTGGCTGGAGACAATCCGCCCATTTTTGAATCGCTCCCGTTCGAGAAATTTCTCGACCATCAGATCGAGCATCTTAGCGACCGTAATATACCGGTCACAGATTTGTTTCTTTTTGTCGAAGTAGTGGGACAACTCGACCGGCGTCCAATCCTTCTTCTCGGCTTCCCATCTTTCGGCAATCTCCAGATATTTGAGTTTTAGATTTCGAAGCAGTTGATTTTTGTGTTTGATCTGGGGGTTCTCACCACGGAATGATTGGACTTTCGGATTCCAATCTTTGTATAGTCCGGAAATGTAAAATTCTTTTGAGACCCTGGCGAAACCTGTCTTGTGGAAGATCAAAGTGAGTTTGGCCAAGTCGAGGTCTTTCGGATTGCGGCGACCCTTGATGCGAATGGTAAACATAGCGATTGTGTTTTAAAATTTGCAACTCAAAATTCGCTATGTTTTGGGTGGAAAAATCTCGTGATTTTTTGGTCAAGATAAAACAAAAATGGTGACTCCCGGGGGCCTACGTTTTTGTTTTATGCAGAAATTCTCAATAATTAGTAAGGTGCTTATTATGAGAATATTGGCAAAATACCTCAATTTGCATAAAAAGAGGCGGTCCTCGAGGCCCCCCCCCTTTTTATTTACCAACCCTCTGATTTCATGTACCCAAATATGTAGGTTGTACCCAAAACCGCTAAAAAATCTCGTTACATTTCGCCGTGCATAATTGGGGTGGAATAGTATTCACAAATGCGTGCCGGATGAAGGCCGACGATCTCCGCCAGGGCCATTTCGGTATAGTCCGCTTTAAGCATTTCGACGATGAATGTTCCGCGTGCTCCGGCCCATGTCGGTTGCTCATCGCAACCGACAAGTTCTTGCACTTTACGGAAAGTATCGGATGCCCTTTCGTAGATGCGCTTGACCCTGCCGGTTTGCTTGACCTCGGTGGTATGCTTGTGAGTGAATATCGGCAAGAGATAATTTCCGACTGTCATCCCCTTGTATTTTTCAACGATTGCCTTTGCACTTGGAATAAATGGGATAATGGCATTTTTAGGAGCTTTCTCCCTCGTGTAACAGAGCGTGTCCCCCTTCACACAATCATGAGTCAGATACGCCATATCTATACAGCTCATGCCACCGGTATAATAGCAGAACAGCAACAGATCGATGTGTAGTTGCTCCTTCTTGTCGAACTGGCTGCGGTCGATATTCTCGATCTGGCGCATTACTTCCGATGGAATCACTTTCGCCGCAAATTCAGGCTGCTTGAGTTCGTCGCGAACGCAATCGAAGACGCTCGTGTTGATATCCGGCACGCCGATCCTATCCGCAGCGAAATAGAAAACACTACGAAGTTTGCGGAGATGCGTGGACACGCCTCCTTCCTGTTGCTTGAGGAACGCGACATATGACAATAGAAACTTCTCGCCGACTTCGCTAAACGAATAGGTATCGAATTGCTGTTTGTACTTGGCTTTCGTGAATTTATCCAGACTGTTATGCAACCGGCGATAAGGTTTGGCTGATTCGGCACCGGATCGTTTAGCGCCATTTTTGTCGATTTCGCGATTTTCGTGTTGCCCAATAAAGGCATCAATGACTTGTGAAACAGTGGGTGCTTTTAAATTTTTCATCATAACTGGTTTTTAATGGTGTTTAGTCGTGTCTGATGAAGAATAGGGCGTCCCCATTTAGGATGTTTGAAAAAATCGAGAAAAAACGAAAAAAATTATCTGAATGGATTATGCCTCCACACTGAACCGGGTATTACTGAGCGTTTGGGCCAGTTTATCCATCTCGTTGCTTACGGTTTTATCGACGATCCGGGCGTAGATTTGGGTAGTGCTGATTTTGGTGTGGCCGAGCATTTTGCTGATGGATTCGATGGAGACTCCGTTGGCATAAGTAACCGTCGTAGCGAACGTATGCCGGGCAAGGTGCGAGGTGACGCGTTTCTCGATTCCACAGATTGAGGCGATCTCCTTGAGGTACAGATTGTATTTCGCATTGCTCATTACAGGCAGTAGGAAGTTGCCGTCCCGCCGGAGTTCGTACTTTTTCAGTATGGATAATGGAATGTCGAGCAATTTTACTTTCGATGGAGTCCCGGTCTTGATGCGGTGAGTTTCGATCCACAGAGCGCCTTCGTCATCCGTAACGATATTCTTTTCTGTCAGGGCAGCAGTCGTAGAATAATCGAAGCCCGTAAAACAACAGAACAGAAATATATCGCGGACTTTTTCGAGCCGTTTATTGTCTGGATTGAAGTCAATGATCTTTTCGAGTTCGGATTTAGTAAGGTAGCCGCGGTCTTTCTTGACCTTTTTGAGTTTGTGTTCGCAGAACGGGTCTTTGGGCATCTGGCCATTCTTGAAACACATGGTCGTAATGCGTTTGAATATCCGCATCAGTTTCTCGGAGGAGTTCGTGTGGAGCTTATACTCGATTTTCAGGTAAGCCTCGAAGTCCATCACAAAATTGCGATCCACCAGGCAAAGCAGGATATCATTTTTCCGCATCTTGACTTTCAGGAATTCCTTCAGCCGACGATAGGTCAGATCGTATTTATTGAAGGTGGACTGAGCGAGGTCGATACCAATAAGTTTCTCCTGTCGGTCGTTGAACTCTTCGAACACGGTCAGCAACGTATTGCTTTTGATATTCGTGCCGAGGAAAGCATCCCGCACCATCGAGGCAGTTACGATCTCATTAGCCTCAGATAGGCTGTGGTAGTGGGTAATCATTTGCCCTTTGATGCTATCGAGGTAGCGGTTGAGTTGAAGTGCTTCTTTGGTCTGCCCTTTTGCCCGCCCGGACTTGGGGTCCCAGATGTTGGATGATACTTCTGCCTTGAGGCTGAATTTTACTCTTTCTCCGTCAATGGTGATACGTGCACAGAGAGGCACCTTGCCATTTTCTTTCTTCAATTCCCACCTCGCAAGGAATAGGATTCTGAATGTACTTTTCATAACTGTTTACCTGTCTTTAAATTAAGATTAGGTAAACCGATATCAAACAGTTTAGTCTCGGTAACAATTTATCCATCAGTGGATAACAGGCTAAAGTGTCCCACCTTTTTCTTCCAAAGTGTCCCACTTTTAGGTTGTACCACGCGAGTGGGACACTTTTGGGACACTAACCTGTCCGGAAATGGCTTTTCGATGTCCTGCGATGTCTGGGGAGAAGGCATGAAAAACCCTCTGAAACATCGTTTCAAAGGGTTTGTCTTGATTTTGTCCGTTTGCTACTTTGGACTTTGAGCGGAAAACGAGACTCGAACTCGCGACCCCAACCTTGGCAAGGTTGTGCTCTACCAACTGAGCTATTTCCGCATGGCATGTTTCTCAATTGCGAGTGCAAAGGTATATAAAAAATCCGAATCTCCAAATTTTTCAGGGCTATTCTGCGGAATTTTTGTCCTGAAGCCGGGCTCCGCCCCCTTTATCTGAACACCCTGATGCGTTCGTCCAGCGGTTTGAACGTCTTTTCGCCTGGTTCGCCTGCGGGTGTCCCGAACGGCATTTGCGCGATGAGTTTCCACTCCCCGGGCAGGCTCCAGTGTTTGCGCACCTCATCGTCGATGAGCGGGTTGTAATGTTGGAGCGATGCCCCCAACCCTGCGTCTTCCAGCATCGTCCAGACTGCCAGCTGGTGCATGGCCGATGTCTGCTCCGACCATACCGGGAAATTCCCCGCATAGGCCGGAAACTGCTGTTGCAGGCCGCGGACGACATCCGTGTCTTCGAAGAAAAGTACGGTGCCGTACCCGGCTGCGAAGCTGTGCTCGATCTTCTCCTCGGTGCGTGCGAATGCCCCTTCGGGGACGATTGCCCGCAGGGTGCGCTTTACGATTTTCCATAATTCGTCGTGATGCTCGTGAAGCAGCAATACGGCACGTGTCGATTGCGAATTGAAGGCCGAGGGTACGTGTTTTATGGCAAAACGCACGATTTCCTCGATCCGTGCGTCGTCGATGGGCGATTCCGGAGCTAAGGCGTAGTAGCTGCGGCGGTGGCGGAGTGCCTCTCTGAATGTTCTTTCCATAGTCTTTACCGGTTTAAGATCCGTCTATGCAAATATAGCACAACTTCGGATAAAATGTGCATATTCCGCTGCGAAACGCTATCTTTGCACCATGAAAAATGCCATCGGACTCTTTTCCCGGCTTGG
>ERZ791881.1881-NODE-1881-length-11475-cov-7.587040_pt1 | contig 11475 bp, 7 predicted proteins | sample MGYA00510161_ERZ791881 | MGnify/ENA primary metagenome ERZ791881 (study PRJEB30046, sample SAMN00792073) | human gut metagenome | study: EMG produced TPA metagenomics assembly of the A metagenome-wide association study of gut microbiota in type 2...
CCAGGGGGAGGTGGAGCGCGGCGTGCGCCTGTTGGCGGAGCAGTCCTACGAGCGGATGCTGGACACGGAGCAGCTGGCCGCCGGGTGGGCGGAGGGAACCGGTCATTCCATCCATAAGGATGTTTACATATAAGATCACTGAAATATAAAAGGAGGAGAAGTGATGAAGAAACGGATCTTGTCAGCATTTCTGGTCCTCTGTATGATGCTGACAATGGTTCCCACTGCTGCCTTGGCGGCAGAAGACCCTGGCGGCGGCAACGGGAGCGACCGGGTCCACACAGAGAGCAACGACGGTGTCGTGGTGGACAAGACGGTCAACTATGATGAGGACGGAAATTATTCCCTGACCCTGGAGGCCTATGTCACCAACGAGGTGACCAAGGGAAGCAAGACCACACCGCTGGATATTGTGCTGGTGCTGGACTTGTCTGGGTCGATGGATCAGAACATCACCTCGTATACATACGAGGCGACATCTAAGCGGAACTGGTCCTATAACGATATAGACCGCCAGTCACAGTACTATTATTTTGACGGGACATCTTACTATGCAGTCCAGCGGGAGAGAAGCGACCGGTATTGGGATTGGGACGAATTTGAACTTGTCCGGGATTATTCGCTCTACTACGTGGACGATAGTGGTAGCCGTCATTACCTTGGTAATGAGACCCGGAGCCAGAATGCCGCAATTCTTGAAGACACTGTCCTCTACATACGCAGAAGCGGCGGCTCAATTTCCAAGATTGCGGCCATGAAGAATGCTGTGGGCAATTTTATCGACCAGGTGACCGCAAATGCCACAGGGGACCCGGCTACCAATGAAGACGATGTGACCCACCGGCTCGGTATTGTCAAGTTTTCGGGCAATGAGAGCGATCAGATAGGAAACGATACTTATAGGTCTGACGGGAATACCTATAATTACTCCCAGGTTGTGCAGGATCTGACTTCGGTGACAGGCAATGTCCAAAGTCTGAAAAATACGGTCAATGAGCTGGCTGCTGCCGGTTCCACGCGGACGGACTTTGGCCTGAACCAGGCGCAGCGGGTATTGGACGGCGACCGGCAGCATGGACTGGGTGGTGCCCGTGAGGAAGCCAAGCAGGTCGTGGTGGTCTTTACTGACGGTGAGCCCAGCACGTTTAGCAATTGGAGTGGTGGTGTAGCGGCCAATGCCGTTAATCTGGCCAAAGACCTGAAAGACGATAAGGTGACGGTATACACCATCGGCATGTTTGAGGATGCGGACCCCAGCGATACGGACGGCCGCTTCAACAAGTACATGAACGGTGTGTCCTCCAACTATCCGAATGCCGAAGTTACAAACTGGAGGGGGGACCGCACTCAAGACTGGGATGACTGCAAACTGGGCACCCGCGTGACGGAAGGCAACTACTACTTCGCGGCGGACGATGCCGAGGAGCTGGAAAACGCTTTCAGCACCATCGCCGATAACGTGAGCACCTCCAAGGTGGCGGCCGGCGCGAACACGGTGCTGTCCGACACGCTGTCGGAGTTCTTCACCTTCCCGGAGGGGCTGACAGGCAGTTCTGACGGGGGGATGGTCCAGTATGCGGAGGTCAAGGGCCAGGACGCGGACGGCAGCTATACGTGGTATGAGCCAGAGGCGCTTACAGGCGTTACCCCTGTGGTAAATGCCGACAGCAAGACCATCACTGTGAAGGGCTTTGACTACACAGCCAACGCGGTGACGAAGACCACCAATCAGGACGGTACTGTCACCTGGTCCGGCGGCAAGCTGGTCCTGACGTTCCCCATCCAGCCCGATGTGAGCGGCAGCTGGAGCGACGCCGATACCTATGTGACAAATGACACGGGCGAACACAAGGCCGGTCTGAGCGGCTACATGGTGGATGAGAAGCCGAATCAGTCTCTGGAGCTGACGGAGTCCCCCGAAGCGCCGGTGGAGACGTATCAGGTGTTGTATGATGCCAACGCCGATGATGCCGACGGTACGGTCACGGACAGCAAGTACTACATCACCGGCGGCGAGGCCATGGTGCTCCAAAACATGTTCACCCGGCCGGGGTATGAGTTTACCGGGTGGAACACCGAGAAGAACGGCACCGGAACGCCTTATGCGGCGGGGAGTGCCATCACTATCAAAAACACCGATGTGACCCTGTACGCCCAGTGGAAGTCCTCCACGGCCAGCTATCGGGTAGAGTACTATCAGCAGAATTTGGAAGATGATAACTACTCGATCGTTGCAGATGATACATTGACACCCTCTGGTACTGTCGGAGATACTGCCACTGCTGAAATCAAGGAATACGAAGGCTTCACTTATAATGAAAGCTGTTCCGATTCCTCCGGTATCATCGCCGAGGACGGCACGCTGGTACTGAGGCTGTACTACGACCGGAACGAGTACACAGTGACGTATGAGTATGAAGGTACAGTCCCTGCGGGTGCGCCGGAGGTGCCGCGTGAACAGACCTGCAAGTACGGTGAGACTGTGGAACTGGCAAAGATGCCGGATGTCACAGATTACCGCTTCAGCGGCTGGGATTCTGAAGATGTTGCGCTGAGTGGAGGTTCATTTACAATGCCCGATCATGCTGTTGTGATCGAGGGCAGCTTCTCTCAGCTCAACAGCTATACGGTGACTTACGACTTGAATGGCGGCACAACAACAAGTCCCCAGACCGTATTTCCCGGGCTGGCTTACGGCGATAAGACACCGAGAATTGAGGATCCGACTAAAGAACCCAGCGAACTTTATTCGTATGAGTTTACCGGATGGTCTCCTGAAATAGCGGATACTGTAACCGGGGACATTACGTATAGAGCGGAGTATACGCGCACAGAACGGGAATTTACCGTAACCTATTATCTGGACGGGACTCTCTACGCTGAACCAGAGTCCTACACCTACGGGGAAACCGTTGTAATCAAGAAGCAGGCAGAAGACGCTACTGAATGGACTACAAATGACCTTCAGGAAAGCGACATTATTGAAGGCCTGTTCTACATGCCTGAGCACAACGTTGTCTTCACCGCAACCACCGACGGCACGGTGACGCCCGACGAGTGCACATACACTGTCGTGTACCATTATGTGGACCGAGATGGGAATGAAGAAACAGAGACCGATCCCAAGGATAGGCCGTCCACGGCAGGCACGCCGGTCAGCGGGTTGTATGACACGAACAGGACGTCTCATAGCGATAGCACCTACATCTTTGACCGGGCGGAACTGAACAATGTCGAGATCATAGGCGGTGAGACTCTCCAAGCAGGCCATAACTCCATCGACGTCTACTATGACATCGACGAGCTGGGTCCTGACGACGAACCCGACGGGACCCCCGACAAGGACCAGATTGTCTTCACCTATGTCAGTGCCGATGGCTCTATGGGCTCTGTGAACCTGGAGAAAGAAGTCGTCACCAGAGACCAGACCGGCAGGGCCTCTCCGACGGGAGCTGTGGCGACAGCAGAAGAGGGCTGTGAGTTCGTGGAGTGGACCGATGACTACTATCATAGAACTGACACGGACGCGGGAATGGAGTCCCTGGCAGGCTTGCCCTACGACGAGGACACCACCTTCACAGCGTATTTCCGGAAGGTCGGAGAGGAGCCAGTGAATACCATCTCGGTGATTTTCCTTGCGGAAAACGGCACGTTCAGCAATAGGCAGACCACCTACACGGTAATCGTGGAGGTTAATGCAGATGGCAAGTATCGCCTGGCCGAAGGCGATATCTTGGAGGCAACACCTGATACAGGCTATGGGGATCCCAGCTGGACCTGCAACTATGAGGACTGTGATGCTCCGAAGATCGGAGACCCGGTAGAGGATTGGGATCTCTTTGTTGTGACCTTCCACCCCGCAGGGGTCGTGCCGACCCAGGTCACGGTTACCTATGCGTGGTCCGGTGATCACCCGGAGGGCGTGGAACTGCCTGAAACGGAAACACTGGCTGCCGGCAGCGATTACACCATTCAGCCGCCCAGTGAATTGCAGGTTTCAGACGAGCAGGGGACCTGGTATTTTATCGGCTGGTATGACAAAGTCGGTGTCCCTTACGGCGGAACGATTTCTGCCATCGATGCCGACACCACTTTGTACGGGCGCTGGGATTTCCAGGCGACTCCCGAAGAGCCCGAGCCCGATCCCGGAGACGGCCGTTTTATGGTGATCAAAGAGCCGGATCAGACCTCTGTCACCGTGGGCGATCCCATCACTTGGACCATCACCATTGCCAGCATGACGGATGAGACGTTGACCCTGGATGTGACTGACAAGTTGGAGGGTGTGACGCTGACAGATGAGGAGGGCAATACGGTCACCAATCCGGTTATTGTCGAAGGCTGGACCTATGCAACGCTGTACGCCAGCTATCAGACCTCACTGGACGATGTGGACCAGAAGATCGTGAACACCGTGGTAGTCACGGACACGGTACATCCGGAGGATCCCCCGGTGGAGGTCCCGGCGGACCCCGTGGAGGTGAAGCCCTATGCCATCACCATCACGCCGGCGGACATTGTGATCTACACTGGCGGAACCGGATACAGCGGTGTGCTGGACGATGCGGGCGATTTTGTCGGCAGCATGGAACAGGGCCTGCCGGAGCCGGGTTATCACATCGATCTGCCCGACTCTGTGGAAGCGTGGCTCACCAGCCATGGCGTGGACCTGACGCAGGCTGCAAACCTGGCGGACTACCTGAGCTTCTACTATTATGACCAGGAGACTGGTGCGGCGATCCGCCGCTGGGATCTGATGGACCAGGGCGTCTACTCGAGAGATGCAACCGGCAACGTGAGCCGCTATGTATATAGCCTGAGCCCGAACCAAATCGAGGGTGAAAATGAAGGCGTCAAGGTCCGGCTCCAGTTCACAGATGACGGCAACATCATCACTACCGACAACATCCGAATGGAAGAGGGCGTTGTTTCTGCCAACTATGAGATGACCATCTACGACGGCGGTCTGAACCAGAGTGAGATTCAGGCGGTGTTCTCCGCCGGCGGTGATACGCTCGTCTGCAGCGTCGATATCGGTACCGGCCATCTCTTGGTCAAGAGCGTCACAGACGAGGGCACTTCCACCAACGAGATCGTGACCAGCGCCGACACTGTGGACGCGAACCAGATCACTGCCGTTGACAACGGCAATGTGACCTATTATGTCAATGACAGTGAGGTCCAGGTGGATCCCGGCCGCGTGCAGCTGCTAGTGGACAGTGTCTCCAACAGCGACGCGTTCGATGCCGCCATGGGCGCTGACGCCCTTGCAAAAGTCGCGGCCACGGACAACACGCTATCCGCCCCCCAGTACGAGATGGCCTATCTGGACCTGGTGGACACCCAGAACGGCAACACCGTGGTAACCCTGGGCAACCAGCAGGCGCTGACCATCTACTGGCCCATGCCCGCCGACGCCGACGAGGACGGCGCGTTCTACCTGGTACACTATACCGGCATGGACCGTGAGAGCGCCAGCGACACAGGCGACTTGGCTGGTACCGCGCATACCGTGGAAAAGATCCAAGCTACCCGCGACGGCGACCATCTGGTCTTCACTGCCGGCAGCTTCTCTCCCTTCGTGCTGGTGTACGAGAAGGAGAGCAGCGGGGGCGGCGGCAGCACCGGAGGCGGCGGTGGAGGCGGCAGCCGGCCCACCCTGAACACGGAGGACCATTACTCCTATATCATCGGCTACTCCGACGGCACGCTGCAGCCCTACGGCACCATCACCCGGGGCGAAGTGGCCACCATCTTCTTCCGCCTGCTGACGGACGACACCCGGGAGGAGTACTGGAGCCAGGTCAACGACTACACGGACTGCAGCTCCGACCTGTGGTGCAACAACGCCATCTCCACCCTGACCAACATGGGCATCATCGACGGGTTCTCGGACGGGACCTTCCGGCCCTATGCCAAGATCACCCGCGCCCAATTTGCCAAGATCGCGGTGGGCTTTTTCGAGACCACCCGGGAGGACTACCAGGGATACTTCACCGATGTGGATATTAACGCCTGGTACACCGAGTACGTAGAGGCGGCAGCCCGCGTGGGCCTGATCGAGGGCTTTAATGACGGGACCTTCCGCCCCAACACCAACATCACCCGGGCACAGGCCTGCGTGATCGTGAACCGCGCCCTGGGCCGCAGCCCGGATGAGGATCGGCTGCTGGACGAGGACGAGATGATCACCTGGCCCGACAACAATCCGGAGGACTGGTTCTATGCCGACATGCAGGAGGCGACCAACAGCCACGACTACACCTGGGTGACCGTCAGCGGTGACAAGGTCGAGAAGTGGACGGAGAAGCTGGAACAGCGCGACTGGGCGGCTCTGGAGCACGCCTGGTCTACGGCTCACTCTGCCCCCGGCGGCGAGGTGACCAAGTAAGCGCGTACTCTGGCAGAATTTGATTCCCCAAAGGCCGTGGGAGAGGCATTTGCCTCTCCCACGGCCTTTTGACGGCCTCCGATGGCGCATCGGGACTCTTCGTGGCCAGCGGTCGCGCCGGCGACATTCCGGAGGCGTGATCCTCCGGAGGTGGAAGAGGAAAAGCGGCCGCCAAAACTTTTTTGCCCTTTGGGGCGTCTTATAAGACAGCCGGAGTCCCACAGAGGATGACGCCGGCAAACATCTTGAGGAAAGGATCATAAACGATGCAGAAGAAGCTCATTTTCTTGGCATTAACAGGGCTCCTGTGCCTGTCCCTCGCAGGCTGCGGCCAGAGCGGCAGTACCTCGCCGGAGGGGGGCAGCTCTCCGCAGGCGGAGCAGCCCGCGGAGGAGACCGCTGGAGAAGATGGGGGCCGGACCCCTGAGGAGGACGGTGCGGATACGGAAGCGCCCCAGTATACAGATAATTTTTCCATAGATACGGAGGCTGTTACAGCATTTGCAGAGCAGATCCAGGCCGCAGTGGCGGAAAAGGATCTGGAGGCGCTGGCGGACCTGGCGTCGTATCCGCTGTACATCGGCTTTTCCGATGGAGGGGAATCTGTGGAGTCCCGGGAGGACCTGATCGCACTGGAAGCGGACCGGATCTTCTCAGAAGAGCTGGTCTCTGAGATCGCCGGGGCGGACCCCGGGGGGCTGGCCCCCAGCAAGGCGGGATTTGCCCTGTCCGCCAGCGGCAGGCCCAATGTGGTGTTCAGTGTTGTCGATGGCAGACTGGCCATTGTGGGAATAAATTACTGACCTGCTCTTCCGCAGGGGACAAAAGGCGGCTGGCGGCGGGGGAGGCGTCGCTGCCGGAAAAGCTGGAGCTGCTGGGCAGGACCATCCGGTATCCGGAGCTGGACGTCTATTCCGCCACCCAACTGCTGGAACAGACGGAGGAGCATAGCAAGGCCCAGGCGGAGGCGGCGTGGTGTATATCCAGGCCGACGGCAGTCTGGCCGCCGGTATGCTGTATTTGCGGGGCGGCCCGGAGCACCGGGATGACCATTGGATGATGGTGGACAAGGGCGCGGGGCTGCCGGTGTGGATCGACTCCACACTCCGCTTGGCAAGGGATTCCCTGGGCACGGCGGAAGCGCTTGGACAGGCCTTCCGCAGAGGTCTCAGGCTGGAGATCTGACAGTACGGCCCGGCCCCGGATGGAAGGTGGAGGGCCGCAGCGGGCGCGTCAGTGTGGAGCTGATGGGATTTGTGTGGGACCTCTCCGGGGAGGAACCGGCCTCCCGTGCCGCAGAAGGGAAATGATGCAACAATGATGCCTTTTTGCGGCTGCTTTGCCGGAAACAGGGCTTATGGTATCAGTATCAAAAGGGAACAGGCGCCCGGACGGGTGCTGCGGATGAATATGGAATGGAGGAATTCATCATGAAAAAGAATCGGATGCAGATTTCCACGCTCCTCACACTGCTGCTCTGTATGCTGCTTCTCACTGCCTGCGGCGCGTCTACCACGGAGAGTGAGGGGACGGATCCGGAGACTCCGCCGCAGGAATCGGCGGCTGCGCCGGAGACGGAAGAACCGTCTGCCCAGCAGGAGGACGTCACGCTGGAGGATCTCCTGGGAGAGGACTATGTGAATTACCTGACGGAGACGATCACGATGCAGATGGCCAACCGCATGGAGAAGGACCCGGAGGTCCGCTACTTCCCGATTGAGGACAACGCGCCGTTGAGCGACTATGTGACCATCGGCGGGACCACGAAGTTCGAGGTGGACGAGGAGGGAAATCCGGTGATTTACTTCCCGGCCGGAACCGTGACGGATGGGGCAAATGGCGAGCAGAGCTTTCGGATCCCGAAGCTGTATCAATAACCGGAGAAACTGAAAACAGGCCGTCGGCTGCAGCCGACGGCCTGTTTCATTATTTCTGGGCAGAAAAGGACTGCCGTCCTGAAAGGGGTTCTGCATTGCCGCCATCAGAGCAGGAATACTTTTGCAGACTCCAGCCAGAGTGGGCACAAGATCAAAAGGCGTCGGTTTACACTCCGGCGCACCCTGGTGGCAGGCGCCAACATCGCCGGCTTCAAGCGGGTGGCTGAGGCCATGATGGAGCAGGGCGTATTCTGAGATACGTTATGGTAGATGGATAGGAGATCCTGCCATTCGGCAGGGCAAGCAGAGCGTTTGGCTTGCCACAAGCGGCAGCCAAACGCTTTTTTGCAGGCAGAAGCCCACACCCACTTCACGGTCAGACAGCCGAGGACGGGAACGGGACCAGCGAGAAAGTCTGGACGCAAAAATGATACGCTGAAACAAAGAAAGACCAACTGAGGCCTCAACGGGGTTGTTCCCGCCTGTAAAGCCCTTGGCGCTGCTTAAGCCAGTCGTAGTTGTCTAATATTTGGGGTGCAGTTCAAGTGCAGTTCGCTTTGAATTTGCTAACAAATTGATAACTCTGCCCGGTTGGAGTGGCTATTGAGGTCAGGGCATGGTACTGTGTGTCGCTGATAGGAGGCGACTCACGATGCGCGATTATATGAAAGCCCTTTGCTACAGGTTCGAGACGACATCCCGGAGGGCGGAGTATCTGGACAGGAAAGTCGAACGGACCTACAGGCAGCTCACCCGTCTGTTGGATGAGCCGGAACGGAAGTTGCTCCTGAAGATGGCAGATCTGGAAGACGCTCTACGGGAGGAAGCATGTCTCAACAGCTTCATTTCTGGTTACCGTCTGGCACAGGGTATCCAGCAGGAGCTGCTGGCGGATCATCCGCCGTACAACTTTGAAAATGAGGACGAGCAGCGGGCCTGTGAGCTGGCAGGAAAGGAGAGATGATGGATGGGGAAGAAACGAGCTAACGGAGAAGGCAGCATCCGCAAACGGAAGGATGGCCGGTAGGAGGGGTTTTACACGGCTGCCTATGACCCGGCGACCGGGAAGCAGAAGATCAAGAATGTACTGGGGAAGACCCAGGCGGAGGTCAAGGAGAAGCTGAAAAAGGCCATTGCGGACAGTCAGCGGCTGGACATGAACCGCAGCGGCACCCATACGGTAAAAAGCTGGGTGCAGATGTGGTACGAGGTCTATGCCGAGCCCCGGCTCCGGGAGAACACCAAGGACTATTATCTGAACTATATCAATAACCACATCATCCCCCAACTGGGGGACATCAAGCTGGACAAACTCACCACAATCCAGATCCAGAAGTTCTACAACGATCTCCAGAAGAACGGGCGGGTGCAGCGGTACCAGCACATCGAACTGAAGAACAAGGGCCTGAGCGTCCGGGTGGTCCACGGCATCCATACCTTGCTGAACAACTGCCTGGAGCAGGCTGTGGCGGAGCGGCTGATCTTGGTGAACCCCGCGAGAGGCTGCAAGCTGCCGAAGATGGAGAAGCGGGAGATGAAGGTCTTGCCGGAAGAGAAAATCAGACCCTATCTGATGGAGGCGGATAAGCGGGGCCTGCTGGCACCCTTCTACCTGGAACTGACCACGGGACTGCGGCGGGGAGAGTTGCTGGCTCTCCTCTGGACGGACCTGGACGTGGAGAATCGAACCATCTCCATCACGAAACAGGTGACCCGCACCAAGGGAGAACTGGTGGTGAGCCAGCCCAAGACCCACAATTCCATCCGCGTCCTGCCAGTCTCACAGCAGGCGGTGGACCTGCTGGTGGAGGAGCACAAGAAGCATCCGGGAAATCCCTACATGTTCCCGTCGCCTAAGACGGGAGGAATGTTCGATCCGGACTCCTTCCGGCACACACACGAGAAGATCCTCAAGTCTATCGGTGCCGAGCATATCCGGTTCCATGATCTCCGGCATACCTTCGCAACGCTGTCTCTGAAGAATGGGGTGGATGTGAAGACCCTGTCCAGCACCCTGGGCCACTACTCGGCAGGGTTCACACTCAGCACCTATACCCACGCCACGCCGGATATGATGCGGGAGGCGGCGGATACCATGGGCGATGTGATTGGAAAGGCGATGTAAACAAGAATAAAGGAGTGCAGAGACATATAGCGTATCTGCACTCCTTTACTTGTGATTTATGAAATTGAGATAATTCTTAAAAATATGATATACTTAGTAAAAACAAAATTGGAGGGCAAACTGATGCAAAAAGGACATAACCTTGAGACTATGCTTCGCATTTTAAAGGGTTTTATGACGGATATGGAGACTGACTTATCAGCTTTTTTGGAATCAGATAACCTCCAAGATGCAAAGGCAATCGCAGATATTGCAAATGAAAGTATTTCGGAAACAATTACTTTATTCAAAGCCATTCGCAATATTGCAAGTATCCCTTCGCAGTTGTTCTTGCACAAATTCGAGCATTACTGTAAAGGGCTGGGGAATATTCCAAAGGAAAAACGAGAAAAGTACATTCAGATGCTCGGAAAAGAAAAATTTAATAGAGAAGGGGTGTTTGTTCTAAACATTATCAATCGGATTGAGGAAAACGACAAAATAGATTTTTTGCTCCGCCTTTTGGAGAGTAAATTAGACGGAGAAATTGATGACACAACATATAGACGGCTTATGGTCCTGGTAGATCGCACACTATATTCGGACTTGCTATATTTGAAGGATCATGTTACCAAAAGGCCGATAGAAATTGGAGAAAGAGAAGAGTTTGGCTTAGTTGCGAGTGGCTTAATTTCATCGGACGGTTTAGGATGGGAAAGCGTTACAGCGGGACAGCCAACGGTTCTTCTCTTTCGCTATACACCCGCAGCGCAACAACTGGCCGAAATCCTGTTTGGAAAGCAGCAAGAATATTAATCAAGTGTTTCCTTGGAAAATAATGCCGCCACGAATGAGAAAATAATATTCAAACGCACTTTAGGATAGGAACTTAAGGCAGCACCGGGAGAGGAATTTCTGTCCGGTGCCGCCGCATCCTATCAGCTGCTATCGCGGTATTGGTCAGTGTATTGGTCGGAAAAAAGCAGAAATTTAAAGCAAACTTTTTCGTGGTAAATAAAAAGAAAAGAACCTGATTTCAAGAGAAATCAGGTTCTTTTTGGTGGAGACTACTGGACTCGAACCAGTGACCTCCTGCGTGTGAA
>ERZ791881.1884-NODE-1884-length-11471-cov-2.694727_pt1 | contig 11471 bp, 2 predicted proteins | sample MGYA00510161_ERZ791881 | MGnify/ENA primary metagenome ERZ791881 (study PRJEB30046, sample SAMN00792073) | human gut metagenome | study: EMG produced TPA metagenomics assembly of the A metagenome-wide association study of gut microbiota in type 2...
AAGAGGAATTTAAAAAATTCCAACAAGGTGGTGCTGCACCTCAACCTGGTGCTGAACCAGCAGGAGGAGCACCCGCTGAGGGAGCACCAGCAGAAGGTGGTGCACCTGCTGAGGGTGGACAAGACCCAATGCAACAGATTCTACAAGTAGCTGCTCAGGCAGTTCAAACACAGAATTGTGAAGCTGCAATGGCTGTGTGTCAAGCCCTAATGCAAATCGCTCAAGGTGGTGCTGCTCAAGAACAAGCTCCTCAAGAGGAACCAACTTTTGCAAGAAAAGGTGCTAGACTAGTAAGAGTAAGATAATTAGTCAACAAGGTAAGAAGGGGCGTATATTAATTATATGCTCCTTTTTTGTTATACATAGTATATGTCACAAGTAATAAGAAAATTTGAGAACTCTGGTAAGATAGAACAATCTAAGCCAGAACTATTCGAGAGAAGTGGCGTTGGTAAGTACAATAAGGCTGATTTAGTTGCTGGACTATATAGGAATATAGATACCTATATAAAGAATAATAATCTTAGCGGAGACAAAGCAGTTTCATTCAGAGACTCTGCTAACCAGTTTATTAAAGGTATTGAGAATGGAACTATTAGTATGAATGGTGATGGTACATTCTCTGATGCAACAGGTAGTATGGCTAGTACTGGAAAGTTTGATAAAAACTGGATAGGACGTAAGAAGGATACTACTAATAATGCCTTTAATTTAGTTGGGGACTATGCACTAGACTACATCAATCAGATGCAACAATACACTGAGCCAGCAGCTAAGCCTAAGTCAAAGTTTAATACTAACGACTTCCTAACTAAAGAGATTTCTAAAAGATGGTATGGTGGTAACGATATAGATTTCGGTAACTGGTTCAAAAACAGGAGTGAGCAAGACCGTAATGCACTATTGGGAGACATCTTCAATAATGCAGACTATAATCAATTATACCAAGATTATGATTGGACTGACACTGGAATTAACAGTGCAGAAGATTTAGCTACTCGTGGAAGGGCATTTAGTACAGCCATTTCTAATAATACGTTAGATAATGATGATTATAATACCTTTGCTACATTAGGTGGTAGTGGTTTGGATAAGTTCTTAAAGGAAGCTCCAGTACAAACTGAACCTACTCCAGAACAAAGTAAAATGAAAGCATGGGAAGCTGAAGCAGAAGCAGCAGGTGCTACGACTCCTGAAGCTAAATCAGCATATATCCAACGTAAACAAAGAGAAGAAGCTGATAGAAATGCAGCTATTGTTAGGGCAAACGAAGAAGATATATATAATAGAGAAAGGGATGCATTCTTTAATGATTATGCTACTAAGAACCCATTCAAGGGGACTGTAAGTGGATATGTAGCAAGTAAGACTTCATACAACCCAGAGAATGTACTACAGTACATAGACACCACTCATAAGGGAGTTATCAATGACTATTTAAAGAGTGCATTAGACCCAAGGTATTTTAGAGGTCAATTATCTCACCAAAATGAACAAGGTCAAGACAACCTTAGAGAACATTTAGCTAATAACCTTGACCTAGCTATCAATACTGGTAAATTACCAAAGATAGACGATGAAACTTATGCTATTCCTGGTACTTATAACTATGACAACTGGTCTTTAATAACTTACAATCCAGTATCTAGACAATATAAAGAGACTTCTATGCTCGCCAATGATGCTTTGAAAAAGATAGCATATGCTGAGTATGATAGAAGAAAGAAAACTCCTACCAATAAAGAGGGCGGTATTATTAAACTTCAATACGGTGGATTTGTTGAGGATGATAGTGCATACAACGCTTACAGAGAACAGTTTGCTAAGAAGAAAGAGGAGAAGAAGCAACAAATACAGGCTAAAGCTAAGGCTACTGATAGAACCCCAGAACAAGTAGAAGCAGGTGAAAGAAAACCTATGGCTGATGGGCAGGATTGGGAATATGAAGACTATGCTAGACTAGTATCTGCTGGTGCTGATGTTGGTTCAATGATAGCTTCCTTTGTTCCAGGATATGGTACAGCCGCATCAGCTGCACTTGGAGTAGGTAGTACAATAGGAAACTTTACAGCTGACTTGGCTGATGAGAGTGTGGGAGTAGGTTCTGCATTCTTAAATGCTGGGGCTGGATTAGGAATGGACCTTGTAGGTCTGATTCCAGGTTTAGGAGCTGCTGGTAAAGGTAGTAAGATTGTAAAGAATCTATTAAAAGTTGCTCCTAAGTTGATTACAATTTGGAGTGCATCTACATCATTTGCTCCTGCAATGCAAGCCTTTAATAAGCTAAAGGATAAGGGTGCTAAAGAAATGACCGTAGAGGACTGGAAAGCATTGGCTAATGGTCTAACAGCTGCTGCTGGTGCTACTCGTTGGGGTGCTGCCGCTGCAAAGAACAAAATCAATACACATAAATATGGAACTACCACTAGAACAGTTACTACTAAATCTGGTAAGCAAGTTCAAATGTCAGAAGAGGAGTTCCAGAGAATAAAGAGGGCTTCTGGTATTGAAGGTCAGAATGAAGCTTTACAAGCTGTGGAAGGTGCAAAAGGTGAACAACTTCCAACAACATTCAAGAAATGGTATGATGTCAGGAGAGCTTATCAAGGAACTCCTGATGTTGATAAGAATACTGTAATCAATACAGATGCTATGAGGAGAACTGCTCCTGATGGTACTATCCTTGAGCCAACTAAGTTTTCTAATCAGGGTATCTGGAGAGGTGCTGTTAATAATGATTGGGGACACAACTGGAAGGGTTGGAAAGGTCCAAAATGGTTAAAAGATTGGGGTTATGCTCCAGCTAAGAAAGAAGTAGACCCTAAAACAGTGAATGAAGCTGTTGATGCAGTATCTTCTATAGCTAGAACATTACATACAGCATCAAGGTTTAAACCAGCCCCATTAGCTTTACCAGCACCAGGACAAGCAACTCCATCTAACAGAGTATTCGTTATGGGTTCAGGTAAACCTAATACCCCTAGAGATGTGACTAATCCATCTAATCTTAAGAAGCCAGGAAGCTATACAGATAGGGCTGTTCCAGTGGGAGGTACTCCAGTAGAATCTCCAAATGCTAATGCAGTCAGAACAGTTAGGACTATCAACTCTATATTAGAGCCATTTGTTTCTCAGCCAAGAAACTTGCCTGCTGTTATTCCTGCATCAAGAAATGCTAAAAAGGTAGTTGCTTCTCAAACTATACAACCTACTCAAAGATTAGACCAATTCATCGAAGGTCAAATCCCAGGTGGACTAGTATATGGTAGGGCTAGAACTAAGAGAGAGAGGGAGTACAGAGATGTATTCCACCCAGTAGTAGAAAGAGAACAAAATACTCTATGGGACCAACTAACAAGTACACCCGAATATAGAAACAGACTCATTCTTACTAACCAGCCACAGGGAGTTCAAGCTGGACCGACTGCCCCTATAGATTTATTTACAGAAACTCAAAAAAATGTACGGAAATCTTTACAGGTTTCTGAGAGCAGGAAAGAGAGGAGTAGAAATAATGCATTGCCACATAAACCTAAACCTAAGAAGAAGAAAACTTCAAGGGATGATAGAGTTACTAAAAAGGCTGAGGGAGGCATCGTCCAATTCTTACAAGGTGGTAACACTGTAGGAAGAATCAAAGCTAAAGATATGTCTAATTGGAATAGAGCTAATGCTTTAGCCAACTATGATTGGATTGCTGATTATGATAGATGGGCATCTCAACATGAAGGTCCAGATGACGTAGTTGATTCTTATATATTAGCATTTAACGGTGGTGAAGATATTTACGACCAACTAACATCTAAGACAGGTGATTATTTCGGAGGTAAGTACAATTATTCAGTACAAGACCCATTAGCTAAACATAGACAGATTACTTTTAGAGGTACTAATCAGGGCTTTGATGATTTAATCAGAAAGGGTATTGTAGGTTATGGTACTACAGAAGGTAACTCTGGATTTGATATATATGCTGGTGATAGAACTGGTAACAGAACACTCGCAAGAGGAATGTCTCCAGAAGATGTTGCTCGTTTTAATAAACAGTTAGCAACTAGAGGAATGGAACTCTATGATAAGGGTAATGGTGCTTATAGACTAAGGAGATTAGAACAAAAACCTGTTGAATTACCAGAGGTTGTTGTAACTGCTGATACTCCTAAGACTCCTGCAACTACTAACCCTTCAGCTATTAAGGGAGCTGCACCTAAGAAAGGTAAAGGTTTCAATCTTGGAGTAATGCCAGAGGATGTAATAGCATTAGGTAGAATGGTCGGTGGATTGGCAGCTAACAACAGAGCAGCTAAGTTGTATAAAGAAGGATTAAAACCTACTTTATTAGACACATTCGAAAACACTGTTCCATTGCAAGGTAATTTCCAAGCTACAACTAATGCCGAACAACAGGCAGGTAATCTCGAATCTGTTGCAGCTAGACCTAGAACTTCTGATGCTTCACTTCAGCTTGCTGGAGAATTAGAAGCTAGTGGTAGAGCAGGTCAAGCTAGATTCCAAGGTGGTCTACAAGATGCAGAAATGTTCTATAAGACTAGAATGTTAGGACAACAAGAATCTGATGCTGCTAAGGCAAGGAGAGTTGATGTAGCTAATAGGAACAGAGCTTCAATGAATCAAATTGATGCAGCTAAGAAACAGATTGATGCAGCTAGAGTTACATCTAACTATCAAAATGTTATTGCTCCTTATTTAGCTGGGGTTGAGAACCAATTCGCACAGAAGAGGGCTATGAACCAACAATTAGATATGGAAGAAGCTCAGAGAGAAGCTGAAAGAACTTACTCTCCAGAGTTCGATAGACTAACCCAGGATTATAACAATGCTTATAAAGCATACGGTGCAGCTAATAACAATAACTATACTGGATGGGAGACATCTAATGAGTATAAATCGTTAGTAAGTAGAAGAAAATCTCTTAATGATAATGTATCTCAGTTCTTACTGGATAAGAGAAGAGGAATAATGGGTTCTCCATATATGTTCCAAGTTAAGAAAAACTCTTCTATAAAGACTCCATATGTTAAGTCTGGAGGTAAACTAAGTGCCGCTGACAGAGAGAAATTACAAAGAGCTAAAGATTTTAATAAGAGATTGCTTGAAGACAATAAGCAGTTCCACAAAGATATTATGGAATCTAAGAGAGAACATAACAAACTGATAATGTCTATGTCTTCTCTAACTTCTGAGTTAATAAAGAAAGCAATGTCATGAGAATAACTTCTAATATAGATAAGCTACAACAGGGTGGAGGTATTCCACCCTTTGTTAGCTACACTAATGTTCCAAGACCTCAACCAACTGCTCCGTATAGCACATCAGATGCTAAACAAGCAACTGGAGGAGAATCAGAAGGAGGGTTTGGTTTACTAGATAAAAATATGGTGAAGATGCTTTATGAGAAGGGCTTACCAAGTGATGTAGAGCAATTCTTAGACCAATCTGGGTTGTTCTCTGAGTCCATAATGTCTAACCCATTTGAAAAGACTAACGGTGCAGCCCAATATAAAGCACTGTTAAAGATATTACCTAAAATAGCTATGAATAAGGAAGAGTATAATAGAGCCATACAAGAAGCTACTAAGAACAATGCTCTTAAAGAAACAGCTATTGATACAGACGGTAGGGTATTTGCAATTAGTCCAGATGGTCAAGTTACTAAGAAATTTATAAGCCAATTAGAGGAAGGTGAGCAAACCTTAACAGTTGGTCAAATGGCTGAGAATAGAGCCTATAGTCAAGGATTAGCATTTAACAGTAATGCTATTACTGCTATTGCTAACAGCACAAGTATTGAACAAATTAATAAGACAATATGGGAAGCGATTAAGAATTTAGGTTCTAATACAAGAGCTAATGAATATTTTAGGTCTAAGGATGAAAGAAAAGCTAAGGCAGGAATTGATAAGCTATTAGAGGAAGGTGCAGACGGTGTGTATAAGATTAATTCTAAATCTATATCACAGGATGCTCAAGCCAAATATGCTTTGAATTATATATTATCAACATTACCAGCTAATCAAAAAGTTCTATTGCAAGACTATGCCAGGAAATCTGGACTAGATTTAAAGACTGGTCCGTTAGAAATCATTACTAGCATGATACAATCTGGAATCAGTTCTACTGAAGAACTTGGAGTTAACTATGACAAGCAAGCTACTAATGGTGCTAATACTGATGAGAAGGGTAACAAGAAGACTAGGGCATTTGATATTCCTATGATGATTATAACTGGAGATGGTCTTCCTAAAGAGAATGCAAGAATTAGTTTTGGTAGTAACTATGCTATTGATGTACAGGCACAGAAGTTACCATTCATTCCAGGTAGTGATGGTAAACCTATTGGTCCGACTTCCTTAATGGGAGCTTTAAGTGGTCAATTAGGTAGTGTAGTTAATAAGGATGCTGTCCATGTTGGTAAACAAAGACTTGATGCTACTAAGCTTAATCAGCTATACTACGATGGTACTGGAGTATCTACGATGGAATTACCTTATACTCTTGATGAAAATGGACAAGCTGTTCCTGATTTCGATGTTATAGGTGCTTACAAGGCAGCTGTGGATGAAATCAATAAGAGAGGTAAGGATGTTACTAAAGCTGAAGTAAATCAAGTATTCCAAGAAAGAGGTCTGAATAGATATTTTAATGAAGATGGTAGTTTTAATAGGGATAACTTTATGAGGTTTGCAGGCATATCAGTTATTGGTGATGATGAAACCTTTGAAGACCCTGACGATAACTCTGACTTCTTTATGCCTATCACAGATGATAGGTTAACAGCACAGATAAGTGCAACATTAGGTACTAAGTCAAACCCTATGGATATGGGAGACCTATATAGAACTATTGCTTATGTACCTATTTATGACTCTCCGAGTCTAGCAGGTGCAGCATCTGGTAACTTCTCATGGATTAAGGATGAAGGAGCTATGATGGAAATAGCAAAAGAACAACAACTCCGTAACGCTAGACAGGCATATAACAACAACATAACTAAAAGTCAATTATTAAATGGACAATAAGAAGCCGAATGATTGGATGTTGAATGTGTTACAGAACCCTAGTTTCTCTTTATCTGATTTTAAAGCGGTAGGGATTGATGGTAATAACACTTCCATTGAAGATAGAGAAGTCTATGCTAATAACAAGATTATACAATCAAATCCACAATTCCAGGATAGTGACGGTAACTTTGATAATGCAAAGTTTAACCAATTCTATGATGGTGCATTAGAGTCATATCAACTATTAGCTAATAATACGTTTAATGAGACTGTAATGGATGAGGCTACCTTTGGATTTAATAATATTTGGGCACCTAAGGAAGCTAGTAAAAGAACTCAACCTGAGTTTCAAATCAATAGGATATTCAATCCTGACAGAAGGAAGATGGGAGTAGAGAAAGTAGGGTTCACTAGTGATAGAACCCTTACTGCTGCTGAAATAGCTCAGACTCAAAAGGTATATGACCCAGAGACAGGTGAGTGGGATGAATCTCCTAATGATGCATGGCTAGGTAGGAATTGGTTCCAACCAGTAGCCCTAGCTCAATGGGACTCCGATGATTATCATATTGACCCAGAAACCAATAGAAAGGTATGGCACAAGAAAGGTGAGCTAAAATTAAACGACGAAGGTACTTACTACTATGAAAAATTAGGCAGTAGAGAACCTTATGGTAGACAAATACTATCTCCATTTGACGTTCTAACTACTGATGGTTCTAAGGCTAATAAATATGACTTCTTCGATTCAGATAGCTTAGATAAGAGTGTATTCGGAAGTATAATGAAGAATACATTTAAGATTGCTCCTATGTTTGTGCCTTATGTAGGACCAGTATATATTGGATTAGGTATTGCTAATGAGTTAGCTAAAGTGTTACCTATTATATATAAGACTACATTTGGATTAGCTGGAGCATCTACTGACTGGGCTAATAAGTTAGAAGGATTTGCATATTCTATGGATAGCGGAACATCTGAGTATGCTAAGCAACACCCTTGGGCAGCTGAGAACATCCTTAATATGGTTGGCGATGTAGCTAAACAGCTATATGAACAGAGGTGGATATTCACTAATGCCCCAAGATTATTTAAGTCTTACGGCATATCATCTAAGAATGGTACTCCGTCAGAGTTGGATAAGCAAATAACTAAGTTGGCAGAAGAGTATACTCAAACTGCTGTTAAGGATATTCCTAAGGTATTAAAGTCTTTAGAGGCTACAGGTAGTCTTGATATTATACAGAAAGAAGCTTTAGCTAAAGCTACTATATGGGGTCAGAATTATATGAAGAGTTACGAGAACTGGGGTAAACACCTATCTCGTCTTTATATGACTGGTACAGCTTCATATAATGCTTTTAGTGATGCTAAACAAGAAGGAGCATCTGATGAACAAGCTGCTGCTGTGTTCTGGGGATATATGGCTGGAATGTATGCTCTAATGGCTAGTGATATTGGAGAACACGTACTTCCAGAATTGAGGATGGATAAGGCTCAAATCAAAAAACTTATCCAAGATGTAAGTCAGCAAGCAAAGCAAAGTATATCTACTAATGCAGTTAAATCTGAATCTAAGGAGTTAACTAAGAATGTATTTGCTAAGTTGTTTAATGGTGCAAAGTCCTTTGCTCAGAATAACTACAAAGCTATTGCTGATGGCTCTACTTCTATTCTATCTAATGCTCTTGCAGAAGGTGTAGAAGAAGTAACTGAGGAAGTATTATATGATGTTACTAAAGCAACATTTAATGCTATCTCATATTTTACTGGTAACGAAAGAAGGCTATCAGCTTTTAATGATATGGCTTCTCGTTATAGTATGTCATTCTTTGGAGGTGCTATCGGTGGTGGTATGTTCCAAGGTATTAATGATATTAAGATTAGAAAATCCTACGATTCTAGTAATATGCAGGCTAATCAAGAACTTATCTATCTAATCAGACAAGGTCGTGGTGAAGAGATTTACAAGGCTTTGGAGGATATGAAGAAGAAAGGAGTGCTTGGTGATAGAAACTTATCTGCAACTAAGGTTGATAAGGTGGGTGATAAGTATGCATATCAACAAGGAACCGATAAAGATAATCAAAATGATGCTATATATAGTCTAATGAAGGATTATGTAAGCAACATTGAACAAGTTCTATCTGTTGAGGGAATGAAGCTATCTGATGCTACTTTACTTGATAAGCAAATGTTATCTGAGTTAAGGTATCAGGAGTTATTCAAGAATGCTCCTTCTGCTGGTAAAATTTTACAAGACTTCAATAACCTTGCTGATAGGTTTTTAACCCTACACAGTAAGATTGATGAAATCAACGCTACTTATTCAGACGAGAACGGTAAGAAGAGTAAGGAATATGCTGACGCTATGGCTGCTGTTCAACAGCAAATAGATGATGCTAAGAAGGAACAATATGAGTTCTTACATACTGGTAAGAGAGGTAAGTATTTAGGAATGATGATGTTCTCTACTAATCCTGTGATTAGTAAGCCATTTATTGATATGAACTTCAGAATGTATGCAGAGTCCAAATATAACAAAGACTTCGAAGCATTATCTGAAGATGATATAGCTAAAGCTAAAGAGGACTACAACGATTACCTACAGTATGATGCCAATTCTAAGTTAGATATGGCATATGATGTATTCCGTAATATGAACGAGAAGCTATCTCCTATCTTCCAAGAAGCAGGAGAGTTGGGATATAAGCAATATGCTCAACTAAAAAGGAACTTCTATAGTGCCAATCTATCTCTGACCGATGCTGATGGTAATGTTACTCCTATGACTATATCAGACATACTTGGTGATATGTTCGGAAGTAAGAATGCTACTGATGAAGATATAATCGAGAAGGCTGAGAGTCTAAAGAAACCGAGAATAAATGAAGCTAAGGAACATCCATTTGATGAAATATCAAGGTTCTTAACTTATACTATGCCTACGGTTGATGGTTCTGCAATCTCTAACGGTGCTGTATTGGTTAGGCAGCTAAATCAAGCCGCTGACGTATTCATGGCTAATGGATATATTGATAAGGAGATAGCTGACTCTATGAGAAGGCTAACTGAACAGGTTGTAACTGTAAATAGAGATATATACCATCAGGACATGGAGGATGCTTACTATGCTGTAAGTGAAGAGGCTGGAGATGCAATCCGTAATTGGGTTGACCAAGATTTAACTATAGCTAACATAAAGGAGAAAACTCAAGAGTTAGTCGAGAAGTTAAAATCCATTGAAGGTCTTGATGATGCACAGCAGAATATGCTGAACACTATCATTGGTGATATAAAGAGTCAAAGCAATTCAACTTTAGCTCAGAATCTTCCTATTCTTAACGATGCAAATGCCTTATTAAAGAAGCTTGATACTGCAAAGACTAATCCATTATATGATACTCTATCTAAGATAGGGATTAATGTGATTGGTAAGAAGACTAATGTATTTGACCTATTGCAGGATTTAGAGCGTCAGTTCAATGAAGTACATATCTCTGACTTTGCATTAGATAACAAGCTACAGCAAGAGCAAATAAAGGATGCAAGGAAGATTATATCAGCTGCTAGGTCTATTATATATGCTTCTCAATACGATAACTTAGATGCATCTAATCCATTTGGATTTAATGTAACTCTAAAAGAGTTTTATCAAAAGAATAGTATTGAAGATGCTCCAGAGTTAGGGCTGATTGATTCTGAAGTTGCTACTATAATGAACAGAGACTTAGATAGAATTGAGAGTAAGTTAGACTTTATCGAGAAACTATCTAACTTGAATAAAGAATCTCAGTTAAAGGAGCAAAGAAGAACATCAGTAAATATGAACTATCTATTCTATGACGTTGTGGGTGATGAGAATAGTTTCCTATATACTAAAATGGTTGATGGAGAACCACAGCTAAAGGGAATTGATGGTGAAGTATTACTAAATGACAAAGTAAGGGAAGCTATTAATAATGCTACTACTCTAAGACAGTTTACTGAAGACCAAGACAGGACGTTGGATGTATCTGATGAAGATTATGTAGCAATGGAAAAGGAAAGGGTGGCTATCGAGGATGCTCTTTATGATAGATTCCAAGAAATATCTCATGGTAAAGACCAAGTAGAAGCTATTAAATCTATCTTATTTGATGGCGGACTATCTCATAAGGGTATTGCAAAGGGAAGTGAAGGTATTAGGTCAGTTACTAAAGCTCTTAGTGATGCTGAGAAGTTAGCTTATGCTAGTGGTATCCTTGGGGTTAAGAGTTCTGATTTCCTATCACAATACTATACAGTTATTAAGAGTGATACATCTAAGTTAGCACCTATAGCTACTCAAGAGTTTGCTGTTAGAATAGCTTATACATTAGCATCTAATAGAAGATTCATTAACAATGTAGTTAAAGCTGCTGATATTCCGAACCACCTTGAAGGTACTCCTCTTCTGAACACAGTATT
>ERZ791881.1887-NODE-1887-length-11443-cov-2.999737_pt1 | contig 11443 bp, 12 predicted proteins | sample MGYA00510161_ERZ791881 | MGnify/ENA primary metagenome ERZ791881 (study PRJEB30046, sample SAMN00792073) | human gut metagenome | study: EMG produced TPA metagenomics assembly of the A metagenome-wide association study of gut microbiota in type 2...
AAAATGACGAAAAAACTTTTGGATAATTATAAGAAGTTAAAGCGTGAAATACCGTTTTTGGAGATGGAACTGGAGGAAATGCGGACTACCGATTCCGGGCTGGGGAGCAGCACAATTCTCGATTACCGCACGGGCTATGGCAGGCCGCAGCGGATTGTGGGATTTGATTGGCCGTTATACGAGTGCCGCCAAAGGATATTGGAACAGAAGAAAGACCAGGTTCAGGCGGTGGAGAAATGGATTCAGGATATTGACGACGGACAAGCCCGATGTATTTTTAAGATGTTTTATGTGGATGGGATGAGCTGGCCGAAGATTGCGCTGAAAACCGGGTATGCCGGCAGCCCGGACTACCCGAGGCTTTACGTCCGGGACAAATATTTGAAAAAATACAAAATCGTTTAAATACATCATCTATATCGGGTACATCGTAGTAGAATAAAAATAGGCCAAAAGGCAGAAGACCTGAGGCCGCTCCAACTTATTAGACAGCGTCCGGACGTGAAAGCCCGGGCGCTGTTTTTGAAAAGGCGGACATCAGAAAAAGATGGAAGGAGGAAATGCGTTGTGGATTAAGGAACAGTTGAGGAAAACGGTAAATGCGCAGCTGAAAGATTCCGGATGGTCATCCATAGGGAAAGGGGTGGTTTAATGTACAATGACATCTTGGATGCGGTCGTTGGCAGACTCCGGGAGTTGTTTGGGGATGAATACGGAATCTGTACCGAGCCGGCAGGGCAGGGGACGAGCGGCCCCTGCTTTTTTGTACAACTTCAGGAGTCGGCAGAGAAGCCCATGGTCGGCCCGCGGTATTTCCGGAAAACGGAGATTTTGATCCGATATCAGCCGGAAGAGACGCCACAGACATTCCGGGAAATGAACCGGGCCGCGGAAATCCTTATGGATGGCCTGGAGTATATCAGTCTGGCAGACGGCAGCCTGCTGCGGGGAACCGGCCGGAGCGCGTTGCCTGACCTGGAGAGGAGGCAGTTGATATTCCGGATCAGCTACAACCTGTTCGTCATCAGGGCGAGACAGGAGGAAACAACAATGGAAACGATTGAGATTGAGAAAGGAATGGTGAAATAGTATGGCACTTGGAGGCGGAAGTTTTAAGGAGAAAAATAAGATTTTGCCCGGAGCGTATATCAATTTTGTGTCTGCGGCGCGGGCTGGAGTCGTTCTGTCAGAGCGGGGACACGTGGCGATGCCCCTGGAAATGGACTGGGGGACGGCCGGTGAGGTATTTACCCTGGAGGCCTCGGATCTGGCGGAGCGTTGCCCGGAGTTGTTCGGTTATGAGTACAACCACGAGAAGGTAAAGGGAATCCGCGATCTGTTTAAGAATGCACGGACCTTGTACGGCTGCCGGGTAAACGGCGGCGGAAAACAGGCGGCCTGTGATTATGCGGCGGCCCGCTACGCAGGAGTGCGGGGCAACGACCTGCGCCTGGTGATCGCGCAGGAGGGGGATAATTATACCGTCAGAACACTTTTGGATGGAAATGAAGTGGATGTTCAGGAGGTATCTGCGGCTGCGGAATTAAAGGATAATTCCTATGTTGCGTTTAAACGGGAAACGGCATTGCAGGCGACCGCGGGCGTTCCCTTCACCGGAGGAACCAACGGGACGCCGGCGAAGGCGGATTACCAGAAATTCCTGGATCAGATTCAGAGCTATTCTTTCCATGCGCTGGGGCTGGTCTCGGATGACCAGGAAGTTAAAACGCTGTTTGCCGACTTTACTAAGAGTATGCGGGACGAGATGGGAATTAAGTTCCACACGGTCCTGTTCCGCTGCGCGGCGGACTGCGAGGGGATTGTGTCGCTGGAAAACGTTACTGCGGGCAGCGCGGCGGCAGAGGAAAGCGGGGCGCAGATGAGCACAGAGGCCTGCGCGCTGGTATATTGGGTTACCGGGGCGATTGCCGGATGCGCGGTTAATGCCTCCAATACCAACAAGACCTATGACGGCGAGTACAATGCGGACACCGCCTATACCCAGAAAGCTCTGGAGGAAGCCGTTAAGGCCGGTAAATTTATCCTGCACAGGGTGGGAAATGAAACCCGCGTCCTGGAAGATATTAACACGCTGGTAACGTATACCGAGGAAAAAGGCAGAGACTTTTCCAGCAACCAGACCATGCGCGTGCTGGATCAGATCGGCAATGATATCGCCGCGCTGTTCGGAAATAAGTATCTGGGCAAAATCCCCAATGATGAGGCGGGACGCGTGAGCCTTTGGAATGACGTGGTGACGTATTACCGGGAACTGGAGAAGCTCCGCGCCATTGAGAACTTCAAGGCGGATGATATCGTAATCGCTAAAGGTGAGGGTAAAAAGTCCATCGTCGCCAGCTGTCCGGTGACGCCGGTCAACGCCATGGCACAGCTTTATATGACCGTAGTTGTACAGTAAAGGAGGAGTGAGAGAATATGCTGAATAATCCGATTATGAACGCAAAGGACGCCATCAGCGCGTCTCTGGCAGAGTGCTTTGTTACCATTGAAGGGAACCGCTACAATTTCATGCAGGCCATCAACCTGGAGGCAAGCATCGAGAAAACCAAGTCTGAGATCCCGATCCTGGGAAAGACCGGCAAGGGAAACAAGACCACTGGCTGGAAGGGCAGCGGGTCGGCCACATTCCACTATAACACCAGTATTTTCCGTCAGCTGCTGTACCGGTACAAGGAGACCGGGGAGGATGTGTATTTTGACATTCAGATTACCAACGAGGACCCGACCAGCAGCGTCGGACGGCAGACCGTGATCCTGAAGGACTGCAATCTGGACGGCGGAATTCTGGCTAAGTTCGACGCGGACGCGGAGTACCTGGACGAGGATGCCGACTTCACCTTCGAGGATTTCGAGATCCCGGAGATGTTTGGAACTATGAGCGGAATGCTGTAAGAGAGGGAGAGTGAGAGACGATGGGAGATTTGAGCAGATTTTTAAAGAAGAATAAGAAAACCAAAGAAAATTTGAAAATTTCGGCTACAACAACATTGACGGATGAGAACGGAAAGCCACTGTTATGGGAGGTGCGTCCTCTGACTACGAAGGAAGATAATGCGCTGCGGGAAGATTGCACCGTGGATGTTCAGGTGACCGGTAAGCCGGGTATGTTCCGGCCAAAGTTCAACGCGAACCGTTATCTTGCGAAGATGGCGGCGGCTTGCGTAGTGTACCCGAACTTAAACGACAAGGAACTTCAGGACTCCTATGGCGTGATGGGGGCGGAGCAGTTGATCCAGGAGATGATTGACGATCCCGGAGAGTACAATCTGTTCATGAACCGTTTGCAGGAATACCATGGATTCGACCAGTCCTTTCAGGAAAAGGTAGATGAAGCAAAAAACTAATTGATGGGGGCGATATGGAGGCAAATATTGCCTACTATTGCCTCCATAAATTCCACAGATGGCCCCATGAGTTCCTGGACTTAGAGGTCCAGGAACGGGCCTATGTGGTGGCGGCGGTTCAGATTAAGCTGGAGAAGAATAAAAAGGAAGCGCAGAAGGCGAAAAAGGGGAGAAAACGGTAGGAAATTAATGAATACTGCGAGTCAGAGTTGTAGATGGAGTCTCGGGATAGGGGAGGGTGGATATAAAAAATAAAATAAAAAGGATAGTAAAAAAAGCGAAAATAATAGAATTTTGTAAAATTATATGCTATAATCATTTATATATTTGGAAATGGGAGGAATGATTATGGCTTTGATTAAATGTCCGGAGTGTGGCAAGGAAATTTCTGATAATGCACAGAATTGTCCGCAATGTGGATATCCATTAAAAGGGTCTGCAACTAAAGGTGAGGATAATCCGTCTATTGGAACTGCAAAAGGGAGCCAGCAGACATCTCAGCCGGTACCTAAGAAGAAAAAGAATGGTTGCCTCGTTGGTTGTTTGACTTTTTTCATTATTTTTGCTGTGTTGATTTTTATTATATCATCAATAGGGGGGAAAAGTACTAAAACCAGTCCTGATAATTCAACCAAATCAAATACTGAAAAGTCGTCTGAGACAAATGTATCAGAGACAAGCATACCTGAAACAGAAGCTAAAAAAGAAGATTTAGAAATTCTTTCTTATGAGAATTTGAATGACGGAATGCTTAGATATGTTACCGGTCAGGTTAAAAACAATACTGATAAAAATTATTCATATGTTCAAATAGAAATTAAGATGTACAAAGATGATACAGTCTTAGGGTCTACTTTAGATAATATGAATAACCTGGGACCTGGAGAAACATGGCAATTCAAAGCAATAATTACAGATAATGAGTGTAATAAATACACGATTGTAGGTGTAACAGGATTTTAATAGAATACATTGCGGCAAGCACCCGGAAATTTCCGGGTGCTTTTATAATACTCGAAATAATAATCAGGAGGTGAGCATATGGCAGAAATGAGTTCATCAAACCAACTGGCGGTCCAGATGCCCTCGACGTTAGAATCTATCAAGATTTCTATGAATACGATGGTCAGCAGCATGGCTGCAGCACAGACGGCGATCAATACGGGTTTTAATACGACTCAGGCAGTGGCGATGCGTCAGGCCGTTTCCAACGTCTCCGTGGAGCTGACAAGGTACCGGGAAGGGCTGGAACGTATCAATCAAACGCCTGTGAAAGCACCGGAACCTCCAACCTGGAACAGCGTAGCTTCCGAGCCGGTATTTATGAAGAGTGGTGCGGGTCGCTTTGAACAGGAATATCAAGCAGCAGCAACCGCGGCACAGCAGCTTTATAAAAATCAACAGGCGATTTCCGCACAGGCAGGAAGAATGAAGGTGGTACCTCCAGGGATGTTGAATGATGTGGCGGGGACTCAGAATCGTATACAGAGACTTTCGTTGAATATTGAAAAGCTAAACAGCATACCAGTAAATCTTCGTACCGATAAGGTCAACAACGAATTGGAGACCCTTCGCGGAAAATTGTCCCAGGCCGCCACTGTACAAGGACAACTTAGCAGTGCAATGAGCCGGATGGATATTTCAGCGTCAAATGCAGCATATCAGGAACTTAATTCCATTATGGATTCGGCAGAACGGGATATACGCAATAACTTCACGGCGCAGGAACAATTTAATCAGTCAGTCAAAGGGGGACAGTCGGCGGCAGGAGGCTTGGGAAGTTCCATCAAGCGTTATGCAGGTATGCTGATAAACGCCGCTTCGGCAGGCAAGCTGATATCGCTTGCGGATCAGGTGACACAGACAACGGCGCGTCTGGATCAAATGAATTATGGTTTGGATACCGCGGAACAATTACAGCAGAAAATATTTCAGGCGGCTCAACGCTCTCGCGGGGCCTATCAGACAACGGCTGATGCTGTTACAAAGATGGGACTGCAGGCAAGAGGGGCGTTCTCTTCCAATGACGAGCTGATTGCGTTTACTGAGCAGCTTAATAAATCATTTGCTATTGCGGGAACCAGCGCGCAGGGAGTGGATTCCGTAATGTCGCAGATTACTGAGTCCATGGCTTCCGGTAAACTGCAGGGCGAGGGGCTGAACACGGTATTGGACAATGCAAAGCCGATTGTCCAGAACATTGCGGATTATATGGGGATTCCGATTGAGCAGGTCAAACAGATGGCAGCGGATGGCGCTATTTCAGCCGAGGTTATTAAGAATGCGATGTTTGCGGCCTCCGATGAGACAAATGAGAAATTTGGACAGATGCCGATGACATTTGGTCAGGTGACGGATCATATCCGCAACCAGGCCTTGATGGCATTTCAACCTGCGCTTCAACAGATCAGTGCAATGACGCAGACTGATGGGTTTAACGCACTCTCTGCAAACGTTACAAATGGAATTCAGATGCTGGCCGGTGGGGCGGTACAGGCGTTGGACATGATGGGACAGGCCGTTTTGTGGGCGCAAGATAATTGGGCTTGGCTGGAACCGGTGATTCTAGGGGCTACATCGGCGATTCTCGCCTATAAAGGGGCAGTTTTGGTTTCAACTGCCGTGCAGGCAATAAGCAATGGACTGAAGACGCTGGGGGCGATCGCTTCTGTAGCCCACGGAGCGGCGGTTACATCGGAAATGGCTGCGACGACCGGGATGACAACTTCACAGATCGGTTTCAACGCAGCGCTGTTAGCTTGTCCGTTGACATGGATTGTGGTGGCGATTATAGCGGCAGTAGCGGCGATAGCGATCTGGGTAAATCATATCGGTGGTTTGAAAGTGGCCTGGCTGACATGTGTAGATTCGATCCTTACCCGGGTTGGACTGCTCAAGCTTAACCTTACTATGGCGTGGAATGGTATACAGAATGGAATTGACGGTATGATATATGGATTCGAGCTATTCAAAGTAAATGTCCTAAACTCGATTGGAAATTTGAAGGTTATGGGCCTCAGACTCCTGCAAGATTTTATAAATAGCGCCATTGATAATGTCAATACCCTTATCGAAGCGGTCAACAGTGTTGCAGGCACATCGATTGATACAATCGCTCATGTCGAGTTCGCAGGCAACGCGGCGGTTGAGGAAGAGGCGAATCAAAAACAGCGGGCAGCTGATTTAGCTGCGCTGAAAGAACAAAATGCAATCGATAAGCAGGCCAGAAAACAGCAAATGGCTGAGCAGTATCAGGCATTCCAAGATGAACAGCAGAAACGCCAGGATGATATTGCAGCGGCAAAGCTGGAAGCGGAAAGCAAGAAGAATGCGGCAAAGGCGGCAGAAGAGAACACCTATGTTCCAGGAACGGAGAATGGCTATACCCCTGCGGCAGCTTCTGGGGAAGAGGTTATAAGTAATACCGGAGACACCGCCGCCAACACCGCCGCCATGGCCGATTCCATGAATATCATGGATGAGGACCTAAAATACATGCGCGACGCCGCCGAGCAGGAGATCATCAACCGCTTTACCCTGGCAGATTTGAAGGTGAATGTGAGCAATAACAACAAGCTCACCAAAAAGGCCGATTTCGAAGATATGGGCAGCTTCCTGTCCACGTTTACCGGTGAATTTCTGGCGGCCGCGGCGGAAGGAGGGCATATTTAATGGCTTACGAAGTATATCTTGACGACATTCGGGTTCCCATACCGCCCGAGAAGATTCCCATCAGTTATCCGGGGCAGAATAAAACGGCTAATTTAATCAACGGGGAGGAGATCAATCTGGTCCGGCCGGCCGGGCTGGCGGAGATATCGCTGGACGTGGTATTTCCGCAGATGGATTACCCGGCGGCGGTCTGGGACGGCAGTGTGGATAACGCGGAGGATTTTCTGGATCACCTACAGAACTTAAAAGAGAGCAAAACGCCCTTCGAATTTATCGTGATCCGGGACGGCCCCGGGCGGTTCAGCTCCTTTGACACCAATCTGGATGTGACTCTGGAGGATTATAAGGTATCAGACGACGTGAAGGAAGGGTTTGATCTGACCGTCTCCATTTCCCTAAAGGAATACCGGAACTACGGCACGAAAATCATGAACTTTGTCCTCATTGAGGATGAGGCCGAGACGGTTCAGGCGTCTGAGGAGTCGGGGACAGAGCGCAAGGGCGAGCCGGAAAACGCCGGAAGCTATATGGTCGTAAGCGGGGACAGTCTCTGGAAAATCGCCAAACAGTTATTAGGGAATGGCAACCGCTGGCAGGAACTATATGATTTGAACCGGGACAAGATCAGCAATCCCAACCTGATTCGTCCTGGTCAGGTTCTTACCATTCCGTCATAAAGGCAGGTGAAAACAGTGGATGTACATTTATATATCCAGAACGGTCAGACAGTCTATGAGCCGGTGGCGCTGGACAGCGTTACCTGGGAGACAAAGCGCAAGGGCGAGGCGGGAAAATGCTCCTTCACCCTGCTACCGGACAGCCGCCTGAAAATTGAAGAGGGAAATGCAATCCGGGTGGACGTGGGCGGCCAGCCGGTATTTTTTGGCTTTATTTTTGAGCGGAACTGGAGCAGCGGCGGTCCGATGCAGGTGACGGCTTACGATCAGCTCCGCTACCTCAAAAATAAAGACAGCTATAATTATGAAGCCAAGACCGCTACCGAGGTGATCCGTATGATTGCAGGCGATTTTCAGTTGAATGTAGGGGAACTTGAGGACACCGGGTATGTGATCGAGTCCAGAAATATGAAGGATAAAGGTCTGTTTGATATCATTCTGGATGCGTTGGACCTGACGATGATTTATACCGGAAATCTGTTTGTATTTTACGACGATGTGGGAAAGCTGGCGTTGAAGAATATTGAAAATATGAAGCTGGGGATTACCATCGACAACCAAACCGCCCAGGATTACGATTTTAAGATCAGCATCGACCAGAACACGTACAATCAGATTAAACTCTACCAGGACAACGAGCAGACAAAGAAACGGGATGTTTACATGACAAAGCATACGGAAAACATCAACAAATGGGGGATTTTGCAGCTAAATGAAAGCGTTGACACAGGTGTGAGCGGCCAGGAGGTGGCGGAGCGTTACCTGGCGCTGTACAATCAGCCGACCAGGAGCCTGTCTGTTAAAAATGCCTTTGGAGACGTCCGGGTGCGGGCAGGATGTCTGCTGCCGGTATTTCTGGATGTTCGGGAAATGCAGCTGCAAAACTATCTGTTGATCGAAGCGGTAACTCATACAATCGATCAGGGAATTCACACCATGGATTTGACGTTGAAAGGAGCTGGTATTAATGCCTGACGCCCAATGGATTGAAAATATGAAACGGATTATGCTGCAGGCCGTGGAGGCAGGGGACCCCTGTGATTTCATTCCCGGCACAGTGGTAAGCGTTTCTCCAGCAGCGGTACAGATTGATCAGAAAACGACCGTAAAGGGCAGCCAGGTACTGGTGCCCAGGCGTTTGACCGACCACACGGAAACGATGGTAATCCCGCAGCTGGGAGAGGTGGACGTAACGGTTAAAAATGGTTTGAAGCCGGGGGAACGCGTGTTGTTATTGCAAAAAAAGGGCGGCCAGCAATATCTGGTGCTGGAACGCTGGTAGAAAGGAGGCGAGGCGAACATGCTGCCGAAAACAGGCAATATTTTGAGACGGGAATTTGTCATCCGCAAGCAGCCGTCCCGGACCTACTGTTTAAAAGACGGAAGACTGCAGGGCTGTGTGGACGGAAGGGAGGCGGTGCAGCAGGCGATATACTGCATTCTCAATACCGAACGGTTTGACTGGCTGATTTATAACTGGAACTACGGTGTGGAGTTGACCAGTCTGCTGGGAAAACCCATGAAGTTAGCCAAGTCAAAAATTAAAAAACGCATTCGGGAAGCATTGCTGCAGGATGACAGGATACAGAGCGTTGATGCGTTTTCGTTCAACATAGTAGGGCATAAGCTCAGTGTTACGTTTACCGCGCACACGCAGTATGGGGACGTAGAGGCATCCAAGGAGGTTGATGTGTAATGTATGAAGACACCACGTATGAAATAATTCTTGAGCGAATGCTCCGAAACGTCAAAGAAAACAGCCCGGAATTGGATACCAGGCAGAGCTCTCCCGTTTATACGGCGCTTGCGCCGGCCGCGGTGGAATTGCAGAATGCATACATTGAACTTGGGTGGACGTTAGACCAGATGTTTGCGGAGACGGCGGTTCGGGAATATCTGATCAGGCGCTGCTCGGAATGGAATATCACCCCGCATCCGGCTGCAAAGGCTGTGTTAAAAGGGGAATTTAATATGGAGATCGAACTGGGAGCGCGTTTTTCGCTGGGAACCCTGAACTATGTCGCCGTTGAGCGCATAGGGGATCGGACATACCGGATGGAATGTGAGACTGCGGGCGCGTTGGAAAACAGAGAGCTGGGAGCGATGGTGCCGGTTGATTATATTCCGGGGCTTACAAAAGCGGAGCTTACGGAGATAATCGACAGTGGGAGCGATGAGGAGTCGACAGAGTCTTTATTGGACCGATACCTGACAAAGGTGCAGAAGCCTTCCACCAGCGGCAACCGGTATGATTATTATAACTGGGCCATGGAATGCGACGGAGTTGGAGCGGCACGGGTATTCCCGTTGGCCAATGGACCCGGGACTGTAAAGGTAGTGATCTCAGACGCGGGTATGTCGGCCGCCGGAGACGGATTGGTGCGGGATGTACAGAAGCACATCGAGGAACTCCGCCCTGTGGGCGCGGACGTCACAGTGACGTCGGTAGCCGAAAAGGCCATCAATGTATCCGCCGGAGTCAAGCTGCGGACAGGGATGAATCTGGGATCTGTCGAAAGTGCATTTCAGGAAGCAATGGCAGGGTATTTGCGCAAGGAGGCGCTGGATCTGTCCTATGTGAGCCTGGCTAAAATCGGAAATCTGCTGTTGGGGATCGATGGCGTGGAGGATTACTTTGACCTGTTGTTGAACGGCGCCGCCGGAAATGTGGCGCTGAATGATGAGGAGCTGGCGGTACCGGGGGCAATTACGCTGGAGGTGGCACGATGAATGTAAGCACCTTTTACGAGAAGCTGAATAAGGTTGACGGCAATGTATATGTTGTCGAAGAAGCGGTTCGTCCCACAGATGGCGTGTACGAGGGGGAGTTGCAGCATGATAATATTAACACGGCTGCATTTGCGGTCTATACGGGACCGAAGCTGACTGGGAAACGTCTTGAAACATACACCTTATCCACCCCAAGCTTGGCACCCTGGAAGCGGGTGGTAAAGATATATGCGGAAGAGCCCGTGGTTTACATTAGCTATGAAACGGATGGAGACACGGTGGAGGCGGACGATATCAACCGGCTGCAGGAGGCGGTCCGCTGCACCCAGGAGGCGGTGAACGCGGAGGAGACACGGGCGAAAGCCGCCGAGCAGGCAAACAGCGAGGCGGTTGACGCAGAGTGTCTCAGAGCGGCTCAGGCTGAAACAGCGATTCAAAATACCATTAATGATAATAGGCCGATCTGGGACGATAAGTATAGCAGGAGTGAGATTGACAACAAGTTTTTCGATTTCCTGGCCGAAGCCGACTGGAAAGCATCGGTTAATACTTATTCAGACCTCTCCGATACATACCCGCATCCCAAGGACGGCTGGACCGTCAATGTCAGGGACACGGATTATACCTATCGCTGGAATGGAACCGGCTGGATCGCAATCTCGGCCAACGCAATCCCGAAAGCGACCCGGAGCGGGGACGGACTTTTAAGCAAAGAGGATAAGGCAAACTATGACGAGGCCTATAACAAACGTCATGATCATAGCAATAAAAATGTGCTGAGCAACCTGACGCAGGATATGCTGGATAAACTGACCGGGATTGCAGAGGGAGCCAATCGGTATGTGCATCCCACCGAATCCGGAATGAAACATATTCCCGCAGGCGGATCCGGGGGCCAGATTTTACGGTGGGCGGAGGATGGAACAGCAGTTTGGGGGCCGGATTATAATACCACCTACAGCGATCTAAAGGGGGCAACCGCCTCGGCCGCCGGCACGA